>Ga0209063_1000033_pt1 | contig 171340 bp, 139 predicted proteins | sample KloWWTmeKNB19Kit_FD_187177 | JGI IMG/M metagenome (GOLD analysis project Ga0209063, IMG submission 187177) | Active sludge microbial communities from Klosterneuburg, Austria, studying microevolution and ecology of nitrifiers - Klosterneuburg... | ecosystem: Engineered > WWTP > Aerobic digester... | reverse complement strand
AATGCACGTCTGCCCACTTTCATATAACGTTTTGCAGATAGGCGATGTGGCGGATTTCGCAACGCTAAACTATTTGCAACTACTAAACTTGATTTGAAAAAAAGAACTTAATATTAACCGAGAACCCGCCATATTGCCTATGTGCTGTTATAGGTAGGGCTTCTCACAAACTTTAATAAAAAAAAATGAGAAATCAATGTAAATGCAAACTTCCTTACGTACACAACGGCACGGATACCTGTACACAATGTGGCAATCAACAGACAAGATTTTTACCTATTATTAATGAAAATCCAATCACCATAAAAAAAGAGTTTAAAGGCGATGAATTTAAAAAAGGGGATATAGTTGAAGTAATTGGTAAGTCATACGCTTGTCTTGTCGAAATCGTCAATTATATAACAAAGGGCTGGTATCGTGTTCAATTACCTAACGGTGGTTTTCACGAAACTCAAATATTAGGGGATAAGGTTTCTTAGCCTTACCTATAACGGCAAGGCATTGCAGAAGGTGGGGATTTAATGTACTACTGACCCATTTATGCACAAAAGTTTATTAGTAGTACCATTGCTAAAATTGGAACGTCAGCCCCACTTTTTGCAATGCAATGTTATAGGCTGGCACGGTAAATTAAAACGAAAATGAATTTAGTATTTGTAAATGAGTGTGCCGTAGATGGCTGCTATAAAAAGAATGTTGGTAAAGGAAAACAAATGTGTAAAGAGCATCAAGCTGCTTACGAAAAAGGCGATAAGTTGAAAGCCTTCTACGGTAAAACTGTTCAAAAAAAGGAGTTTCAAAACGAAGCAGTCAAGTAGTGCTTGCCTATAACTCACAAATATACGAAGTTCTCAACTTTATCAAAGAAAATGATAAAAAATCACTATATTGCAGTTAGTCAATGCAATATAGAAATAATTCGAAATCGCATTTTGTATTGCATACTATATATTTATTTACTTTTGAGAATCTTAATCTATTCAAAATACGAAGTATATGGATAAGAAAGAAAATAAAAGCAGTTTTCAGATTGACAACTATCGTTTTGAAGAAGGTGAACATAACCGTCAGCAGGTCATTTGGATTATTTTTCCATATAATCGGCAGCTTATTAATGATTTAAAAGCTCACGTAAAGGCAAAATGGAGTTTTGGTAAGCAGTGTTGGTATGTGCCAAATAGCACTCAATTCAGGCACCTTTTACATTTAGAGAATGGGTCTATTAGTAACTCAGCTTTAAAGCAACTTACTCCGGCCAATCAAGCAGCAATTAAGCGACTTATTGAACATTTGCAATTAAAAGGTTATAGCCCCAATACCATACGAACATATTCTCAGGAATTTTTCCAATTACTTAAAGCGATTAAAAATAATTCTGTAAATGGATTAACCTCAGAAAAGCTGAGATCTTATTTTTTATATTGTACTCAGACGCTGAAAGTTTCAGAAAACCTAATACATAGTAGAACAAATGCAGTTAAATTTTACTTTGAACAAGTGCTGCATCGAAAAAAAATGTTCTTTGAAATTCCAAGACCTAAAAAACCAAGCACCTTGCCAAAATCAATTAATCAAAGTGATTTAAAGAGAATGTTTGATGTATTAGATAATCGGAAACATCAATTGTTGCTGAAAATGTGTTATGGTATGGGACTTCGGGTAAGCGAGTTGGTAAACTTAAAAGTTCAGGATATTGATAGCAGCAGCATGCAGGTTTTAGTGAGTAGAAGTAAAGGTAAAAAGGATAGGTATGTAATATTGCCTGAGTCAGTCTTAAATGATTTACGATTATATTATTTAGAGTATAAGCCAAAAGATTATTTGTTTGAGGGAATCAATGGAGGTCAATATAACATCAGAAGTGTTCAATTGGTGTTTAAAAGTGCCTTAAAAAAAGCCAAAGTCAATAAAAAAATTGGTGTTCACGGCCTTCGACATTCCTATGCCACACATCTGATTGAACAGGGAACGGATATACGTTTTGTGCAAGAACTTTTAGGGCATAATAACATCAAGACAACCATGGCTTATACCAGACTTACAGATCAAATGAAAAGAAAAATAAAAAGCCCTTTAGATAATTTGTAATAAGTAAAATACTTAAGCATACTTTTTTATTCCTTTAAGTTTATGTAAATACATATAAAACATATAATGAAAAAATTGTTGCTGAATAATAATACAAATATCCCACACATAAAAAGCTGCCCTTTCGAGGCAGCTTTTTAATTACAGAATTGCAAATGCTGTGTGTATGCTTACTTATATATTGGTGTTATTCCCATGTTGTAGAACATGAAAGACCAGATGTCGGCTTGCTCTTCGATAATTTTTGAAGTAGGCTTGCCGGCACCATGTCCTGCTTTTACATCAATGCGGATTAACTGTGGTCTGTTGCCTTTGTATCGCTCTTGCAGGGTGGCAATAAATTTAAATGAGTGTGCAGGCACAACTCTGTCGTCATGGTCGGCAGTGGTTACCATAGTTGCCGGGTATTCTACACCTTCTTTGATGTTATGCAATGGTGAGTAGGCATAAAGGTTTTTGAAATTTTCTAAGCTGTCGCTGCTGCCATATTCAACAGCCCATCCCCAGCCAACTGTAAATTTATGATAGCGCAACATGTCCATTACTCCAACTGCCGGAAATGCAACACGATATAAGTCGGGACGCTGCAACATACATGCCCCCACTAACAAACCTCCGTTTGAACCTCCCTGTATGGCCAATTTAGATGATGAGGTATATTTTTCTTTGATGAGATATTCTGCTGCTGCAATAAAATCGTCAAATACATTTTGTTTTTTCAGAAGTTTACCTGCTTCATGCCATTTTTCTCCATACTCACCACCGCCACGGATGTTTGCTAATGCAAAGACTCCACCATTTTCGAGAAGTATTAATCTTGATGTGCTGAATGATGGTGTGAGGCTGATGTTGAAACCACCATATCCATAAAGTAGTGTTGGATTGTTACCATCGAGCTTGATTCCTTTTTTATAAACCAAAAACATGGGAACCTTTGTTCCGTCCTTGCTGTTGTAAAAAACTTGTTTGGTTTCGTACTCATCAGGATTGAATTTAACATCGGATTTTTGCCAGATATCTGACTTGCCTGATGCAATGTTGTACTTATAAATGGTAGGAGGATAGGTAAATGATGTGAAGGTATAAAAAATTAATGCATCATCTTTGTCGCCACTGAATCCGAAAGCGCTACCTAATGCAGGCAATGCAATTTCATGTTCGAGATTACCCTCAAGGCTATATTGATAAACATGTGTTGTTACATCTTTAAGATAGGAAACAAAAAGTTTTCCTCCGCCTGTAGCTGCACTTTCAAGTAGCTCTGGTTTTTCGGGAATAACATCTTTCCAGTTTTCTTTTTTAGGATTTTTCGGGTCAACTAAAACTACTCTTTGGTTGGGGGCACCTGCATCTGTTTGTACAAGCAACTTGTCGCCAATGTTGTTTATTACGCTGTAGTTGTCTTCAAAGCCGGCAAACAAAAGACCAAAATCTTTTTGATTGCTTTGCAAATCTTTATAATACATTTCTGTTCCATCAGTGCCTTCAGATACGTAAATGATAAGAAAGCGTTCATCTTCTGTTACAGAGGCACCATAGTAGCGCAAGGGCTTGTTTTTGTTTTCATAGACTAAAACATCTTTATCCTGTGTGTCGCCCAAACGGTGGTAATAAATTTTGTGATATTCGTTTTTCTGCGAAAATTCTTTTCCTTTTGGAGGCGCATCATAACGCGCATAGTAAAAGCCATTGTCTTTCCATGATGCACCACTGAATTTTACCCAGTCTAATTTGTCGCTCATTAGTTTTTTTGTGGCAACTTCCATCACGTAAATAGTTTGCCAGTCGCTGCCGGATTGATTAATGGCATAGGCAACATATTTTTTATCTTTCGAAAAACCTAACAATGATACTGCTGCAGTACCATCGCTACTCATAGTGTTGGGGTCGAGGAATACTTCAGGTTTTCCGTCAAGGCCTTTCTGATAATATATCACACTTTGATTTTGCAGTCCATCATTTTTGCTGAAAAAATAATATTCACCGGCACGAAATGGATTTGAATATTTAGGGTAATTAAAAATATCAGTAAGTCTTTCTTTTATTTTATTTCTGAATGGAATTTTTTCGAGATAGCCAAAAGTTACTTTGTTTTCTTCTGTTACCCATTTTTTTACATCTTCGGCAGTGTCGTTTTCTAACCAACGATAGGGATCAGAAACTTTTACGCCAAAATAATCATCAATCTGATCTGATTTTGCAGTTACTGGATAGGTTAATTTTTCTGAAGTTGCCGTTTCAGTTGCCGGTTTGCATGAAATTATAATTGAAGTGATTGCTAACACACTCAGTAATGGTTTAATCATTTTAATTTAATATTGTGTTTGAATGTGCAAAATTAACGTTAAACATTCTTTTTAGTCTAAGATAAAACTTAATTATTGGTTAAAGTATATGTTTGTCTATAATGTAACTGTAAATATTGATAATGATGTTGCAGCAGAGTGGCTGCAATGGATGCAGGAAATTCATATTCCTGATGTGTTAAACACCGGATGTTTTCTTGAAAACCGCATTTTCAGAGTGATGGCTGATGAAGAAAGCGGTGGTAAAACATATTCTGTTCAATATTATTTCCGGGTGATGGAAGATATGGAACGCTATCAGAATAATTATGCGGCAAAACTTCAGCAAGAACACATGGCGCGATATAAAGATAAGTTTGTGGCATTTCGCACCCTGCTGGAAGTGGTGTGCTGAAAGCAAGTTGTAAAAGGTTGATGCTGTTGAAGCAACATGTTTTCAACTTTCAATAAAAGTATTGAGCATGAGCTTTTTATTTTGCTCTTAAAAATAAAAACTGCCAAGACGTGAATCTGTGGCAGTTTCAATTTTCTTTGAATCTAAATTCTATGAATGGCTGTGTGCAGAATGAACTGTTTTGCTTCCGTAAGCGGGGCATTTTTCACGGCTTTTGCATGAATTCAATGAAACAATTAGAGATAAAAAGGCTAATGCAACAAGCAATTTTTTCATTGTCAATGAGATTTATAGTCGGCAAAGAAATAAAAATCAAGCCAAAGTCAGCATATAATTCACAAATGATGTGAAAATACTTATTAACAATCGGCTATCATAAAACGCAAGTACTTAAAGTTTATTTCAAAAGTAAATGTTTGGTTCTGTGTAGTTATTTTAGCAGACAATTAGCAGTATGGAGTCAAGTCAGATAAAAATTGAAGAAAGCTGGAAAACAATGCTTCACGAGCAGTTTAACATGCCTTATTTTGTAGAACTGAAGAAATTCATCAAGCAGGAAGCTGCCCTTCATAAAATTTTTCCTCCAGGACCACAAATTTTCAGTGCTTTTGATTATACACCTTTTGAAAAAGTAAGAGTGGTGATAATCGGTCAGGATCCATATCATGGAGAAGGTCAGGCAAATGGACTTTGCTTTTCTGTTTCACCGGGAGTAAAGCCTCCACCCTCATTGGTAAATATTTTTAAAGAACTGAAAAGTGATTTGAATATTCCTATTCCTGCTCACGGCAACCTTGAGAAATGGGCACGTCAGGGAGTGTTTTTATTGAATGCAACATTAACTGTACAGCAAAGTATGGCAGGCTCGCATCAGGGAAAAGGGTGGGAGTTGTTTACCGATGCAGTAATCAAGACATTGTCTGAGCATAAGTCAGGATTGATTTTTTTGCTCTGGGGGCGTTTTGCACAGGCAAAAGAAATTTTGATTGATGGAAAGAGACATCATATTCTAAAGTCTGCACATCCTTCACCATTTTCTGCAACAAAATTTTTTGGCTGTAAACATTTCTCAGAAACAAACAGAATTTTGGAGTCTGAAGGATTTAAACCCATTGACTGGAATATTAATTAATGCTTATGCATACGGTAAGACGCCTTCTGTTCTTTTTCTCATTCTGTTTTTTTTCGGTGCAATTGTCATTAGCACAATACAGACTGGAATTAAAAGGTGATGCTGTTTCGATAAAGTACAAAAAAGAATTTGCAGATTCTGTCTTACTGAAAAAGGAAATAGCTAAAATCATTAACGAAGTTCAGAAAGATGGTTTTATTGCAGCATCTGCAGACTCTATTGCTAAGGATAGCAATAGCTACAATGTGTATCTGCATAAAGGCAATCGCTATAAGTGGGCGCGAATTACAGGTGGCAATATTGATGAACGCATATTAAATGAAACAGGCAACAGTGAAAAAAAATGGCGTGGCAGCAAGGTCAGTCCACCACGTATGGCACAAATGTTTAAGTCGCTTTTGCATTGGTACGAGAACAACGGTTACCCCTTTGCCGAAGTAAGGTTAGATAGCCTGCTTTTTGAAGGGCAACAAATTTCCGGAGTGTTAAGAGCCAATAAAAGTGAACTTGTTCGTGTTGACAGCATCATCATTCGTGGTGATTCTAAATTAAGCCGCACATATTTGTTTAATTACCTGCGCATCAGTCAGGGTGATGTTTATAATGAAAGTATTATCCGGAATATTTCCACGCGGCTGAAAGAGTTGCCAATGGTTTCTGAAACTGCTCCTCTGATAGTTGCATTTGAAGGTGGCGGTGCAGTGCTCACATTGTTTCTGAACAATAAAAAGGCTTCGCAGGCCGATGGTATTATTGGTGTGTTGCCTGATGCAACTAAGAGTGGAAAAGTGAATATAAGTGGCGAACTCCGCTTGAAATTATTGAGTGCCTTTGGTCGTGGTGAGCAGTTCGAAATCAACTGGAAACAACCTTTGCCTAAAACACAGGATCTGAAAACATCATTAAGTTATCCATTTCTTTTTTCTCTTCCATTTGGACTTGAAGGCGGTTTGAATATTTACAAACGAGACACTTCTTATGTTGATGTCTTATTAAAAGGAGGCATTCAATACCTGATGAAAGGTAATGACAGATTAACGTTTGTTGTCTCCAATAAAAAATCATCACTGCTTTCAACATCATCCTATAAAAATGCAACTGTTCTTCCGGCCTTTGCAGATGTAAGTATAACAACCTATGGAATAGTTTTGAAAAAAGAAAAAGTAGATTACAGACTTAACCCGCAACGAGGGTTCATAGCTGACATATCGGCTGGAGCAGGAGTAAAAAAGATAATAAAAAACAGCAGCCTCAATAGCGAGTTGTATAAGGGGCTAAAGCTGAATAGTGATATTTATAAAGTTGAAGGTGCAGCAGATTTTTATCAGTCATTGTTTCCACGTATAGTTTTGAATACAGGAATTGCCTTTGCATGGATGCAGGCCGAGGATATTTTTCAGAATGATCAATTCCGTTTTGGCGGATTAAAATCTTTAAGAGGATTTGACGAAGATGTTTTGTATGCAACATCATATTATTTAGGAAAGATTGAATTGCGTTACATCCTCGACAGAAATGCCTATTTGCAGTTGTTTTATAATCAGGCTTACTATTCATCAGAAACCAGAGAAGGGAATATTTATGATACGCCTTTTGGAATGGGTGCAGGAATTACGTTTGAAACAAAACTTGGCATTTTTGCACTTAATTATGCAATTGGCAGTCAGCAAAACAGCGCTATTCAGTTCCGCCAGGCAAAGGTGCATTTCGGAATTGTAAATTACTTTTAGACAGGTAACTCAGGTTTTTTATTGTTTAGAAAATCAAAATTTAAATCGTGGTATTGTAAATTGTTAACATTAACTTAATATAGGGTTAATAATAAAGTAACAATATGAAATTTATTTTGCACTCAATAAATCTTTTAAATGAATAACAGACTGATTTTTTTATTGTGCACCTCAATAATGCTGCAACTTGTAAGTTCAAATGTGAGCGCAATTAATTTTGGTAATTCTGACACCTCAAATGCTGACAGTTTACGTCAGGCAAAAGCACTCGAAAAATTGAGTCGCATAAAAATAAGTGGCTATATACAGGCTCAGTTTCAATTTGCCGATTCAGCAGGTCAGCAATCTTTTAATGGTGGAAACTTTCCTGCCGGAGTGGATAAACGTTTTACTGTGCGAAGAGGACGTTTAAAAGTGCAGTATGATGGTAAACCGATTTCAAAAGGTTGGAGTATTACTCAGTATGTTCTTCAAATAGATGCGACAGAAAAGGGTTTAGCTCTTAAAGATGCTTATGTTAAACTTACAGATCCTTGGGTGGGATGGTTAAGTCTTACAACAGGAATGCAAAACAGACCATTTGGCTATGAAATTCCCTTTTCATCAAGTACACGTGAATCACCTGAACGCGGACGTATGTCGCAGATAATCTTTCCCGGTGAACGCGACCTTGGAATGATGTTTACCATACAGGCACCAAAATCTTCTCAGTGGCATTTTATTAAAGTTGATGCAGGAATGTTTAATGGCACAGGAGTGCGAAATGCCGGTTTGGATGCTTCCGATTTTGATAATATAAAAGATTTTATTGGTCGTGCATCAATTTCTAAATCTACACATAGTGAAAATATTAAGTATGGTTTAGGTATGTCATATTACTATGGTGGATACAGAATTGATACAGTTGGTGTATATAAGACAGGTGTTGATGTGAATGGAGTTGAAGGCTTTGTTCAGCAGTATAAGAAGAGCGATTTTTATAATGTTTCTCTTAGCAATCGTAAGCAGGCATATCGAAAGTATTATGGCTTTGATGCTCAATTTAGTATTGACTGGTTTCCTGGGATCACAACAATTCGTGCTGAATATATTGCAGGTGATCAACCGGGATTTTCCGCTACAACTGTAAGTCCGGCTTCTGTTAACACTTCTGATATCTATAAACGAAAATTTAATGGAGCATACTTTTACTTCTTACAAAGTATTGGACATACACCACTTCAGGCAGTTGTAAAATACGATTGGTACGACCCAAATACAGAGGTAAAAGGCAATAACATTGGTAGAAATGTTGTGACAGGAAAAGCTTTCAATGCAACTGATATCAGGTATGATACCTGGGGTTTTGGTTTAGCATATCGTTGGGATGACAATATCAAGATAACTGCATATTATGACATTGTGAAAAATGAAAAATCAAAAAACCTAAGTGGTTATCAAAAAGATTTGAAAGACAATTTATTCACGCTGCGTATTCAAGCCAAGTTCTAATAATAAACAATTAAAATAAAAAATGAAACAACTGAAATTTTTTGCAGCAGGTATTTTTCTGATTACAGCTTGCAACAGTGCTAAACAAAACAACAATTCTGAAGTAACAAATGACTCAAAAAAAACGGCAATTACAATCAAAGGAAGTGATACGGTTTTGCCATTGTCGCAGAAAGAAGCAGAAGCTTATATGAAGGAACATCCTGAAACTTCTATAACAATAGTAGGTGGTGGTTCCGGTGTTGGCATATCCGCACTGTTAGAACAAACAACAGATGTGGCTATGTCGTCACGCCCTTTAAAAATTGATGAGAAACTTAAATTCAAAGGAAAGAATATAAATCCAGTTGAAACAATAGTTGCAAATGATGCATTAGCTATTGTAGTTCATCTAAGTAATCCGGTAGATAAACTTACACATGAGCAAATAGCCGACATTTATACAGGAAAGATTACCAACTGGAAGGAAGTAGGAGGAAAGGATGCTAAAATAATTTGTTATTCTCGTGAAACGAGTTCAGGTACTTATGAGTTTTTTAAAGAGCATGTAATGGATAAAAAAAATTATGCCAGCAGTGTTCTTAACATGCCTGCAACAGGAGCTATAATACAGTCTGTAAGTCAAACCGAAGGTGCAATTGGTTATGTTGGTCTTGCATACGAGACAAAGGATGTTAAGCATGTGGCAGTATCTTATGATCAGGGAAAAAATTATGTAGCACCATCAATTGCCAGCGCACAAGATGGTAGCTATCCGATTTCAAGACCATTGTATTATTATTATAATCAGGACAAAAAAGATGCAGTAAGCAGCTTTGTTGACTTTATTTTATCTGAGAAAGGTCAGCAATTGATTCAGGATGTTGGTTATGTTCCTTTGAAAAAATAACTACAGCTAAGTTTGTGAAAACAATATTTAAAAAAGTTATATCAAAGTTTGTTGAAGGCTTGCTGATGATGAGCGGTACAGTAACTACCCTTGCTGTGCTTTTTATCGTTTTTTATTTGTTCAAAGAATCGTTAGGTTTATTTAACATGACACCTGTTGAAGACAGTTATTCTGTTTTGGTAAATAAAAATAATCCTGTTAAGAAATTATCAGCGCAACAAATAAAATTGGTTTTCGATCAGGAAATTACCAATTGGAAGCAATTAGGTGGTAATGATGCAGAAATAGAATTGTTTCGTACGGAAGATATCAGTAATTATTATTCGGAAGATGAAATAGGTAAAAACTTTGAACATCTTGCCCAAAGAATAAATGAGCACATTGAAAAACATCGGGGAATAATTGCATTTGTTGCATCGGAATATGAAATGAAAAATGCAGCTTCTGTGCCACTGTCAGTAGATAAAATCACACTGCTTGAATTGATGAAAGGTAAGGAGTGGTTTCCTACAGCACAACCGGCAGCGCAGTTTGGAGTACTTCCGCTTTTAATGGGCACACTTTTAGTAAGCCTTGGAGCTATTCTTTTAGCATTGCCTTTTGGTATTGCAGCCGCAATTTATCTTGCAGAAATTGCTGACACGCGATTCAGAAATATTGCAAAACCTTTGATTGAACTCTTAGCAGGGATACCTTCTGTTGTATTTGGTTTTTTTGGTTTAGTAGTTATTGTCCCAATGGTGCAACAATGGTTTAATCTTCCTGTGGGCGAAACAGCATTGGCAGGAAGTATTGTTTTAGGAATTATGGCACTGCCTACAATTATTACAGTATCTGAAGATGCATTACACAATACTCCTCGTAGTATGAAAGAAGCAAGTTTGGCTTTAGGTGCTAATAAGTGGCAAACAATTCTCAGAGTGGTAATTCCTTATTCAATTTCAGGAATAACAACAGCAGTCATATTAGGTATTGGCCGTGCTATTGGAGAAACAATGGCAGTGCTTATGGTTACCGGCAATGCTGCCGTAATTCCACATTCTATTTTACAGCCTGTGCGTACAATTCCTGCAACTATTGCTGCTGAATTGGGCGAAGCACCTTTTGGAGGATTACATTTTAAAGCATTGTTCTTTTTAGGATGTGTGCTCTTTCTGATTACAATGATTATAAATTTTATTGTTGAATTAATTTCACCAAAACGCAGAATCGAACGATAAAATGAACTACGAATTTAAAAAACGACTTAAACAGAACATAGCTTTTTGGCTGTTGCGTATATTCACCTTTTCTGTTTTAATTATCCTGTTTGTAATACTTGGGTTTATTGTTAAAAAAGGGATAGGTGTAATCAGCTGGGAGTTTCTTACAGAGATGCCAAAAGATGGAATGACAAGTGGTGGAATTTTTCCTGCAATAGTTGGTACACTATTACTTGTTTTAGGCAGTATGCTTGTGGCATTTCCGATTGGTATCATGTCAGGCATTTGCATGAGCGAATATGTTAAAGATGGTTTTATAAAACGTTTTGTTACCGTAATGACAAATAACCTTGCCGGCATTCCTTCAATTGTGTTTGGATTGTTTGGTATGGAATTTTTTGTTAATGAGCTAAAGTGGGGCGATTCGATTATTGCCGGATCGTTTACATTAGGACTTCTTGCAATTCCTATTGTCATAAGAATAACAGAAGAGTCTTTGAAATCTGTATCAAAAACTTTTCGTGAGGCCAGTATGGCATTAGGCGCAACAAAGCTTCAGACTACTTATAAGGTGGTGTTGCCAATTGCTATGCCCAACATTGTTACGGGATTGATTTTAAGTTTGAGCAGGGTGTCAGGAGAAACTGCGCCAATACTGTTTACGGTGGCAGCTTATTTTCTGCCCAAACTTCCAAACAGTATTTTCGATCAGGTAATGGCATTGCCCTATCACCTCTATGTTATTTCAACAAGCGGAACAAATATTGAAGCATCAAGGCACATGGCCTATGGCACTGCATTGGTATTAATAATTATTGTGCTCATGTTTAATCTGCTTGCAAACTGGCTAAGAAAGTATCTTAGTCGTAAGGTTAAAATGAATTAATAGTGTATCAAACAAAATAAAGAAAAATGATTGTAATGGAAAAGCAATTTAAGGATAAAGAGTCAATAGAAGATGTAATGCAAATGCAGGAGCCTTCAAAGCAAAATCGGACGGTAAAGATTGAAAGTAGAAATATGGAACTCTACTACGGAGAATTCCATGCCCTAAAAGGTATCAATATTGCAATTAAGACCAACTCTGTTGCTGCACTCATCGGGCCCTCCGGATGTGGGAAATCTACTTTTCTGCGCTCGCTAAACAGAATGAATGACCTTATTGATGGCGTTAAAATCAGTGGTCAGGTATTGATTGACGGGAAAGATATTTACAATAGTAAAGCGCTTAGAATTGAAGAACTGCGTAAGAAAGTTGGGATGGTATTTCAGAAACCCAATCCATTTCCTAAATCAATTTTTGAAAATGTAGCGTATGGTTTACGTGTTAATGGTATCTCGCATAAGTCTTTTATTGAAGAGCGTGTTGAACGCTCTTTAAAGCAAGCTGCACTGTGGGATGAGGTAAAAGATAAACTTAAAAAATCTGCATTTGAATTATCGGGCGGACAGCAACAGCGTTTATGTATTGCACGGGCCTTGGCTATTGAGCCTTCTGTTTTATTAATGGACGAACCTGCTTCTGCACTCGATCCTATTTCAACAGCAAAAATTGAAGAGCTTATTTATGAATTAAAGTCAGATTATACTATTGTTATTGTAACACATAACATGCAGCAAGCAGGTCGTGTTAGTGATATGACTGCATTCTTTTATCTGGGTGAATTGGTAGAATATGATTCTACAAAGAAAATTTTTACCAATCCTGAAGACCTGAGAACTCAAAATTATATTACAGGGCGATTTGGATAATTAATTCTGTTCCTTATTCAGTAAAATTTTAAATAAAAGTAAAAAACAAAACTTAGTATGACACATTTAGATGTTGAAATAGCAAGACTTAAGAAAGATATGCTCGATCTGTTTGGTATGGTGAAGCTACAATTGGAAAAATCTAAACAGGCATTAATTCATTTAGATAAAGATTTGGCACGAGAAGTAATGGTAAATGAAAAACGTGTCAATGCAGTTGAAATAAAACTTGATCGCGATTGTGAGAATATTATAGCGCTATTCAATCCTGTTGCAATAGATCTTCGATTTGTCTTGGCTTGTCTGAAAATAATCAACAACCTTGAACGAACAGGTGATATTGCAGATGGTATAGCCCGTTATGTATTGAATATTAAACTTGAGCCTGCACAAAAATTAATTGATACAACAAGATTGGTAGAGATGTATGATATATCCTGCAATATGCTTGATGTTGTGATGACGGCATTCGCAGAAGAAAATACAAACTTAGCCAGAAGTGTTTTTGGAATGGATGATAAACTTGATGAGATTTTTCACCAGTCAAATCAAAAAGTAGGTGAGTTTATCAAAGAAAATCCTGACAGAATAAATCAAAGTCTCTATGTTTTTTCTGCCAGCAGCAAGTTGGAGCGCGTTGGCGATCAATGCAAAAATATTGCAGAAGAGCTAATCTTTTTTGTTGAAGCAAAAGTGCTGAAGCACTCTGTGAAATCAACATCAAAATCAGAAAATCAGAAAACTTGATATTAGAATTACTTCAATGAATGTGAGTAGTTCAGAATGTTTTTGATAACAGATGCAGAGGGATTAACCATGCAGTTGTCAATATGATCCATTACCTGAACAATTTCCTGAAAGTTTTCTTCTGTTTCAGGATTGTGATCAATTTCATGTTGAATCAACACAGTGTCAGCTAATTCAACTTCGTTAAAGTAGTAAAGAATTAAATCGTGTGTAGTAGAACTTTCGTACATAGGCGTGAAACTTATTTACACCTATAACGCAACGCAATCCGGAATATTTTATGATTGCCTGAAAATTATGCTGCCAGCACCAATTTTTTCTTCTCAATCACTTTTCTAAGGTTGATAAGTGCATAGCGCATCCTTCCTAAAGAAGTGTTGATACTCACACCTGTAGCATCGGCAATTTCTTTAAAACTCATGTCTGCAAAGTGTCTCAGAATGATGACTTCTTTTTGCTCGTAAGGTAATTCTTCAACCAACAGACGCACTTCCTTGTAAATCTGTTCTTTGACAATTTTATCCTGAACGTTATCGTCCATCAGTTGCAATGATTCAATGATTGAATAATCCTCCTTGTCATGAACCATTGGCATACGCTGATTGCGTCTGAAATGATCAATAACTAAGTTGTGGCTGATGCGAAGAACCCAAGGTAAAAATTTACCTTCTTCGTTATAGCTTCCTTTTTTTAAGGTGTTGATTACCTTAACAAAGGTGTCCTGGAAAATATCTTCGGCTAATTCTCTATTATTGACAAGAAAGAGAATGGCAGAAAATATTCTTTTCTGGTGTCGTTCAATCAGAACGGTTAAGCAGTCTTCGTTACCTTGTTGGTACATTTCGACCAGTTCTCGGTCGTTTAAAACAGGCTGTTGCATAGTTAACTCTTTTTTGGAAATAAGTGTTGAAGTAGAGTTTTATGCTATAGTTTTCCTCCTGTTTGAAATGTTATTGTGAGATGTTTTGAGATATAGAACGTGTTATTTTTAATAATGTTGTATAGCTCAGAAAATATTTTTATTAATTATTCAGTAAACATAAAGAAAAAATCCTGCCAATTCAACTTTGAGGTAATAAGTGACAGGATTTTTCAGTAAAACTTCACATCCGAGGGTATATCGGAGCTTAAAATCTTTCAGTCATGCTAAAGAAAAATGAGCCTTCAATAGCAGCATTTTCATTACTGTCTGAACCATGCACTGCATTGGCTTCAATACTTTTAGCATAAAGTTTACGGATTGTGCCGGCATCAGCCTTTGCAGGGTCTGTTGCACCGATAGTTTTTCTGAAATCTTCAACGGCATTGTCTTTTTCAAGAATTGCCGCTACAATAGGTCCGGAAGACATATATTTTACTAAGTCATTATAAAATGGTCTTTCACGGTGAACAGCATAGAATTCACCTGCACGTTCTGCAGTTAAACGTGTGTACTTCATTGCTTTAATCTTAAATCCGGCTTTGGTAATATGATCTAAAATAGCGCCAATGTATCCATTGCTTACCGCATCAGGCTTCAGCATAGTAAAAGTGATGTTACTCATAATTAAATGTTTGTATTTTTTTGTGGCTGCAAAAGTAGTTGATTTCAGTTTAGGTTTGACTGACGCAAATAACCTACATTTGTAAAAATCGCATTTAAAAAGTTTATGATACCAAAATTTGAGCAACACAGCATAGAGCAATTAAAGAATCTTTTATCGGAACCAAAAAGAATTGTCATCACCACACACTATAAACCCGATGGTGATGCTATAGGCTCACTTCTTGGATTGTATAATTTTTTAGTTGCTAAAAAACATAAAGTCAAAGCTGTTGTGCCAAGTGATTATCCTGCATCAATCAGTTTTATGAAGGGCAATCAGAAAGTGTTGGATTATGAAGCCAAGCCACGAAATGTTGCTAAAGCATTTTCCGAAGCTGAAATTATTTTTTGTCTTGACTTTAATGAATCAAAAAGAGTGGAGGCAATGGAAGAAGTAATGATGTCAAACAAAGCTTTTAAAGTAGTTATTGACCATCATTTATATCCAAAAATTGAGTGCGACATTTTGTTTTCGTTTCCTAAATCTTGTGCCACTAGCGAATTGATTTTTCATTTTTTATATGCATTAGACAACAAGTATAAATTGAAACCAGAGGTGGCAGAGTGTATCTATACCGGTATCATGACAGATACAGGTTCTTTCAGATTTTCTTCGATGAGTGCTGATACGCATCGTGTTTTGGCGGCCTTACTCGATACAGGCATGAATCATGTTAAAATACACGAAACCATTTCAGACAACTTCTCAGAAGAACGAACACGTTTTCTCGGTTACTGCCTTAAAGATAAAATGCAGGTAATACATGCCTACAGGGCTGCTTATATTGCGCTGACTAAAAACGAAATAGAACAGTATAATCATCAAACCGGAGATACAGAAGGCATTGTAAATTATCCACTAAGTATCAGCGATATGATGATGTCGGCACTTTTTACTGAGAAAGACGATATGATAAAAATATCTTTCCGCTCAAAAGGTGATTTCTCAGTTCGTGAACTTGCCTCTAAATTTTTTAATGGCGGTGGACATCAGAATGCAGCAGGAGGAAAGTTTTTTGGAAGTTTAGACGAAGCAGTTGAACACTATATAGCTGCATTAGCCTATTATAAAGACCAATTACAAATTCCGGATACCGTAAAAGATTAATTTTTTTACATTAGCCCCGCTTTAAATTTAAATCAAACGTATGAACCAAAGTGTACAACAAGGACATCCTAAGGGACTGTATGTGTTATTTGTAACCGAGATGTGGGAGCGTTTCAGCTATTATGGAATGCGCGCCATCTTTATTCTTTTCATGGTAAAAGCATTAATGCTTGACAAAGCATTTGCTTCAAATCTTTATGGAAGTTATACCGGATTAGTGTATCTAACTCCGTTGTTAGGTGGATATATTTCAGATCGTTATTGGGGAAACAGGCGGTCAATTATTATTGGTGGCTTATTGATGGCTATTGGTCAGTTTACTTTGTTTTTTAGTGGATCAATGATTAGTTCTACACCTACAGGTACCGATGCCACAGCAAGTATGCTGATGTATTTAGGTCTTGGATTTTTGATTTTCGGAAACGGATTTTTTAAACCCAATATTTCTACAATGGTAGGGCAGTTATATCCTAAAGCCGATAAAAGAGTTGATGGAGCCTTTACAATTTTCTATATGGGTATCAACCTGGGTGCATTCTTTGCGCCATTGGTTTGCGGATACTTTGGTGATACTAACGATCCTGCTGACTTTAAATATGGATTTCTTGCTGCCGGCATAGGAATGGTTATTGGTGTACTCACGTTTGTGATGCTCAAAAATAAATATATCGTTAGTCCAGATGGTACACCTATAGGAATGCCAAAGGTGGCTACAGCAGCTACAGCAAATCAGGAAGGTGAAGTTGATATTCCATCATTTAACATGTCAAAAATATTGATGTGGTTAGCGATTGGAATAGGATTGTTTTTTGTTTTCAAATCTCTTATTGAATTCGATTTAATAGGCTCAATTATTTATGCAGGTGCAATTGCAGTTCCCGGTCTTATTATTACAGATAAGTCTTTGACTCATGTTGAGAAACAACGCATCTGGGTAATTTTTATACTTTGCTTCTTCGTAATTTTCTTCTGGAGTGCATTCGAACAGGCAGGTGCCTCACTGACTTTCTTTGCTGACGAACAAACAGACAGGAATTTATTTGGATGGGAAATGCCTGCAAGCTTTTTTCAATCATTCAATGCAATCTTTATTGTGATTTTTGCTCCAATCTTTGCATGGCTGTGGGTGCGATTGGGTAATGCAGGAAAAGAACCCGGATCACCATTGAAAATGGCAATAGGACTTTTCTTACTTTCAATCGGCTATTTAGTTATTGCTTTTGGTGTAAAAGGAGTCGAGCCCGGTGTAAAAGTTTCTATGTTTTGGCTTACAACATTATACTTGCTGCATACATTTGGTGAACTTTGTCTGTCTCCAATAGGACTTTCAATGGTTGCTAAATTAGCACCGCTGCGTTTTGCATCTTTGTTAATGGGAACATGGTTCTTAGCCAACTCTGCTTCAAATAAATTTGCCGGTACACTAAGTTCATTATATCCTCCCGGACAAGGCGAGTTTAAAGCTGCTGCAGACAAAGGCATTGATCTTCCTTCTATACTTAATGGCTCTGTTACAGCCACTGCCGATCAGTTAAAAGTTCTTGCAGAGGCAGGTATTCCGCACCATTTTCCAATGTTTATGGGTATGCAGATTTCAAGCCTCTACGACTTCTTTATGATATTTGTAATTATGAGTGCAGCAGCATCAGTACTGCTGTTTATCATTTACAAATGGCTTGTTAAAATGATGCATGGTGTGCAATAACAATTAATTGTTAACAACTTAGTTGAATAGTTAATAAAAAACACCTTCATCATTTATTAATCAGCATACTTTTGTCCCGTCAAATCAAACAACAAAAAAGAAAAATGAAAAAATTATTCACATTAATGGCTGTTGCAGCAATGTTTGCAATGGTATCATGCGGTCCAAGCGCTGACGAAAAAGCTGCTGCGGAAAAAGCAACTCAGGATTCAATTGCTAATGCAGAAGCCGAAATGAAGGCTGCTGAAGAGGCTGCAATGGCTGCATCTGCTGCCGCTGCTACTCCTGATTCAGCTGCTGCCGCTGCACCTGCAGATTCAGCTGCTGCTGCTCATTAATTTTAAAAAATTAAGGAAAAGAACCACCGTCAGGTGGTTTTTTTTTGCCCTGATTTTTGCGGACCAGAACTGCATTTATCACATCCGGCAGATTTGCTCCTGAATTTATAAATCAGATAAACACTTGCAGCAATGGCTATTATGGCGACAATTATTTCTTGCATATTAATATAAAACAAAGCTACTTCAATTAAAGTTAACTTTGCCACACTTTTTTTATTTAACAATGAATTTCGACAGAAAAGATTTGAGTAACGACCAACTAATCAAACTTTATCATGAGTTGGTGCGTCCTCGTATAATTGAGGAAAAGATGCTTGTCCTACTTCGTCAGGGAAAACTGGCAAAGTGGTTTTCCGGCATCGGTCAGGAAGCCGTTTCTGTAGGTGCTGCCATGGCACTTCATCAGGATGAATATGTTTTGCCAATGCATAGAAACCTTGGCATTTTTAGTGTACGAAATATTCCTTTGAACCGTTTGTTTTCGCAATGGATGGGCAAGCCTGGTGGATTCACCAATGGTCGCGATCGCTCTTTTCACTTCGGTACTCAGGAGTATAAAATAATTGGAATGATATCGCATCTCGGTCCGCAATGTGGAATTGCAGATGGAATTGCTCTGGGAAATATTCTTAAACAAAATAATAAGGCAACAATTGTTTTTTCAGGTGATGGTGGTGCCAGCGAAGGCGATTTTCACGAGGCAGTGAATGTTGCAGCTGTATGGGATCTGCCTGTTATTTTTATAGTAGAAAATAATGGTTACGGATTGTCAACACCATCGTCCGAACAATACAGATGTAAGAGTTTTGCAGATAAAGGAATTGGTTATGGCATTCAAGGTGTAAGTGTTGATGGCAACAATATTCTGGAAGTTTATAATACACTGAATGAATTATTGACTGACATCAGAAAAAATCCACGTCCAATAATTTTTGAAGCACGCACATTCAGAATGCGCGGTCACGAAGAGGCATCAGGTACCAAATATGTTCCTCAGCAATTGTTTGATGAATGGGGAAAGAAAGACCCGATAGCGAATTACGAAAATTATCTTTTAGAGAATAAAATAATTTCTTCTTCGGAAGTTGAAAGTATTCGCGCAAAAATCAAAACAGAAATTGAAGAAAATCTAAAGATAAGTTACGCAGAGTCCGATCCTGAAGTTAACACTGTAAATGAGCTGCGCGATATGTATGCTCCTTCTGAAAACACAAACATTACTGCTTCAGGAGCAGTTACTGAAAAAAGATTTTTAGATGCCATAACTGACGGACTTCGTCAAGGTATGCAGCGTCATAAAAACCTAGTCATCATGGGTCAGGATATTGCAGAGTATGGCGGAGTGTTTAAAGCAACACAAGGATTTGTTGAAGAGTTTGGCAAACCGCGTGTCCGAAATACACCTATTACAGAATCATCAATACTTGGTGCAAGTTTAGGTTTATCAATAAACGGCTTTAAATCAATTGTTGAAATGCAGTTTGCCGATTTTGTTACTTGCGGTTTCAATCAGATTGTAAACAACCTGGCAAAGACACATTATCGCTGGGGGCAAAATGCAGATGTAGTAGTGCGTATGCCCACAGGCGCTGCTGTTGGTGCGGGACCATTTCACTCGCAATCAACAGAAGCATGGTTTTTTCATGTGCCGGGACTAAAAATCGTTTATCCTGCATTTCCGGGTGATGCAAAAGGTTTATTGGCTGCTGCTATTGAAGACCCGAACCCTGTAATGTTTTTTGAACATAAAGCACTTTATAGAAGTGTTAGCGGCCTCGTTGCTGATGATTACTTTACAATTCCTATAGGTAAGGCAAATAAAATCAGAGAAGGTTCTGACTTAACAATTGTAACTTATGGTTTAGGTGTACATTGGGCAATGGAAGCATTGGATGAAAATAAAAATATTCAGGCTGATTTAATTGACCTGAGAAGCCTTTTACCTTGGGATAAAGAAACCGTTTTAGAATCTGTAAAACGAACAGGAAAAGTTATTGTATTTCACGAAGACACTTTAACCGGAGGAATAGGAGGTGAAATTGCTGCTGAAATTTCTTCTGCTTGTTTTCAATGGCTCGATGCGCCTGTGATGCGATGCGGTAGTCTTGATACTGCCGTGCCTATGTCAAATCATTTGGAGTGGAATTTTCTGCCGCGTGATAGATTTAAACAAATGCTCAAACAATTAGCTGAATATTAAGCTGTAAATTATTTTTTTTCAACTGCCCATTTTATTGCTTCGCCAATAGAATATTTTCCTGCAATAGTCATAAACTCACTTGCAGTTGACCAGATTCCTGATGAGGGTTTATGCTGTTTTAATTCTTCTACTTTTATTTCATCAAACCAAACATTGCCTGTGCCATTCAAAATTCCTGTGATGCTCATTGTTTGCGCTCCGTCAGGAACAGCCATTGCAACAGAATAAGTTTTCCATTTTGCTTCTGCATTCTTAATAAAACCACTGCTCTCAGTTAATTTTTTTCCTGATGCATCCCTGATAATTATATTAAGACCGGTATTCCCATTCAGTGCTTCTGCTCTGCACGAATAAATTATTTTGTAATTTTTTATCGCTGTGTTTTCAATAATTATACTCTGACTGAATGTGCATGTAGCCTGATTTTGATGTGCCATTTCCAGACATTGTTTACCTGAAAATGGAGAAATGTTACTGACTTTTATCTGACCAGCTCCTTTACAATCTGTTATCCATCCTTTCTGAGAAGAAGTATTAGCATCTTCCTCAAAGCCACTATTTACAAGTGTCTGTGCCTGAAGTTGTATTGTGCAAATGCACAAAATAAATATCAGTATTTGCCTGAATTGCATGATTGCAAATAAAGAAAATTCAGTCCAAACATTCACAATATGCAGTTAATATTAATGCATTGTACGAAAGAAAAGTTTATTTATAAATTTTACATTTGCTTGCAAGAAGAATTTATTATGTTCCGTTATTCATTAGCACTCTTTTTTTTAATTTCCACATCAACTTCGCAGGCTCAACACAAAAAATTGAGCATGGAAGATGCCATTTTAAATGCAAAAACCAACCTTGCTCCGGCAAACCTTTCGCAGTTAGGATGGATTAAAAATTCAATTTCATACTATTATGTTGACAACCGCTTGGCTGATGCAACGCTTTTTGTAGGCGATGATGGTATAGTACATGATGAGAAAATTATTTCGCTTTCAGAAATTAATGACAGACTAAAACGTTTAAAAACAGATACACTTGCACGTTTTCCTGCTGTTGAATGGAAGAATGATAAAGTCTTTGGATTCTTTATAGGTAATAAGGAATATGAATATGATAAAACACAATATGCCATTCGCAATTCAAGAATATTGTTGTTACCCGACAGTGCTTCTCAAAAGGATACTGACCCGGTAACAAAGCGCATAGCTTATACAATTAAAAATAATCTTTTTGTGTATGATGCAGGAAAAAATTTTACAGTAGCAGAAGATGCTTACCCACATATTGTTTATGGCAGTTCTGTTCATCGCAATGAATTTGGAATAACAAAGGGAACATTTTGGTCACCAAATGGGAATAAACTTGCCTTTTACAGAATGGATGAAACCATGGTTAATGATTATCCGATTATAGATTGGAACAAAAAACCGGCAGAAGTAAATATGATAAAATACCCAATGGCAGGTGGCACAAGTCATCAGGTAACTGTTGGCGTATTTGATATGGCTAATAAAACAGTTGTTTATCTAAAAACAGGTGAGCCTAAAGATCAATACCTGACTAATATATCATGGAGTCCTGATGAGAAGTATGTTTATGTTGCTGTTTTAAATCGCGATCAGAACCACATGAAACTGAATTGTTATTCTTCATCAACAGGTCATTTTGTAAAAACACTTTTCGAAGAAAAAGATGATAAGTATGTAGAGCCGCAAACACCAATGGCATTTGTGCCCGGTCATGATGATCAGTTCATCTGGCAAAGTCAGCGTGATGGCTACAATCATTTATATCTCTATAATACTGACGGGAAATTAATCAGGCAGCTTACGAAAGGTGAGTTTATCGTAACGGAATTTAAGGGATTTGATAAAAAATCGGAGCGAGCATATTACATGTGCACTGCATTGAGTCCCATTGACAGAGATTTATATTATGTTACACTTGCAGACGGAAGAATGAAAAGAGTTTCGGGCGATAGTGGAATGCATACTTGTTATTATAATCCGGAGAATAATGAAGTGCTTGATGTATTCAGCAATGTCAACACACCACGTAAAATTAAACTTATTCTGCCTAATGGCTCTGATGCAAGAACAATGCTGACGGCAGAAAATCCGTTAAGCGATTTTAATTTAGGCGGAATGAAAATCAGTACACTGCAGAGTGTTTCCGGTGAGTTGCTTTATACACGCACCTATTATCCACCGGTAATGGATTCAACAAAAAAATATCCTGTGATTATTTATGTTTATGGTGGGCCACATTTACAACTAATTACAAATTCATGGCAGGGTGGACAAGGTGACTTGTGGTTCTATTATCTGGCTCAGGAGGGATTTATTGTTTACACGGTTGATAGCAGAGGTAGTGGTAACAGAGGAAAGCAGTTTGAGCAATCCATATTCCGAAACTGTGGAAATGCGGAGATGGAAGATCAACTTACGGGATTAAAATATTTAAAATCTTTACCTTATGTTGATTCAACACGAATAGGTGTTGATGGATGGAGTTATGGCGGTTTTATGACTATATCACTGATGACGAGGTTTCCCGGATTGTTTAAAGTGGCTGTTGCCGGTGGACCAGTAATTGACTGGAGTATGTATGAAATTATGTACACAGAGCGTTATATGGATACGCCTGCTACAAACCCTGAGGGCTATGAAAAAAGTAATTTATTGAATTATGTAAAAAATATCAACGGTAAGTTAATGCTCATTCACGACACAAATGATGAAACGGTTGTTTGGCAACATAGTTTGATGTATTTGAAAAAAGCTGTTGATCTCGGAAAGCAAGTTGATTACTTTGTTTATCCCGGACATCCACATAATGTTCGCGGTAAAGATCGTGTGCATCTAATGAATAAAATTACAGATTACTTTAAACAAAATCTTTGAAAACAATATTTAATTAATGAGTAAGAAAACAATTTTTAATCTTTTACTATGTTTCTGTGTTGTTTCAATTCATGCACAAAATCTAAAACGTTGTCCGCAGACAACATCAAAAGAAGCAGCTAAGAAGACCGAAGAAGCAGAGAAGCTATTAAAGTCAGTTAAAAATTATGAGGAAGGTGTTGAATTGTGTAATGAGGCTATTGAGGCTGACAGCACATTTGCAAAACCCTATTTGCTTATGGGTGATGCTGCATACAGGAAAAAAGATTTCAAGTTAATGGCAAAGGCTTATAAAGGCCTTATGAATGTTTGTCCTGATGCATCTGAAAAAGCAATCTACAGACTTGCAACATATTATTTTGATACAAAGAAGTATGAAGAAGCTATTCCTGTTTACACTACATTCCTTGAACTTTCTCCGTCAGATACCAACGCTGCTGACGATGCCGAAGTGAAATTGTTCAGAGCAAAAGCGTTTTTACATCCAGTAGATTTTAAACCTGTGTTGGTAAAAGGATTAAGCACACCAGATCCTGAATATCTGCCAATAATCTCTGCTGATAATGAGTTGTGTTTTTTTACAAGAAGATTTGAGTATCAAAGTAAAAACATGCTCACTTCGACCAGTGTAGAAAAGTTTATGTTAAGTCATAATCTAAATGGCAAATGGGATACCGGTACACCAATGGATTTACCTTTTAACAAACAGAATACTGGTAATGAAGGTGGTCCAACTATTTCTCTCGACAACCTGCACTTGTTTTTTACTGTTAATGTAAAGGGCAATTTTGATATTTATACTTCTGACCTTACACCAAAAGGATGGTCTGAACCAAGAAGCATAGGGAAAGCAAATGACCCAAAGTTTTGGGATTCACAACCATCACTTTCACCAGATAATAAGACATTATATTTTGCCAGTTTCAGAGATTCTGTTCTTCAGACAAGTGATATTTATGTGACTAAAAAAAATAATGGTGAATGGAATAGTGCAAATCCTATCAGTGGACCAATCAATACTTCGCGAAATGAAAAAGCACCTTTTATGCATCCCGATGGAAAAACACTTTATTTCAGTAGTGATGGTCACCCCGGCATGGGTGGATATGATATTTATTATTCCAAGAAGGATGCAAACGGTAACTGGGGAAAACCTGTTAATCTCGGATATCCGATAAATACCGATGCAGATGAAGTTGGATTTTTTGTAAGTACTGATGGTACTAAAGGTTTTTTTGCAAGTAATAAATTCGGAACAGGGGGTTATGATATTTACTCATTCGACATGCCGGTGGAAGCAAGGCCCGAGAAGATGGTTTTATTCAAAGGCCAACTTAAAAATGATGACAATGAAGTGCCTGACAGCGCCCGTATAGAAATTCGGAATATTTCATCCAAACAGGTTGAGCAGATAGATTACGATGCATACAGTGGAAAATATGCAGGTGTATTGCAAGCTAATTCTGAGTATTTGTTAACTATTCAAAAAGATGATTATGCATTTACTTCAAAACTTATTGATGCTGCAAAAGTTGATTCGCCTGCAGTTACTGTTGAGTTAGATCTGAGAAAAATAAAAGAAGGCGAAGCATATAGTTTAAATGATATACTTTTTGAAACAGATTCTTATCAGATTACAGATAAATCAAAAGCAGTAATTCAGGATTTTGCAGGCTTTCTTAAAAGTAATCCAAAGTTAAAGGTTGCAATTTATGGTCATACTGATAATTCAGGAAAAGCAGAAGATAATTTGTTGTTGTCAAAAAACAGGGCGAAGGCTGTTTATGATTATTTGATTGCTTTAGGCATTGAAGCAACACGACTTTCGCATAATGGATTCGGACAAACAAAACCGGTTGCTGCAAATACGACAGAAAAAGGTAAGTCACTGAACAGACGCACAGAGTTTGTAGTGTTAAAAAAATAGTTTTATGGAGTTTGTTATTTTGGTTGATGAACAGGATAGCGAAGTTGGTGAGGCAGAAAAAATGCAGACTCATAAACTTGGATTATTACACAGAGCTTTTTCAGTATTAATTTACAATTCCAATGGAGAAATGCTTTTGCAACAAAGAGCAGAAACAAAATACCATAGTGGAGGACTTTGGTCAAATGCTTGTTGTGGTCATCCACGTCCCGGTGAAAATATAGAGGATGCCGCAAAGAGAAGACTTAAAGAGGAGTTGGGCTTTAATTGTGATCTGAAGTTTAGCTTTAAATTTCTTTATAAAGTTTCTTTTGAAAATAGTCTTAAAGAGCATGAACTGGATCATGTTTTCACAGGGAGTTATGAAAGTGAAGTACTTCCTGATAAAAGTGAAGTTCAAGCCTTCCGGTGGATAACAATGAATAATCTGAAGAATGAAATTACAGAAAATCCTGATAAATTTTCTGTTTGGTTTCTTAAAATTATTTCGGAGTTGTAATTCCTTGTTATTTAGCTGATAATATTGAAATAAATTACCGAATCATACGTTTTGCTTGAATGCAAATCCTTATTTTTGGTTCCTATGAATACATTCAATTTCAGATGCAGGAATTTTATCCTGTCTTTTTTATTTTTCAGTATGCCTGTTCTGGCATTTGCGCAGTCTGGTCAGGAAAAACTTGTTCAATTAAGTGGTGTAATAGTTACAGGGGATAGTTTAAGTCCGGTACCCTACACAGGCATTATGATTAAGTCGAGCAGTAGAGGAACAGTGTCTGATTATTATGGTTTTTTTTCAATTGTAGCACACGTTGGTGATGAGATTGAGTTTTCTTCTGTCGGATTTGCAAAAACTATTTTTAAAGTACCCGATACGCTCACAGAAAACCGTTATTCTTTGATTCAGATTCTTAACCGTGATACTGTTTTACTTAATCAGGCTGTAATTTATCCATGGCCTACTCGCGAACAATTTAAACAGGCTTTTCTCGATTTAAAAGTTCCTGATACAGACATGGATCATGCACGAAGAAATCTTGCTCTTGAAACCATGCGCGAAGAGAGCATAAGAATTGATATGGATGGAAGCATGAACAGTAAATTTGTATATCAGAAACAACAATCAAGGTTATACAATACAGGCCAATTGCCGGTAAACAATTTGCTAAATCCTATTGCATGGGCAAAGTTTATTCAGGCCTGGAAAAGTGGTGAGTTTAAGTCAAAGTCTAAAGACGATTAATGAGGCAACTTATCGTTTTTCTTTCTTTGTTATTTTGTTGTTATTCTCTTAACGGCCAAGATGCAACTGCTCGTATTCATGGCAAAATAACAGGCACAGACCGTAAACCTTTGCCTGGTGTTAGTGTTGGCATTGCAGGTACTTCATTAGGTGTAATTTCTGATGAACATGGTGAATATTCAATTACTGTTCCATCTAATCGTGAGCTGAGTATTGTTTTTTCATCAATCGGTTTTGAGCAGGCAACGGTAAAATTAATTCTTGCAGAAGGTGAAAAGAAGCAATTAAACAGAACCATGTTACCATCAATAGTGCCTCTGCCCAATATCACTATCATAGACCCTCGTGAAAGAAGTGGCACATTAATAAAAATTGATCCAAAAGCTGTTGAGGAAATCCCAAATCCATCAGGTAATTTCGAGACCATTTTAAAAACAATTGGAAGTGGCGTTGTTTCAAACAACGAACTTAGTTCCGAATATTCTGTGCGTGGCGGAAACTACGATGAAAATCTGGTTTATGTAAATGATGTTGAAATTTACAGACCACAATTAGTTCGCTCAGGACTACAGGAAGGTTTAAGTTTTATCAATCCTGATCTTGTTTCAGGAATTAAATTTTCAGCCGGTGGTTTTGATGCTTTTTATGGAGATAAAATGTCTTCAGCATTGGATATAAAATACAAACGACCAACAGAATTTGCGGGAAAAATTACTTATGGTTTGCTTGGTGGAGGTCTGAGCCTTGAAGGTACAAGTAAAAACAACCGTTTTACATATTTGATAGGAGCACGACAAAAATCAACGAAATATTTATTGGGTACACTTGATACAAAAGGAAACTACAAACCTGTTTTTTACGATGTGCAGGCATTGTTGACCTATGATGTGAGTGAAAAAACTACAATTTCTTTATTAGGTAATTTTTCAAAAAGCAGATACAATATTGTTCCTCAAACACGAACAACAGATTTCGGTACAGTGAGTCAGGCATTGCGATTCACGGTTTATTTTGACGGAAAAGAAGTTGATGATTTTACTACTACCACAGGAGCCGTAATTTTCAGTCATAGTCCGAAGAAAAATATAAATCTCAAGCTCATAGGCTCTGTGTTTAACACAAAAGAAGAAGAAACTTTTGATGTTCTTGGTCAGTATTTTCTGGATGAACTTGAAAAAGATCCTGCCTCACAAAATTTTGGTGAGGTAAAACTCAACCTCGGTGTAGGTTCTTTTTTGAATCATGCACGCAATTTTCTTGACGGGAAAGTTTATTCAGCAGAACATAAAGGTACATACAATTATCGCCATAATGAATTGTTGTGGGGTATTCGGTTTCAGCACGAACAGTTCAGCGATCAGATTAAAGAATGGAATTATATTGACTCATCAGGTTATTCATTACCACATCCGCAGGATAGTGTAGGAGGGAGTCTCCCATCGCAGCCGCAATTATTATTGCAAGATGTCATCAGTCGTGATAACAGCCTTTCAAGTAACAGATTAAGCGGCTATCTGCAGCATAATTTCTATTTCAGTAACACATCAAATTTTATTCTCACACCCGGTATTCGTTTTACGTGGTGGAGTTTGAATCATGTTTTAAACATCAGTCCACGTATAGCACTTGCCTATAAACCAAGATGGAAACGCGATTTTAACTTCCGTCTTTCAGGAGGGTTTTATTATCAACCGCCATTCTACAAGGAGTTGCACAATCCTGACGGAAGTTTAAATACATCTTTGAAATCACAACAATCTATTCATGTTGTTGGCGGAACAGACTATTATTTCAAAGCGTGGGGTCGCGATTTTAAATTTGTTACAGAAGCTTATTACAAATGGTTGAATGACCTTATTCCTTACAAAGTTGATAATGTTCGAATACGGTATTTGGGTAAAAATAATTCCAAAGGTTATGCAACAGGAATTGATTTTCGTATCAATGGCCAGTTTGTTAATGAAGCAGAGTCATGGGCAAGTTTATCACTTTTAAAAACAGAAGAAGATATTCAGGATGATGTTTATTATATCAGATTGAATGCACGTGGCGATACCATCAGAGGATACACCATTGACAAAAAGGCTGTTGACAGTATTCAGGTTATACCCGGATATTTACCACGATTAACCGATCAGCGACTTACATTCAGCATATTTTTTTCTGACTATCTTCCAAAATTTCCAACATTTAAAATGCACATGACCCTTGTTTTCGGAACAGGATTTCCTGTAGGCCCGCCCGGAAATAATCGTTATACAGACATTAACCGTTATCCTTTTTACAGACGTGTTGATATTGGGTTCAGTAAAATATTTATTGACGAAAACAGACCGGCAAAAAGTCGTTTTGCTGCGTTCAATAAATTGAAAGCGCTTTCACTTTCAATTGAAGTGTTTAATCTTTTTCAGGTTAACAATGTTGTTTCCTATACTTGGGTGAGTGATGTTTATGGTACTAAATATGGCGTACCTAATTATCTTACCGGAAGACAATTAAGTTTACGACTCAGCGCTAAGTTCTGATTACATACGTCACAAGATTATTAGCTTTTCACAGTAAAAATAATTTTTTGATTCCTCATCTTTAAATCATAAGCTGATTTGTTTATATACTCATTGCGTTTTGAAGAATCTTTTAAATTTGAATTTTTAAATTTTTCAGCTTATGCGTAATCATTCCGAAAGCAGGTTCCTTACCGAACGACAGTCGCGAATTGGCGAATTTCTATTTACTCTCAAAGTAGTAAGAGAATTTATAAAAGGATTCAGAACATTGCATTTTGTTGGACCTTGTGTTGCAGTGTTTGGCTCAGCACGATTTAAAGAAGAGCATCACTATTATCAGTTAGGCCGTGAAGTAGGGGCAAATGTCAGCAGATTGGGATTTACAGTGATGACCGGTGGCGGTCCCGGTGTTATGGAAGCAGCTAACAGAGGGGCAAAAGAAGCAGGAGGTTTTTCTGTGGGTTGCAACATCATTCTTCCTCGCGAACAGCAACCCAATAAGTATCTTGACAAAATGGTTGAATTTCATCATTTTTTTGTCAGAAAAGTTTTGATGTTCAAATACTCCTATGCTTTTGTGGTTTTGCCTGGAGGTGTTGGCACAATTGACGAAATGTTTGAGGCTTTAACCTTGATTCAAACAAAAAAAGTAAGTGATTTCCCTGTAGTACTTATGGGTAAAAATTACTGGCAGCCTGTAATTGATCAGCTCAAAGTATTTGATGAGCATAAGACAGCCTTGCACTCTGAGTTAGATTCTTTGCTGATTACAGATAGTTTAGATGAAATGACAGAATACCTGCGCGTGAAGGCTATTGAGAGATTTAAGTTGTCTAAAGCCATGAAATTCAACCGCTCGAAATGGTTTCTTGAAGAATGAGCCTGACTGTTGGCAATTATTCAATAAAAACTTTCGCAATTCATTTCTATCTTATATTTTTATCCTGTTATTTTTCAGAGTATTTACAGGACTAAATGAAAGTATTCCGCCTTTGCTTTTTTATTTTTATTTCTTCAATGCTGCAAGCGCAGGATATTCATTTTTCACAATTCTATAATTCTCCTCTCACACTTAACGCTGCAAATACAGGATTGTATGAAGGCGATTATCGTTTTGCAAATACTTATAGAAGTCAGTGGTCGAAACTTGACCCGGGTTACAGAACCAATGCTTTTTCATTTGACAAAACACTTTATACCGGAGCAGATCAGATTAGCGGAGGCTTTTTGTTCATTTACGACCGTTCGGGAATTAATCGTTTGCAAAGTATTCGCTTAGGACTATCTGCTGCTTATCATCGCACGTTTGGAGTACACAGTTTAAGTGCAGGGTTTCAGTGGAATTATATTTTTAAATCTATTGACAGAAGTAAAATTACCATGCCTGAGCAGTTTAATATGAACACCGGTTATTTTGATCCATCAATGCCTACCGGTGAAATGTTGCTTGACGAGAAACGTTCTTTCGGTGATATTAATGCAGGGTTAGTTTATCAGGTTGAATTAAATAAACATTTTATTCAGGCAGGTGCTTCATTTTTTCATCTTAACAAACCGGGTGATACTTTCTTTAACAGCAGTAATAAATTACCTGTTCGGACATGTTTAACCGTTTCTGATAAGATTGGAATTGGTAATGATTATCAGTTACACACTCGATTATTGATGATGCAACAGGTAAAAGCCAATGAGTATGTAGCCGGAGTTACACTTGTAAAACAACTTAATAACGGAGAATCAAAGTTTACAGAAGTTAATGGTGGTTTATATGTACGTACATCACCCGGTAACGGCACTGACGCAGTAATACCTGTAATTGGCATTAAATACGATTTGTTTGATGTGGCACTGAGTTATGACATCAATATTTCAACTCTCCATACAGCAACTGCAAGCCGGGGTGGATTTGAAATATCTCTTATTTACACTGCATTAAGTTCACGTTTGTTTAAAATAAAAATACCCTGTGAACGCTATTAAAACAAGAGCTATCCTGCTGCTGATATTGTTAATCAGTTCTGTTCATTTATATGCACAGCAGAATGATGAATTAAAAAAATATGGCACAGCACAATTAAAACGAATGGGTAGTTATGCTGCAAAGATTAACGATTTCAGCAGTTCTGCAATGTACTATGAAGAGTATTGTAAGCGCAAACCTACTAATGAGAAGGTTTGGTTTCTTTATGCTGAAAGTCTTCGTAAATCCAAAGATTACCGAAAAGCTGAAGATGCTTACATGAAAGCATACAATCTGAATCCAAAACTAAATGCTTTAGCGTTGTATCATTATGCCAATGTTCAAAAATCTCTTGGTAATTATAAAAAGGCTGAAGAGTATTTTACAAAATTTAAAAAAGAATATAAAGGCTCTGATAAAAGCGTTTATACCAAATTAATTAAAAATAGTGGTGATGCTGCCAGGTTTGCAGATAGTCTTATGCATAGCCCTTCAAAAGTTGCTATTGAACATTTGCCAGAAGATATCAATTCATCACATGTAGAATCATCGCCATTTTATATTAACGATTCAACAATTATTTATGGTTCTCTGAAAACAGATCAGGTAACTTTTGATTTTAATCCAAGAGATTCGAGTGCTGATGAGCCTTTCCGAAAAATTTATGTTGCCGTGCGTGATAGTGAGATATGGAAGGATGATGGTGAACTGCCCGGATTTTATAATTCAAACAGTGCTCATACACTCAATGGTGTTTATTCGCAGGATAAGAGTAGATTTTATTTTACGCGATGCAAAAGAAATCGTCAGAACAAAGTTATATGTGCCATCTATGTAAGCTTCCTGAACAATGGAATATGGACAGAACCTGTTTCTTTAGGTACTGAAGTAAACGATCCAAAATATACTTCAACACAACCTGCCATTGGGCTTAACACGCAGAAAAAAGGAGAGGAGATAATTTATTTTGTCAGTGACCGCGAAGGTGGAAAAGGAGGCTATGATATTTGGTACACTTCTTTTGATAACAGAAGTAAAACTTACAAAACGCCAGTCAATCTTGGAACTAAAATTAATACTTCAGGTGATGAAGTAACACCCTATGTTGATGCACAAACACAAACATTTTATTTCAGCTCTGATGGATGGCAGGGATTAGGAGGATTAGATATTTTTAAGTCAATTGGTGGAATGAAAAAGTGGACTCATCCTGTCAATTTGGGTTATCCTGTTAATTCCAATTATGATGATTTGTATTATGTGCTATCACCAAGTAATAAGGACATTGGCATGATAGTATCGAACAGAAATGTAACTGATAATGGCATGAATAAAGGCCCTTGTTGTGATGATATTTTTGAGTTTAATATTTTAGATGCTGTAAGATTAAATGTTAAAGGCTTTTTATACGAAACAGATTCAACACAAAAAGGAAAGAAGTTGGCAATGATGCCTGTTCGAAGAGCACGTATTACTTTGGAAATGAAAAATGCTGAAGATTCTACTTTTATTCCTGTCAGCACCAGTAATACAGATGAAACAGGTCACTTCAACCTTATTGTTTCTCCTAGACAGGAATACCGTATCACAGCACGCAAGGAAGGTTATCTTTATGAATCAGTAGCGTTGAGCACTATGAATAAAACACGTTCCGGTGATATTTCAATTGATATACACATTCGTTCAATTCCTGAAACACCATTACTGCTTACAAACATTTATTACGAATTTGCAAGCCCTTTGCTAACTGCAAAAGCTATGGCTGCATTAGATACAACCTTGGTGATTTTTATGCAAAGAAATGTTGACCTTGGTGTTGAAATAAGGTCGCATACAGATGCCATTGGCTCTGATGATGCCAACATGACTTTGTCGCAAAAGCGGGCAGAAAGTGTGGTGAATTATTTAGTAGCAAAAGGAATTAATGCCAACAGGTTGCGTGCAAAAGGATTTGGTGAAACAATGCCTGTAGCACCAAACACAAAACCTGACGGAAGAGATAATCCCAAAGGCAGGCAGTTGAACAGGAGAACAGAATTTAAAATTCTGGGTAAAATGCGTGATGGTGTAATCCGCGAAGAAACCGATTTCTGATTTTATTTTTTCCAGGTAGTATAAACCGCATCGTGCTTTTTACGATTGGGTTCTATACTTCGCAAAGGCGCACAGGGTTTTAATGTAGCTGTTAATTCATGCGGTAATTGTTGGTAAAGTTCAGTCCCTTTTGTTTTCCAATGAAGCATTTCATCGCTTACATCTTTTATAATTTTTGCCGGATTGCCAACAACGATTTTCCTGTCAGGAACAATCATGCCATCAGGCACAAAACATAAAGCGCCAACTATACAACCATCGCCAATTACAGCATTGTCCATTATTACAGCATTCATTCCTATCAAAGAATTTTTGCCAATGGTGGCACCATGAACTATGGCACCATGACCAATGTGTGCACCTTGTTTTAAAATAACTGTAACACCGGGAAACATGTGAATGGTGCAGTTCTCCTGAACATTGCAGCCATCTTCAATAATGATTGTGCCCCAATCGCCACGAATGGCAGCACCCGGAGCAATATAAACTTGTTTACCAATAATTACATCACCTGTAACTGTTGCCTGTTCATGAACAAAACTACTGCTGTCCACTACAGGTCTGAATCCGTTAAATTCGTAAATCATTTGAATAACTGATGTTTCTTGTAACGATGCAAATGTAAAGCTAATTGATGTGCCAAAACTTTAACAATTGTTGGTAACTATCTGTAAGTATTAATCTGTCAGAAGTTTATTTTTGTGCTAAAACCATCACATTCATGTCAAAATATTTTGCTTCAATCATTCTTGTATTTATTTTTCTGACTTCAACATTAAGGGCTCAAACACTGAAGAGTTTTAATACCGACCCTTCAAGTTATCTGCTTGATTTGAAATCATTTTTTGAAGAGACAAATAAGAAGGAAGCAGAGAAAATTATGGAGGAATTCAAGCCTGTTTTTCTTGGTAAGTTTAATGCACAACAACAACAGACTATTATTACCACAAGTAATCTTATGTTGAAGAAGCGCATGAAGGCTTTTCCTGATTTTGTTACTTATACATCGGTGTTGAATGCTTTTGCTTCCAGCGGACAAGAGGCAGCTACATTTACATCATGGAATTCTTCTTTTGAAAAAGCAATAGCAAAACTTAGTGTAAGGAAATTAGGTGACTTTCTTGAAATATCTCAATTGCTTTTTCGTAACAACACCTTGTATGAATCAAGCGCTGTTGCATGGAGTGCAAGCAATAACAAATTTTCATTTGGTTTCGATTCTTTACCGAAAGTTACTTTTTCCGGAATGACTTTGCGATGTTTGGGCAAGGGTGATAGCTCTGTAATAGAAGGTACAAAAGGAGTTTATTATCCCAACAACCTTTTATTTTTTGGCGATGGGGGGACAGTAAATTTTACTCGTGCAGGAATAAGTGTTTCAGAAGCAAATGCAGTTGTAAAACGCTATGCTATCAATTTAAAAGGTTCAGAATACTCAATGGATTCTGTTGCTTTTACATATAAGAAATATTTTGATCAGGAGCTGAAAGGCCGTTACATTGATAAATTGTTGGCAAACGTAAATGATTCCAATGCTACTTATCCGAGGTTTTATTCTTATGCTGCTAATCTCGACATAAAGAATATGGTTAAAGATGCCGATTACAAAGGTGGATTTTCTTTGCAAGGAAGTAAAATGGTAGGCTCAGGCAACAGACGACAGGATGCATCAATAACTTTTAATCTGAATGGTAAACCTCAGTTGAAATTGCTTTCGCAAGGATTTATTTTTCGTACAGACAGGATTGTATCTGTAAATGCAGCTGCTGTAATTTATTGGGAGAAAGATTCAATTTATCATCCCGGAGTTGAGTTTAAATATATTTATGGTGATAAAACTGTAACGCTGACCAAAAACGGTCAAACTGCCATCAATAGCCCGTATTTTGACAGCTATCATAAAATGGATTTAGATTTTGATCAGTTGGTATGGAAGATTACAGACCCATTGATGGACCTAAAAATGATTTCAGGTGGAGGAGAGAGTAAGCTGAAATTTGAGTCTGTAAATTTCTTTTCACGACAGCGTTTTGATAAAATTCAGGGACTGTCTGAAGTACATCCGCTTTTCAAAATAAAGCAATATGCAGAGGAGCATAATGTAAAAGTTATCAGTGTGCCGGAGTTTGCGGAATATTTAAAACTCACTGAAAACACTGTGCGCAATCAAATTCTGCAGTTGTCATCATTAGGATTTATTTCTTATGATGCCGATGCCGATAAGTTTATTGTTAAAGACAAGGTGATGTACTACCTCAATGCACGCACCGGTAAGGTTGATTATGATGAGTTGAAAATTGAATCTATGATTTCAGGATTATCTAATGCAACCATCAACTTGTTGAATTTTGATATTAACATGCGTGGTGTAAGCCATGTATTAATCAGCGATTCGCAGGAGGTATATATTCAACCTTTGGATCAGGAAATGACTCTGAAAAAAAATCGTGACATTGTTTTCAATGGACGTGTTCATGCAGGAAGACTTGATTTTTATGGTAAAGAGTTTACTTTTAATTATGCCGATTTTAATATTGATTTAAAGAATGTGGACTCACTGCGGTTTAAAGTGCCTGCTGACTCTGTTGATGAAAGAGGAAAAAAACGTTTGATTCCAATAAAAAGCATTTTGCAGCAGTTGAATGGAAAACTTTCTATTGATAACCCAACGAATAAGTCAGGGTTTGTACCTAATGAGGAATATCCCGTTTTTGTATGTACAAACAAGTCTTATATTTACTATGATTATCCTGAAATATTCGGTGGTGTTTATAAGCGTGATAAGTTTTATTATCATCTCGACCCATTCAGTATTGACAGCCTTAACACACTTACCAAAGAAGGACTTGTATTTGAAGGAAGTATGGTGTCTGCAGATATTTTTCCTGAATGGCGACAGCAACTTACAGTGCAGCGAGATTATTCTTTAGGATTTATTACCAACACACCTGATGCCGGTTTTGCAGCTTATAGCGGAAAAGGAAAATATCGGGATCAAATCAGCTTGAGTCATGAAGGTTTCCTTGGAAAAGGAGAAGTTGATTACCTGAGCAGCACTTCAAAATCAAACAATATTATATTCTTTCCTGACAGTATGCATGCAGTTACACAAAGTTTTGCAATAAGAAAAGAGCAAGTTGGTGCTACCCGTTTTCCTGATGTTAAGAATGAAGATGTGTTTGTTAACTGGCGACCTAAGAGTGATAAAATGTTTGTATTTAAGAGAAGCAAAGATTTTGCATTGTTTAATGGTGAGGCAGTTCTCGATGGAAACTTAGTGCTGATGCCTTCCGGAATTAAGGCTAATGGTATAATTCGTTACCAACAATCTCAGTTAATCAGCAACAATCATTTTATTAAAGAACATAGCTATGGTTCCGATTCTGCAGAATTTAAACTCAATACAGATGCAGGAGATTTGCTGGCATTGCATACACAGAATGTAAAAGCCAATATTGATCTTGATAAACGTATTGGGGATTTCAGCAGTCAGGGTGAAAAAGCTAAGGTTGAGTTTCCTGTTAATGAATATATTTCTTACATCAGAGATTTCAAATGGTATATAGATAAATCAGAACTTGAATTTGGCGGCTCTGATGCAACTGCCGACAAAGCAAATGAGTTTGTGTCTGTAAACAGACAGCAGGATTCTTTACGATGGGATGCACCTTTAGCAACTTATAACTTAAAATCGTACTTGCTAAAAGGATTTAAGGTGAAAGAAATTTTAGTAGCAGATGCTTCAATAATTCCGGATTTAGGGAATGTTGTTGTAGAGCGTAATGCAGTAATGCGACCATTGGTTAACAGTAAGGTTATTGCTAATACTACTTCGCACTATCACACTATGCTAAATACAAATATTACTATTCAGAGTAGAATGAATTATTCAGGAGATGGCAATTATGAATATATGGATCAGACAAAGGTTAAACATAAAATTAAACTTACACAGATTGGAGTGGACACTTCAAAACAGACTTTTGCCATTGGAGAAATTCCAGATTCATCACGTTTTTTTATTAGTCCTACAATTCAGTATAAAGGAAAGTTAAGGATTAATGCACCAAAAGAAAATCTCTACTTCAATGGATTTGCAATCGTTAATCATCACTGTAATACTTTTGAACGCAATTGGTTTGGCTTTGCAGGCGACATTGACCCAAAAGGGGTAAACATTCCTATTCAAAGTCCGGCTAACGAAAGTTTGCAGAAACTTTATTCAGGAATTTATTTTGGCAGCGACAGCACCATGATGTATCCTGCATTCTTATCAATGAAAAAACATAGTTCAGATGCAGAAGTTATTTCTGCAGAAGGCTATCTGACTTTTGATAATAATTTGCAGCAGTATAAAATTTCCGGTACCATTCCCGGTACCGATTCAACCAAGTCAGCAAGTGTTATTACTAATACAGTAATTCTTGATGACAAGAGATGTCAGTTGATTGGTGAGGGCCGAATAAACCTGACTCAGGATTTTGGTCAGCTTTCAATCACAAATTTTGGTATGGTCAACTATTCAACAGTTAATGACTCTATAGGCTTTGATGCAGTTATGGCAACTGACTTTATGTTCAATGATGATGCATTGAAACAAATGGCAGAGATGTTTAATTCTATTCCTGCATTGCAACCTTTTATGGACGATAGACCGGCTTATAGAAATGCATTGACTAACATGATTGGAAAAAATAAAGCGGAAAAGTTATTGAATGAAACAGGGCTGTACGGTTCGGCACGAAGAATTCCTTCTGAATTGCAGCATACGCTTATGTTGAGTGAGCTTAAATTTTATTATAATAAAGAACGTGCATCTTATATTTCTGTAGGAAATATCGGTCTTGGTGTCATAGGAAAGACCTATGTAGGAAGAATGGTAAAAGGCAAAGTTGAGATTATGCGCAGACGTAGTGGAGATGTATTGAATATTTATCTGGAAGCATTGCCTGATATGTGGTACTATTTTAATTATCAGCGTGGTGTATTACAAGCGATTTCTTCTGATGAAAAATTCAATAAGCCAATTGATGAAATGAAACCAGAAAAGCGCATAGCATCGGAGAAAGGAGGTCTTGAACCCTATCAGTTTATGCTTGCCACCGAGAGGAAAAAGAATGAGTTCCTGAAACGAATTAAGGATGCAGATTTGTAAGATGTAAATTTTAGATGGGTTGAATTTATTAAAACCAATAATTAGAAATTATTTAATGCAAAGAGAACATCATTATCAGGCAAATATTATTTGGACGGGCAACAAAGGTTCAGGTACAGATAGTTATTTAGGTTACGCAAGAAGTTATACTGTTAACATTGATAATAAACCCGAAATTCAAGGTTCAGCAGACGCTGCATTTCATGGAGATAAAACAAAATATAATCCTGAGGAAATGTTGTTGATAGCATTGGCTTCGTGTCACATGTTATGGTATTTGCATTTATGTTCTGAAGCAGGAGTGGTAGTTGTAGAATATACGGATAGAGCAACAGGTCTAATGACAGAAACACCATCAGGCAATGGAAAATTTGAATCTGTAACATTAAACCCAATCGTAGTGATTAGAGATCAGACAAAAAATGAAATTGCCATTGAATTACATAAGAAAGCAAATGAGTTTTGTTTCATAGCAAATTCAGTAAACTTTAAAGTTAATCACAAGCCTGTTTTCAAATTGATGAAATGAGCGTATTTTAACAGGAAAAGCTTTTTTTGAAAAAGCAAAATTCCTCTTGCGGCAACATGAAAATGGAAACGGCTTTATGATTTTTTCATACTTTAGCTCCGTTTTGGTATCATTATAGTTAGCAAACAATTTAAATAAAAATCTTATTCAAATGAAAAACACATTCTTTACAGTGGCATTTATTCTTTGTGCTTTTTTTGTGAAAGCTCAATCCTCAAATGTTATTCTATTCACCGAGAATGGTGAAAAGTTTTTTGCTATCCTAAATGGAGTTCGGCAGAATACAAGTCCCGAAACCAATGTTAAAGTAACAGGGCTTAATGCAAATTTCTACAAACTAAAAGTGATCTTTGAAGACACTAAGTTGGGAGAGAAGGATTTTAATCTTGCCTTCAATCCGGGAATGGAAACCACTTTCAGTATTAAGTTTATTGCAAAAAAGAACAGTTATGTTTTGCGCCCATTGAGCGAAGTGCCTTTAGCACAAGCATTGCCTCCTGCAGCTAACCAAACCGTTGTTGCTTATAGTGAAGTACCTGCGCCACCACCGGCAGCTACAACGGTTACTCATACTACAACAACTACAACAACCGATGGAACACCCATGCCCGGTGACAATGTGAATGTAAACATTGGTGTAAATATGAATGAAGCAGGTGGCGGAATAAATATGAATGTTTCCGGAGGAACAACACAAACTACTACACATACTACCACAACAACAGTTACGCATACCACTACATCAGAACCAACTGCACCACCTATAGCACCTCCACCCCCTGCACCGGTTGTTTATTTGCCGGGATATAATGGCCCTTATGGATGTCCTGTTCCGATGGCTCCTCAGGATTTTTCTGAGCTTAAACAATCCATATCTTCAAAATCTTTTGAAGACAGCAAGATGACTATTGCAAAGCAAGTGCTTCGTAATAACTGCCTTTTTACCTCTCAGGTGAAAGATTTGATGGGATTGTTCACTTTTGAAGAGTCCAAACTGGACTTTGCAAAGTATGCTTATGATTACACCTATGATATTGGAAATTATTTTAAAGTTAACGATATGTTTACATTCGAGTCGTCAATTGATGATTTGAATAATTACATCAATAGTAAACATTAGAAAATATTTTTTTTAAAGATAGCCGGGAATATTTGTTACCCGGCTTTTTTTATTAAGAAAACAATTTAATGGTTGGGGATTTTTATCCAATCACTATATGTCATTTCAAACTTAATTTCTTTTGACCTATGAGTTCCGACCTCTGTCCAGCCTGCTTTTCGGTAAAATTGTTCTGCTCTTGTATTAAAGGCAGTTCCTAACCAGACGGTTTGCTTTGTTTGGGAAAAATACCAGTCTAACATTGTCTTATGCAAATGTCGCCCGATACCCATTTTCTCAAATTTTGGATCTAAAAACAGCGCCCAAATGTTATTCTCTTTCAAGTCAGCGATTGCAAAACCTACTATTTGATTTTCAATTTCGCAAACCCAACCTTTACCTCTTTCGGAAATATATTCCGCGCAATCTTTGTCCGTCACTAAATCGGGATTAGATAAAGTGTTTTCTTTTACAGAATTTCTGACTCTTTGAATCTGTTTTATGTCGTCAATTTTAGCTTCCCTGATTACCATTTATTTATTATCAGGTTGAAAGTTTTTTTCATATTAATTAGTAAATGTTGTTTCTGTTTGAATTGTTGTGGTTTGAGAACTGACTTAAAGATTACTGAATGTACTATACAACTGTTGCAAATAACTTTTTGCAGTAACGGTGTCGGCAATTGCGTAATATGGTCTTTTGTAAATAAATTTTTGATTGCTCAAATCATAGACAAATGTACAACTGTCTGTTACCCATCCTTCGGCATCATCCATGCATAAATAAGCAAAGCCATTTCGTTTTCGGTTAAGTAAATCGTTGCTCCAATTAAACATATCACTATTAAACCCTAACTGATGTAATAAAGTGGAAGGGATGTCGTGATGCGAGCCTGTGCTGTAAACAATTTTATTTTTATAAATATTTTTTACAACATCACCTGCCATTACCATTGGAATGTGTCTGATGTAATGACTGTAGTATGACCTGTCACGAGGTATTTTGTTGCCATGGTCAGCAACTATAACAAATAATGTATTTTTAAACCAAGGTTCTTTTTTTGCAGCGGCAAGATAATTGCCCAAACTGTGATCTGCATACCATGCTGAACCCTTAAACTGCTCGTTTGGGTTATCTTTCCCAAAAGGCGACTGAATAGGAATGTCGTATGGCTCGTGAGAACTTAATGTCATCACAACAGAAAAGAAAGGCTCTTTTGCTTGATTTAAATCGTTCAGGTTTTTTTCAAAAACAAACTCATCATGTGCTCCCCATTTGGCGCTCAATTGCTGTTGTTTAAATTTCTTTTTACCTGTAATTTGCTCAAAGCCACAGTTGACTAAATAGGTGTTCAGATTTGAAAAGTCAAGATCGCCTCCATAATAAAATGAAGTGCTGTAACCTTGCTTTTTCAACTCAGCAGGCAAGGAGGGAAGCTTAGCAGTCTTATCCGGAAAACGCATGATGGATTGATTAGGCTGTGCCGGAAATCCACTCAATACTGCCACAAATGCCTGATCGGTGCGTGCACCACTACTGTAAATATTTTTAAATGATAATCCATCGTGAATTAATGAATCTATTGTGGGAGAAACACCGGTTTCACCACCCATAGAACCTACAACATCAACTGTAAAACTCTCCAACATGATGATGACAATGTTGGGTTTTTTATTGTTCAGTACAGGCATTAAATCAATTGGTGTTTGAAATAATTTCTTTACATGTTCTTCAGCAACTGCATCACTATAAAATTTGTAATATGAAGCATTTTCACTTTTGGCCTGATTGAGATTGTGCCCCAAATGCCAAGCAGGATTTGTAGCGATGTGATTAAGTGTTACATTCTCACTGAAAGCAGCAGCACTCTCATTTACAGGCAGCATTTGCACGCCACCACGAAACATTATTACAAGCATTGCAGCGGAAACAATAAATTGAAGTAATGATTGAATAATTGCAAGTTTGTTATCAAAAAAATGTTTTGTAAATTTTCTGAATACAAACCATGTAAGTATAAATAAAAGTATAATACATATTATTCCCACAATCAATTCAAAATTGTTCACTGACAAAAACATCTGCCGCCAGTCTGCTAAAAAAGATAATGCTCTATAGTTGATTAGTACACCCCATGAACGATAAAGGAAAAGATTACTTACATGCAATAAAATTAAAACAAACAGAATTATTCCATTATAAACAAGAAACAACTTTTTTATAAAAGTATTTTCTGTTAATGCATGGATTAACATTAAAAGTAAAGGCAGTGCCGAAATGTATGCAGTTGCTGAAATGTCTAGTCTGATACCATAAAACAATGTGGAAGGTAATTCATTTAGTTGAATGTTTGCGGCATTATACTGAAGAAACAAGAAAAAGATGATTCTGAAAATGCCGAAGAACAGCATCCAGAAAATTGACAGCACAAGAAAATTTCTAATCAAACGCATGTTAATCAGCCTTAATTAATTTTCCATTACCTGTTCCTTCATGCACTACGCTGTCGGGATTGCCGAAGTAATAAATGTCGCCTACATAAGAAATTTTAGCAGTGAGCCATTGCTTAGCTCTGACATATTCTTTGTTAGCACCTTTGTTTTCTGTAAAAGTAACCTCTGTATTCAGGTTGCTTGCATCGGCAATGCCATTGCCGTTATTATAAAAATAATGTACACCCACATAACCATGAAAGACAAAATCACCCGGTCCTGTATGAATGTTAGTTCTCACAGCTCCGGTGTTAAAAAGAAAAGTCACCTTGCCCGATGCACCCCAATTGTTGAACGTAAACTCATTATGTCGAATGGTGTCCATCAGGTCAATGTTTCCTGAACCATTTACTGTTAGTTCTGCAATATCAGGCATCCAAACTTTGACAGTAAATTTATTCTTAAAACTTCTAACCCAATTACATGCATTTTCGTTTCTGATGTACAGCATGCTGTCTTTTACTTCTGTTGTAATGCCTTCAATCAATTTTGAACCTGCCATTACTTCAACTTGATAATCATAACCCGGATAAATTTTTACATCTACATTGTTGCTTGCTTTAATTCGGTTAAATCCGGTTATATTTCTTATTTCAGATTTGTCATTTCCTGTCCCTTTAAAGCAATCAAACATGTGGTCTTTCTGACAGGAACAGAAGACAAGCAACAGAAGAAAACAAAACCAGTTAATGATTTTTGCCATAGGCCAGAATAATGTCTTTTACCAAACGATGTCGGACAACATCACCTGCATCAAGAGTGATAAAGTCAATGCCTTTAATGTTTTTCAGAATTTTCATTGCCTGAATCAACCCTGAAGGTTGTTTGTTAGGTAAGTCAATTTGTGTTACATCGCCTGTGACAATAAATTTTGCAGCAGGCCCCATTCTTGTAAGAAACATTTTTAGCTGACTCTCTGTAGTATTTTGTGCTTCGTCAAGAATTACAAATGCATGGTCTAATGTTCGGCCACGCATAAATGCCAATGGTGCTACCTCAATAACTCCGTTTTCTATAAAGGTCTTTAACTTCTCACCCGGAATCATATCAAACAATGCATCGTAAAGCGGACGCAGATAAGGATCAATTTTTTCTTTTAAGTCACCTGGTAAAAAACCAAGATTTTCTCCTGCTTCAACAGCAGGACGTGTAAGAACTATTCTCTTGATTTCTTTATTCTTTAATGCGCGTACTGCCAGTGCTACGGCAGTATAGGTTTTTCCGGTGCCTGCAGGACCTATTGCAAACACAATGTCGTTTTTATTGCAACTGTCAACCATTTTTTGCTGATTGGCAGTACGTGCTTTTACAACAACACCATTTGGTCCAAAGACCAAAACATCACTGCCATTTCCGGATGGTGGATTTACTAAAGTATCAGAGTTTTGTCCGTCAGCCATTAACTTTTCCAATACCTGTTCATCAAATTTTCCGTAGTGATGAAAATATTCAATGGCACCAATGATTTTTTTTGCCACCCAATGAATTTGCTTTTCATCACCCAAAATTTTAAGCTCATTACCTCTGACAATCAGCTTAAAAGCAGGGAATTTTTTTCTTAATAAATCTAAATTACTATCGTTGATGCCAAAAAATGCTACAGGATTTTCTAAATCAACGGGTATGGTTAATTCACTCAATTTTACAATAGTTTAATGTATGCAAACCTAATTTTTTTTGGACACATCAGCGATTGTTTTTCTTAAAATTCCGGTAATCTTCACTAACATCAGAAAGTTTATAATTTGTCAATACAGTAAGATGTGCTTACAGTAGTACGGATATTTTTGTGAAATTAATTCCGGCAGTATTCATGTCATTAATTACACTCACAACAGATTGGGGACTAACCGATCACTATGTAGCAGCACTAAAGGGCGAATTGCTGAGCATGTTGCCGGGTGTGAATATTGTTGACATAAGCCATCAGATTCCGGCTTACGATTTTACTAAGGCTGCCTTTGTTTTTAAAAATGCATTTTACTTTTTTCCGCCTCAAACAATTCATTTAATCTGTGTTGACAAACAATCTAAGAAAACAGAAGACACACATTCAGGGTGGATGGTTATTCAATATGGAGAAAGCATTATTGTTTGCCGCAATAACGGTTTTTTTACCTTGGTGAGTAAGCAAGAGCCATTAAAGTCGGTTTACATTGAAGGTTCAGAAGAGGTGAGTGTGGCACATGAGAAAAGTTTTTTAGTTACCCTGCTACATGATTTGGTTCACCATAAACCTTTGGAAGAAATAGGACAGCCGATAAAATCTTTTTATCAATCATCAATGTTTCAGCCATCGCACGATGCCAACACCATTCAGGGAACGGTTATTCATATTGATACTTACGGCAATGCTATTACCAATATTGAAAAGGAATATTTTGAGAATGTAGTAGGAGCAAAACGATTTGAAATTGATATGCCTCGCCACGGTGATGCAATTACTAAAATATATAATCGCTATGATGATGTTACTCCCGGACAGTTGGTAGCGCTGTTTAATGCATCGGGCTATCTTGAAATTGCCTTAAATCAGGGTGATATTTCATTGTTGTACGGACTTGAGTATGGAGATAAAATCAGAATTTTTCTGCAATGATAACACGTATTGTACGATTGCCCGTTAAACCTGATGAGGGCAAAAATTTTGAACAACTATTTGATACAATAAAAGAAAAAATTGCAGCCTTTGATGGATGTTTGTCAGTTGAATTGCATAAAGATGTAGCTTCGTCTGATTATTTTACCTACAGCCTTTGGCAGAGTGAAAGCCATTTGCAAGCCTATCTCGACTCATCTTTTTTTACAGACGTTTGGCCTAATGCTAAGAAACTGTTGCATCAACGTGCCAATGCATGGTCGCTTGAGAAAGTTTTGAATGTTTGGAAAGTTGCTAAGTTTTGAAAGTTAGCAAGTTTGAAAGTTTAGAATGTTTGAAAGTTTTGAATGTTTGAAAGTTTTGAATGTTGAGATTTAAATTACACTGACAAGGGCGGTGCGACATGACAGGTGAAATTAACTGTTGCTTGAATGATAGATGGGCACAAGTCCGAAGACTTGTGCCAGAGGGGTTTAGAATGTTGAAATTTAAATTACACTGACAAGGGTGGTACGATCTGAGAGGTGAAACTGAATTTGTTCTATTTTCATAAAAAAAGTATTAACCCTTCAATGTGTTTATATTATTTCAAAGTCCTCTGAAATGCGAGAGACTTTGAAAGTACGGAAACCCACATGCACTATACCATGTGTTACCTGCTGGGCTTTTTCCATTGTTTGTTAAATACATATTCAACCATTTCTTCAATATTAACTATTTGTCTTGTTGATGCATTCATCCGAATATATAGTTCTTTCTCAATGAATTCATTTTTTTTGTTTTTAAGAAATATTGGTTTGTAACTTTCGGTAATAACTATTACTAAAATATCTTTACCCTCTACTTTCTTAATTGATAAATCTACTAATGGCTTTATGGATAAGTCAAAAAAATAGGCCAAAAGTGAGTCAAATTCTAATAATAGCTTATCCTTTTCATTTTCTCCATGAAACAATGAATAATCATAATTTTCTAATCCTTGAATATTACCGTTATCATTTACTCCAATAAATAAAACTCCGCCATTTGAATTTAGAAATCCGCAAATAGCCTTGGCTATTAAATATTTAACACCTATTCCTGCGGCTTGAGTTTTAAAATTATAAAGTAAACATGGTTTAAATTCGACTTGATTACTTTCGCCTCTTTTAATAATACTTAGTAAATCTATGCCCTCATTAATATCAGTTTCTTCTGTATCTTGATTTGAATCATAAATCTCATTATACCTTTCAATAGTATCCCAAACATAAGGTGTTTTTAGAATTGTTCTTTTTGCTCCGCCTTCTTCATCTTCTCCTGATTCTGCATAGTCTAATCCATAATGATAAACTGTCGTTTTTAATTCACCAACATTTATTTGATAATATTCATAAAGAGGAACTTCTTGCATTTCAAGGCTATCAATTAAATTTTGAGGTTCTAAATCATACATGGAAGAAGATACCCTGTGTATTTCAAACTCAGTTTCAACTTTACCCTCAAATTCAAATGCATCAATTACGTTTTTAGCTATGTCGAGGTCATTAACAACTAAATAAACAGAGATTTCTTCTTTATATTGGTTATATACCTTTTTAAACTCAAAATAATCCTCAGAGTTTTCTTTTTTATCAAGGATTTCGTTTATGAAAGAAGGTTGAGTAATTACGAAATTTCCTTGATTACTTTTTTTAAGTCTCCCAATTTGTTCCAAAAAAGATAAATATTCATTAAACTCTTCAAAAGCATTTGCTCTGTTTTCTAATGGTGTTTTATCATCAAATTTTTTTATAAATGATTCATTTCGAACATTATTTTTTTTATCAAACGCTAAAAGTTTGACACGAACTTCGTAATGAAAAGGGTATTTTTTTGTCATTTTATAAATTTAAGAATTCTTTTAATTCAGTGTATTTTTCAATCTTCGATTCGCTTGTAATTGAATTCCCATGTGGAAAAGCTATATTGTAAAAAGTTGTATTACAATTTTCAATTAATCTCCCAAGTTTTCCCGTATTTGATTCAGGAACAGTGTACCCTAAATGGCTAATAAATTTCTTTAAAACCTTACCATGAAGCAGTACTGTTGTCTTTGGTTTATAGTTATTAATAACATTTTTCAATCTTATCAGGTCAGCTTTTTTAGGTTTAATTTTAGCACTATTACTTTCTGCAATTTCAGTTATTAAATCAGTGATTCCAAAATTCCAATTTTGATACTTATATTTATTCGCGCCAAAAATCAATTCATCTGCATTTGATTTGTCAACTAGCTTAGTTAACAATATAGATTCGTAAAGTTGATTCCCAAAAGCTTGGTTTACAGACAAGTAGTGTCCGTTTTCGCTTGAACCTTTTGCTGGATTTAATCCAACAAATAAAATGTCAAGATTTTTTCTTAGAAACGGTATCAATGTCGATTCTTGCATAGTCGTTTTTTTTCTTAGCCTTGCAGGTAACGTCAATCTGTGAAAAAAATATATCCACAAACTTATTTAAAAATAAGGAAGTAATGTAATTGTAATCAGATTAATTATTTACAATAAATGCCTACGATTCCCGGAATTGACCGCCACCAAATCATCTTTACCGACTTAGAAAGACAAATCTCAAAAGACAATGTAATCCGTTTTATAGATGCTTTTGTAGATAAGATGGATTTAAAACAATTGGACATCCTGTGAGAGTGGACACCAAACTACCCTGTGGTAGATTTTCTTCAAAAAACGAACTTTATATAAACCTATTTAAGTCTTTCTATTTTTCAGTTCAAAAAATGGTTGCATAAAATCAGTTTGTCTTAAAAGGCAAACAATGGCTTTTAGAGTAGAGTATAGGATTGTTTTTTACAGAAAAAGCCTTCTTTCACAGCCTGACGGTTCGGGGCTTAACGAAGTGGTGGATTTCGAAGCACAAAACTTTCAATTCACCACAAATGTTGATGTGAGGTAGAATATTCGGTTAACCACGTTACCCGCCAATTTCTTGTAGGTGATGTTATAAGTTGTTTTCTATTTGTCCTTTGTGTCAATTAGTTCAAAAATCAACTTTGTCAATGTCTTCACGTCACTATCAATAGTTCCTTTCATATATCTCTCGTAAACACTTAAGTTGTCAGGTGGGTTGAGATTGAGTGTCAAGTCTTTTTCTAATGCCAACAGTCTTAAAAACTCTCTTTGTGTTCGTCCGTTTCCATCTCTGAATGGGTGTAAATAATTAACGTTATCTAAAATTTCTGTCAATTTCTCTGATAACATTTTTTTGTTGTCTTTCGGGATTTTCTTGAAATCGGCAATTAACAGGTCAATGTATCTGAAAGCATTGTCAAAGTGTGAAGTCGGGAAAAATTGTTTCCCATCTTTACTTATTTCAACAATTCGTTTCTTCCCTGCCCAAGCATAAATATCTTGAAACAAGTGTCTATGAATTTCAAAAAGGCTATCAATACCTTTGATTTTTGTAGGGTTTTCTTAAAGTTCTTGAAGTCGTTTTGTTACCGCACCACTCTCCACAAAAAGCAAAACATCAGCGTCTGTAATATCTTGTAAATTCCTTAAAAGTCCTGTCTTAGGGTCGGTATAGGTAAAGTCAGGGTCTATGTATTTGTAGGAATTAGACATAGGCTTTTTGTTTGGCGAATGCCACAAGTTCTGTTAGAGATATTTTTCCAGTAACATAGTCGCGTATAATTTCTATTCCTTTTGGTGTAGGTTTAAATCCTTCAAACATACTGTTTCCCAAAGCATTTGCAGTGCTTTCAAGCGTTTTCAAGTCTGAAAATTTTACCCCCATTATGGTCAGGTTATTTCTGTCTATTTCTATTGTGTTAAACATATCTTTCAGTATTAAAATACTTTTCAAATTTACAAAATTTTTAGGTCAAATTGTTTGTTTTCTGGCTCTTTAAAATGGCTTACAACGTCAGTTTTCCGATAGCTATCGGAATTAAAACTAATCATTAGCTCAAAAGTAAAAAGAAAAATGATTCAAGAAAGCATTAGCAGTTAATTAGGCTGTATTAAAATTAATTGTTTGTGTTAAATCACATTGTCAGGGGCGGTGCGACCTGAGGTGAAATTAAAAACTCTTGCGAAGCAGGAAGGCATAATTCAAAAATGCTTTCCTCTTCAAAAGAAAATTTATCGCTGTACCTGAGTAGGGGGATTTACATAGGAACTGCTGTTAACGGTTCGGGCTTTCTGTTTTTAATTTGTATAGTTGTGTTTTCAATGTGTTGAATAGTTTGATTTCTAATGTCATCGTGTCTAAATTTTCTGTAGTCCAAAATGGAATTTCCATTGCGGTTATTGTGATTTTGTCATCTATGCTGAAACCTGAATTAATTTCAAAGATGTCTGGCTCGTTTATATCGTCTGTTATGTTTGGATATAAAAGGAAAATGTCTGTGCAACCTCTACGAAAAGCATAGCTTGTCATTTGATAAAGGTCGGCTTGTGCTATTCCTTTTTTTATGTCGTTTTTGAAGTCGAACGAACGAAGTTTGTATTTCGTGTCAATAATTACTTTTCGTCTGTCTGCTGATTTGGAGGTCAAAAATATATCATGTTGCATATTAAATGCTTTCGGATTACTTGACAAATATTCGTTTGACTTTTGATATTCTACTTTCCAATCATTAGAAAATTTGTCGGCTAAAAAACCCGCAGCAAAATCTTCAAAAATGTATTCCATTGGAAACAACAAGCACCATTGAGACAAGTCATAAGTATTACTTGAATAAAGTTGTTGATTCAAAATTAATTTACAACTGTCAAGAACTTTGTTGTAATCTTCAAAAAAAGAATTGAGGGTAATATTTTCAACTTCGTAACTATTGCAAGGAATGTCTTCAACTTCGTCTAAAATGAAAACAACTTCTTGAAGCATTTGAATGTTTTCCGCAAACCTTGTTTGATTCATTAAAAGTCGTGAACAATACTTGATTACACGATTTACTTTGTTGTCAAACAAAAATGGTTCGTAGTCGCATTCTATGTTTTGAAAATTTCCACTTACCAAACTGTTTGCAATGTATCTTTTAAAATTTATTGAACCTCTTGGCGTTTGCATTGCTTCTTCAACAGGTTGGTACATTGTTAAAGGTTGATTTGAAACTGTTTCCAAAAATTGATTTGCAATTAAGTTTATAATCAATTCAGGAAATTCGTCAATTGAAAATCTGTCAAGTTGTGCTTGACTGAAAGGAAATTTCCATTTGCTACAATAGTTAAACCAAAAAAAGATATGACGAAGCATATCGTTTTTGTCTTTGTCTGGACAATTGCGAAATACTTTTGGGTAAATCTCAACTAAATCGTTTGCTGTTTGAATAAAGCCAACATAGTTGTTTGCTCTAATTTCATTATTTGAAAAGCGTAAAAATGGCTGATAGTTTTTATCGGTTTCGTTTTCTTCTAATTCATCTGTTAAATCCGTGAAATTACGTTGTCGCCAAATTGATTTTAGCGAATGAAATAGGGCTGTAGAATTTTCAACTTTTACCCATTTATCATATTCAAACAACGTCCGTTTCATTTATCGTAGCGATATTGTCCAATTAAATTGTGTAGTGTCGTATTCAACTTTCCAAGTTGTTTCATTGAATATGTCTGAAACGATTTTCGTTTTTCCTGAAAAATATTCCATTAAAAGTGGAATAACTTTGTTTCTTAAAGTTGTTTCAATCGCTTCGTCTTTCATAAAATAGGCGTGACCAATCAAATAATCGGCAGAATTTTTCAGTTTGTAAATTTCTTCGTTTATTTTTTGAAGTAACGTTTTCGCTTCAGATTTTAATTTTTCGTTTTCGTAATCTGGATAATAACCAATAAACTCAAATCTTCTACGCAAAGCAATATCAATGAGAGCAATAGACTTGTCAGCCGTATTCATTGTGCCGATAAGATAAAGATTTGGCGGAACGCCAAATTCTTTTTCTCCATTTGGCAATGAAATTTTCAATTCATTGGGTTTCCCGAGCCTTTTGTCATCTTCAAGCAATGTGATTAGTTCGCCAAAAACTTTTGAAATGTTTGCACGATTTATTTCGTCAATGATTAAAACGAAGTTTTTTAATGGTTCTTTTTGAACAGTTGTTGATTGGAATTTATATCCCTTTTCTTTAAGAAATTTTCTGAATTTCTCGATTAGTTCAAAACTGTATGTGGCGTGTTGTTTCTCTAAACTTGGTACGTTCTCTAATTTTTTTATGTCTTGTCGGTTTTGTACGTCAGCAAGATAAATGTTGATTAATGCATCATAGTGCATTCCAATTCGCTGATTTTTCCAAAGCTCACCATTTTCTTTTTCGCCTGTGTAAATGAAAACTTCGTCCTCAACTGAATAAATTGAAACATTGTTTTTTATGGCAAATTTTCCGTTTTCTTCAATTTCGGCTTCAACATACTCTTTGAACTCTTCAAATTTTTCATTTACCCAATTCTCTTTTGAAATCGTTTGTTCGTCTTTCAAAGAGTTCTCGTAGTTTTCTCTTGCTCGTTTAGCTATTTCGTAAAATATACCATAATGCTTTTTGAAACTTAATTCACTTGTCGTTTCACTAACATTTGGTCGAATACCAACCATAAAATCTTCATAGGAATAATTTTGATGAAATGTTACAAATTCAATTTGTCCTTGTTTACGCAATTCATCAAATTGTGTCTTGTTAGAAACGTGGTCAGTTGACGAACCTGTTGCGATAGCAACGGCTTTGTCAATACTGTTATATGTCTTGCCTGTGCCGGGCGGTCCATACAAAATGGAATTTAACGGCATATTTGTAATTAAAAGAGTTTTTGCAATTTGAGTTTTTGGTAATTGAGCTATAAAGTCTGAGTAACTTTTGATTGCAGCAGAATAAAATCTAGAAGCACCATAAGAAGGTGCTTGTTCGTAATAATATTTACCATCTTCTTTTTCTTGTTCGTTTAGTAAGTCTTGATAAAGAGCATTTAAAACAGTGAGTTTGTCTTCTTCAAAAATTTCTTTGTGTGTAATTTCAGAAAGAATTTCAATAGCTCTGATGTAAGAACCTGCTTTTTTACTTCCTTCCTTATTTGTGCTATTCAGCCAAGTTGTGTATTGCTCTTTGTAATTCATTCTTTTATTGTGTCTGTTATTCCACAGTTGAAGTGCCTTTTGATAAACTTCACGACTTTGAACACGAACTATACCTTGTTGAAGTTGATATTGGAAAATTTCATCTTCCGCTAATTCATACCATTCGGATTTAGCAAAGTTTATCCAATCTTCATATTCTATTTGGAAATCATTAAACGGTTTTTCAAGTTCACGATTTGTTGTTACCGAAATTGGTGTTTCTTCAATTTTTGCGATTGCTTTTACAGTGTGTCCTTCACAAACTATAATTAAATCGCCAATTTTGTATTTTTTGTCATCAACACCAATTGTAATTCCTTTGTCTTTGATAAGATTATAAAAACTTGGCTTTCCCTTTCCCCAATTACAACCAAGCTTCCAAAGAATTCCTGTCAATTCGGATTCTTGTTTTGCCTTTATTTCGTAACCCAATGAATTAAAGTAATTGTTTGTTGGTTCGCCACCACTGCGCTCCCAAATATGTTCTCCGTTTAACAATTCGTGTGCATATCTCATAATCTCTTTGGGAGGATATGCTTTGCCGTTAATTACTACATCAAACTTTGTAGATGGCTCAAGTTGAATATTTTCTCTTTCGATTCTTTCAACTGCTTTTTGAATTAAGTCTCTTGTTATTTTGTCTGGTTCAAATGCCATTTTACTTTGTCGTTGTTATTTGAATGTCTATTGTTGTTTTGTCGTCATAGCCTGACCGCTAACGGTTCAGCGTGTTTGCGAAGTGCCTTTCAAACTTGTTTGAAAAAGGCATGGGAGCAAACCAAAGGCATTTTGCAAACACGTAGTTGGACGAAGTTTGCGACACTGCACAGTTTGCAAAATGCATGCGGTAACGCTGAACCGTTGGACAATATTAGGCAATTTGAAGAACGCTGTAAGCGGGCGAATTGCCGTTGCGGAGCAAATTTTGTCCAACTCACAAATATACGAAGTTCTCAACTTTATAAAAGTAAATGATGAAATTCGACTATTTTGCAGTATGTCAATACGATAAAAGAATAGTACGAAATCTCATTTTGTATTGATGATTGAGTTTTGAAAGTTTAAAGGTTTAGAAAGTTTGAATGTTGAAATTTAAATTACACTGACTGGGGCGTGGTGCGACATGAGAGGTGAAATTAAATTACTGTGTTCTTTTTACGCTTTTCCATTCTTTTGTCTTGATACAAAAGAATCAAAAAATCAAGACTGCTTGAAAAAAAGCTACAAAAGTCTGCTTGCCCACGAAAACAAAAACTTGTTACAGCGCTGCACGCTGTGACTTCGGACAGCTTGTTTTCTTTTTGCTTATACTCACGACTTTTGCTTTACGCAATTTTTCAAGAGGTCGGATGGGTGGAGTTTGGAAGGTTGGAAAGTTTGAAAGTTTTGAATGTTGTAAATAAAATCACACTTTCAGGGGTGGTGCGACATGACAGGTGAAATTGAATTTGTTCTATATTCATAAAAAACGTATTTACCCTTTAATGTTTTTTATTATTTCAAAGTCCTCTGAAATGCGGGAGACTTTGAAAGTACGAGAAAGTTTTGAAAGTTAAAATCTAAATCACACTGTCAGGGGCGGTGCGACCTGAGGTGAAATTAGCTATGTTCTATTTTTATAAAAAACGTATTTACCCTTTAATGTTTTTTATTATTTCAAAGTCCTCTGAAATGCAAGAGACTTTGAAAGTACGAAGAGGACTGCTCTTCAAATTTACTAAAATATTTCAAACGGAGTACTTTCCCGGCTCTCTTGCAAAACTGCCCGTTAGCAGAAGGCAGAATTATGTGATAATTAGATTGCAAATTAGTTTTATCATTAATTCTTTTTCATTTGGGTTACTTTGAGCAACTAAAAGAGCTAATGCAATAAGAGCATTATCATTAATTTTATTTTCTCCATTGTTTTTCAGAAGGTGTTTGTTTTTTTCAAGAAACCACACGAAAATAAATGCACCAATTCTTTTATTACCATCTGAAAATGGGTGATTCTTAATGATGAAATAGAGTAAGTTTGCCGCTTGTTCTTCAATCGTTGGATAGAGATAATTTCCATCAAAGGTTTGGGTGACAGATTTTAAAATTCCTTCAAAATTTTGATCCTTTTGATTTCCAAATAGTTCTGTAGCTTCCTTTTGCTCAATTAATTGATTTTTCAGCTCATTGATTGAAATAACGGCTTCGTTATAATCAATCTCGTATGTTATATTTTCATCAAGATTTTTCAACTCAATTGCATTGCTGTCGAATTGATTGAGTAATATAAAACTTTTTGCATATTTTGTTAGGATATTCAAAAGTCCTTTTGTCTCTGAAATTTTATTGGTATTATTTTCGGATTGAGCAATAAATTGAACAATCTGATTGAGTTCTTGCAGCCTTTTTTGGTTGATAGAATATCCTTTAATTAAGTATTCCTTTAATCGATTTGTTGCCCAAATTCTGAATTGAGTTCCTTGTTTTGAATTTACACGATAGCCAACAGAGATGATTGCATCTAAATTATAATAATCTATTTCTCGGGTTATATTTCGTTTTCCTTCAGTTTGAACTGTTGCATTTTTTGCAGCAGTTGAACTATAATTAAGTTCAGATTCCTTGTAAATATTTTTTAAATGTCTAGAAATTACGGATTTATCACGACCAAAAAGTTCAGCAATTTGGTTTAATGATAGCCAAACAGTTTCATCTTCAAACCGAACTTCAATTTGAGTTTCACCATTAGAAGACCTATATAGTTCAATTGTATTCACTTTTCAAATATAGTGAAATTTAGATATAATGTAGGGAACTGCTTTCTGCTAACATCAGTCTTTCTGATAACTATCGGAATTAAAACTAATCATTAGCTCAAAAGTAAAAAGAAAAATGATTTAAGAAGGCGTTAGCAGCGAACGATGTTGTATTACAATTAATTGTTTGTGTTAAAACACATTGTCAGGGGTGGTGCGACCTGGTAGGTGAAATAAACTAAGCATTTATTTCTTTCCCGGTTTCAATATAATTTGTCAAATCGTTTAATAGCCGAACCATAGGTGCGCCATCAATTATATCATGATCAACCAAAATGGTCATATTTAATATTTCTCTAATCTCTATTTTATTTTCAATTACGATAGGTTTTTTGATGATTGATGCTATTCCAAAAGAAATTGGATGAACTGATTTGTGAATAAACCAACCATTAATTCTGCCTATCATTCCAATAGAGGTTACTGCGACATTTCCCATTGTTTTGAAAGCAAGTTTAGGATTTCTTAGTAATATTCTCCAGAAAAGTTTTCTAAAGAAACCTGGTAAGTGGTAATATAGAGTTTGGAATGTATTTGCTCGACTTTTCAAGACAATATTATCTATATCTAATTTTTGACTTTTAGCATTTTCAATTTCGATAGTAATATCGTAGGCAGATTTTTCATTTGTTTTTTCAATAACAATTGGAATAGGAACTTTTGAATTCCCAATTTCTTTTTCTACAATCAATGAAACATTAATGTCATTGAACATAATGAGTCTTTTTCTACTATAGATATATGATGCTGCTTCAGGATGCTTTTTCAGGACAGTGCCAATTACTTTGATAAGCCATGCATTAAAAGAAATTACAGTCCCATTTTTTCTAAGCTCATGAAGTTGTGCTCTGCTTTCTGTTACATCGAATTCCAGAATTGCATTGATATGATGCTTCCGTAAGCCAATATCGAATATGTCAAAAGTTGCAATTCTGGAACGGACGATATTTTGATATTGGTAGTTTTTTTCCATCGCAGCGGATATTACTTTTTAGAAATGAAATCCATGAAACCTAAAAGTCAGCTTTGCTATGAACATTGATTACGTCAAAAGTTATAATTAAATTAACATTCACGTAATGAATGACAAAAAAATGTTTATTTGGAACTCTCATCATTGTATTTTATATCCAATACTTCTAATTTTAACCAAGTCCAATCACCTGCATCAAGTTTCCATGTCGAAGACATAATTGCAGGAACTTTTACGCCTTCGAATGTTTTATAATCAGAAATGCTTATACTCCATTCATGTTTTTTTGCAACAGCATTATTGTCTTTATAACGAAAGGCAGTAAATTTAGTGATGTCGCTTTTGTCATTAAAATAGAATGTTCCGCTACCCGAAGTGCCTTTGTAACTCATTGTTGCTCTAGCGGTGGTATCATTGATTTGTTCCCAAGAAATGTAAGGACTTAGTGCTAAGGATGGAAACCAAACCATCTCACCTAAAAAACGCTGTAAAGATGCTTCACTTAATTTTTCGCCTTGCTCATTTACAATGTTAATTAACGAATTCATTTTTATCAACATTTCTCCATTGCCGTTTTCAAATTTATCTCTGCCTTTAAAACTTACTATGTTATTCATTTTTACATCTACGGCCCATATAAAAGCCGGTTTATCAATTGTTGTATATTGAATAGCTGTGGCATTCATCCAATTCTCTTGTCCGGGGTTTAATTTTAATTGAGCAGATTGAACAACTTTTCCTATACTAATCAACGGTCTTCCTAATGCGCCAGAATGACGAATCCAGTTTTTTACCGGATAAGGCAACAATTGAATTTCACTTTCAGTCATTATTTTGTTTTCAATAATCTTGTTTTGACTAAGTAATTGCTGCGTTTCTTCTAAAATGCATTTTTGAAAGCTATAGTATCCCCATGAAAAGAATGAAACAATAAAAATAAGTGCATTGGGTATAGTTCCAAATTTAGCATCTTTCCAAATAAGAATAATTAATATTTGTGAAACAGCAATGGCAAGAAATCCTATAAGCCAGGAATATTTATAGTTGACAATAAATGAAATACCATAAGCTAAAAATATGAACGCAGAAGCAAGCCAAATAAATCCCAGAGGTTTAGATATAGGAAGGGTTAACTCTTTTACTTCTTTGAGGCCTATACCTTTAACAAAGCCAAGCAAGTGGATCAGCCCATGTAGAATTACAATTATTAAAAATATTATCCTCATTGTTTATTTCCGTAACTTAAACCTTTATTTTCAATAATTATGATTTACTAAAGTAGATAATAATTTAAGATTTATCAAAAATAATTAAAACCCTATTGCATAGTAGCATCCAATAACTTTTAAGCTATTAATGAAAGTTGATTTAGTTTATTAAAGGAATCTATTCACCAACACTCCAAATCCTTCAACTTTCAAAACCTTGTAACTTTCTAACCATCTAAACTTGTTGCCCATTTGTTTCTGTTTCTTATTTTTGTCGGATATCATACATTTATTATACAATGAAGAAAATAGGCATTTTGTACGGACAGGAGAATAGTTTTCCACCGGCAGTTGTAGAGCGGATTAACGCTAAAAATATTAGTGGCATTGTGGCCGAATCGGTGCAGGTTGACAAGGTGGTGCAGGGAATGCCTATGGACTATGCAGTGATTGTTGACAGAATATCGCATGATGTGCCTTTTTATCGTGGTATGTTGAAGAATGCTGCTATTTGCGGCACAGCAGTGCTGAACAATCCTTTCTGGAACAGTGCCGATGAGAAGTTTTTTAATAACTGCCTTGCCACAAAAATTGGTGTGCCTGTGCCAAAGACGGTTCTGCTTCCGAGTAATGTTCATCCGCCCGATACGAATGAAAATTCTTTCAGAAATCTGAAGATGCCCTTGGATTGGGATAATATTTTTAAGTACATAGGTTTTCCGGCTTATATGAAACCTTTTGCCGGTGGCGGATGGAAAAATGTGTATAAGTGCAATGATGCCGCGGACTTTTATAACAAGCATCAAGAAACAGGTCAATTGGTGATGTTGCTGCAGGAGGAGATTGTGTTTGATCAGTATTTCCGTTGTTATTGTATAGGCGGCAAGCGGATAAAGATTATGCGTTATGAGCCACGCAACCCGCATCACCTGCGTTATGTGGTTGACGGGCCTGCACCCGAGCAGCGTATTCTTGATGTTGTTGAAGAATATACTTTTAAGCTTTGCAATGCATTGGGCTATGACATCAATACGGTTGAGTTTGCCATTCGTGATGGTGTGCCTTATGCCATAGATTTCTGCAATCCGGCCCCCGATGCCGACCGCCACAGTGTTGGCGATGAGAATTTTAATTGGGTGATAGAAGCCGTTGCCGATATGTGTATTGAAAAAGCACTTTCGCACCGCGAAGGACAGGATAACCTGACATGGGGAGCTTTTGTTAAACATGCTGCACAAGGACAGATTGTGAACAAGCAGAATATGGATGCACTGATGGAGTCTTACACGGTGAAATAACCAGCGTAAAAAAGAATATGTCATACATTAATAAAAAATTAGGGCTGCCACAATTTACACTTGGTGTAGAAGAGGAGTTTCAGGTTATAGACCCTAAGACGAGAGAGCTGCGCTCGCACATGCATCAGATTGTAGAAGGCGGCAAAGTGATTTTGAAGGAGCAGGTAAAGGCCGAAATGCATCAGAGTGTAGTGGAAGTGGGTACCAACATTTGCAAAGATGTTTCGGAAGCCCGCAAAGAAGTTACCTATCTGCGTCAGATGGTGGCTAAACTGGCACAAAAACAAGGATTGGTTATTGGCGCAGCAGGTACACATCCGTTTTCGCGCTGGCAAGATCAGTTGATTACAGACCATCCACGCTACGAAGAAATTATACGCGAAATGCAGGATGCTGCACGAAGCAATCTGATTTTTGGTTTGCATGTGCATGTTGGCATTGACGACAGAGAAATAGGTATAAGGCTGATGAATCAGGCACGTTATTTTTTGCCTCACATTTTTGCACTCTCTACCAACTCTCCTTTTTGGGAAGGAAGAAACACAGGTTTTAAGTCTTTTAGAACTAAGGTGTTTGATAAATTTCCGAGAACGGGTATTCCCGATGAGTTTTCGAGTGCTGCCGAATATGATGCCTACATTCAATTGCTTGTAAAAACCAACTGCATGGACAATGCTAAGAAGGTTTGGTGGGATATAAGACTGCATCCGTTTTTCAATACTATTGAATTCAGGATTTGTGATATTCCAATGCGCATTGAAGAAACTATTACGCTGGCAGCTATTATGCAGGGAATTATTGCCAAATTGTATTTGCTGATGCAGTTTAACCTGAGTTTCAGAACCTATTCCAGAGCATTAATCAATGAAAATAAATGGCGTGCAGCCCGTTATGGTATTGATGATAAGCTGATTGATTTTGGTAAAGAGAAGGAGGTAGAAACAAAGCTACTGATTGAAGAAATTACAGAGTTTATTGATGATGTTGTTGGCGATTTAGGCTCGCGCAAAGAGGTAGATCATGTTTTTAGTATGATGAAAAGAGGCACCGGTGCCGACAGGCAGTTGGCAGTTTTTGAGAAAACCGGAGACCTTAAAAAAGTGGTAGATTACATAATTAGTGAAACAAATATTGATATTCCCGTAAAAAAGGAAAAAAAGAAATGACGAATTTTATTCCTGTGCGCGTTGCAGTACTCGACTTATACAATGGTGAACCCAATGAAGGCATGCGCAGCATCCGCTCTATTCTTGAGCGATTCAGCAAATTTACAGTGTGTAGCTTTTTTGATGTAAGACAAAAAAATGAAGTGCCTGACCTGAGTTTCGATATTTATATTTCGTCAGGCGGGCCCGGTTGCCCTTTGCCTGCAGGTGAGGAATGGGAAGAGCCTTTTTATGCACTGTGGGATAAACTCATAGAGCACAATGCTGATACTGAAAATAAGAAGAAATATGCTTTTCTGATATGTCACTCATTTCAGATGATGGCACATCATTTAGGCTTTGGCGTAGTGAGCGAAAGACATTCGCCTTCGTTCGGAATTTTTCCTATACATAAAACCGATGATGGAAATAATGACAGAATTATTGGTCGCCTTCCCGAACCGTTTTATGCTGTTGACTCAAGAGAATGGCAGGTGACAACTCCCGATCTTGATAAAATTGTGCACAGTGGTGGCAAACTTCTTTGCTTAGAGAAAATGAGACCACATGTTCCGTATGAGCGTGCAATAATGGGATTGCGATTTAGTGATGAAATATTGGGCGTGCAGTTTCATCCGGAAGCCGATGCAGAAGGTATGTATCGCTATTTTGATCGCCCTGATAAGAAAGAAAAAATTATGGAGCTTTATGGCAGCGAAAAATATTATGATATGATTGAATCGCTTAGCGACCCCAATAAAATTGAGCTGACACACCATGCCATTATACCATGTTTTTTGGCAGATGCCATAGAGCATTTGTATCCGCAATTAAAAATGCAAAAGGCAACAGTTTAATAATCGGCATAGCTTTATTGTAATTTACTCCATTGCAAAATTTTACTGTAAATTTTTGAGTGGCAAGGTAATTTGATTTTTTACAATTAGTTTCAAATGCTATTTTTGCCACACGATGACACATTTAATTCTTGCGGGCAAACAGTTAGATATTACTATAGAGCGCCTTTGTCATCAGTTGATAGAAAACCACGGAAATTTTAAAGATACCTGTATCATAGGACTTCAGTCGAAGGGAGTTCCATTATCTAAGCGTATTTGCAAAAGACTTTCGGAGTTTTTGCCGGAAAGCAGTATTCTTCATGGTGCATTGGATATTACATTTTTCAGAGACGATTATCGCAGAAGTGAAAAGCTGCTTGTTCCATCGCGCACAGAGATAGATTTTATTGTTGAGGGCAAGAAGGTTGTTTTGGTTGACGATGTATTGTTTACCGGACGAACAGTAAGAGCAGCAATGGATGCACTCATGGCCTTTGGGCGACCTGCCAAGGTAGAGCTACTGGTTTTAATTGACAGAAAATTCAGCAGACAGTTTCCGATTGAACCTGATTATACAGGGCAGGCAATTGATACAACCATTACTGATAAAGTGCAGGTAGAGTGGAAGGAGAGCGGCAATAAAGATGGCGTGTGGTTAGTTTCTGAAATTAAATCAAAAACGAATGGGAAAGCTAAGCGTTAAGCATCTTATCGGAATCAAAGATCTGAAACCTGAAGATATCAACCTTATTCTTGATACGGCACAAACTTTTAAAGAAGTCATCAATCGCCCGATAAAGAAAGTGCCTTCCATGCGAGATGTTACAGTAGTGAATCTGTTTTTTGAAAATTCTACACGCACACGCCTTTCATTCGAGTTGGCAGAGAAAAGACTCTCTGCTGATATACTAAATTTTACAGCTTCTTCATCATCGGTAAGCAAAGGCGAAACATTAATTGATACGGTAAATAATATTCTTGCCATGAAGGTTGATTTGGTAGTGATGCGTCATCCAAAACCCGGAGCAGCTTTGTTTTTATCGCAGAAAGTAAATTCTGTTATTGTTAATGCAGGCGATGGTACACATGAACACCCTACACAGGCACTACTCGATGCATTTTCTATACGCGAAAAATTAGGAACACTAAAAGGCAAAAAAGTAGTTATAGTAGGTGATATTTTACATTCAAGAGTGGCATTGTCAAATATTTATTGTCTGCAAAAATCGGGTGCAGAAGTGATGGTTTGCGGCCCGGCTACATTGATACCAAAATATATTGAACAGCTAGGTGTGAAAGTTGAAACCAACTTGATTAATGCATTGAACTGGTGCGATGTAGCTAATGTATTGCGCATTCAGCTTGAAAGGCAGGATATAAAATATTTTCCCTCTTTAAGAGAGTATATTATGCAATACGGCATCACCCTCGACATACTGAAAAAGTTACAGAAAAAGATTGTCATCATGCATCCCGGACCAATCAACCGTGGGGTTGAAATTACTACTGAAGTTGCGGATTCCGATCAGTCTATAATTTTAGATCAGGTCGAAAATGGCGTGGCCGTGCGCATGGCAGTACTTTATCTATTAGCCGGTCAGCCGGTAGGTTGATTTTATAAGTCGAAAGACCAATTTGTTTTTAATTAAAATATCTTTTTTATATTTGTTTGCACCAATTTTATAATAATACTCATGCATTATACCTTAGACAAGAAAGAAAAATACGCAGTGCTAAAGCTTCACGAACAAAAGCTTAATACACTTATATCTGCAGAACTGAAGTCGGAATTGTTGATACTCAACAGTCAGGGCTTTATTCATATTGTGCTTGATCTTTCCGACACACAGTATTGTGACTCTTCAGGACTGAGTGCTATTTTAGTAGGCAATAGAATTTGCCGCAATGCCAATGGTAATTTCATTGTTACTGAAATCAGCGATCCTGTAAAAAAACTAATCAACATTTCTCAACTTGATTCTGTATTAACCATTGTACCAAAAATTGATGAAGCATTGGCTCTAATCAATAAAGCCGCTTCTGTAAGTTAAATTTAAAATTCTGAAAAATGATAAAAAAGCTACTCTTCTCATTGATGTTTATCTCTATGTCAGGCATTGCAGTTTCGCAGTGTACTCCTGACCCAACAATAATTGATCCCGGGGTTTATCCCGACAGTGCTACAGGTCTGAGCAATGGCATGGTGGGTGTAGCCTACAATCAGGTTATTCAGGTAAGAACATTTTTTGATACTACTGCCACAATCAATATTGGTGGTGTGCCATTCAATGCAAATTTTGAATTGGATTCAATTACCATTTTAGGTGTTTCGGGATTACCTCCCGGATTAACTTATGCATGCAACCCAGGAACGTGTCAGTTTTTGGCAAGCAGCAACGGATGTTTGTTACTTTCAGGTACGCCTGTTACAGCAGGTGTGTATCCGATAACTGTTGATATCATAGCTCGTGGAAAAATTACTAACCTTGGAAATATATCTTACGGCCAGCCCATGTCGGTAACATATTATACTATTACTATTGACACCAATTCAGGAGTAATAGAAATGCTGCCAAAAGATAAATTGAGCATGTCGCAAAACCTGCCAAATCCTTTTAAAAACAAATCTGTTGTATATTTTAATTCACCTGTTAACACAAAACTTGATTTTAAAATTTACAATATACTTGGTAAAAATATTTTCAGCGAAACTATTTCTGCAAAAAGAGGTGTGAATACTTATACTATCAATGCAGAGAACCTGTCGTCAGGAATTTATATGTATTCTATTAATACAGGCACAGCCAACATTACAAGAAGGATGGTTATTTCCAAGTAATGAATTTTGAATTAACGATCTTAGGCAGCAGTTCAGCAACGCCAATACATCAAGGTCATCCCACCGCTCAGGTTCTTAATATCCGGGAGCGGTTTTTTATGATTGATTGTGGCGAAGGCACGCAAGGGCAGTTTCTGAAATATAAATTTAAACTCAATAAACTTTCTCATATTTTTATTTCACACCTGCATGGCGACCATTATTTAGGTCTTGTAGGTTTGCTTTCAACCATGCATCTGCAAGGGCGCACCACAGAAATTCACATCTATGGTCAGCCCGAGTTAATGGATGTTATAGAACTTCAATTGCGATTGTCGCAAACCAGATTAAGATATCAGTTAATTTTTCATCCTGTGCAGCATTATGCGCCTGCAATTATTTATGAGGACGATGATATGCTCATCAAATCAATTGTTCTCAACCATCGTATTCCATGTACAGGATATTTATTTTCTGAAAAACCAAAGCCAAGAAAGTTAATTATCTCAAAACTGCAACAACATAATATTCCTTTTTCTTTTTATGGCAGACTGAAAGATGGTTTTGACTATGAGGATGACGAAGGAAAAATTATTCCAAATACAGAGTTGACAATTTCGTCAACAGCACCACGCTCTTATGCTTTTTGTAGCGACACTTGTTATGATGAATCAATTATTGATGAAATAAAAGGAGTAAACCTGCTTTATCATGAAGCTACATTTATGAATGACTTGGCAGAACGTGCAAAAACAACTTTTCATTCAACAAGTCTGCAAGCTGCAACAATTGCAAAAAAAGCCGGTGTTGACAAACTTTTAGTAGGTCACTTTTCTGCACGCTACCGCGATTTAAAACCATTGCTCGATGAAGCAAGAACGGTATTTAAAAATACAGAACTTGCTATTGAAGGACATAAATTCAGTGTTGAGTAATTTTAGAAATTATCGTAGCGGTCGTTTTTCTTCGTCAGCTTCAAATCCTGAAGTACACTTGACTTAACATTGATTTGAAAATAATAGTTGGCCTGATATCCGAAAGGCACCCAGTTTAAACGCATTTCCCAGCAATGCAAATCGCGATAAAAACCTAATGATGTATATGACTGTTTTTTGGTTTGAAAATCATAACCGGAGTTAAATGTTATTTTCCAATGTTCAGTCAGTGAAATGTCGCCATTGAAACCAACTATCTGCGAAAGATTACCTTTTTCATTAGTTGGTCGTGAGTAGGCAATGCTGTAATTGACCGATAAATTATATGGTACAGAAAAGTCAACATAATCATCAGGATGATCATTAATTTCTTTTACCTGTTCGACAGTTCCTTTTAAACTTTTCTTATTTCCTTTCTGTCGGTTCAGATTAAAGCCAACACTTCCGCTTGCTGAGGTGAGTCGTGCAATTTTTCCATTTTCCGTAAGAGAATATTTTGCTATTCGTATTCCCTGATCGTTCATCAGATAGGGGTCAAATGTTCCTGAAGCTGTTAAACTAACCATATCAAAAAGAGTTGTTCGTGCATTCATGCCAATAGGCGAGAGGTTAAATGAATCTGCCGACAAATTGTATGATGCTGATAGTCCAAAACTTTCTAAAATTTTTATCTTTTTAATGTTCACTGCCGTATCAGTATATTGTCTGGTTTTCATTTCCAGATTATTGTCTAAGCTAAAACTAAGAATGTTTGACTTGCCTTGCGAAGGACCACCATACAGTGTGTTTTCATAGATGGAATAACGTCTGCTGTTACCAATGCTGTCTGTTTGTACGGTTTTGTAATAACCATATTTGTTCTCACCAAAATCCGGTTTGTACATATAGCTTAGTGTTGGTGAAAGCACATGTCTTATTGCAGCAATTTTTCCTTTCTTGAATTGCTTCATGCCATAAATTCTTGTGTTCAGACTTAATGAACCATTATACTCATGTGCAGCGTTAAATCCTTTAACCGTATCAGTCATAATTCTGTTGCTGTCAGCATCAAATCGTTGCTTGTATGTTTCAATATACCAACGTTCGTTAAAATTAATGGCCGGTGTAAGATTAAAATATTTCATCGCTTTAAATGATGCACTGATTGGAATGTTATGTTGCATTCCGTTTTTCATCTGCTGCAGTGTGGTGTTTTTGCAGAATAGACTATCGGGATTTTGTAATTGATTTTGTAATGTACTACTGTAGCCAACACTTATTTTTTCATACCAGGCAAGCGTGCCCTCCTGCTCTTTTTTGCGGAAAGGATACAGTGTATTCATGCTAAGGTTTATACTTGGGGCAGTTAAATAAACCATTCGTGTTTGCGTGTTTTGCGAATGTGTGATGGCAGATGAAAAGTTAAGTTGTTTATTGAAAAAAGAACGTGAATAAGAAATTGATGAGTTGAAAGTATTAGTAAGATAGTTTGATGCGCTTGAAATATTTCTTGTGTAATAATCGTTGGACCCGGCACGGACAGAAGCGGAGAAAATTCCGTTAGGCCTTGCTTTAGGATCTTGCAGGTGACTCCAGTTTATGAAAAATTCTTTGCTACGGCTATAGTCTGGTAAATCTTTCTCACTTACTTTTATGATAGAGTATAGGAACGATAAATTTCCATTGTAATGATAACGGTTATTGTATCGTGAAGTTGCTTTTACAGCCCAACTACCTAAAGTATAGATGTCTGCTGTAAGTTGCAGGTCAACATGGTCGCTAATACCAAAATAATAGCCTCCGTTTTTAAAGAAAAATCCAAGTGCATTGCTTTCACCGTATGCGGGAAATAAAATTCCGGAACTACGACCTTTGGTATTGGGAAATAATCCGAATGGAATGGCTGCAGGTGCAGGAACATCTCCAATAATCAGATAAGCAGGCCCGGTAATAATTTTATTGTTTGGAATTACTTTGAGTTTGTTTGCGGCAATGTAATAGTGTGGTGTATCCAAACTACAGGTAGTGTATTTGCCATAACGTATATAGCTGCTCTCCTCTATTTTTTTAACTATTGCACCATGAATAAAGCCATCGCCCTGCTGTGTTACGACATGATAAACCTTGCCTTTCTTGGTGTCAAAATTATAGCGCATTGTATCGGCTTTAAACTCATCATCACCTTCTTTAAAAACAGGCATTCCATAGAGTTTTCCTGTTGAATCGCGCAATCCAGCCGAAAAAACATTTTTTGTATTCCAGTCCACTTCAATATAAGCAGCCTTCAGCTCAATATTTTCATAATTGACCTGAGCCTTTTCATACAAAAAAACTTTTTCATGTTCAATATCAAATTCAATAGTATCGTCAGCAGTGTAATGAACTTTGGACTTTAAATCATTACTCACACCGGTTTTAATGGTGTCTTTGGCAAGAGTATCAGTAGATAATGAGTCTTTTGGAAGCGTTTGTGCATGAATATTTTCAGTTGAAAACACAATGACCGCCAGGCACCACAATATTGCAATCGTTAATAAGTTTTTAAAAACGGTCATTTACAAAAAAAGGAGATGGAGTTAAAAACGATATTTTTGGAGCCGCAAAGGTAATTGAACAGAATTTAACACCATCCAAAGAAACGCAGAATCATGTTGTTTATTTATAAGAAGATAAAAATACGGCTCTTTTTTACACTTTCACTGTTGTTTTTAATCTGTGTGTCAGCGTCTAATGGAACATATAAGGAACCATATCGCATAAAGACCATTGTTATTGACCCCGGTCATGGTGGGCATGATTCAGGCTGTCTGGGTGCTTCATCTAAAGAAAAACAAATAGCACTTGAAGTGGCACTTAAATTGGGTGAAATGATTACCCAAAAATACCCTGACGTGAAGGTTATTTACACAAGAAAAACAGATGAGTTTGTAGAATTGCATGAGCGTGCTGCTATTGCCAATCGTAATCATGCCGAACTTTTCATCTGCATACATTGCAACTCCGGTAGCCCAGCAGCTTTTGGTGCAGAAACCTATGTTATGGGTTTACATAAAACAGAAGATAATCTTAATGTTGCCAAACGCGAAAATGCCGCTGTGTTGTTGGAAAAGGACTACAAGCAAAAGTATGATGGCTTTGACCCCAACTCGCCTGAAGCCAATATTGTGTTTACATTGTATCAGAATGCTTATCTGACTCAGAGTTTGAAGTTTGCCTCTGCCGTTCAACAACAGTTTGAAGTCTATGCAGGGCGTTATAACCGTGGTGTTAAGCAGGCTGGTTTTTTGGTACTTTATAAAACTGCTATGCCATCAGTTCTGATTGAAACCGGATTTTTAACCAACAGAACAGAAGAGAAATATTTACTTACTGAAAAAGGTCAGAATGCTGTTGCTACAAGTATTTTCAGAGCATTTATGGAGTATAAATTAGATATGGAAACTCCTGGCGGCAAGATACCGCAGGGAGGCTCAGAGAATGACTTAAATAAAAATGTAATTGAAGTAAAGAATAAGCAATCAGATAAGGAATCTTCTCAGCCACAGAAAAAGGTTACAGACAGTGAAAAAAATCCCCCCACTACAAACAGCACCAAAGAAAATCACGAAGTAAATAAAGATACTACCAAGAAAAACACAGACAGTGCTGATACTCAAAAAGAGACACCCCCATCAGAAAATTACAAAACAGAAACTGCTGTTAAGCCCGTTGCTTCAAAAGAAAAAATTACCACTGCTGAGGTGAAAAAGGAAACTGCACATACAGATAAATTACCTGACTTTTTTTATACCGTACAACTTGCTGCAATGCCTGATGCATCAACAGAAGAATTAAAACGATTTGAAGACCTGACTGACATTAAAACATTTAAAGCCGAAAATGGAATGATAAGAGTTTGTCAGGGTGTTTATACAACACATGCAAAAGCATTGGCAGCACAGTCACAGGTTCGGGCAAAAGGATATAAAGATGCATTTGTTACTCCTTACTATAAAGGCAAACGAATTTCAAATAAAGAGGCAGAAGCAATTAAAAAATAAATTCAGATCACGTGAAAATATCTAACGAAGTAAAAGTAGGCATAGCATTTACACTTACCATAGCCGGTTTTTTCTGGGGTATGAACTTTTTAAAGGGAACAGATTTGTTTTCTACCTCAAACAAATATTATGTTGTTTATGACGATGTAAATGGTATTGTAAAATCAAATCCGGTTATAATGAACGGGTTTAAAATCGGTCAGGTAGATAAGATTGTTTATGCTGAAGATAAAAGTGGAAGGTTAATAGTGACACTTCGTGTTGATGATAATGTATTTATTCCAAAATCATCAAATGCAGCAATTGTTTCAAGTGATTTGTTAGGCTCAAAAGCCATAGAGCTTGAAATGAGTGAAGATAAAACACCTGCTAAAAATGGCGACACCTTAGTTGGAAATGTTCAGTCAGGATTGACAGATCAGATAAAACCACTAAAGAATAAAGCGGAAGGGTTGGTGACTTCTCTTGATTCATTATCGTATGCTTTAACGCAACTCATCAATGAAAGATCACGCAACAGTTTGAATAATATTTTTGCTAACCTTGAAAATACAACTGAAGGTTTGGATAAAATGGTGAACAGTTCAAACAGCAAACTCAACAGTATGCTTTCAAATATTGATGGAGTGGCAGGTAACCTAAACAACAAACAATCCGACATCAATGGTATTTTAAAAAATGTTAACTCGCTCAGTGATTCACTCAGCAGGTTACAGCTAAACCTCACTATTGAAAAACTCAATAAAACTATTGCCGAACTAAATAGTGTGTTAGGCAAGATAGATAACTCGCAAGGTAGTTTGGGGAAATTGGTAAATGATGACAGTCTTTACAATAACCTTAACAATGCATCAGCTAATCTTGACAAACTTCTTATAGATTTAAAGGCAAACCCGGGAAGATATGTTAACATTTCTGTGTTTGGTAGGAAAAATAAGTAGGAGAGAGTGTATAAAAATATGCACGCATTAAGAAGCTCACTTTTGGCAAAAGTTTATTTTTTCCTTCTCGTTAATTCATCTCTGATTTTAGAGGCGGCCTCATAGTCTTCGTTGTCAATGGCATTAATCAATGCCTCGTTCAATTCCTCTGTAGAAAGGTGCGAAAAATCGTTACTGCCAATTGATTTTGTCTTTTTTCTTGGAGCAGGTGCAGGCTTTTCTATTTTAGGCATTTCACTGCTTGTTGCTGTTCCTAAATCCTCGTCCATTTCAACACCGGCTTGTGCCAATATAAAATCAAATGTATAAATAGGACAATTGAACCTTACAGCCAGCGCTATGGCATCACTGGTGCGGGCATCAATTTCAAGTTGCTTTTCGCCATTGTTGCAGACAATCTTTGAATAAAAAACACCTTCTTTCAGATTGTAGATTGTTACTTCATCAATATGAATACCGAAGGAGATTGAAAAATTTTTAAAAAGATCGTGTGTCAACGGGCGACTGGGTGTCATGTTTTCCAACTCAACTGCTATAGCCTGCGCTTCATAACCGCCAATTATTATAGGTAGCCTTCGTGTGCCACCTTGCTCATTCAATACCAAGGCATAGGCGCCACTTTGTGCCTGACTATAAGACAAACCGAAAATATCGAGTCTTATTTTTTTCATCAAGGTTTAAAAGTAAACAAACTTTTAATATGATTAGCCATTAGCGGCTTTAAATTTTTTAACCTCTTCAATAAGTTTTGGTATCACTTCAAAAGCATCACCAACAATACCATAATCGGCAGCTTTAAAGAATGGTGCTTCCGGATCTTTATTGATAACAACAATGGTTTTTGATGAACTTACACCTGCAAGATGTTGAATAGCACCTGAAATGCCAATAGCAATATATAAATTAGGACTGATAGCTAACCCCGTTTGCCCTACGTGCTCACTATGCGGACGCCAGTGTGCATCACTAACAGGCTTAGAACATGCTGTTGCAGCACCTAATAAAGTTGCAAGTTCTTCTATCATTCCCCAGTTTTCCGGTCCTTTTAAACCACGACCTGCTGAAACTACAATCTCAGCTTCAGGTAATGATATTTTATCTGATGCTTTTACAATCTCTTTTACCATTGCAGTAAAATCACTGTCAGCAACAGATGGACTAAATGCCTCAATTGTGCCTGCAGCCTGATTTTCTTCTGCTTTAAAACTGTTTGGAGAAACAGTAATTACTTTTATGGCCGATGTCAACTCAATGTCAGCAAATGCTTTGCCTGAAAAAGCTGAAGTTCTTACCTTAAAACCATTATTTAAATCAGGTAAACCAACAGCGCCATCAACCATACCTGCTTTAAGTTTAACGGCAACACGTGGTGCCATAGCCTTTCCATTAAATGTATTTGAAATTACTACAACAGATGTATTGCTTTGTTTTGCTGCTTCTGCAACTACTGAAGCAAAAGCCTGATTTATAAATTGCTTTAATTTATCATTCGTAACATGTAAAACTTTATCAGCACCATAGCGGCCTGCTTTGCTTTGCTCATCAGCTGCCAAATCACCAATAGCAAGAGCCGTTAACATCCCACCTGAATTTTTGGCAATTGCCTTACCATAACTTAAAACTTCCGTTGCCGATTTTTTCAGTTTTCCTTCTGCAGTTTCTATATATACAAGAACATTCATATCTTAAATTCTCAAATTTTTATTTTTAAATAACTTTTGCTTCTGTGTGTAATGCATCAACAAGTGCTTTTACATTTGATGCATCAATTAATTTTACTTGTGTGCGTGGTTCAGGTTTATCATATCCTACCAACTGCTGATAGGTTTCAGTTGCAACAGCAGCCATAACCTGCAAAGGCTTTGTGCGTGCACTCATAATTCCGCGCATGTTGGGAATGCGTGGCTCTGCCATTCCTTCTGTTGCACTGGCAACAAGTGGAGTAGGGCATGAAACAATTTCTTTACCACCTTCTATTTCGCGCTCAAGGGTAACATTTTTATCAGCTACTTCAAGAGATTTTACAATGCTTACAGAAGGGATGTTTAAAAGTTCACCAACCATTGCTGCAACTTGCGACCCATTGTAATCAATAGATTCACGACCGGTCAAGATTAAATCAAAACTATTTTTTGATGCATAGTCTGCAATTTGTGCAGCAACAAAAGAAGCATTGGCCGGATTGGCATCAACACGCACTGCATCTGTTGCACCAATAGCTAAAGCTTTGCGCAAGGTAGCATCAGTACTTGCATCACCAACATTAATTACAGTAACGGTTCCGCCTGATTTCTCAGTCAGTTCCAATGCACGGGTAAGTGCAATTTCATCATAAGGATTAATAATGTATTGTATGCCTGAAGTAGCAATAGACTTATTATCGGCAGTAAAACTTATTTTGGTTGTTGTGTCGGGTACGTGACTGATACAAACTAAAATTTTCATATTTAAAATGATTAACTACTTTTTTCGGAATGCAAAAATAGGTATTATTGTACTTCAATGAAATAAATGTGAATGAAATGTCAACAGACAGACTTCAGCAACTTGAGGCTATGTATGCCGAGAATCCAAAGGAATTATTTGTTTTATATGCCCTTGCACTTGAACATGTTAAGCTTGGAAATGAGGAGCAATCTCTAGAATATTTTGAGAATGTTTTATCTGTAAGCAGAAGTTATTTACCTGTTTTTTATCAGTATGCAGTATTCTTGCATGATAAAGATATCCAGAAAGCAATAATGTTATGTCATGAAGGTATTATGCTTGCATCAAAACAAAACAAAAGCAAAACCAAGGTGGAACTGTTGTCACTTTTAGCTTATTTGAGTGATAACAACTGAACAATTACACACAATTGGTGTTTAACTAAAATATTCATCAATAAACTGTAAAGGGTGATTATCTTTGTAGTATAAAATTTAAAAATATAACGTTATGTCTAATGGTTCAAAAATATTAGGTGCGCTGCTTATAGGCGCTGCTGCCGGTGCTATTCTCGGAGTATTATTTGCCCCCGATAAAGGCGAAGAAACACGCAGAAAAATCAGAAAAAAAGGAGAAGATATCCTTGATGATATCAAACGAAAAATCAATGAAGCTAATGATGAGATTGACAACCTCTCCAAGGAAATGGAGGATGGCAACCCATCGGCAAACAGATATTGAACGTAATTTAAAATATGCCCCCGGAAAAAGATACGCTAAAGGCACTTTACGAAGATGCACGGGAATATGTTGAGGTAAAACTAGAACTGACATATCTTAATTTTCAGCAAAAACTTTCTGAAATTGTTTCGTCACTCACAGTTGTATTTGTCATTGCCATACTTGCATTGGTTGTTTTTGCATTTTTAAGTGTTGGATTGGCATTATTGATTGGGCAATATCTAAATAGCATATATGCAGGCTTTTTTATTATCGCATTATTCTTTCTTATTGTATTGGTTTGTATAGCTGTGTTTTCACAAAGACTGATTAAAGAACCGTTAACTGATTTTATTATCAGACGACTAAATGGTTCCGAAAAAAATGCTGCTGATGAATAAGACAAAAATTACAAACTACAAAGAGTTGCTGGCAGCAAAAGAAGTCTTGCAAAAACGCAGTTTAGATTTAGAAGAAAAACTAACTGCCAACATCAATACATTAAAAAGTGAGTTGACACCTGCCAATATTCTGAATAAAACATTTAAAGCATTATTGTTTGAAAACAAGGCAGGTATTACGGGTAGTGCATTAAGGCTTGGTGCAGAATATTTAATTGGCAGAAGCGCACAACGTAAAAGTGGTTCAGCATTGTATGGTACGTTAGGATATGTAGCTGCAAAATCACTGGTCAACTACACTCTTGAAAACAAAAAGTATTTGCTCAATACATTAAGTAGATTGCTAAATAAAATTGACTTGAAAAAAAATGAGCCGAACAATATTTTCGATCAATCAACGGCTGATGATCATTTCTGATTCACTCTTAAAGCTTTTCTTTTTCAATCACAATCTTATAGTTTTCTTTTCTCTTTTTGGATGTAAAACTTAACAGACCTGCAAGTACAGAAGTTTTAAATAATACCAATCCAACGAGACTGATTGTTTTATCTGCCCACTGCGTAATAAATATGTATAAAAGCTGTTTCATCCACCTTAAAATTCTGACTACAAAAGTCCATCAATTAGCCCATTAAACGGATTAAACAGAAAAATGTTTTTAACATTATGTTGTGTAGTTAATCTGCAATTCATTTTAAAGTACTGAATCACAAAGCAGTTATAATGTAATAAATGGTGCAATTTTGCTGAAAAATGATTGTGAATATGAAGTATATTTGCAGCCTGAATAAAATCAAACAAAAATGCAAACAACAGCAACAAAAGATGTAAACTACGAACAGGATCTGAACGAATGGATTAAGGCCGAAAAAGCTGCCATTGAGTTGATTCATGTTACAGGATCTTTATGGTTCGATAAATCTGTAGAATTGGTTATGTTTCGCAATCAGATGATTGATCGCAGTAGCAGCCAATTGTTGAACCTGATTCAGTATTCTAAGGAAATTGTAAAAAAGCCGATTAATATTTTTGACGCTTTAGCTATTGCCAAAGAGTTAAACGCTATTGATCTTGCACCATCACGTCTCGATTTAGGACGTTTGGCGCATGAATGGCTCGTTGAAAAAGAGAAATACAAAACAGTAAATAAGTTTATTGCTGATAAACTAAAAGATTTTATCGGTAAGGGCAAAAAGACATTAACACCTAAGGATGTTGTTCTTTATGGTTTTGGTCGGATTGGCAGGTTACTGGCGCGCGAGCTAACTATCATGGCTGGTAAGGGCGAACAGCTTCGTTTACGTGCAATAGTTACCCGTGATAAAAGTGATGAAGATATAATCAAACGTGCAGATTTGTTACGTACAGATAGTGTTCATGGGCCATTTCCGGGCACTGTGATTGAAGATATTCAAAACCGTGCTCTCATAATTAATGGACATACCGTACACATGATTTCAGCAAAGAATCCTGAAGATATTGATTATACAAAGTATGGGATTAACAATGCGCTGCTGGTTGATAATACCGGTGTTGCACGTGACCGTGAAGGCTTAGGTAAACATTTACTTTCAAAAGGAGTTGATAAAGTATTGTTAACAGCTCCCGGCAAAGGAGATATTCCTAATGTTGTTTATGGTGTAAATCAAACACAGCATGATGCAAATGAAAAAATCTATTCTGCAGCATCTTGTACTACCAATGCCATAGTTCCGGTGTTGGCAGTTATTAATAAGACATTAGGTATCGAACGTGGACATATTGAAACAATTCACTCTTATACAAACGATCAGAATCTTCTCGATAACTATCATAAAAAATACAGACGAGGTCGTTCGGCCGCTTTAAATATGGTAATTACTGAAACAGGTGCAGATAAAGCAGTGTCAAAAGCTTTACCTGAATTGGCCGGTAAAATTACAGGCAATGCTGTAAGGGTTCCTACTCCTGATGTATCCTTAGCAATTCTGAACCTGACATTAGGAAAAAAATCAGATAAAGATTCCATCAATGAAATCCTGAAAGATGCAGCACTTAAAGGTGATTTGGTTGAGCAAATTCAATACTCGTACGGTAATGAATTAGTAAGCACCGACCTTGTGGGTAATCCATGCGCAAGCATTGTTGATAGTCCTGCTACTATTGTAAGTAAAGACGGAAAAACAGCAGTGCTTTATGTTTGGTATGATAACGAATATGGCTATAGCCGTCAGGTAATTCGTTTTGCAAAATATCTTGCTGACGTTATCAGACTGACATACTATTAAGTTTTAAGATTTACAAAAAACAAAAGGCTTTCTCTAAATGGGGAAGCTTTTTTTTACTACTCCTTAAAGACAACTAACTTTTTATGCACTCTTTCATTATTGCTTGTGATTGTGCAATAATAAACTCCGTTTGCAAGTTTTGGTAAGGATATATATTGCATTGTACTCCACGGTGGCAGGTTTTGTTTGTAAACTTCTTTACCTGTAATATCAAAAATTTGGAGTGTACCACTTTTGTCCTGTGGCAAGAGATAAACTATTTTGAAGTTGCCGTTTGTAGGGTTTGGTGTAACAGAAAACTTAAAATTGTGTTGCTTAATTTCATTTATGCCTGTTATCAAACAAGGGCAAGTGGTTTGTGTAGTATCGCAGCCTAAATAATAATTAGGGTGATTGGGTACAGAACCTCTATGATAACAATCAATAGGAATAGCGTGTTGTTGAAAGTCACAGGCTGTGCCTGTACTGTCAGGATAATTTATCTCATGTATATGTTGAATTGCATTTCCGGAGGTAATGTAAATTTTACCGTTTGCAGCAAGGTAGCAGTTAAAGAAAGTGGTCGGACAGCACCATGTATAAGGCGAGTTAAAACCATCATAGGTAGCTATGGTATCTAAATTATATGTATTTAAATTTAACTGATATAATTTATCTGCGGTGCAGGCATATACAAACTGTGAATTTGGAGAAAATGCCAAGCCCCAGATATATCCTCTATTTACAAATACAGGATTGTGCGTTGTAAACAACCCCGAACATCGGTCAAAATCAAAAGTTAAAATATAACTGCTGTCTGGTTGATTTGGAATATAGGTTTGGTAAACAAATTTTTTACCGTCAGGCGAAAAGGTTAAGTGAGGAACGCTGTACCATGCCTTCGGAACATTTAACTTTTGAGTTGTAATGCTTGCAATGCCTGTTGGAGTAAAAAGAATTTTATAGATTGTATCCGTATCATGTTTTTGAGCCACCACCCACCAGTCTCTACCATTGGCATGGCGGCAGGCGGCAATTCCACCATTCATAGTATCCTGAAAAGCAGCAATATATTTTTGAGTTGAATCAACTGCACCTAAACCACCGTCTTTTGTTATATCTATAATGCTGTAATTTATGGCAGGACTGTAATAAGAAATACCATCACTGTCTAATGATTGATGAAATAAAACATATTTGGTTGAATCATCGGGGTAAGGAATAAATATGGCTGCATATGTAATATTCAGCCCTTGTGCATTTGCATTTATATATGAATCATACCCCAAAAAACTTCCATTCATCATGGTGTCGCCAGTGCTGTTGGCTATCCATGCACCATTACTGCTCATTAATAAATTTCCGTTGGCATCACTAATGTTTGCCTGTGTAAACCCCCTGAAAGGGATTTTTCTTTGATAATTTACTATACTGAAACTTGAAATGTTAAAATCAATTTGTGCCATAGTGTCAAAAGGATTGTTTACATTAGGATGATATCCTAAGAGCCAAGTATGATTATAACCTTGCGATAAACAACTGTTTGCAAACAAAATGATTTGCAGCAAAATCATTTTGCTTCTGATTAGGATATCAAATCGTTTCATCGTACTACTATCAACTTAAACTGTTTTGAATTTTGATTGGCTATTTTTGCTTTTACAGTGTATACACCTTCACTTAGGTTTTTAACACTCAGTGAATGTGTTTTTTTATTACAATCCAATTCTTTTGATAGAATTAATTTGCCAACTACATCATAAAACAGTATTTTACAAATTCCACTTATATCATCACTCAATGTAACAGTTATTACCTCATTGGCTGGATTTGGAATTATGGAGATGTTTCCTTTTATTACTTCATTTGCAGGTTCATTAGTAGCTGCTTTTCTATATCCTGCTTGTGTACATACAGAAACATCATCATACTCAATTGAATCATTCAATAGAGCCATAAAACTTCTTGCCTTATACACCGCTTTTCCGCCTACGTGCGGACACTGAATAGCTATATTCAAAACCTGACTATACCTACTTTGCAATTCTGCTTTTCCTCCTGTTTGATAGGCTATCTCTACATCGCACATTTCCTTTTCGTATTCATCAGGTGTATTACTTGTAATGATTGAATTACTTACAGATTGTGTGTTTATCAATGATTGCTCTTTTGCTTGACCTAATTGATTAAGTAAATCTGTTTTATTTTGAAGCGCAATAATTAGTTGCTGCACTAAACTATCTCTTTGATTAATTAAATTTAATGTTGAATCGGCATTAGCTAAACTGTCTATATAATAAATGTTTCCTATAACGGAATCGGTTAAACTGCTCAATATGCTCAAGGTTTGACTTTCAGCTCCACCAATGATATCGGCTTCTTTTATGGCATTATTGACATCATACAAATGCCCAGTTGCCGTGTTTTCATTTGCTACCAAAAATGAAGTGAGCAAAAAATTTCCATTAGCCAATGAATCGTTTTCTTTTAAATCTTTATACAAATAATTTTTTGCCATTATCTTCGTTTCATCTGTGAATTCAGATGTTTTTAAACTGTCTTCCGCAATGGTAAGTTGCAGTTGAGAAGCTGCCCTTTCATCATGAGAAATATCTTCACAAAGTATATAGCCTGAGCAATTAAATTCAGTTCCAACATCATTAATGATCCATCCTGTATTATTTACTGGTATAGTTGGCAGGTATGCTCCACCATAGCTGTAATCAATTAAAAGTGCAGATTGATCTAATGCAATCTGCGAACCATTATTCAAATTATTTGCACCATAGCCCCCTGTCGTAAAGGGTCCAAACCAAAGGTTTCCTGCATGGGCTTGCGTATCTATTACAGCATTGGTGTATAGCCTCAGTCCTTCAAAGTGTCTGTTTATGGATGTGCCTCTAAATCGTGTACCATTACAAGCCCCTTCAAAATAATTCCCGAAATAAGTTGAATCTGTAAAATTACAACTCATAAAATTATTAGTGCTGTGTGATATATTAACACCTTTGTTTTGATACCCCATCGCAGGATAACGCCCGCTCACGGTATTGCAACTCACCGTTGAACTGTCGCAGCCTGTAAGGGCTATGCCGTTGGTGGTGTTGCCGCTAAGTTTTATCATGTTGTCAACGATGGTTGCGTTTTTGGCAAAGTTAACCGTTATGCCATTGCCGTTGGCTGCTTCAATCACATTACCTTTTAACATATAGTTACCTGTATTGTTGTTAGTAGCTATAACCTTTATGCCCACAGAGCTTCCACCGGTGGTTACTTTTAACGTGTTGTTCTTTGCCGTCATGGTTGCCTGCTCACTGTTTTGAAATACGATGCCTGCTTTGCCCGCTACTATATTGCAAGCTCCAACATAGGTGCTCATGTTGGCACTGTTGCAGTACAGATGGTAGCTGCCGTTGCCGGTAACGTGCAGGGCATTTACGTTGTTTATGTCTGCCGTTGTCCACTCTGTGTAAATGCCATGCTCGCAGGTATCTATCTGGCAGTCGGCAACCTGTATTTTTCCTGCCTTGGCAGCCGTCTTGCTCTCGGCAACAATGGCCGAGCCTTTATGTGCTGCACTGCCATAGATACTGCCCCCTTTATTCATGTTGTAAAAGCGGCCTTTCTGAACTTTCAACATGGAGCGCACTGCGTAAATGCCCCAGTTGCAGTTACGAAACTCATTGTACTCGTAATCGCCAATGGTTATTACCACATCATTAAACTCCATACCGGCTCGAGGCATGGTATGGTGTGGAGGCTGCCCTGTATAATCGGGCTTGAAGGCTGCTGCATAAAGCCCAAAACGACAATCGTTAACGTAGCCCTGGATGTTGTTCATTCCGTTGCTTTGCTGTGGCACAAAGATGCTGCGCACACAGTCGGTAACACTGCTGCCGAGCAGAAAGAATGATGAGCCATTCATGGCCTGTATGCCTATATCGGCATCGGCAACAAGGCTTTGCTCTGTCATCACCAATCTGGATTTATCGTTCAGCACAATACCTTTCCACATCTGTGTGCAGGCGGTGATGGATGTTCCCTGCAATATGAGTGTGCCACCTGTGAGAACAATTATCTGCGCTCCCGGATAGGCATAAACAGAGCAGTTGATGAGGGTTAAGGTGTCGTTTACATAAAACCTTCCATGTAAGACGAAACTGGCATTGCTGTAGCTTGCACTTATTGGTAATGAAAAGCTGCTATCTGCAATTTGCTGGGCATTGGGTACGTTGCATACATTTATCACTGTAACACAAACACTATCCTTCCACGTAGTGCCCATTGGCGAAGTAACAGAGGCTACATTGTAAAAACAACTTCCCGGAGAGGTAAAATATCCTGATACGGTAAACGTATCACACTGCATGGAGTTTAACGTTACTGTTGCAGGCAGTGTACTGTTGGTAATCACAAAATTTGCAGGGGTGTTGTCTGCAAGGGTACCGGTCTGCGTATTTGCGCTGTTGTTGCATACGGTAATGGTGTAGGTCACCGTGTCGGTAACGGCTGCTGCCGTGTCGGTGTCGGCAGTTTTGGTAATGCTCCAGCAGTCTGTACAGGCAGTGCTGTCCATAAACAGCGGACTTTGGTTGTTGTAGCTAAAGTAGGCTGTATAGGAAAGCGAGTCGCCACAGTAGTTTTTACCGGCTACAAGTATGTCGGGCAAAAGGGTGTCTGCGGCAAATGCACACTCAGGAATAAGATTAAAATAAATGCACAACTTGTCTGTAAGGTGTATGCCGCCATTGGCAAAGCCCAGTGCCTGCATGTTGGCAGGGGTTATCTGCCACGAGGGTGCACTGCCGGTAAGGTAGGAGACTGCAACGGGCGTAGCATTGGGGTTCAATATATAGGCACTGAGTATGTTCAGCCCCGGTGGTATATTTATCAGCCCTGCAAAGTCGGGATAGGCATATCCCGGATTGCTGTTAACAATGCAGGTAAATTTTTTAAGGGTGTCGCAAAGGGTGTAATTGTTGGGATAATAGCCTTTGCCTTCGCCCGTTAGGGATGCTTCAAAATATTCTATTCCAAGCGTCACATAGTCGGCACCACATACCGTATCGGGTATTTGCGAAGTGGCCGTAGGGAAGTCGTTGCAGTTCCATCCGTAATATAAAGGGAAAGTCTTTATGGTGCTGTCGCAACTCACAAAAGTAGCGCATAGCTGCCCTGTAACAGAATCATTAGGTGACAGATGGGTCGTAAGCGGAATGATGCCGTTAACGGCATTGATGGTACTCTGGCCCGTGGGTGTAAACTGCCAGTTTTGAAGGGCTGGGATTGCCCCATTTAAAGGCACTCCCAAAAACACATTGTCGGCACCGGTGCTGTAAATGTCAGGCGTTCCGGGCTGTACAACAACCTTTGGGTTGAGCACTTTAACTGTCCAGCACAACTGTTGCTGCTGCGCATTGGCAACATGGCTCACAGGCAATACAAGGTTCAGGTTGGGATGTACCAATAGCGGCTGTATGTTGGCATTAAACGGAATGGAGTCTGCTGCTATTGCTAAAGGTGTGCAAGAGAGGTTTTCTGTTGGATTGCATTCCGACTGAAACAATCCTGTGCCGGTATAAACGGAAGACAGCGGCAGGGTGTCAATGGCCGTGCTGCAGTCGAACCTGCGGATAAAGCACTGCAACTCCAATCGGGTAAACTGGTCGCCAGCAAAAGCTGCCGTATCATTGCCTGCAGGACTCATGCTTTGTTGCAAACAATGCATGACGGGCAGTGAGTCAATGGGTATCTGCACTAAGCCTGTAAGCTGTGGCGCTGTCAGTGTATCGTAAGCAGAGAAGGGCGCCATCGGTTGTCCGTTGTTGGTATAATATACACTTGATCTTGCTCTCATCATAGAAATATAATAGCCGTTAGGCACCTGAATGTTGATGGTATCGGCAAATAGTGGCGGCACTCGATATTCGTATGGATAAACATCAAAGATACGGTTTCTGTAGCCTGCAAGGTCGGCAATATAAACGGCTGTGATTCGTTTTTCGCAACCCTGACTGTTGGTCACAGTGCTGTTGTTGTAATAAGAGGTAGGTGCAAAATAAAACCTGCCGCCAAAGGTTTCGCAGTAGAAACGTGCAGAGTCAACAAAGTTCTGATTAGGCAACGGATAACCACTGCTTGCGTTAAAGGAATAATGAAAGTCTGTTTCCATAGCACCAACAGTGTTGGGCATTTGTGGCAGGGTAGCAATGGCATCGGCACCTTGCTCTTTGCCTGTAAACCACAGGTTGTTGCTGATGGGCGAATTGCACACTAAGTTGCTTACAGAATTAAACGGCAGACGGTAGTTGCCACAAACCGAGTAGCGCACTTTAAGCCTGTAGCGTTGCCCAGTTTTAAATGCCACAAAGGGAAAAGAGGTGTTGGTAAAAGTTTCGAAGGATTGAATATTGCCACCGGTAGTGTCGCAAAAAGTAAACAGCAACTGATTGCGTGGCACATCGGCCATAACACAATGGCTGTAAGCATCGACACGATTAAAAGCCACCACACTTTGGGTAACTACACCATTGCCCGTAAGGTTAAAGTCTGCACAATCAATGCAGGCATTGGTGTTGGGAATAAGCGTGTCAATATAAAGCACTACACTGTCAATGGTAAGGTTAAAAGAATCCAGCCCAAAGGGGATGATGCGGCTCAGTTGCATAAAGTGCAGCGGCACACCGGCAGTCACCAATTGCTGATAGGTGTATCCGCCACCGGTGCCGGAGTTGTCGCCATCCTGAAAATAGGCAGAAAGATAATCTTCCAGCGTATCGCTGTAATGGGCAAAATTTTCGTTTAAATAATTTTTAAAAGTGTTGTAATAGTTGTCGCCTTTGATTATCTTTGTTGCATTATCAGTGCGGCCGTCATTATTGCTGTCCTGTAAGCCAAAAGAAACGCGATTGATTTTATAATTTGAAACAATAGCACCTGGGGCAAGGCATCCCGGGCAGTGCACACTTATCTGGTCACCGGTGTAGCTTAGTGGCAGCCATTGTTGACGCACATCAGAAATCACGGGCAGGGTATTGGGCGTGGTTTGTGTCAGCGTAAAACAGTTTGACGGATTGGGCAAGGTATAAAAGTTGATTTGATAGGGTGTTGCTCCTTTATCTATTCTGCAGCAGGCCTGCACGGTAAATTCAAAATGGGCACTGTCTAAAAATGCTTTAAAGCCTGCACTGTTCATGTTAAAATAGTAGTTGTAGTTTCCGGCTTCACAAAGGTTGGTGTCCACAGCAGCAAAAACATAATCGGGTTTTATAACAAGAGTGTCGCCTTGCGAAGTACGATAGTAAACCAACTGCCCATGCATAGCGGGATTGGCAATGCGAAGGTTGGTGTCGCAGTGTACTTCTGCTCTGAGCCAGCCGTTCATCAGGCAGTTGTTTACAGGCACACTGCAACCATAAAGTTGATAATCATAAGGTGAGGGCAAGAGTCCTTTTAAACGCACTTTTAAAAGAGCACTGTCGCCAAAGGTGGCACCCGGTGCTACGGAAAGGTCTGTCACCGTGGGGCTGAAAATTAAATTTTGAGAAACATCTGCCGACCCACCAACGGCATGGGTGCTGATGGACGTAGTGTTGGCTAAGCCTATATTATAGTCTGCAGACACACCATCGCCACAAACTTTTCTTCCCTTAACAGAATTAAACGCCCAGTGGTTATAATTTTTTTGAACGTTAAACAGGTTGGTATCTTCTTCGGAGCAACGCAGGGTATTAAAAGCAATAATAACGGTATCTGCATTGCCGAAGTTTTTTATTCTGAAAGCCGCTTCAAACAGGGCATCGGCAACTAAATTTTTGCACAGCCAGTCGCTGCGGTGCAGGGTATCCACAGCAACAGTGCAAAGGCTTCCTGTATTTTGCTGCCAGCTAAAACTAGGGAACGGAATTAGTGACAGTGCATTATAATTAGGCAAGGCATTATTGAGCGTTGGAAAGGATTGGTTTATGTTAAAGAACAAAGAATCCATGGCTCCCATGCCACTGTTGGTAACACGATATTGCCAGTGAACAAAGTTTACCGTATCGTTCAGGCAACTGAAGTCATACAAAGAGTCGGCAGGTGCTATGCGTTCTATTTTCACAACCGGTGCATCGCCACTGTTAATGTAGTAGTTTACGGGGATACCATTTTTGCAATTGGTGCAGAAAATATTTGATGGAATGTTGTTGTTGCATGTCCATTGCAACTGCGCAGCTACAGGCCCGCAGGCAGGGATTTTATCTAAACATGCAACAGCCTGAACAGCCTGCCTGACAACAAGCGTGTCGCCAATGTTCAGCACCATAGCAGTGTTGGGTGCTGTTGCAACAAAGTTGCCGTTTAACCCAATATTATATTCCGGTTGCCCTGTTGTAATCCGTTGGCAATAGTTTGTTGCATCGGGTGTAAAAGTAAAGTTGAAGTTGAGTTTGGTGAATCCGGTATTCTGATAGTAGAAATAAAGAAAAGAATCTGTTTTGTAGTAGGCAACCTGGTTGAGGTTGGATGATAAGGCAACAAGAGTGGGTGTCTGCACATTGAGAGAGGTGTGCACATTGCCCTGATTGTTGACAGATAAAGTATAGTTAGTGGCAGAGGAATCTGTAAATGTTTGTATAAAATTAATATTGCTGTTTCCCTGTGGTGCATCGGATATAACAGAGCAGTCAATAAAAGCATGATAGGATAGTGTTACAGCGTTGTTGTTGGTTACGGTAAAACTCATAGTTTGTCCGTTGTTGTAGGTAACTACATTGCTCACATTGTTTGATGCAGTAATAAAATCCAGATAGATGGGGCTTGCATTGATACAATTTGCCGGTGGTGCATTGCTAAGCGATGCAGTAATGACTACCCTTGCACCTGAAGCTCCGGAAAATGAAAGGGCGTAAACATTGCTCTCGCAGGCACCTATGGTGTCGGTAGGCAGTGTTAAGGCAATATTTACTGATTGTGATTGCGCTCTTGTAAAGAAGGTAAACAGGCAGATTACAATGGCCAATGCAGTTGCTTGGATTTGGTTTTTCATATTATTGGGTTTTTGGGGTGTGACTAAATTACAATGATTTTTTGGATTTTGTATGGGGGTGGTTAAAAATTAAAACGCGGGCTAATTCCCATGCTCGTCATAGAGGTTCTTGCAAACCTACAGCACGAAGCAAAAGGAACGCCCGCGTTTTACGCAGGCGTTTCCACTTTTACTCTCCTGTGCTGTTAAAATTTTGCAAGATTTCTATGACAGGAATTTTAAAGCGAAACGCTTATATTTTTTTTACAATTTTATTCTACTTTATTTCTTCATTTTTATGATTCAACTTTGTTTTGTGCGGCAATCATTTACCGCTTTGTAAAAGTGGGCAATATTATTGAAACTAGCAAATTTTTATTTAATTGTTCACATTAACTCTGGAAAATTCTTCGTCATATATGTTTGAATTTTCAAAACTTAAATTTTTTTGAAAAAAAATTAACTTTCATTTATGAGTTAAAAACTTTTCGGGGCAAAGATTAATCGTAATTTAGCGCCATGCCCATTTTTGAAAATATACTTTTGGCTCTACATGCTGTAAAGTCTCAGTTGCTCAGAACAATACTGACAGTGTTAATCATTGCCATAGGCATAATGGCTTTGGTAGGAATACTTACAGCCATCGAAGGCCTTAAGGCATCCATCAATGAAAACTTTACCAGTATGGGAGCAAACACATTCACCATAAGAAATTCAGGTTTGGGAATCAGGTTGGGTAATTCAGGCAAAAAGGCCAAAAGATTTAAAGAAATTACACTTCAGCAGGCAGTGTTGTTTAAATCAGGCAATACCTATCCTTCAATTATTAGTATTTCTACAATGTGTAATGGAGTGGCAGTTTGTCGAGTGGGTTCAGAAAAAACCAATCCGAATATTTTGGTTATGGCTATTGATGAAAACTATTTACAAACCGGAGGTTATACAATTGCAACAGGTCGTAATATGACGCAGACAGAAGCTATGCGTGGCGATAATGTAGTGATGATTGGCTCTGAAATAAAGAGTAAACTTTTTCCTGGTGCTGATGCTGTTGACAAAGAAGTTTATATAGACAACAGAAAATATAGAATTATTGGCGTACTTGCCGAGAAAGGTAACAGCATGGGTTTTGGTGGTGATAAAGTATGTTTGATTTCATTAATCAACGGTAAGCAAAACTATGGCAGCGATAATCGTTCATGGACAGTTAGTGTTAAGGTGAATCATGTGTCAGGCCTTGAAGCAGCAGTTGATGAAGCAACAGGACTATTCAGAACAATAAGAAAAGATCGTGTTGGCGAAGAAAGCTCATTTGAAATAATAAAAAGCGACAGCATTGCAGCAATTGTAATTGATCAGTTGAAGAATGTAAGTATTGCAGCAACGCTGATTGGACTTATCACATTGCTTGGTGCAGCAATTGCATTGATGAATATTATGCTTGTCTCTGTCACAGAGCGAACCCGCGAAATAGGAATCAGAAAATCACTTGGTGCAACAAGGCTTGTAATCTTAAAGCAGTTTTTGATTGAAGCAATTGTTATTTGCCTCTTGGGTGGCGTAGCAGGAGTTATTTTAGGTGTGTTGGTCGGCAACCTGATGGGCATGGCTATGAATGCTGTTTTTGTGGTGCCTTGGAACTGGATTATTGCCGGATTGTTGCTATGTGGTTTTATTGGCATTGCCTCAGGTTTTTATCCTGCCATGAAAGCTTCGCGCCTCGACCCAATTGAGGCTTTACGCTACGAATAAAATATTTGATCATTCTAATTCATCTGAATTATTTTATTATATAGTTGATTTTCAAATTTTTAATATATTTTACTTAAAGTAATTTATTGTAGCGATTCGCTTAGGATGAGTATCTTAAAAAAAAGTAAAAATTCTATTTCAAGAAATTAATAATAACACTATCTTTGCCGTCCGCTTAAAAAAGGCTATTAAACTGAAATATATATAAACAAATGTCAAACCAGTACGAAACCGTATTCATTCTTACACCCGTACTCAGCAATGAGCAGATGAATGAAGCGGTTGACAAATTCAGGAAAATCCTCACCGACAACGGTGCCATGATTGTTCATGAGAACAATTGGGGATTACGCAAGCTTGCTTATCCGATTCAGAAGAAGAACACGGGCTTCTATTATCTGATCGAATTTAAGTCAAGCGGTGAACTCATCAACAAATTGGAAGTCGAATACAAACGCGATGAGCGTGTGATGCGATTCCTGACTGTTGCGCTCGATAAGCATGCCATTGCTTACAATGAAAAGAAGAGAAAGAATGCAGAGTTGAAGAAGAAAGAACAAGAAACAGCAACTGCTAATTAAACGAAGGAATCATGAGCTCAAAACAAGGAGAAATTAGGTACCTCAACCCGGTAGCGGTTGACACCACAAAGAAGAAATACTGCCGTTTCAAGAAAGTTGGAATCAAGTATATTGACTATAAAGATGCTACATTCCTGATTAAGTTTGTTAATGAACAAGGCAAACTTTTACCACGCAGAATAACCGGTACATCATTAAAATACCAGCGTAAAGTTGGTCAGGCTGTTAAACGTGCGCGCCATCTTGCCCTGATGCCTTATGTTGGAGATTTGTTAAAATAAGAGGAGGCAACAATGGAAATTATATTAAAACAAGATGTGAAAAATCTCGGCTATGCCGATGAAATCGTGAAGGTAAAAAATGGCTACGGCCTGAATTACCTTATCCCTAAGGGAATGGCTGTTATTGCCAGCGAAGCCAACAAAAAAGTGCATACAGAAACAATGAAACAACGTGCGCACAAGATGGCAAAAATCAAAGGTGATGCAGAGAAATTGGCTGATGCTATTTCAAGCGTTACCCTGACAATACCTGTAAAGGTAGGCGAAAACGGCAAGCTTTATGGTTCTGTAACTTCTCAAAACATTGCTGACTCATTGAAGAAATTGGGTTATAGTATTGATAAGAAGCAAATCGAAATGCCTGAAGAACACATTCGTAAAACAGGAACATACAGTGCAGCTGTTGCATTGCATCGCGACATCAAAGCGAAAATTAATTTTGATGTAGTTGAGAATGCTTAATCAGTTAAAGTAAATAAAATAATAAACAGGCAGCGCTTTATCACGTTGCCTGTTTTGTTTCATTAACACATAAATAAAAAAGAATATGGCAGATACAGGCGATATAGGAATTGGTTCAGTAATCAGATTCAACGGAGATTTATATCAGGTTGTAGAGTATCAGCATCGTACACCGGGCAACCTTCGTGCTTTTTATCAGGCAAAACTGCGTAACTTAAAAAACGGAAAACTTGCAGAAAATCGCTTCCGTTCAGGTGAACAAGTAGAGGTGGCACGTGTTGAATACAAAACCATGCAATATCTCTATAAAGATGGAGAGAACTTGGTGGTAATGGATAACGAAACTTATGAGCAGCATTATATTCCTGAGGTGATGATAGGCGACAGTGCCAGCTATTTAAAGGAAGAAATGATGCTGAAGATTGCTTTTGAAGGTGATAATCCTATACTTGCTGAGCCACCAACATTTGTTGAATTGGTAATTACTTACAGCGAACCCGGTGTTAAAGGCGATACTGCAACAAACACTTTAAAAGCAGCAACTTTAGAAACAGGTGCTGTCGTTCAGGTTCCGCTTTTTGTAAATGAAGGTGAAAAAATTAAAATTGATACGCGCACCGGCACCTATGTAGAACGCGTAAAATAAAATCTAAAAAGTTTTTACTTAAAACCTCGCTTCTGTCGAGGTTTTTTTATTGCCCTTTTTGAACTATAAATTATAGTTGAACCTGTTTTCTTCAATCTTTTCCATCAAAATTTCCTGAAATCTTACATGTTGCTTTTTGCAACATACTGGCCATTCAGTAACCAATAGTGCTGATGGCAGTATAAGTTGTATTCAAAAATGATCAGGTATGACAATTGATATACCACCGGGAATAATTTTAGTTGAGGATGACGACATTGATAGAATGGTTGTTACTCGTGCATTTGCCAAGAATAATATTAAAAACCCATTGCACATTGCTCGTGATGGCGAAGAAGCCTTAGAAATGCTTAAGGGCTTGAATGGTAAAGAAAAACTTGACCCCTTGCCTAAAATTATGTTGCTCGATATTAATATGCCGCGTATGAATGGTCTTGAGTTGCTTCGTGAAATCAGACATGACGAAGAACTTCAAACCATTAGTGTTTTTATGCTTACAACATCCAAAGACGATCAGGACAGATTGGAAGCATATAAAAACAACGTAGCAGGTTATATTATCAAACCCGTGTCTTTCGACAAATTGGTTGAAGCTATAGCTGTATTGAATACTTATTGGAACCTTAGTGTGTTACCCGCTTAAATAATTTTTTATTATGTCTTACAAAAAGATAAACCTGTTAGTTGTTGATGATGATGAAGTAGATAGAATTGCAATTAAGAGAGCAATAAAGTCATCAGGATTTAATGCCGATTTGCATTTTGGCGATACCTACGATGAAGGTATGGAGAAAGCATTGAGTATGGAATTTGATGTTTTAATTGTTGACTACTATCTGACTGTGATGAATGCGGGTGATTTCATTTCAGAATATTTTCAACGTGGTGGCACAGCGCCAATCATTGTTGTATCATCACAAGGCGAAGAAAAAATAGTTGTTGAACTGATGAAGGCCGGTGCCTGCGATTACATTCCTAAAGCTGTACTAACACCGGAAACAATAGCACGTTCCTTAAAAGGTGCATTAAAATCAAAAGCATCTAAAAACAATCATAGCAATATTGAAACAGCACTTGTACAAACAGAGAGAACTCTCAATGCAGTGGTTTCAAAGTCGCCATTAATTCTGTTCAGCATCAATGAGTCAGGCATATTTACCTTGTTTAAAGGTATGGCAATGGACACAATCCGTTTGTCAGAAGAAGATGTAATTGGAAAGTCTGTTTTTGAAATCTGGAATAGACTACCTGTAAGACTGAAGGACGTTAAGAAAGCATTGCTTGGAGAAGAGGTTAAGCAGAACATGGAGTTCGAAGGCCGATTTTTTGAAGTGCATTACATGCCCTCAGTTAATAGCGAAGGTGCTCTTACTGGAATCATGGGTATTGCTACTGACATTACAGGTCATAAGGAACAGGAAGATGAATTGCGACAGCAAATTATTTTATCGAGTGAAGCACAGAAAATGAAAGAGCAGTTTCTGGCAAATATGAGCCATGAAATTCGTACTCCAATTCACGGAATTATTGGTATCACAAAAATTGTGCTGCAATCACAGCTTGATAAAGACCAATCGCATTATTTAAATGCAATAAGAAAATCAGCAGATAATCTTTTAGTAATTATCAACGACATTCTCGACTTCTCGAAAATTGAAGCTGAGAAAATGACATTCGAATCGGTCTGTTTCAATTTGTTTGATCTTATTAATACCATCAATGAATTGTTTAAAGCTCGTGTGACAGATAAAAGCGTTAAGATAATAGCAGATTTTGATCAGCAGTTACCAAAGTTGTTAAAGGGCGATCCAGTTAGACTGAGTCAGGTTATTAATAACCTTATGGGTAATGCCGTAAAGTTTACACATAAAGGATCTGTAACACTTAAAACGGAACTCATTAATATCAGCGACACAAAGGCTAGCATAAGATTTAAAGTTATAGACTCCGGTATTGGCATTGCCGAGGATAAACTTGCTACAATCTTTGATTCATTCTCGCAGGCTGGAACAGACATTACACGTAAGTATGGCGGAACAGGATTGGGTTTAAGTATTGCAAAAAAGATTGTAGAACTGCAGGATGGAAGCATACGAGTTGAAAGTAAGTTGAATCATGGCACAACATTCATTTTCGAAATGCCATTTGACTTACCTGCACCCGGAGAAGTGGAAACAGAAGCGAAGAAGGTTGCTGAAGTACATGCCGGTTTTAATGGAAAGATAAAAATCCTGGTTGTAGAAGATAATGACATCAATCGTTTAATCATAAATAAACACATTAAAGATTGGGGTTTTGATCACGATGAAGCTTGTAATGGTTTGGAAGCAATAGAGAAATTGTCTGCCAATGACTATGATGTTATTCTGATGGATATAGAGATGCCTGAATTAAATGGTTATGCAGCTACAGAAAGAATCAGAACAGAAATGAAAGGTCATAAGTCGCAGATTGCAATTTTAGCCATGACAGCACACGTTTCTGCAAGCGAAAAAGAAAAATGCATTGCAGCAGGAATGAATGATTATGTATCGAAACCATTTGACCCCACTGAAGTAAAGAATAAAATTATTGAACTTAGCGGCAAGGCTAATGAGTCTGTTACAGAGCAGCCTATTGAAGAAGCTGCCAATAGTCAAAGTAGTTCTCAGGCCACAACAAAACTGACAAGTCTTAGTTTTCTGAATGAAATGTCGGGTGGCAATGCAGATTTTATTAAAGAGTTTCTGTCATTGTTTTTGACTAACATACCGGTGTCCATTGATGAACTTGAAGAAGGTTTGAAACATAAGGACTTTGAAAAAATCAGGCAGTCAGCACATAAAATGAAACCTTCCTTGAATTATGTAGGTTTAAAGGATACGTACGAAACAGTTGCAACACTAGAAAAGTACGCCAGAGAAAAGTCAAATTTAGAGGATTATCCGGCAATGATTAAAAAGATTTCTGATGAATGTAGCGTTGCCTGTATTGAACTTGAGAGTGAACTAAAAAATGTAGAAGTATAAATAATAAAACTATGGCTAAAATTTTTATTGTGGAAGATGATGCAATGGTGGCAACACTGATACGCCAGTCATTGTCAAAAAATCCAGATTTCGAGATTCAGCATTTTGAATCGGCAGAGGAATGTTTAAATAATCTGCATCTTAACCCTGACATTGTAACTATTGACTATCACTTGCCGGGAATGAACGGTGTAGGTCTGATGCGAAGAATTAAAGATTATAATGCATCCATCATGTGCATACTTGTTTCAGGACAAGACAGCCTTGAAGTGGTTGTTGATTCTTATAAAAGCGGAGCACAGGACTACATTATCAAGAATGATAATTTGTTCGTGAATCTTGAAAACTCAGTAAAAAATCTGAGCATGAATGTGGTGTTGAAGAAGGAGAATGAAATGCTAAAAGACCAGATTATTGACCGTCATAAATACAGCAATATAATGGGTAGCAGTAATGCTGTGTTAAGAATTTTGCGTCTGATCCAGAAAGTTGAAAAGAGCAATATGATGGTGCTTGTTACCGGACAAAGCGGAACAGGTAAAGAACTTGTTGCACGTGCGCTACACTATAACTCGCCTCGTGCACGCAAAAATTTTGTTACCGTTAACATGAGTGCAATTCCTGAGGAACTTATTGAAAGTGAACTTTTCGGTCATGAAAAGGGTGCATTTACAGATGCCCGCGAACGTAGAATAGGAAAGTTTGAAGAAGCTAATGAAGGAACTATTTTTCTTGATGAGATAGGAGAGATGCCTTTAAGCTTACAAGCTAAATTGCTTCGTGTATTGCAGGAAAAAGAAATTCAGCGTATAGGAAGTAATAAAACAATTAAGCTCGATTTCAGAATGGTGGCAGCCACAAACAGAAATCTGGCTGTTGAAGTTAAAGAAGGAAGATTCAGAGAAGATTTATTCTACAGGATTCAGGGATTTCTGATTCATTTGCCTCCATTGAAAGAAAGAGGTGATGACATTATTCTTTTGGCAAAACATTTCCTTGACCTGTATGCTCAGGCAAATAAAACACCTGTGGCACAACTCTCAAACGAAGCAGCTAAATTTATGCTTGATTATGAGTGGCCCGGAAATATTCGTGAGCTTAAAGCCGTGATGGAAAGAGCCGCCATTCTTGCAGATAATGCTACTATTTCTGTAGATGATTTAATGTTTGTAAATTTATAAATTAGTACTGAGTGATATTATAAGGCCGCACCGTAATGCGGCTTTTTTTATGCAACCTTTTTAGCGATTTTACATATAAGGATTTACGCAGATGAGGAAGAAAAGAAAGAAACACCTGCCCAACAGGTTAAGACAAAGCGCTAAGCTACGACTGTCTTATCGTTTAATTGCTGTTACTGCAACAGTTACTATGGCTGTTGTTGTTGGCGGAATAATTTATTTTAATATCTCCAACTCCAAAAAATCAAAGGCAAGTACTACAACATCAGATGCAGAGCAAAGACCAGTGGATTTTAATATCCCTGATTTGAAACAAAATTTCAGAGAGGAAACTATTAATGGTATAAGAGTAAGAAAGATGAGGGATGAGCATGTCACGAATTAGAATACAATTTCTTGTCTTTTCATTGATTTATTTTTTTGCTTATTGCAATGCAGTATTTGCTGTTACAAAAACTACAACAGCTTCCGGTAGCTGGAGTAATCCTGCTATTTGGTCACCTACCGGTGTTCCGGCTTCTTCTGATGATGTTGTTATTTCATCTGCACATAATATAACAATATCACAACAAACATTCTGTAAAACACTTGTTGTTTCTGGAGGTGCTGTTCTTAGTTTGTCACCATCTAAATTACTTCAGATAAATGGAGCTGTCAATATTGCAGGTACATTTGATATGAATGGTGGTAATGTTAAGCAACTTCTTAATAATGCAGCATTACAAATTGGTGTTACAGGAAAGTTGATTTGGAATCCGGGTGATAACACTTTAACAGGAGCATCGCTACTAACAAATTCTGTTGAAACCTTTAATGAAACATCAACCTTAGAAATCAAGAAATGGTATTCTTATGCAACTGTACCATTGGCGTCTGTGATTACTGGTAATTTAGGAAATGTCACTATAAGCACACAGGTGGGAAGTACCTTGTTTGAATGGAATCAGAATAATCAATTCGAAAGTCATCAGATTAAAGGCACATTAACTATTAACAACGGCTGGGTTGTATTGGATAAATCAGGTAGTATTTCTGATACTAAAATTGGTAAGATTATTTTACCCAATGTAAATTCTGTACTTGAGTTTCATAGCGGTAGCCATCCAGCATCTTTCAAAGTAACTACAGATAGTATTGCAAATATTGGTGGTGAAATAACTGGTCTTCTCAATGGTGAAGGCAATGTTACACTGAATGTAAACGGTGGCTTTCTAAATATGGGAAATGTAGAATTAATCTACAATAAAGGAACTTTAAATACAGCTAATGGTAATGCAAAACTAAATGTTGGCGGCAAGTACCTGCAAACGCATGGTGACTTAAGAGGTGTTTTTAATTTGTCTTCAACTGCAGCAGGAAATACAGAGTTTAAATTTAATTCTCTTGAAATGACAGGTGGGTTGTTGTTTGCTTATTATGCTTGTAATGCAACTGGTGCATTAAATTCTGTCACTGTTACAAATGATATGGTACTTAACTTTTCAAATGCATCAGATAAATTCAGAGTAAATGGACTTACAACATTAGCAGGTCAGTATAGCAAGTCGCGCTCATTGTTAAAGGTTGATGGCAACCTGATTCTTTCAGGAAATGCTGCAGCAGAATTTACTTCAAGTGGAAGTGTTGGAGCAGAAGAAAACAGAATTAAAGGGGATGTTAATATATCAGGGCTTAACAGTAATTTCAACATGGGCAGCCATGCTGTTATTTTATCTGTAAATGGTGATGTTAACATTGATGGTGGAAACACCTGTTTTTCAAAAACACCTGGAGTTTCACAAATTAGTTTAAATAAGAATTTCTCATTACAATCAGGCACTTTTATCTTAAAGGGTCATGAAGGCAAGTCAGAACTAACTGTGAACGGTGCATATTCGCAGACCGGTGGTGTATTTTATTTGCACTCGAATACATTAACTGCATCAAATGATTCTGTAAAAGCTTACTTTAAAAGTTCATTCCGTCAGTGGAATGGCATTATAAACTTTGATGATAATCCTGAAGGCGGTAAGTCTGTACTTTTTATTCAGGGGAATGAATTTATAGCCAAAGGCAGTTCATTGATAACAAGAGCAGGAACAGGCATTGGGTCTGTTTTTGGAAATTTGATATATTGTACAAATGGAGACCTAAATTACCAGAGAAGCACAGCGTCTGTAATTGATCAGATTAAACAACGTATTACAGTAAATTGCAGACTTAAAGTAACAGACGGGAATCTACTACTTAGTAGTCATAGTCAGCCTGCTGTTGACTTTTTAAGAGTTGAATCGGGTGCAATATTAAATTTACTAAGTACACAAATTAAGTCGAACCTGAAATATCAGAATTCAGGTTTTACTGTTGATGCGGGAGGTTTGGTAAGAACAGCTAATTCAAAAGGCTTTTATAACACGTTGGGCACTGCCGCAGTTTGCAGTAATGGTAACCTGAATTATTTTCTTGACAGAAATAGTATAGTTGATTATGTAGGGAGTAACCAATTAATAACCGGTTCAGGCTCCGGTGTTATTAATAAAGAACAGTTTAAGTATGGTGTTTTAAGGGTGAGTGGAAATGGCATTCTGGCAACTAATGTTGAAGTTCGCAATCGTATAGAATTAGGCAGCTCAACAATTAAGCTCAATCAAAAAACTTTGATTATAGAGAATGAAAACACTAATGCATTATCAGCATCAGGCGGCTCGTTGATTTGTGCTTCAGAATCAGATAAACTTATTTGGAAAAATATGAAAGGTGGAAGTAGTTATACAATTCCTTTCTCAAGTGATGGTAAAGTTGTTTCAAATGTTGTAGTGCAACCGATTGTTTCTGGCGATATTTCAATGTATAACTATACTGGAAATCCGGTTTCTGAAAATTTACCTGATGGCATACAACCGTTTCTTGTTGATGGTAAGGATGTAACCGATGAATCTTTAGCAAGACGAATTATTGGTTTCGATTCACAAGTAAAAGCAAATATTACTTTAAAGTTCTTTAAGAATGAAATTCCTGGCTTCAAAAATGGTGATACATTAGTTCTGATAAAAAATATTGGACAATGGGAAGTGACACCATTCAGTAAAGTAGGTGATGAACAAAATCCAGTTTCTGTTCAGGCAACAAATATAAATGCAAACGCAGTATTTGCACTTTGCACCGGCATAGGAGCGAAGATGCCCGATAATACTAATGGCAACAATAATTCTCAGGGAAATTTTAGTGTAGAGCAGATTTCACCGGTACCATTCAATGATTTTCTTAAAGTAAACATTAATGCTCCAACAATTGGGGTAATTTATCTGACTATTGTAGGCTCTGATGGGCGTGAACTTAGAAAACAAATGTTTGATGTTTCTCCTGGAAAGAACTTGTTAGCACTAAGTGAACTGAGTAGTTTGCCCACAGGTGTCTATTTTATACAGATAAATGGATTTAAGCAAACCATTACCAAGAAAGTAATGCGGCAGTAATGAAATGTAAGAAATCACAAATTTCGATTTAAGTTTTTACAACCTTTTTTAATCTCTAAGAGTATAATCAAAAGGTTCATTCTATAAAATAATTATTATGGCAAGAAAATTAAAACTCCGTCAGCGACAAAAGATGTCTATAATGTATAAGGCAATTTTTGTTACTGCCGGAACATCTATAATGGGATTGGCAGTATATCTTACTGTCGTTATGAATACTTCCAATGTGACAGATTCACGTGCTGGAGCACTCACCAATATGATTCAGGGGTATGATGTAAATAACGGAGAAGTTATTTGTGCATTTGATTGGAATGGTGACGATCCTACAAAGGCAAGTAAAGGTCCTGATGCAATAAAAGTAAGCCCTTTTGCTGTAGTAATGTCAGAAGGTGTTGAAGGCACAAACGGATTGAGCGCAGGTAAAGGTAAAGATGGAATTGATTTGACTATTCCAACAGATAATTATTTTAATACTGATGGAATTGATATAAGCTTTGATTATAAAAGACTAGATGATAATTGCGATTTTATAAGTCGTGGTCGTTATTTCAACTTTGGAATGAAGAACGGAAAATTGATTATTGCCTATCGTGTAAATCTCGAAAAAGGAAGAAGCTATTCTGTTAATGAAACAACAAATTATGAGTTGGTAAAAGATAATGATTTCAGAAATTACCGCTTTGTCTATAATCCAAATACAGGTAAAGGTGAAATTATGGTTGATGATGTAGTGGTTTGGAATTATCAGGGGCCAAAAGAGCGATCAATGTTCTGGAAAAATTCTGACAATATTGTTATTGCAAAGAATATGAACGGTGGCGGTACAGATAAAACTATTCTTGATAATTTTATTATTCGTAGCACAACGCATGTACAACAACTGCCAATCACATTACTTTCTTTCCAAGCAGAGGCTCGCGATCATCATGTAATGGTTAGTTGGTACACCTCTCGCGAAACAGATATAGATTCCTTTGTTGTTGAGCGCTCTGTAGATGCTATTGAATATCAAAAAATAGGAGCTATAAAAGCTAATGGAAATTCTGAAGTGTTGCGTGCTTATGCATTCGTAGATAAAGCTCCTTTAGAAAACAAAATTGCCTATTACAGGTTGATGCCTTCAAACAAACCATTAAAATCAATAGCGGTGCCGATTATAGGGTATCGTTATAGGATGAACCACCCGGAAACAGCATTTAATCCGGCTGATTATCCAGCTGACACGGTGAAATAAAATTTGATCCGTTTAATAGAAGAGGCTGTCAGATTAATGACAGCCTCTTTTTATTTAGGTGCTTTTCGTAATAAGTAAATGGCAATAAATGCATATACTAAATTGGGGATCCACACAGCGACAACTGCCGGCAGATTTCCATTTGTAGCAAATGTTGTGCTCACCTGCATAAACATAATGTAAGTGAAACTCAATAATATTCCTGCCCCTAATTGTAAACCTATACCGCCACGTACTTTTTTACTTGAAATGGCAACGCCAATAAGTGTAAGAATGAAAGTTGCAAAAGGATAGGAGGTGCGCCTGTATTTTTCTACTTCGTAAAAAGGAATCACTTCAGAGCCTCTTGATTTTTCTTCTTTAATATAGCTGTTTAACTCCGAAAAATCCATTGCCTCAATAAAGTTCATTCTTCTGTTAAATTCAGATGGGTGTATTGATAATGTAGTATCTAGCCTGATGCCTTTCTTTAATTCTTCTGTCATACCATTAATATGTCTGATGGTATAATTTTCAATGCTCCACTTTTGCGTTAATGAATCCCATGTAATTCTATCAGCCATGAGTTTAGTTACTAATTTTCCTCCTTCAAATTTTTCAATGCTGAACATAAAGCCTGTGTTGGCTTTGTTATCGTAGCTTTCAAAATAAACAAACTCACCGGGTTTTATTTGTCTGTGAATATTTCTTCCGCGATAGACATAAGGATTTTTAATATAAATATTTTCGAATTGAAGCCGTACAAGGTTTGCATGTGGAATCACCCAGTTGTTTAAATAAAAAGATGCAATAGCAATTACTGTTGCAGAAATAATATAAGGTCGGAGAAAGCGGTTGAAACTGATGCCACTGTTTAAAATGGCAATAATTTCTGTCTGCCCGGCCATTTTAGAGGTGAAAAATATTACTGAAATAAAAACAAATAATGGACTGAATAAATTGGCAAAATAGGGGATGAAGTTTAGGTAATAATCGAATGCAATAGCCTTTAATGGAGCATGTCTCTCAATAAAATCATCTACTTTTTCAGAAATATCAAACACAACGGCAATACAAATAATTAGTCCTATGGCAAACAGGAATGTGCCTAAAAACTTTTTTATAATGTAGAGGTCTAAGATTTTTGCCTTCAATGCAAACTTTTTTGCGCAAAACTAAATTAAATCACTTATCTTTAATAACAAGAACAGGGATGAATATCGTTAATAAAAAGTTTGAAGCTTTAAAAATACCCCATTATGACAGCGTATTTTAGCGTCAAAAATCGGAAATGAGATATCATTTTATTGCTATTGCAGGAAGTGCTATGCATAATCTGGCACTTGCCTTACATCAACTTGGTCATGAAGTGTCGGGCAGTGATGATGAAATTGTTGAGCCTGCAAAGACAAGATTGGCTAAATCGGGAATATTACCTGAGAAAACAGGTTGGTTTCCTGAAAAAATTAATGCTGATATTGATGCCGTTATATTGGGCATGCATGCTCGTGCCGATAACCCTGAACTTGCAGAGGCTATTCAAAAAAATATTAAAGTGTTTTCTTATCCTGAATTTTTGTATGAACATTCAAAAAATAAAACCAGAGTTGTAATAGGTGGCAGCCATGGCAAGACAACCATTACATCCATGATTCTACATGTTTTAAAAACATCAGGAAATAACTTTGATTTTATGGTAGGTGCACAACTTGAAGGTTTTGATACCATGGTTAAACTATCAAACGATGCCCCTATAATTGTTCTGGAGGGAGATGAATATTTGTCTTCTCCGATTGACAGACGACCTAAGTTTCATCTGTATCATGCACAAATTGGTCTCATTAGTGGCATTGCATGGGATCATATAAATGTGTTTCCAACTCTGGAGATTTATGAGGAGCAATTCAGGATTTTTGCAAGAGAAATTCCACGTGATGGAAAATTGTTTTACTGCATGAATGATGATGCTGTTCGTAAAATTTGTGAGGCTGAAAATGTTGTAGCTGATAGAAAAGGTTATTCCATTCCGAAACATGTTATTAGAAATGGAAAAACATTTATTTACGATGACTATAATAAGGAAGTGCCGCTTCAGATTTTTGGTGAGCATAATCTGATGAATCTAGAAGGGGCAAGGATGATATGCAACTCAATAGGTGTCAATAACGAAGTTTTTTATAATGCAATAAAATCATTTAAAGGAGCAGCCAGACGGCTTGAATTACTTGAAGAGAATGATCAGTTTGCCGTTTTTAGAGATTTTGCACATTCACCTTCAAAACTTAAAGCAACATTAGAAGCGGTACGCAGGCAATTCCCGGAACGAAAACTTATTGCCTGTATGGAGTTACATACGTTTAGCAGTTTAAATGAAAATTTTCTTGATGAATATAAAGGCACAATGGCTGATGCAGATGTTGCAGTAGTTTATTTTAATCCAAAAACTATTGAACATAAAAAATTGCCTCCCATTAGTTCCGAAAAAATTTTCCAATCATTTGACAGAAGCGACATAAAAGTTATTAATGACTCAATGCAATTAATAAATTTTCTGAACACAGAAGATAAACAACAAGTAGTTTATTTAATGATGAGCTCAGGTACTTTTGACGGATTAAATCTAAAATCTTTTGCTGAAAGCTTAAACACCTCACATCAAAAAGTATAATCAATAAATATCAACTTTTCTTTTGTTGCCAAATGCCCAACACAAAAATAAGGGTAGGGCTGCAGACCATGTTATCTGATTATGCTGCCCTTCGGGAATTTCTACATATTGAATATTTTTTTCAGGAACACCTTTTTGTTTCATTTCAAAAATCAGATCACGGGCATCATCAATAGAGTCAATAACACCATTTTTATTCCTGTCTGCAGTTTCATCTTTAGTGCCTGTTTGAATCCAGCATTTTATTGCCGGTGCCGATTTACTTTTCTTTACCACCTGATGCATAATTCTGTCATCATCAGTATATCCGTCTTCGTAAGATTTTTTTCTCCACCAGAAACTGCCGCTAAAAACACCTACAGTTTCAAAAACAGAAGGATGGTTCCATGCCAAATCAAAAGCTGTTAATCCACCCAATGAAAAACCGGCTATTGCAGTTTTGGATGGTGTAAATTTTATTCCTGTAAAACTGCTGCAATGCGCAATCAGTTCGTCAAGAATAAATTTCGAAAATTGTTTTGCTTTATTTCCACGCTTTAGATAGTCAGCCTTACCTACAACACCATATTCCTGCAATCTGTTTTTATTTGCATGAATAGCAATTACTATGATAGGTTTAATTTTTTTTAACTGTGTCAAACTCTGCAGTGTATCTTTTAGGTGTAACAATTCTGCATCCTGACCATCAAGCATAAACAATACTCCGGTGTTTTTAGAGTATTGTGCAGGCAAATAATAATCAATTCGTATTTCGCGCTTTAAAAACTTACTTGGAAATATGGTTGATATTAAATCATACTTCCACTCTGACTTAGGTGATGTCATAACTTAATAAATGCAATATCAGAGCCAACCCGACTTTTTGCGTCTTGTTGCACCTAAGCCTAATGCTCCAAGTAAGCTTCTTGTTAGTACACTTGTTACAGTTCTCATCACTTGCTTTCCTGTAGAACTGTTTAGCACCTGATCCAACTGGCTGGGTTCTTCTTTTGCTTCAGCTGCTTTTGTTGCTTTTGTATTTTCAGCAACCTGCGTTTCTAATTTTTTAGAGAGTACTTCAAATGCACTTTCTCTGTCAAGTGTTTCATTGTATTTTGTTGTCAGACGAGATTTAGAAATACTTTTTGTCAATTCATCCGGAGTTAAAATGTCCATTCGTGATGCCGGTGTACAAAGCAAAGTATGAGCTATTGGTGTTGGCACACCTTTTTCATTTAAAACTGTGATTGCTGCTTCACCAATACCTAAAGTAGTAAGTAATTCATCAACTTTATAGTAGTCTGATAGCGGATAATTTTCTGCTATAAGTTTTAATGCTTTTCTGTCGTTTGCTGTAAATACTCTGAAAGCATGTTGTACTTTTAATCCTAACTGCGCCAATACGGCAGCCGGTATATCTTCCGGTGATTGTGTAACAAAAAATACTCCAATGCCTTTTGATCTAATCAATTTTATTACTGTTTCAATCTGATCTAACAACACTTTAGATGCATTGTTAAAAATTAAATGCGCTTCGTCAATAAATATTACCAATTTAGGTGCATCCGGGTCACCCACTTCAGGAAATGTTGAATATACTTCAGCCAATAAACTCAACATAAAAGTTGAAAATAATTTAGGCTTATCCTGAATATCGGTCAACCTGATGATATTCAATTTGCCATTGCCATTTTCGTCTATTCCTAACAAGTCTTCGACTTCAAAAGATTTTTCACCGAAGAATTTCTCTGCACCTTGCTGTTCTATCTCTATTACTTTACGAATGATGGTTGATGCCGAAGCACTACTTATAGCACCATAATCTGCTTTAATTTCATCCTTACCTTCATTAGTTAAAAACTGTAATACCTTTTTGAAATCTTTCAAATCAAGTAAAGGCATTTGTTTATCATCGCAATATTTAAATATCAGCGAAACAACACCTTGTTGTGTGTCATTCAAATCAAGGATTTTAGAAAAAAGTACAGGCCCAAATTCAGACACAGTAGCTCTTAATCGCACACCTTTTTCATCTGATAAAGTCAGAAACTCAACCGGAAATTGCAGTGGCTTCCAGGTAAGTCCTAATTTCTGATAGCGTTCATCAATTTTTGGATTTGTTGTTCCCGGACTTGCCAATCCACTTAAATCGCCTTTTACATCCATCAATAAACATGAAACACCTTTCGCAGAAAGCGATTCTGCTATGCCCTGCATGGTTTTGGTTTTTCCCGTTCCTGTAGCTCCTGCAATTAAACCATGACGGTTAAAAGTTTTTAATGGTGCTTTTATGAAACTTCCTGTCAGCGTTTCGCCTTTAAGTACCGGTGCACCGAGTACGATGCTGTCGCCTTTAAATTGATATTCTTTATTTACGACTTCTTTAAACTGTTCTGTTAAGCTCATTTATGTTTAGTTAAAAAACTGCTGACAAATGTATGCCTAAAAGATGAAATTAAACAGAAAGGTTTATTTCTTTGCAACTTGTTAATGTGTTTGACTTAATGCCACAAAATATGCCTGAGGGTGTTTCAGCTTTTCAAAGAATTTATAAACAGCTATTTCTGATTTTAAAATCGGTTATAACGTTTTCCTATCTCAAAATAATAAAGAACAAGTTTTTAAGAAGTGCAGCTATTTTGTTTATGCTGATGGTTTATTATGTTGTGCTACTGCATATAAACTTTCTTTGGCTATTTGGCTATATGCCAAAAATGAGTGAAGTCAGAAATCCGCAAGTGGCAATTGCCACCGAAATTTATACAGAAGATAGTGTACTTATTGGAAAATATTATCATGAAAACAGGACACCTGTAAGTTTTGATTCAATTTCGACTTATGCAGTACAGGCACTTGTTGCCACAGAAGATGTAAGGTTCTATAAACACTTCGGCCTTGACCTTTATGCATTAATCAGTGGTGCATATTCCACTGCCAAAGGAGATGAGCGTGGTGCTAGCACAATAACACAACAGCTAGCCAAAAATATGTACAGTACCCGCAAGAAAGTTAATCAGGGATTACTTCAACATATTCCTCTTGTTGGTACATTGGTTAGCAAATCAAAAGAGTGGATAACATCTGTTAAATTAGAGATGTTTTATTCAAAGGATGAGATATTGGAAATGTATTTTAATACAGTTGATTTTGGTAATAATTGGTTTGGTATCAAGGTTGCTGCACAAAACTATTTCAGCAAACAACCTTCAGAACTAAATTTGCAGGAATCAGCAACACTCATTGGTTTGCTCAAAGCTACAAGTAGTTATAATCCTTTGAATAATAAGAAACGCTCATTGGCAAGAAGAAATATTGTGTTGTCGCAGATGCAGAAGTATGGGTATATCAGTCAGGCAGCTTTTGATTCCATCAGTCCAATGCCATTGAACCTTAAACGTCCAACCAATAACCCTGCAACAAAAGATTCTTACCTGAGGCAGTTAATAGCAAAGATTATTAAAAGTTATTGTGATGAAAACAACTTAAACATTAATGAGGATGGATTGAAAATTTATACAACCATTAACTCACACCTACAAAATTATGCAGAGTTGGCTGTTAAAGATCATCTGAGAAAAGTGCAGAAGCAATTCGATGAACATTGGGGAAAACAAAATCCATGGCGCGATGACAATGGAAGAGAAATATTGAACTTCGCAAATACCGCTGTGGCATTTACGCAGTCATACGACCGTTTGAAAAAGCAATTCCCTTCAGCACCAGATTCTGTTAATTTTTATCTTAACAAGAAAAAAAGCATGAAAGTATTTACATACAATGGTGCCAAGGATACCGTGATGTCAACATTAGATTCACTTAAATATTATGCACGTTTGTTAAATGCAGGAACTATGTCTTTGAATCCGTTAACCGGTGAGATTAAAGCTTATGTAGGTGGTGTTGATTTTAATTTTTTTAAGTTCGATCATGTTACACAATCAAAACGACAGCCGGGTTCAACATTTAAGCCGTTTGCTTATTTGGCAGCAATAGAAGATACTTTTAGCCCTTGTAGCCGATTAGATGATGTGCCTGTATCCATAGAGTATGATGGTGGTCAAATCTGGCAACCCTATAATAGTACAGGTGCATTTACTTATTCAAGTAAAACATTAAGACGGGCGTTGGCACAATCGGTCAATTCTATTACAGCACAAATTGCTGAATTGGTTGGATGGGACAAAATTGTTGAGTGTGCACATAGGGCAGGTGTAAAAAGTCGTTTAGATACTGTGCCATCAATTTGTTTAGGAACAAGTGATGTAAGTGTTTACGAAATGACTTGTGCTTATGCACCATTTGTAAATGGCGGAAAAAGTGTTGAACCCATTTTGGTGAAGAAAATTTGTGCCAACGATGGAACAGTTCTCAAAGAGTTTATGCCAGAATTTAAGCAAGTTATCTCTGAAGAAAATGCCTGGTTAATGTTGTATATGTTGCAAGGAACTATTCAGGAGCCTGGTGGAACATCTCAGGCATTGTGGGGCTATTCAGTTTTTAAAAATGGAAATGATGTTGCAGGCAAAACAGGAACTACATCCAATTATTCCGATGCTTGGTATATGGGTGTTACTCATGATTTGGTTACCGGTGTTTGGGTAGGTGCTCCATATAGAAGCGTGCATTTTCGAAATTCATCAGGTCAGGGGTCACGATTAGCACTTCCAATATTCGGAAAAATGTTAGAGAAAGCTTATCAGGATCCCAAGTCGGGTGTTGTTGTTGGAAAATTCAAAAAACCGAAGAAAATTTCCAAAACAATTTATTGCGAAAACGATGACATTGAGCTCGAAGCGGCAGATTCTTTATTAAATGATTCGTTGATAAATACAGAATTGATGATTCTTGAAAGTGACTCTTTAAAATCAGATTCATTACAGGGAGGTGGAGATTAAAAAGAATTTTATTTTAGCAGAAAAAATATGCGTAGAAAAATAGTAGCAGGTAACTGGAAAATGAATGGCACATTGGATGATGCCATCAAACTGACTTCTGAAATTGTAGAAATGTATAAGGACGAAATTAATTCTGATGTTCAGGTTGTATTATCACCACCATTTCCGTTTTTAAATAACGTAAGTAAACTCACTAATAGTACTGCAATTAAAATTGCTGCACAGAATTGTGCAGCACAGGCTTCCGGTGCTTTTACAGGAGAAGTCTCAGCTTCAATGATTGCCTCATGCGGTGTTGGCTATGTTATTCTCGGACATAGTGAAAGAAGAACCTATTTTAATGATACCGATGAAGTACTTTTGTTGAAAGTGAAGCAGGCATTATTGAATGGACTTCAGGTAATATTCTGTATTGGTGAAACAAAAACCGAGAGAGAAAGCAACAATCACTTTGAATGTGTGGAAAACCAAATAAAAAATGTACTTTCAAATCTAACGTCTGACGAATTTGCGAAGTGTATAGTCGCTTACGAACCTGTTTGGGCAATTGGTACGGGACTGACAGCTTCGTCTGCACAGGCACAGGAAATGCATTATTTTATCAGAGAAGTTTTAAAAAGACAATTTGGAGAGCAAGCCTCTGAAACTTCAATTTTGTATGGAGGTAGTTGTAATGAAAACAATGCAAAGGAGCTGTTTGCTTTGCCGGATGTTGATGGTGGGTTAATTGGAGGAGCATCTCTAAAATCAAGAAGTTTTATTTCCATTATAAAATCATTTTAACTGGATGATTAATTCATTCAATTGTGTTTTACTTTTTGCTTTCTTGTTTTGTGGTTTGTTTTCTGATGCACAATCATTAAGGCAACCTGCATTTGTTGAATATAGTTTTAATGCAGGTAGAGTAGTGAAAAATTATCCTATATTTCCTGAAAGAAAATTGGCAGGTATCAACAGTATTGTGATTGGCAGCAGATTAAATGGCTATAAGGCATGGCATCCTTATTATAACTTCCCTAATGCATCTTTCGAACTTGTTTATGGTGGTTTAGGTAATAAAAAAGTTCTTGGTAATTTCTCTGCATTGCTTTACAGGTTAGAATTCAGTTATAAGATGAATGATAAATTTTATACTGAAATTACACCATCATTTGGTTTCGCATATTTTAATAAGCCATATCATGCCATCAATAATCCTGAAAACACACTCATAGGTTCAGCATTTACATTTTGTGCAGCAGCACGACTCAACCTACGATATTATATCAATCCATTTTGGTCTGTCAGTGCAGGTGCCGGTGTTTATCATTGCTCCAATTCACATTATCAATTGCCTAATCTTGGAATTAATTTACCGGTTGCATCTGCAGGACTTCGTTATCATATCCGACCACTTAATCTACTCTTTGGTAATCGTAGTTTAGAAAAGGATGCCAACTATCATTTTCAGGTGCGATTAGCAGTTGGTTACAACGAGCAAGGGGCAAGCACATTTCCGGTAAATGGTCCAAGATATCCAATTTATCTCGGAGCATTTTATGTGACTCGTTATCTGACTCCGGTAAATAAATTGCATTTGGGTGTAGAAGGGTGGTACAACAGTGGCGTTTATGATTTTATTACGAGCCAGCGTTATTATAAGGATAAAGAGCATTTGCGTTCAACAGCATTGCAGGCAGTTGTTGGTAATGAATTTTTATTCGGTAATTTTAGTTTGCTGATTAACGGTGGTATATATTTCTATAATCCGGTTTATCATGAAAAGTTAAGGAGAGAAAACGAAACAGATTTCAAAAAACAATTAAAGGGTTGGATCACTGCAAGAATAGGTTTTCAATATTATCTGAAAGATGCTACCATATATCACAAGAATAATTTTTATGCCGGTGTTTATATTAAGACCAATCTTGGTCAAGCCGATTTTCTTGAAACAGGAATAGGGTATGCTTTTTAGTTTTTAAGATGCAACTTGAATAACTTTAAAAATACAGACAGATTATCAGTAAAAATATTTTGTATAGTTGCATCAGAACAGAAAGAATGAAAAACAGAATTACTGAATTGTTTGGAATAGAATATCCAATTGTACAAGCAGGAATGATTTGGTGCAGTGGATGGAGATTGGCTTCTGCAGTTAGCAATGCAGGTGGGCTTGGATTAATTGGTGCAGGCAGTATGTATCCTGATATTTTAAAGGAGCATATTGATAAATGTAAGGCTGCCACAAATAAACCCTATGGTGTAAATGTTCCTTTGTTGTATCCTGATATAGAGAAACTGATGGCTATTATCATTGCAGGTGGAGTGAAAATTGTTTTCACTTCTGCTGGTAATCCTGCAACATGGACTACTCATTTAAAACAAGCAGGGATTACTGTTGTACATGTTGTAAGTAATGTAAAATTTGCATTAAAGTCGCAAGCTGCCGGTGTTGATGCAGTTGTTGCCGAAGGTTTTGAAGCCGGAGGGCATAATGGTCGTGAAGAGACAACAACATTGTGTTTGATTCCTGAGGTAAAGGATGCTTTACAAATACCGGTGATTGCTGCAGGTGGAATTGGATGTGGTCGTGCTATGATGGCAGCTTTTGCATTAGGTGCAGAAGGTGTGCAGGTTGGGTCGCGTTTTGTGGCAAGTATAGAGTCATCAGCACATACTAACTTTAAAGAAAAAGTTATTAATACTTCAGAGGGTCAAACAGTTTTAACATTAAAGCAACTGACACCTGTGCGATTGATAAAGAACAAATTCAGTGAACAAGTTGATCTGGCACAACAGCGCTGTGCAACGCGTGAGGAATTGACGCAGTTACTCGGCAGGGCAAGAGCAAAAAAAGGAATGTTTGAAGGAGATTTGGACGAAGGCGAATTAGAAATTGGTCAGGTATCGTCACAAATAAATAATATTATTCCTGCCGGTGACATAGTGAAAAATATTTGGAATGAATTTTTAATAGAAAAAAACCGTATTGCTAATTTATTTTAATTTATGGTGAAATTTGAAAAAATAATTTTGCCCAATGGTTTACCTGTGATTGTAAATTACGATCCTTCAACACCATTGGTTGCAATGAATATTTTGTACAAAGTTGGTGCACGCAATGAAGATGCAGGCAGAACCGGTTTTGCTCATTTGTTTGAACATTTAATGTTTGGAGGTTCTGTAAATATTCCATCGTATGATGAACCATTGCAGCGTGCCGGAGGTGAGAATAATGCTTTTACAAATAATGATTTTACTAACTACTATCTGACTATTCCTTCACAAAATGTTGAAACAGCATTCTGGTTAGAGAGTGACCGTATGTTAAGTCTTGCCTTCTCAGAAAAAAGTTTAGATGTGCAACGTAATGTGGTAATTGAAGAATTTAAACAACGCTACCTGAATCAACCTTATGGTGATGTGTGGCTCAATCTCAGGCCACTTGCATATAAGGTGCATCCTTATCAATGGGCAACAATTGGTAAAGACATCGAACATATTGAAGATGCAACATTGGATGATGTAAAAGCATTTTTTCATAAGTGGTATTGTCCCAATAACGCTATACTTACATTATCGGGAAACATAAAACCTGAACTTGCATTTGAACTAGCAGAAAAATGGTTTGGTGAAATAAATGCACATGAATTATCTAAGGAGAGTTTACCAAAAGAACCAATACAGAGAGAATACAGAAATATTATGCTTGAAAGAGACATTCCTGCAAATGCAGTTTATAAAGCTTTCCATACTTGTTCACGATTTGATAACGAGTTTTATGCTACTGAATTACTTACAGACATACTCTGTGGAAGCAAATCAGCCGTGTTGTATCACTCTTTAGTTAAAGAGCAACAACTATTTAATTCAATCAATGCCTATTTTACAGGAGACTTGGATAATGGATTAATGATAGTTGAAGGAAAAGTTAATGATGGTGTTGATGTAAAGCATGCTGATCATGCTATTGATACTTTGTTGCAACTTGTAGTGAATGATGGAGTGCAAGAGAAAGAAATGAAAATAGTAAAACAAAAAACAGAATCTACTTTAGTTTTTTCAGAAGTAAATATTGGTAACAGGGCATTAAATCTTGCTTATTTTGAGATGATAGGAAGTGCAGAGAAAATAAATAATCAGTTACAACAATACGAAGTTGTTACTGCAAATAATGTTCAGCAGGTAGCCAAAACAATTTTTAAAAAAGAAAATGAGTCATCAATTTACTATTGCAAGAAAGGAGTTGCAGTATGAATAGAGTAATTGAACCTGAATTGAAATTAACGAATAAAGTTGATTTTACATTACCTGAAAAAATTATCTTGGACAATGGCATACAAGCATACGTTCTTAATGCAGGTGAGCAGGAAGTTGCAAAACTCGAATTGGTTTTTATGGCAGGGGAGTGGTATGGTGAGTTTAGTATGTTGGCCTCTGCAGTAAATGAGTTGTTGGAATCCGGAACAGCAAAGCGTACAGCCTATGAAATTTCACAGTCATTCGATCAATATGGAGCCTATCTCAACACCTCTTGTTCATTTGATACAGCATCAATTAAACTTTTTACGTTATCACGATTTATTCCGGAGACTTTTTCATTGTTACTGGAAATTATGTCAGAGGCTGTATTTCCTGATGAAGAAGTGAAAATATTCACAGATCAAAGTATTCAGCAATTAAAAATCAATAGTCAAAAGGTTGATTATATTTCAAGAAAGACTTTCAATCAGATGCTATTTCCGGATAATCATCCTTATGGGAGGCCAGCATCAGAAGCAGATTATAAGAAGTTGAATTCTGCTGATTTGGTTTTATGGCATAAACAATATTATCAACCTCAAAATTGTGTGATTTTTCTAAGCGGACGTTTTAATGAGGATGCTGTTAAATCCTTAAATCAATTATTTGGACCATGGAAAGACTCTACACTAAGTAAAATAGTTGAGAAAAATTTTTCTATTGAAAAATATAAGCCTGAAAGAAAATATCTTGAGAAAAAGGATGCATTACAAACTGCTATTCGGATTGGATGTCATACCCCGAATAAACTTCATCCCGACTATATTCCATTGACAGTTTTATCAACCGTTTTGGGCGGATATTTTGGTTCAAGGCTGATGAGTAATTTAAGGGAAGAACGAGGTTATACCTATGGGGTTGGTTGTGCAATGGTGTCCTGGCTTCATGGCGGATACTTCTTCATTTCTACACAAGTGGGCAAACAACATCGTGAAAACGCGCTTGAACAGATATATCTTGAAATTAAGCGACTTCGTGAAGAAAAAATCCCGGATAATGAGCTCAATCGTGTAAAAAGCTATATGACAGGCGTTTATCAAAGAAGTTTAGATGGGCCAATGCTTGTTTCTGATAGAATAAAATCTATGGTTTTATACAATCAGGATTTCAGTTTACTAAATTCATATTTACAAATCATGAATTCTACTGATTCAAACCAATTACTTGACTTGGCAAATCGTTATTTTTCTAATAAAATGACTGAGGTTTCTGCAGGTTAAGTTCAATGAATTTTTTCAAACGGCAACTCTGTTAAAAAAATCTCGTTTAATTGTTAAATTTATGATGTAGAAATGAAGATTAGTTTTATATTTGTACAAACAAATTTAATGAAGCTATGATACGAAAACACATTATTGCACTTTTGATGTTCTGTACAGTGTTTACAGTAGATGTCAAAGCAAGTCACCTTTTTGGTGGTGAGATTACTTGGGAATGTATTAAATCAGGGCCCAATATTGGTAAATTTCAGTTTACCTTAAAAGTTTACAGAGATTGTAATGGTATTCCTTTTACGCCCCCATCAGCAATTAATGTATATGGAAATCCATTGGTTACTTCCATTCCAATTAATGCTGCATTAACTGTAATAACTGACTTAAGTCCCACAGGTTGTGGTTTTACTTGTGCAAATCCTGCAGCTGGTGCAACTCAAGAATTTGTAATGAAAACAAATCCGGTGTTTTTAAATGGAACTCCTCCTGCTTCAGGATGGGTTTTTGCAATTGACGATTGTTGCAGAAATACTTTGGTTAATGTTGGTGGAGGTGGACAAGGTTTTACGATCAGAGCTGTTATGTATCCGTTTAATGGACAAAACATGAATCCTTGTTATGATTCTTCTCCATTTTTTAAAGAAAGACCTAATACATATATCTGTATCGGATATCAATATACTTACAATCCAACTGCCGTAGATCCCGAATTAGATTCACTTTATAGTGATTGGACTAATCCATTAGAGCAACCAACAAGTTCTCCTCCTGCCGCCTTCAATGCTCCAATAATTAATTTTACTGCACCCTATACTGTTAACAGTCAGTTGCCTGGTAACGTAACAATGAATCATAATTCAGGTGAAGTAACTTTTTTTGTAACAACAGCATCAAGTGTCACTGGTAATTTTGCAACTTGCCTGAAAGTTACTGCTTATAAATGTCAACAGAAAGTTGCAGAGATTTTCAGAGATTATGGTGTAGTGCTTACTACTAATTGTTTTGTACAAAATCCACCGGCAATTAATTTGCCACCGGCAATTAATTTACCTTTTGCCGGAGGAACTATGAAAGATACTACTGTTCATGTTGGTGATACGGTCAAATTCAGGATTGATGCTACAGACTTTCAACGGAACATTGGTTCAGGAGCTGCATTTCAGACAATTCGTATAGATGCTTATGGCGATGAGTTTGGTGTGCCTATAAATACAAACAGTGGATGTGGTTACCCACCTTGTGCCAAGTTAGATAAATTGACCCCTGTAATTTCACCTTTAGCTGCCTTTATAAATTTTGAATGGGTCACAACATGCGATCACATCATTAAACCCTCGGGGTGTTTACGAGAAAGAAATACCTACTACTTCATCATTAAAGCGCAGGATAATTATTGTCCGGCACCGGCAATCAGTACTATAACGATTGCAATTACTGTTGTTCAATCTAAACCCTTGGAGCCACCTCATGTTCGGGGTGCATCGGTGCTTAATACAACCGGTGATGTTGGATTATATTGGGAAACACCGGGTGTCGTCAACCAACTCGATACGCATCATGTATTCAATTCCTATCAGATTTATGCATCAAATAGTTATGGTGGCCCATACACTTTAGTAGATTCTGTTGCAGGAAATAAGGATTTCTATAAACAGAAAGGTGATACTATCACTGCCACACAACTAAATACATTGATTGGTGCCAACGCAAACGCTGCACCTGTTTATTTCTATGTAAGAACAAAATCATTGTGTAATGGGGATAGTATTTCTGTTCCTTCAGATACAATTAGTACAATGTTTGTCAGTACAAGTATTGTGAATTGTGAAACACAAGTAAATTGGAATTCGCTTTTTAAACATGCATATCCGGGTTCTGCAGCTTTAGTCTATAAAATTTATCGAGAACATCCTATAGGTTCTCCACCAGTCCAAATTGCAACAGTGCCGAATACCTGGCCAAATGCAACATATACCGATCCATTTTCAAAGACAGTATGTCGTGACAGCGTGAAGTATTATGTCACTATTGATGATACTTTAATTATAAAATCAACCCCAACAGTTACACGGTGTGTTTCAAAATCTAATGTTACCAAGCAATATATTGATAATAGTTTCACTGCTAGTATTTCACCTATAGGTCCAACAAATCTTTGTCCGCCAAATTGTGTAAATTTAACCGTTTCGGCCAATCCTAGTCCTGCTTGTTTTACCACTTCATATTTATGGAGTAATGGAGCAACTACTTCTGGTATTACAGCTTGTGCAGCAGGAAACTATTCAGCAGTTATAACGCAAAGTCCAAGCGGATGTACAAGTACAACACCAATACACGTTGTAACATTAACACCTGGTCCAACTGCAAATATTGCAATTTCAGGTGTAAGTAGTGTTTGCCCCGGTGATAGTGTGAATCTTCAGTTTACATTTGCAGGTGGTGCTCCTTATACATATAGTTATAATGTACCCGGCCCGGGTTGTGTTGGAACAACTGTTGTTAATGCAGTAGCCAATTCATCACCGGTTACAGTCAGAGTACCTGTTAATTGTAATTTTAACTATACACTCAATTCTGTAATGGGTGCTTGTGCAGGAACAGTAAGTGGAAGTGCAAATGCAACAATAAAAGCATTGCCAACTGCAAGTGTTGTAAATACTGCAAATGACACTGTATGCAATGGAGGTGGTTCCACTATTTCACTTGCATTTACAGGTACTGGTCCTTGGAATTATGTTATTAAAAGCAGTACGGGTCCAGATATTACAGCAACAACAGCTTCAAACCCTGTTTCAATAAATGTTACTCCTGCTTCCACAACAACCTATACATTGTTTAGTGTTAAAGATGCATGTACAGGAACCGTTTCCGGAACCAGAAAAATTGTTGTTCTTCCAATACCAACTGCTGCTATGTCTATTACCGGAAACGATACTATCTGTAGCGGCAGCTCAACTACAATTCGTGTTGACTTTACAGGCACAGGCCCTTTTGTTGGAAATATTAAAGATAATACAACAGGTGTTTTAACACCGGTAAATACAGCAGCATCTTTTGTGACACTCAATGTGACTCCGAATGCAACAACTACTTATTCATTCCAGAATTTTGTTAGCTCTGCTAAGGCTTGCCCCGGTACAATTGCTAATAGTGTTGTGGTTGCTGTAAAAGCAATTCCTACAGCAAACATTTCAAGTGTTACCAATGCCACAATCTGTAAAAATGACAGCGTGCGCATGCAGGTTAGTTTTACAGGCAATGGAACGCCATACACATTTGGTTTGGTGACCAATGCCGGTGCACCTGCAAATGTAAATGCAGCTACGAATCCCTATTATTTTTATGTGCATCCTACAACGAGTACTAATTATATAGTTACAACAGTTACTGATGCATTTTGCAGTAAGTCAAATATCAATGATACAGTAGCTGTAACAGTAAACCAACTGCCTACTGCCGTACTTTCCGGAACTACAACAATTTGTGCCGGTCAGCCAACAACTTTGACAATTAACTTTACCGGAACAGGTCCATTTACAGGAAGCTATGTTGCAAGTACAGGTGGCACCACCAATTTTAATACTTCAGCAAATCCTTACACATTTAATGTTTCGCCAAGTGCAACAACAACGTATTCATTAAGTGCTACCATTAATGATTCAAAATGTTCTAATAACACCAATCCTGCAACAGCAATTGTAACGGTTAACGCATTGCCGCAGGCATCTATCAGCGGCAACAAAACAATCTGTACCGGAGCGAATGATACTTTATTAGTAAACTTTACTTCAGGTAATGCACCATGGACATTCTATTACAAAGATGGATTAGGAAATACTTATGGTCCGGTTACAACAAGTAATAACCCATATAAGGTAGTTGTTAGTCCAACAGCTACTACTACATTTCAACTTGATTCTGTATTTAGCGGAGTTTGTAAAGGAAGTGTAAATGGAATTGGTAGTGTTACTGTGCGACCGTTGCCAACAGCAACATTTACAACTAACAACGATACTATTTGTAATGGTAATGCAACTAACTTAACAATTCAGTTTACCGGTACTGCACCATTCAGTTATCAGTTACAAGGACAAGCAGTGCAGAATGCAGCTACCAACCCTGTTACCATCAATGTTAATCCAACAACTACTACAAATTACACATTGGTTCAGGTAAATGATCAGCTTTGTACAAGTGCAACAAGTCAACAAGTAAAAATTACAGTTCTTAATTTACCAACTGCTGTTCTGACAACAACAACGCCTAATTTATGTACAGGAGTGAGTGGAAGTATTACCATAAACTTTACAGGTAACGGGCCTTTCACTACAGCATACTCAAATGGAACTGTAAACACACCTGTTGTAAGCAATACAAATTCTATTGTTATTCCGGTTTCTCCAACAGTTAACACAACATATTCATTAGTTGGAAATGTTAACAGCATGTATGGTTGTAATGCACCTGTTAATCCGGCAACTGCTTTAATTACTGTGAGACCATTGCCAACAATGACTATCAGTGGTAATCCAATAATATGTGAGAGTACATCAGCAAATTTCAACATAACATTTACCGGTACAGCACCATTCAATTATAGTTATTTTAATGGAACATCTAATGTAAATGGAACAACAAGTACAAATCCATTAACAATAACCGTAAGTCCGCCTGTTGGAACTACAACCTATACTCCTGTTAGTATTGCCGATCAATATTGTACAGGCACAGCGTTGAATGGTTCATCTGTTGTGAAAGTTAATCCAAAACCAACTGCAACATTATTTGGAAATGATACCATTTGTGTAGGAAGCAGTTCTTTCATTGCAATTAAATTTGTGGGTACACCGCCATTCGACTATAGTTATACAACAAATGGCGTTTCATCGGGTAGCCTTTCTTCGCCTGTTGACTCTGTTTCAATTCCTGTTGCACCAAATGTTAATACAACTTATGCATTGTCAACAAGTATTTCTGATGCTAATTGCTCTAACAGCAATATCAATCAGTCGGTTTACATGAAAGTTACTCCAATACCGACAGCAGCAATAACGGGAACCAATGCAATTTGTAGTGGAGGTTCAACAAATCTCACCATCAATTTTACCGGAGAAGCACCTTATAATTATTCTTACTTGGCCGGTGGAACTACAATGGGACCATTTACAACCAATAATACTTCTGTAACAATTCCTGTGAGTCCAACTGCCAATACAAATTATACACTTCCGGCAACAGTTAATGGAAATGGATGTAACGGGCCGGCTTCAGGTAATGCAATGATTACAGTCAATGCAATACCACAGGCGGTAATTTCTACTGCAAAAGATTCAATCTGTAAAGGTGATAGTACACAATTATCAATTCAATTTACAGGTGCTGCACCGTTTACATATCAGTTACAGGGACAAGGTGTTACTAACGCAACATCTAATCCGCATACATTCTATGTTTCGCCACAAAGCAATACATCTTATGTACTGACAAACATTACAGATAATAATTGCCCTGCAGTAATTAATCAGAACATTGGTGTTAAAGTGCTGGATAATCCAACTGTAGCTATTTCAACGGCAACACCTTCATTGTGTAAAGGAAATCCGGGAAGTATTACTCTTAACTTTACTGCAAATGGGCCTTATAGTGTAACTTACAATGACGGCACATCAAACTTCCCCGTGACGTCCACAAGTAATTCAATGACAATTCCTGTTACGCCAACGGCAACTACTACATATACATTGTCCGGAGTAGTTACAGGTTTATTAGGCTGTAAGACTTCTGCAACAGGAGCAACAACTGTTACAGTACATGAATTACCACAAGCTGTTATTTCAGGCAACCCTGTAATATGTTTAAATGAAATAGCACCAATACAGATTCAGTTTACGGGAACAGCTCCATTTAATTATAGTTATCAGAATAACGTGACAGGACAGATTAACAATGGAACAACATCACAAAATCCATTAACAATAAATCTTAGTCCAACAACTACCACATCGTATAATCTGACAGCAATTAGTGATAAGAATTGCCCCGGAACGCAAATAAGTGGTTTAGCAAATATTACAGTTAATCCGTTGCCGCAGCCTGTCATTACAGGTGTAAATCAGGTTTGTGAAGGTACACCTTCTGTTCTATCAACAACACTTCCTTACCAATCTTATCAATGGTCTAATGCAACTACAGGAAGTACAACGGCAGTTACTACTACAGGTACATATACGGTAGAAGTTACTGATATAAATGGTTGTAAAAAATTATCTCCACCATTTGCATTTATTGCTCATCCATATCCTGTTGTTAATTTTACAAACGATACAAGCAAAACATGTCAGGTGCCAAGAGTTAACTACTTCAATCAATCATTGTATCAGCCTGGAGCAACATTCCAATGGAGTCTTGGTGAAAATGCTGTTTCCAATGAAGTTAATCCTTCACATGTTTACAGTCAGCCGGGTACTTATAATGTGCAGTTGATTGTTACCAATCCATTTGGATGTAAAGATTCAATAGAGAAACAAGTAGAAGTAATTTTCTATCCATTGCCTGTTGCACAATTTACAGCAAATCCAATGGTGACAAATATTTTCAACGGACCAGTAAGTTTCACTGATCAGTCTGCCTATGCAGTTAGTTGGAAATGGGTGTTTGGTGAAGGAGATACATTATATGATCAGAATGTTACCCATTATTTCCCAGAGATTGGAGAGTTTCCTGTTAAGTTGATGATTGAAAACATTTCTGGTTGTAAAGATGAAACACAACAGACCATTGTGATTAATCCATTCTGGTTACCAAATGCATTTACACCAAATGGTGATGGACGAAATGAAGTGTTCTTTGATCCTGGTTTTGCGATGGATTATTCAGGATTTAATTTACGTATTTTCAACCGTTGGGGACAAATGCTGTTCCAGTCAGATTCTCCATCAAAACCATGGGATGGCTCAAATGGCAAAGGTGATTTAGCACCTCAGGGAACCTATGTTTATACACTTAGTGTTACCAATAAAGGTGGAAAGCGACATGATTTCAATGGAACAATTACTTTGTTGAGATAAGATTATGTAAAAATTAGATTGTTTGATAAATAACAGCCGTTAAAATCAATTACAGATTTTAGCGGCTGTTTAGTTTTACGAAGATTAAACTTTATTGCTCACAAATTGAGCAAATATTAAATGTAACATTGTGAATAAAAACAACCTCTACGGATGCATAGTCAGACATGAAATCCATTTGTTTAATTTAATTTTGAAGCCTTAAAATTGTTTATAATAGAATGAATCAGTATCACGAGTTACTCAGGCATGTAATGACCAATGGCGTGGAAAAATCTGACCGCACAGGTACAGGTACTAAAAGTGTTTTTGGGTATCAGATGCGATTTGATTTGCAGAAGGGTTTTCCGCTTATCACAACAAAAAAACTTCACACCAAATCAATCATACATGAATTATTATGGTTCTTGAAAGGCGAAACGAATATTGAATACTTAAAGCAAAATGGTGTTTCAATATGGGATGAGTGGGCTGATAAGAATGGGAATCTCGGTCCTGTATATGGACATCAGTGGCGTTCGTGGTCAACTCCTGATGGTAATGGAATTGATCAGATAAGTTCGTTGATTGACACAATTAAAAACAATCCCGACTCGCGTAGGATGCTTGTGAGTGCATGGAATGTTGCTGATGTATCTAAAATGGCATTGCCACCATGTCACATACTTTTTCAGTTTTATGTAGCTAATAAAAAATTGTCATGTCAGCTTTATCAACGTAGCGCTGATATTTTTCTTGGTGTGCCCTTTAACATAGCCTCTTATGCTTTGCTTGTACACATGATTGCACAGGTTTGTCAATTGGAAGTTGGTGAGTTTATTCATACCCTTGGCGATGCACACATTTATTCCAACCATTTTGAACAGGTAGAACTCCAACTTTCGCGAACACCATATCAATTGCCGACACTGCAAATGAATCCATTGGTAAAAGATGTCTTTAAGTTTAAGTTTGAAGATTTTTATTTTTCGGACTATCAATCGCATCCTGCAATTAAAGCACAGGTAGCAGTTTAATTTTATGTTAGTTTCAATAATTGCTGCTATGGATCAGAATCGTTTAATTGGTGCTGAAAATGATTTGCCATGGCATTTGCCTGTGGACATGAAGTATTTCAAAGAAACTACTTTAGGTCATTATGTTCTTACAGGTAGAAAAAATTATGAGAGTATTCCTGAGAAATTCAGACCGCTGAAAGGTAGAACGAATTTAATTGTATCGAATTCTAAAATTCAATTTCCGGGAGCTATTTTGGTTTCAAGTATTAAAGAAGGTATTGAGATAGCAAGAAAGGCAGGGGAGAAGGAGCTTTTTATTATTGGTGGCGGACAAGTGTTTAAACAATCAATACATCTTGCAAATAGGCTTTATGTCACTTTGATACATCATCAATTTAATGGAGATGTTTTTTTTCCTCAAATTAATTGGGAGCAATGGGAAATTATATCAAGAAAAGATGTTGTGCCAGATGAAAACAATAAATATGCTTGTACTTTTATTGTTGCTGAAAGAATTTCAGTTTAATGATAATAAGTTATAAATCATTTTCATTCCGGTAAATTTCAATCATATCTTTAAGTCCCTGATCAAATGAAACGGACGGATGCCATTTTTTATCACGCTTAATTTTGGAGTTATCTGCTTTTACATCTTCAACTTCAACGGCACGTCTTTTTTCATTACACGATATCGTTGGATTTAAACCAGTGAAAGAAATCACCTTGTCAACTATTTGTTGTACACTGTAGCTACTGCCACTACCAATATTATAAACATTAAATGTTTGCTCTTCAGAATGAATTAACAAACATTGTAAGAAAGCATTACAAACATCATTTACGTAAATAAAATCTCGTCTAGGTGTAAGTGTTTCAAGATTTAACTGGCCTTTAAAAACACCTTCAATTATTTTAGGAATTAAAAAAGAAGAATTCTGACCCGGACCATAAATATTAAAAATTCGTAAAATGTCAACAGGAACCTGAAACTCCTTATTATAAACATGACACAGTTGTTCACAAATAATTTTACTTGATGCATAAGGATTCCACATGTTTATAGGGTGATTCTCGTCAACAGGAAGGTAGTTTGGTTGACCATAAACATACGAGCCTGAAAAAATAAATCGTGCATTGCGTTTCTTACATAACTCAAGTGCATTAAGTGTTCCATTTAAATTTATGGAGAAAAATGCTGCTGTATTATTATATGAATCCGGAACGAAAGTATGAGCTGCAAGGTGTATGAGGCAATCGAAATCGGGAATTGTAGTTAATGTTTCTGCTTTTGTAATATCAACACCGGAGGATCTTGAAATACTAACTACTTCAAAATTATTCTTTTTTAATAAAGCGGTTAATGCTTTACCAAGAAACCCACCGGCACCGGTTATTGCAATTGTAGCATTAGCCATTTGATTTTTTCTCTATTGCTTCCATCTGTTGGCAGGCACGTTGGTAATCTTCCAAGCGGCCAATGTCTAACCAATTTCCTTTATATTGATATCCCTTTACACTTTCCTTTGCCTCATGCAGTTTTATAATCAAATCAGGAACGTTAAAGAAGCCATCAGGCAAATATTTTAACACGCTAGGTTCAAAAACATAGATCCCCATACTTACTAAATATTCAAGAGTGGGTTTTTCTTTCCATTCAGTAAATTCATTAGTCTGATCAATTTTAATTACTCCAAAATCAATATCAACTGTTCTGCGAGTAAGACCAATAGTAGCAACGGCTTTATTGTCTTTATGAAATCTGAACATTTCTTCAAGATTAATGTCGGTAAACAAATCACCATTCATGAAAAAGAATGAGTCTGTTAAATATGATTCAATAAGTTTCATTGGACCTGCTGTACCTAAAGGTTCTGTTTCACTTGAGTAGATTATTTCAACGCCAAACTTTGAGCCATCACCAAAATAAGAACGTATTAATGATTCAAGGTAACCAACACAAATAACAACCTTAGTCACACCTGCATCTTTAAGTTGTTTGATTAATATTTCTAAAATAGGTCTGTTGCCAACAGGCATTAAAGGCTTTGGTAAACTAATAGTAAAAGGCGCTAAGCGTGTGCCTTTTCCTCCTGCTAATAAAACTGCTATCATATCTTGAATTTAAACGTTGTAAATGTCAGGTTTGTAAAGATGCAAATGCTTTTCGAGAAAGTCAATAGTTTCTTTTAAGCCTGATTGAATATTGTATGCCGGTTTCCAGTTACTATTGGTAATGAGTTTGGTATTGTCGCAGTAAAGACGCTCTACTTCACTGTTATCAGGACGAACACGCTGAGCATCGGTAATAATATTTATTTTCTTTCCCATCATTTCTGCAATTAGTTTAGCCAAATCACCAACACTGATTTCATTGTTCATGCCAATATTAGTAACAGATCCGGTAAATTTGGATGATTGGGCTATTGTGATAAATCCGTTTGCAGTGTCTTTAACAAATGTAAGGTCTCTTGTAGGAGTGATGTGCCCTAACTTAATATCACTTTTACCACTTAATAATTGCGTGATGATTGTAGGAATTACAGCTCTTGCACTTTGACGTGGGCCATAAGTATTAAAGGGTCTTACAATTTTTACAGGCGTGTTGAATGAAAGAAAGTAACTTAATGCAATTTGGTCGGCACCAATTTTTGAAGCAGAGTAGGGTGACTGTCCAACCAATGGGTGTTTTTCATCAATTGGAATATATTGTGCAGTGCCATAAGTTTCACTCGTAGATGTTACAAGAACATTTTCTGTGCCATGTTCACGGCAAGATTGAACAATATTATACGTGCCCTCAACATTTGTTTTTATATAGGCCATTGGAGAAACATAGCTGTAAGGAATGCCAATTAATGCTGCTAAGTGAAAGACAGTATCGCAGCCTTTAACAGCATGATGTACACTGTCATAGTCTCTGATATCGCCAGTTATAAATTCAATTTGACTGGCATATTTAGAGCCTTCAAGCCAGCCATAATTTGACTTTGAATTATATCTGACAAATGCCTTGACATTATATCCGGCTTCAACACATTGTTCTGTGAGATGTGAACCGATAAATCCTCCTGCACCTGTAATGAGTACATTTTTCATCTGATATTTTATTAATTTAGTTGTGTTTTGTTAAGTAAGAAATTTTTATCTGTTATCGCTTTCAGTTTTTGTTGTTTGTTTCGCATCTGATGTACTTCATATACATTAATCATAGAAAGTAGAATCATTAAATACCAAAGTAATGTAGTATAATCAAATGGATGACCAGTAAAGGCATAAAATACATACATGATTAAAAGTGTAAATGCAGCATAAACAGAAGGATTGCGTGTGCGGTGGTAAATACTGTATAGTTTTACTATAAACCGTATTAGAAATATTAGAAAGACTGTTAAACCAACAATGCCGACCTGCATTAAATAGGCGATATACTGATTGTGTGCCATCCAATGTTTGGATGTTCCGAAAAGTTGGTTCATTGGCCCCAATTCATTAAAATAAACATCAAGTAAAGTTTCCCAACGGTTAACTCTACCTGTGCCCATTGATTTGGCTGCTTCGGCATCTCCACCTGAATCCACATAGTTAATTTCTGTTTCAAATCGGGTATTCAGGTCATCAGATAAGCTGAACGAAAAATATATAGAAATTAGCAGCGCAGGAACAATTAAAAATAAATGCCTTTCGTAGATTCCGTACCACATTATAACGTAAACTAAAAACATGAGTAAAGCACTTTTAGTCATTGTAATAACAAGAATAACTGCGGTGACTGCAAGAGTTAGTATTCTTAGGAATTGAAAAAAATGATTGGGTTTCTTTTGTGCAATTTTAAAATACAAATTGCAAAATAATAAGCAAATTACAGAAAGATAGGAAGGGGTTCCAGGATCATTATACAGTCCATTATATCTTACTACACCTTTCGTAGTATCAAAGTTTGATAATCCTAAAGCAAAAACCAGAATTGTAATCAATCCCGCAAATAGAGCAGTTAACCAAACTATTTTTACTAAATTTACTCGTTGCTTAAAGTTCTCAAATATCTCAATTGCTGCTAAGAAGTAAACCAGATAGGAGTTCAGCATCTTCAGATATACTTTTGTACTTATAAAGATGGAGCGTGTATCGGCAGATACATTCAAAAAGAAAGCAAGCAACTGCAAGCCAATAAAAATCCAAATCCAAATTTCATTAAATGTAGGATAGGCAATAGGCTTATTTAAGTACTTAATTAATAAAATTAAAGCACTAAACACTCCGGAAACTTCCAATGCATTAAAGTCTCCAATTACACTGACATTAACTGTCATGTCTATAAATGGTTTGACTATGAATAGTGTTAAAAAGAAATGACGATTGAAGAAAAGCCCGACAATCACAATAACGGCCAAGCCTAAATAAGAAGCAATGGTTAAATAAAAATCAAGCATGGCTACAATATTGTTTTATTGCTGAAATAAATCCTTGAGCACTTTTCTCTGCTGTGACGTTACTTTCTATAAACTCATTAGCGCTATATCCCATTTTTTGAAGAAGCACTTCATCGTTTAACAGTTCGTTTATTCGACTTGCTGCAATCTTATGTGATCCAAAATCTAAAATCAGTCCATTCTTAGTGTCAAAAACTAAATCACGAGCAGCACCTGCATTAGGCGAAACTATACAAGGTAGTCCTGCTGCCATTGCTTCATTTAAAACCAAACCCCAAATGTCACAGCCTGTTTGAAATAAAAAACAATCTGTCTGTTCCATAAACGGGGGCAAGTCGTTTTTTTGTTTGAAACCCTCAAATTTAATGATGTCTGTTAAATGCAATTCAGAAGTTAGTGATTTTAAATTTTCAATTGCAGGTCCATCACCTATGATACGTAAAACAAAATCATTGCGAAGATTTTTTAATTCATTAATCGTCTTAATGAGGTCATCTATTTTTTTTCCGGGCGTTAAATAACCTAAATACAATAGTTGTTTTTGAGTATTAACTTTTCTGTTTAAGCGTTTCTTTGCAATCTCATTAAAAAAATGTGTGTCAACGGTGTTTATTGCTATATGTATTTTGTTTTCAGGTGCGCCTAAATAAACTAAATATTCTTTTGCTTTGGTGCCATAAGCAATAAACCCTTTTGCTCTCTTAACTAATATTTTTCTTAGTATTTTTCTAAGAGTTGAATCTTTTCGACCTTTAAAATTAACCGAGCCTGACCATATAAAGTAGTTTATATTCATAAAAAACGAATAAAACCAAAGTTTAATGGTTGCAGGGCTATACCCGATAACAAATGTCATGTCCGGTCTATACTCTTTATGTAATTTTAAAAGTCCGGGATAAGTGAACATGGTATTCTCTGTAGAACCAAATGTAAACTTAGTTGACTCAAGAATTGTGTAATCGAATTTCATTTTATTGAAATCGAGTTTGGATTTTCTCCGTTTATATCCGGCTGCACCGAATGCAACTTTAAATTGTATATTCTCTTTCTGCAGTAATAAGTTTAATGCATTGAACATAGCAATTCTATAATCCTGTGGCACATTGGTAACTATAAGAACTTTTTTTACCTCACGCATGCATCCATCTTTTAAACCATGATATTAAAAAATATGCTGTCCATAAATCATTTACAGATCTTTCATTGCCTCCTTTTACATTATTCAATATTTGTTTGATTCCGTCCTGATTTAGTAAATTAAAATTTTTGCAAAATTCTACATAGTTTGATTCTACATAATCAATCATGATTTCACCACCCCACTGCTTTAAAGGTAAACAAAAGCCCATCTTCTTTCTGTAAAGAACCTCGTCAGGCAAAATGGCTTCGAGTGACTTTTTTAGAATATATTTCGGCTCATTATTTTTAACTTTCATACTTCCTGGAATAGAAAGAGCGAAGTTAACAAATTCATAGTCAAGAAATGGAGAACGAAGTTCTATAGAATGAGCCATACCTAACTTGTCACCACGATAAAGATACCAATGAGGGTCAGTTAGTTTAAAACCCATGAAACACATCCAATCAATATGATCGTGAAAAGGTTTTTTGATAGCATTATACTCCTCTTTAAAAGCTTTAATGATTGAATAGGAATTTAGTGACTGATGTCTGTTCCTGAAATCAGGGTGCAGAAACCTACTTTTTACTGATTCTTTAAAACTTCTGGCACTACTCCAATAAAATTCCTGATTTTGAGCTGCACGACTTAACATTTCGCTTAATGGAGAATTCGAATTTATCAATGAAAAAGTTCCGGAAACAAGCTTTTTAATGCTTGTAGGTAACTTACTGAACTTATCAAAAGTTTTGTAGTTGTGAATATATTTTAAATGGTTACGATATCCTGCAAAAATTTCATCACTTCCATCACCGGTTAGCACAACTATTGTACCTTCCTGTCTTGCTTTCTGAGAAATGAAATAGATGGGAACGCAGGTAGGGTCAGCCAATGGTTCATCAAATATGTCTACAATCTTTGGCAGAAAATTTTTAAATTCGTCTGGGTTTACTGTTTTTTCAAAATGTTGTGTGCCGAACATTTCAGAAACTTTTCTTGCATGTTCAAGTTCATCAAAATCGGGTTGACCTTCAAAACCGATAGAGTAGGTTTTAACAGGCTGATTTGTCATTTTTGACATCATAGCCACCAATGCACTTGAGTCAACACCACCACTAAGAAATGCTCCTACAGGAACATTAGAAACCATTCTATACTGAACAGATTTCTGCAATCGTTCCAGAGTTTGAGTTTTTAACTCTTCTTCCGTAAGATTGCTATAATCACTATATTCAATATTCCAGTAAGGCTGATATCTGAAATGACCGGTTTTTTCAATGGTCATACTATGTGCAGGATGAAACTTTTTAATGTTTCTGAACATAGTCATTGGAGGGGCCAATACATTAAATGTTAAGAAGTGATAGAATGCTTCCTCATCTAATTCTGTTTTTATAAATGGTAGTTTTAACAATGCTTTTACCTCTGAAGAGAAGGCAAATACACCATTCTGAAAGGAATAATATAAAGGTTTTTTTCCTGAACGATCTCTTGCTAAAAATAATTGCTCCTTCCGGGGATCCCAAATTGCAAAAGCAAACATCCCATTCAGATACTGAAGGCAACTTTCTCCAAACTTTTCATAGAGTCCAAGCAATACTTCTGTGTCACTATCAGATTTAAATTTATAATCAGGCAGATATTTTTTCAACTCTGCATAATTGTAAATCTCACCATTGAAAACTATTTCATAACCGACTTCATTTCTCATAGGTTGATGACCGGCTTTTGAAAGATCTATAATACTAAGGCGCCTATGTCCAAAAAATAAGCGTTGATTAACTTCAGAAATACCACTATCATCCGGACCACGATGCCTGATAGTGTCATTCATCAAACCTATTAGAGCGTTCTCGTCACCGATGTTGACTTTATTAAAATTAAAAACTCCGTTAATGCCGCACATTTACCTTCTAATTAAGTTTTCTATTGTTTGTTGCCATGCTGAATTGAAGTAATTCATGTCAAACTGTTTTACAAAGTCGTAACCAACATTACTATATTTATTTCTATTCTTTAAAACTGCCACAACATTTTCTTTTATAGCATCATTTGTTGTTATTATTTGTTTCGATTTTGTAAGAAGTTCACCCATGCCACCCATTCCTGACCCGACAACTGGTGTGTTGCAAAGTAATGCTTCGTGAGCAACCCGGTTCCATCCTTCCATTAACTTTGACATGAGCACAATAATCGCAGAGGCATGAAGCAAGGTGATATATTCTTCTCTGTTTAATGATAAAAAACGTATCGGCAAGTCAGATGCATTATTTTCTGCACCGGTCATGATTAACTCAACATCTAAATCTTTTAATGCATGATAGGCTTCATAAACTCCTTTTTGTTTATGAGCATTGCCAATATAAACTATAGGCTTGTCAGGAATAGAATATTTTTTTCTGAATTCTGCGACAGCTTCTTTTTGTATCATGTAATCTTCTGGAATAAAAGAATTGTAAATGACTTTAACATTTTTACACCCTTTTTTTTCAAGATAGTCTTTCCAAAATTCTGAAACAGTAATAACTAAATCCATTTTCAGAAGCTTCCTGAAAAGTTCCATAAAGAAAACTTTATGACCGAATGATTGTCCACCGTGAACCTGATCTATATGATGAATCAAGGCTACATTCTTTGATTTCTTATTTACTGCGCCAACTACTACCGGATAAATTTCTTTGACAGTGACATCAGCCTTTGGTGTATTTGCTCTATGTTTTAGGAAATATTTTAATATTGTTTGATTATCGTGCTTTATGGCGTTTTCGTCAATAATAACATTATACTTCATTGCTAAAGCCATGGCTGCTTGAAAACTATATACTTTACCACCCTTAATTATTGAAGTTATCTTCTTTTGCTTAAAAGACTCTAACACAACTGGCGATTTGGTTTGCCAAACAACATTAGTGGACATCAAAAAAAAGTGAAAATTTTAATGCAAATATTAAGGTCGCAAATTTACACTTTTAAAGGATTCATTAAGCCTTTTTAATAGACTGTAAATGAGTGCTATAAATGATATGGAATTAGTTTAAGTGCAGGCTGGAGGTCATAGGCATAAAATTGGGAAGAAATTCTTTGCCATAACTTCGCAATTGGCCCTCAACAGAAAATCTTTCAGAAAGTATTGTAGGTAATGATTTTATATCTGACGGTACTTCAAATTTAAAATTATTAAACTTATTCAAAAGTTTAACACCTTTCTTTGATGAGAGCGAACTTGCTAATGGAAAATTAAATCCGCTATGTTTAACATTAAAAGAATTACCTCCGGAATTTAATTTAATATTTTTAGCTATTGAGTAAGTTTTTGCAATTGGAAATGCGATTTCACGAAACAAACTATTCTTTGTAAATTGTAAATGTAATTCACTTAGCAAATTTTCAAACCATTCAATTATTTCATGATCAGCAGGTGTCTCAATAAACCATTTATTACGCCATTCTATTACTGTTTGAACTAATGAAAACAAGTTTCCGGAAGTAATATTTAAAAATTCAAGATCATAAATTAAAGCTTTGCCATGAAGTAATAAATCACGAACTCTCAATATTTTATATTTTTTCTGTATATACAGCTGCATATACATTTTTAGAAGAAATTCCAGTGCTGTTTGTTTCTTTAGAATATTAATATCATTAGCATTTAAATCTGAATTGACTCGAATATCTTTACCATGTACGAGATTGTAATTATGAAAGAAAGAAAATATTTGAGCTTTACTAAATCCGGACTCTGAGCAGGCAATAGGTTGATGAAGAAACAGATATTTTTCCTGTAAAGACATTTCTGCCCTGTAATTTTCAGATAATAGGCAGTTGTCCTTAGCTATAATCAGCATATCTATGTCAGAAATTCCGGGATTTCCAACATGTCCAATAGTGTACACTGATACAATACTTTTGTTTGGTCTTAATTTATCAATGAGTTTATTAGTTACTTCTGTATAAACTTCACGTGATACGAAATGTGGTTTGTCAATCAGTTTGTACTTCATGTTTTGCTTTTGATAGAAGTGTTTGAATAAATTTTGTCATTGCAGGTCTCATGTCAATTAGACTGTTTTTGAGTGAGACAGGGATTCTGCCCGAAGCTTTCTTTTTGTAGAAATAATTTAAGGAAGTTAGGTTTAAAGACAATAAAATTTTATATAATAAAGAAGGTTGATAATCCCATTTAGCTCTGATATCTGAAACCTGATTCATGACCTCATATTCTTTGTCGCCTAATGATTTATTAATTAAGCTAAAACTTTCTTTTTTAAAAATCCCTTCTGGATTTTTTAATTGTAAATAAATTGAAGGTAGAAGCATGAATCCGCTCAATAAACTTTTTACTTCGTAATAGTTAAGATTTTGTTCAATCCTTTTGATGTTGTTCAGTAAATGGCTGCAATATGAATTGAATGATTGTAATTGGTTTAATGCGGATAAATTGTTGTATTTTATCTGAAAAGTATTTTCACCGATCATACATTTTGCATGTTCAAACAAGGATGGAGGAAAGTAGTTGATTGGAAAATTATCCAATTCTTTTTCTGTAATTACAAACCATCCATGATGTTGTAATGGATCCATTTTCTGCATTATTTTTTCAGACTTTTTCAATGCAATAGCAGCCTTATTTAATGTTTGCTTTGATTGAAATACTGAATGATTAAGAATTACCAATGCATCAAAGTCACTATAATGAACCAACTCATTAGTGCCTAAACTACCATGTAAAAATGCACCTAATATAAATTTATTCAATTTTTCATTGAGGTATTGTTTCATTGCAAGAGCATGACTGTAATTTATCTGATAATTACTAACCAAAATGCTTTTTGAACAAGATGATACTTCAGTAGAGTAGCTGTTGTACAATTTTAATATTGATCCGGCATTTTTTAAATAGGGCAGACGGTAGTGAATTAAACTTAATAAAACATCAGACTGATTTAGGCAACCATTTTTGAAATATTTTCTGACTACTTCAAAGTGCTTGCTGTTTTTTGTTGTCATATTGGAAATTACAGCTTTTTTGATACCACAATAATTGCCTGAGGGCCTAGTTTATTTGACAGCCGAACAATTGTTTTTAGAAAAACATTGTCAATGACCAAGACCAATTTCATTACAAGTTTGCTTTTTTGCCATGACTTGTAGAAACGATTTATTATTGCTTCAAAAACAACTCTGAAAACGGAATTATAAGGTACAATAGAAATAATTTGATGATTTACATTTTTTAACTCTGCCAGTGATTCCTTCAGATTGATTTTATTGTCATGATCGCTATGATCATAAGTTCTGAAAATTTTGCGAACCATTGCACTTTGTTTTTCTGAGAATTGTCTGGAAGTATAAACTGGCTCATGATAGGTAAATAATGCACCTTGCGATAGTTTTTTATTTACCTCTGTGACAGCCTCTGCCGGTCTTGGTAAATGATGTAACATGCCAAAACTAATTGCACCCTGAAAAGTATTATTGAGTAAAGGAATATTTAAAGCACTTGCCTGAATAAAGTCAGATTCCGGAATAGCCATTTTAGCTACCATTAATCGTTTGAAAGAAATATCAGTGCCAATGTAATTGTATTTGTATGTAGCAGGGTTAAACATTCTTGCAACAGTTCTTGCATTTCCACATCCTATTTCAAAAATCCATTGGCCATTACAATTAACTTCAAGATGACTAATCATTTTCTCCTTTCTTGGAATAAATATCCGCCACAGATTATCATTTTGAATAGATTGCAACATTTTATCTCTTAATTGCGCAGTTTCAACGGCTGCGTCATAATATTTCATTTCCTCACGATTCCAGTTGCCATCAGAAGATTGATTTAGATTTTCTATTCTTAAAATATTTTGTTCAATTGCTTGTATAAATTCAGTAGGAATTAAAGACCTTACTTTTTGATGTATTTCTTTTATATGGATTAAATCCTGATCGGAATCATTTAACAAGATCGGAATAAATTCATATATAAAGTATAGATTTCTTTTGTCCTGTGTATATAAGATTCCTGTCTTAATATCATCATTAGGCAATATTGATGTGTTGTCAAGGTTTGATAATAGCTCCTGCTTTCGTTTAATTTCAAGAGCATAAAGTTGCAACGGTTGCAAATTGGTATTTGGACAAATTAGTTTTTCGAGTATTCTTTTGTGCATTTCAGATGTTTACTGATGAGTGTATTGAGATAATTAATTGAGTTGTTGAATGAATATTAAATTCAGTTGTTCTAAGTATAAATGACCTTATTTACAAAATCTTTTACATTAATTTTATTATTAAACAAATCTTGAAGTAAACGTATATATTTTAACTGATCGATTTGTTGTTCATCAAACATCTTTATAATAATATCAATGGCTTTGAAGCCTTCTAATACTATTGGATTTCCAAGATCTTTTCCAAAAAAGCCTTTTCCTATCAATAAGCCTAAAGTTCTGTTTCTGCTTAAATCATTTAATGCAGTTAATCCAAAATCTCCAATGCCGGCATAATTAAAAAGTGAGTCGAATGGAATTGCCAATACTTCAGTAATCTTTTTAATTTCATTTAGGGACTTTGTGAATACCAAAAAGCGAACATTTGGAGAGTTGTAGTATGCATCGGTAATTCCAACAATTATTGCATAGATGTTTTTTAGAATACTTAAAAATTCAACACCTCTGATATCTGTTGTGAAATCAAAAACTGTTAATTCGCTTCTGAAAAGTTCCTTGATTCTATTAAAATCTTTTTCATAAGCTGTTGCTATTGTAAAAGAAGTTGGAATTTCAAATATCAACTCATTGGCAAATGATGGCCCCTTTAATGATGCAATTTCGTTTGGCAGTAAATCACCAAGCAGTTCAGGAATAAGTTTGTTGTATGTGCCAAATCCTTTTGAACCATTAATGATAATGCAATCTTCATTCAGGTTTAAAGTTTTTACATAGCCTTCAACAGCATGTGATGGAATACATAAAAAAAGAAAGTCAGCTTCATTGGCAAATGTAATATCGCTTGTTGCTTTAATTTTCTTGCTGAGTATCTTATTAGGAAAATAGGAAATATTTTTACGTTGTGTATTGATATCAGAAATTACCTGCTTATTTCTTGTGTGAATGGTTATTTGATTTTCCTTTTTCAAGGCATTGGCAAGAGCAGTTCCAAATGCACCTCCACCTGCTATGGTAATCTTCATTGATATTTAAAATAATTAATTATTTCGAGCCAAAGATAAAAAACAAAAGGATTAATTGTAGCATTTTATAGGCTACTAATGCTCGCAATTTTGATAGAGCAGAAAATAGATTTCCGTATTTAAATAAGCTATGGAATTTTTATTGATAGAAACTTTAAATTTTTAAAATTCCTGTAGTTCAACCATTCGTTTAAAACGTTCGGAACGACCTATTAGAACATCAAACGTGCCGGAATCTTTTACTTTTCCATTTTCAATGAGATAAATAATATCTGCATTTTTAATTGTTGAAAGTCTGTGTGCAATAATTATTATGGTAAAATTACCGTGCAAATTGTCAATGTTTTTTTGAATTATTGCTTCAGTTTCTGAATCTAATGAGGAGGTAGCTTCGTCAAGAATTAATAATTCAACATTTTTAAAAAGTTCGCGTGCAATTGAAATGCGTTGCTTCTGACCTCCTGAAATTAGTATGCCATGATCACCTAATCTGGTATCTTCTTTATGCTTTAAACCCTTAATAAAATCGCCAAGGTGGGTGAGTTCTACAATCATCCAAAATCTCTCTTTAACCTGAGGTGTTGGCTCTTGCCAGAAAGTTATATTGTTAAAGATTGTATCATTGAAAATAACAGGTTCCTGCGAAATATATCCGATTTTACTTCTATATGAATTCAGATCGAATTGTGTAGATTCCTTATCGTCAAAATAAATGATACCTTTTGTAGGTTTTAAAATTGATGTAGTAAGATTTGCTAAAGTTGTTTTTCCTGAGCCACTTTCACCTACCAAAGCAATTGTTTTATTCTTTGGAATATCAATTGAAATATCGTTTATAATTACTTTACTTCCATACTGAAGTGTTATGTTCTTTAACTGAATTTTTTGATTGAATTCAAATGGAAGAGTTCCGGTATTTTTCTCTTCTAAATTTTTCATTGTAGCAAGTGTTGAATTGAATGATTCAAAAGCTCCAATGTTCTGAATAAAACTTTGCCATGATGCCTGTAAAGACAACAAGTATATTAATGCTCTGTAGAATAAAAGCAAGCTGAGCATGATGGTACTTAATCCACTGCCGAATATTTTTACTTGTAATAGAATTACCAAGGATACAACAACAATAAGTACAGGCTCTCTAACACTTGATGTTATGCTTTGATAAAAACCGATTTTTTTATTCAGATGCTCAGTTTCTTGTATGGTACTTTTTAGTTTTTTTGAATAGAATGAAAAATAGTTGGTTGATTTCAGATATTTGAAATAGTGAACGGCTTGAAGAATGTAGGAGTTAAACCGATTCCCTTCTTTAGAAAGTGATGTTGAAGCTTTTTTTGTACGGCTGAAGATTCTTTTGAAAACTACACTTGAAATTATTGCACCGAAAGAAACCAATAAGGCAAAACGCCAATTTGCAGAATAAGCTAAGAGCATATAGCAAAGCAGCATAATAACTGATTGAGTGGAAAGCAGGTAATGCATTATTCCATTACGCATCCGATTCACTTCTGTGGTCAAGCTGTTTTGTATTTTGCCTGCATCTATTGTTAAAAAACCTTCATAACTTAGATTTTGAATATGATTAGTCATATCAATCTGAACGGTTTTCATATAATGTTGAAGCATCTTAACCTGAAAAAAAAGTTGCAAAAACCTAAGTATGCCTTTGAATGAAAAAAGTACTATCAACACTCCAAGTATAGAAACAAGATTTAACTGAAGACCAATTCCCTGTAATGCATCGGTGAAAATGTGAAGTTTGCCTAATGAAGTTGAAGAGAAAGCAACACTACTGCCATCATCACTAACAGACTGTAGCAGCGGCATAAACATTGCCAATCCAATACCATCTAAAAAACTAACTGCAATACTTAAAACAATGCTTATAACAAACTTATCTTTCAGAATACCTAAAAGATATTTGAAATATGACCAAAACTCGCTTTTTATACTGAAACCAGGTTTCACTTTTTGTTATAGAAAACAGTTAATTTTTAATTCTTTTTTTCTTAAACCAGAATACGACTCGCTGTAATAAATTTTTGGGTCTTTGATCTTCTTCATAATATCCATACCCATATCCATATCCATAAGCATAACCATACCCATATCCATATCCATAAACTGTTCCACCCAATTTAACACCATTAAAAATTATACATAGGTTTTTCATCTTGCCTTCCAAATATATTTTATTAATAAAATCAAGATGCAGTTTACGTGTAACATTCTGTCTCACCAGATAAATCGTAACATCAGCATATTTGGTTAATTCAAGTCCATCGCTTATTAACCCGATAGGAGGAGAGTCAATAATTACATAATCATATTTGCTTTTTAATAATGTAATCAACTGACCCATTTTTTCATTGAGCAATATTTCAGAAGGATTAGGTGGTTTTGGTCCGGAAAGTATCAGATCCAATCCCATTTCAGGAGAATGCTGGATTATCTCATCTATTGATGCAGTGCCAATGAGGTAATTGCTAAGTCCTGTTGAAGATGATAATTTGAAATTTGCTGGTTGTTGAGGCTTGCGTAAATCACAACCAATCATCACTACTTTTTTGCCACCTGATGCTAATATTGCTGCAAGATTAATCGCACAAAAACTTTTACCTTCAGAACTGATAGAAGAAGTAATAAGTATGATGTTGTTGGTTTGTGCACCATGAAAATATTGCAGGTTGCTTCGTATTGAACGAAATGCTTCTGTTACTTGTGAATGTGGTCTTAAATTTACAACTACATTGTTTTCATTAGACGTTAAACTTACAATGCCGAGTACAGGAATTGGAGAATTTCTTTCTAATATTTTGCGATTTTTTATTCTATCGTCAAGTATTTCTTTAAAGTAAACGAATGTTGCAGGAATAAATAATCCTAGTAATACAGCAATGGTGTATGTAATTCCTTTCACCGGCTTTACTGGTGAAATCATTGTTCGTGCATTGTCAACTACCTTACTGTCTGAAATTGTTGATGCTAAGATGATTGCAGTCTCTGCACGCTTTTGTAATAGGTAAGTATATAATTGTTCGGTAATTAAAGCTTGTCTTTGAATATTAGTCAATTCCTTCTCTGCTTTTGGCAGTTCGCGTAATTTTGAATTCGTTTTATTTAATTGACTGTTTATTTCTTGTCTGGTAATGTTGCTTACATCACCCATGCTTCTAATTTTCTCTAAAATCTCAGCTTTTACATTTTCTATTTCAACATTTTTTTTCTGAACTAATGGGTTGTCTTCTGTTGTTAATTTTAATGTCTGTTCACGTTCGGCTTGTAAAACACTTAGGTTGGCGATTAGAGTTTGTAATATTGGTTCTGTAACTTCAAGATAAGCTGGGGCAAGGTATTTTACATCATTCCCTTCTCTTATGTATTTATATAAATATTTTAGAACACCTTGTTTAATATCTAAAATAGAAATTTCATTTTCAATACGCGCTTTATCAGACTGAATTAAACCGGTCATGTTCAGTAAATCAACAAAGCCGTTTTCTGTTTTGTACTCTTCTAGTTTACCTTCCGATTTCAATAGATCATTATTGATAACATCTAATTGACCATCTATAAATCTCAATGAGTTTCTTGAATCTTCATTCTTTTGTTCAACACCATAAACAAGATACACATCTGTCAATTTGTTCAAAAAATCGCAACCTTTTTGTGGTACTGCATCATCAACAGAAATCAACAACATTCGAGTTCCCTTAATTTGGGAAACATTTAAACGCTGTGAATAGGAGCGCACCAAATCTTCAGAAGTATTTGAATAAATTTTATATAAATTCTTTGAGTCTAATGAATTTTTATAAAATTTCAATAACTTGGGTGCTTTAAGTACAAAAGTTAAAGTCCCTAAATCTGTTGAAATAGGAGTGTCAAATGTTCCATTAACGGTTTGCGAACTGTTATTTTTAGGGTTAACATAATTAAGTTCAAACTTACTAATGCTAGTTGCTTTGAGAGTAAGATTGGGAAAATTTTGTGAAATTATAGATGAATCAACTACCAATTCAAATGGACAGTTTTTATATAATTCAGATGTTTTAATATCACCTTCCAGATAATATGAAAATCGGAAATCAAGTTGTTGGATAGTGCGAGTAATAATATTTCTCGACTTTATTATTTGCATCTGGCTTTCAATACTACCAGTATTTTCAATGGAACCTAACTGTGCCAGCAAATCTTCATTAGCATATTTCTTATCATCCATGCCAAGCATGACAGATGTAGTTGAAGTGTAAACGGGTGTAGCATACCAAAGATAAAAGTTTGCAATTATCAACACCACTACCATACTTAGTATATATATATACCAATAATGAATTACTTTCTCATATAAGAACTGTTTCAAGTTGAAACTTTGATGCTCCGGGCCTGTTTGTTGAAATTCGTCTTGCATTGATTAAAAGCGAGCTTTGCTTAATTACTTTATTTAAAATCTGATGACTAGTAAGGTTACTAATGTTGCGAAACTAATTACGACTGGTGCAATTCGAAAAAATAAATCAGCAGAAGCAATTTTATTTTTTCTCGCATTTACATAGACAATATCGTTTGAATGAAGGTAGTAATAAGGAGATTTAAAAACTTCAGGTGATGTCATATCTAAAGTTCCGTACTCTTTATTGCCGTTTATTGATTCTCTTACAATTAAAACATCAGTTCTTTTACCAAACACAGTCATATCTCCTGCCATTGCTAATGCTTCCGAAAGAGTTACTTGCTCATTACCAACAACGTAAACTCCAGGCTTAGATACTTCACCTAGCATAACAATTTTGAAGTTTTCAAGATAGATAAATATGCCTGGATTTATCAGATATTTTTCCAAATGCTTTTTTATTAGCTCTCTTGCTTCGGATGTGGTGAGTCCTTTTACGTTTAGTTTACCTACTAACGGAAGACTGATGTCACCATTATTGTCAACTAAATATCCGCTTAAAGCTTTGTATGTTTCTGCATCTGGAACATTATCATGGTTTATAGGAGGATTAAAATAAGAACTTGCCTCCGGGCTTGAACTTGACACATATATTGTTAATAAATCATTTGGTGATATTTTATGAATATATGTGTTCAGAGAAATCGTACTGTCAATCTGCGCTTTTCCTGGAGATCCATTTTGATAGTATAGGAATTTCTTTGTCGGTACGCAGGAAACTGAAAGAAACAAAATAAGAATCAGCGGAATAGCTTGTTTTTTCGATATAAAACTCATTGAGATTTTTTCTTCAAATGTAATGGGCGGCAAAGATAATAGAAAAATTAAGCTTTTTAATCCACGACCGTCAATTTAGGGTATTGTTTGTAGCTTTCATTTTTATAATTTCGCAGCTAATCCATTTTTCTAATTATGTCTTTTCAGAACTTAATTTATAAGGTTGAAAATAACCAAGCTACGATTACAATAAACCGTCCTGATAAACTTAATGCACTGAATGCATTAACGGTTCAGGAGATTTCTGTTGCTGTAAAGCAAGCTATTGCAGATAGTGAAGTCAGAATAATAATTCTTACAGGCGCAGGTGAAAAATCATTCGTTGCCGGTGCAGATATATCTGAGTTTGAAGGGCTGAACGAAGAACAGTCAAGGGCATTGGCTCAGGCCGGACAAGACGCTTTTTTTGTAATTGAAAATTCTCCAAAACCGGTTATTGCAGCCGTAAATGGCTTTGCGCTTGGAGGTGGTTGCGAACTGGCAATGGCTTGCCATCTGCGTGTTGCAGCAGAAAATGCCAGATTCGGACAACCTGAGGTTAAATTAGGTCTGATTCCTGCCTATGGCGGCACACAGCGCCTGACTAAGCTTATTGGTAAAACAAAAGCATTGGAATTGATGATTACTACCGATATGATAAATGCTTCTGAAGCACTTCAGTTAGGCTTGGTAAATTATGTAGTTCCACAAGCAGAACTGATGAATAAAACACATGAATTGGCTTCAAAAATTATGAAGCAGGCACCATTGGCAGTTGCAGGTGTTATTCGTTGTGTGAATGATTTTTACAAACAGGTGAATGGCTTTCAGTCAGAAGTAGAAGTTTTTGGGAAGTGTTTTAAAACAGAGGATAACAAAGAAGGTGTTGCAGCTTTTAAAGAAAAAAGAAACCCTGTTTTTAAAGGAAAGTAACTTTTGGTTACTACTATTGTTTTGATTAAATTTTATGGAGGTGAATATAGAACAATTGGAAAAAGATTTCCAGGCAAAGATTGATGCAGGTATCAACATTGAACCTAAAGATTGGATGCCTGAACGGTACAGACATCAACTTATAAGAATGATGTCGCAACATGCCCACAGCGAGGTTGTTGGAATGTTGCCTGAAGGCAATTGGATAACACGAGCGCCTTCGTTAATGCGAAAGATGGTTTTATTAGCCAAAGTACAAGACGAAGCGGGGCATGGGCTGTACATTTACAGTGCCACAGAAACTTTAGGCATTAGTCGTGATGAAATGACTAATCAACTACTGACAGGTAAGGCAAAATATTCAAGTATTTTTAATTACCCCACATTAAACTGGGCAGATATGGGAGCTATTGGATGGCTTGTGGACGGTGCAGCAATTGTAAACCAAACTGCATTGGCAAAATGCTCCTTTGGTCCCTATGCAAGAGCAATGCTGCGTATTTGTAAAGAAGAAAATTTTCATCAAAAACAAGGCTATCAGATTTTAGCCAATATGATGCAGGGCACTGAAGAACAAAAGCAAATGGCACAGGATTCAGTTAACCGTTTTTGGTGGCCATCATTGATGATGTTTGGGCCAAGTGATAAAAACTCTCCTAACTCTGATGAACTCATGCGTTGGAAAGTTAAACTCTATAGTAATGACGATTTACGTCAGCGTTTTATTGACAGAACAGTGCCACAGGCAGAAGCAATTGGAATAAAAATACCAGATAATAAATTGAAGTGGAATGAAAAAACGCGTCATTATGAATGGGGCGAAATAAACTGGGATGAGTTTTATGCAGTTATTGGTGGTAATGGTCCTTGCAACCGACTTAGAATGAAACAACGTACCGATGCTCATAAAAATGGACAGTGGGTACGTGAAGCTGCTAATGCATTTGCAGAAAAACGCAAAAAGAGTAAAGCAGCATAAACAATCAATTTCAATATTTATCTTTTTAATTTAATAAATCATGTCCGACATACAATTGAAATTATGGGAGGTGTTCACCCAAAAGAAAACCGGAATGTCTTTTGAGCATGCAGGAAGTGTAAGAGCAGCAGATAAAGAAATGGCATTACTTAATGCCCGCGATGTTTACAGCAGACGTGGCGAAGCAACCTGCATTTGGGTAGTTCCTACTGAGTGTATTTCATCTTCGTCACCTGAAGATGTTGCATCTTTTTTTGAGCCTTCTGATGATAAGATTTATCGCCACCCAAATTTTTATAAAACGCCTGATGGCATTAAGCAGGTTTAATAATCATGAATAAAAATTTATTTGAATATACATTGCGTTTAGGCGACACAAGTCTCATTTTAAGTCAGAGATTGAGTGAATGGTGCGGACATGGCCCAATGCTTGAAGAGGATATTGCTCTTACCAATATTGCACTTGATTTATTAGGGCAGGCAAAAGCTTTTCTTTCCTATGCAGGTGATATCGAAAATAAAGAACGCGGTGAAGATGATTTGGCCTTTCATAGAGATGCAAACCAATTCAGAAATTTATTGCTTACAGAACAACCTAATGTTGATTTTGGATTTACAATAATCAGACAACTTTTTGTAAGTACATGGCAACAATATTTATATTCTGAATTGACACATTCTACTGATAAAAACATCAGTGCACTTGCAATTAAATCATTGAAAGAAGTTAATTACCATTTGCGTTTTGCTTCGGATTGGACATTGCGTTTGGGAGATGGCACCGAAGAGAGTCATCAAAGAGTGCAGAATGCGGTTAATGAACTTTGGAATTATACCGGTGATCTTTTTGAGATAGACCAAGTTGATAAAGAGTTGTTAAAACACGGTATTGCAGCCGATATGAAAAAAGTTGAAGAAAGTTGGAATAAACATATCAAACAAGTGCTGAATGATGCCACGTTATCAATTCCCGAGATTAATAATTTTATGCGAACAGGAAGCCGCAAAGGAGTACATACAGAACATATAGGATTTATTCTTGCAGAAATGCAATTTTTACCTCGTGCATATCCTGATGCCAAATGGTAAATGATTCCTTGAAAGAACAAAGCAGTTTAGAATCATCAGAAGTTTTTCAGTTACTGTATGCCATTCCTGATCCTGAGGTGCCGGTAATTACTATTGGAGAATTGGGTGTGCTTCGCAATGTTGAAATGATAAACGGCAGGATAGTGATTTATATAACACCAACATACTCGGGTTGCCCTGCTATGTTTGCAATTGAATCAGAAATTATAACTATTCTTAAAGAAAATAACATCTCAGATTTTAAAGTAAAGACAGTACATTTTCCTGCATGGACTACTGACTGGCTTACTGATGCTGCTAAAAAGAAGCTTTCTGATTATGGCATTGCGCCACCTGAACATTCGTCACAAATAAAACATTTGCGTCCTGATGAGGTAAGTTTAAAATGTCCTTTTTGTCAATCAGATGAGACACATCTTACCAGTTGGTTTGGCTCAACAGCATGCAAGGCTCTTTATTATTGTGATAATTGCAGGCAACCATTTGAACATTTTAAATGCCATCATTAATATTTTCTATTAACAGGCTCGTTTAAATATTTATTTTTCAGTCTATTCTGATACTTTTTTAAACAGTGATAAAAGTCAGCCTTGTCACTGTCATTAGTCAATTTGTTTTCATGCTGATAATTGTTCATTTGTATATGATGATTCAGCATTTCTTTGATTATGGAAATGCAAAAACGATTCAGCTATGCAAGTGAGTTTAAAGTTTAAGGTACTTATTACACTTTTTACATTATTTAGTTTTTACACCGCATTTGTTTACACTAAGGCAACTGCAGGCGCCACTTTTACAATGAACGATGATGCGTTTAAAGGGAAAATGCTCTATCAGAAATTCAACTGTACTGCATGTCATCAACTTTATGGCTTAGGTGGATATCTTGGCCCAGAGCTTACATCAGCCTATTCGCAGAAAGCACAAAATGATGCATACTTTTCTGCAATACTCAAAAATGGAACTGTACGTATGCCCGATTTTAATTTGAGTGATAAAGAGGTTAATCAGGTAATCGAGTATTTGAAATACATTGATCAAACATCAAAACACATTTCTGCATACTAAAAACCTGAACATGAAGACAAGCAATAAAATCAATAAAGTATGAGAACTTCAATATTATTAATACGAAATGTCATATTGATTGCCTTGATGACCATAATGGTTTCATCTTGTAAGAAAAAAGATGACGATGAAAACAAACTCAATCTAAATTTATCTTTTGCAGTGGATGGTAGTAAACTTGAATTTAATAGCATAAAGTATGTAAATGCTGCAGTCAACAATTACAGTGTTTCGAAATTGCATTTCTATATTTCTGCATTTGAGTTTGAGAATACTGACGGAAATAAGTTTTCTTTTGATAGTATCTTTTATGTTGATGCTGCAACTCAAGCACCATCTTTTACGCTTGAAGGATTGCCTGTTGGAAATTATAAATCACTTCGTTTTTTAATTGGTCTCGACAGTTTGCATAACATCAGCCACGCTTTGCCAAATACAATTGACAATGAAAATATGAGTTGGCCTGATATGATGGGAGGTGGGTATCATTTTATGAAACTCGAAGGTAATTTTATGGACGGTGGAAATCCAACCGGATATGCAATGCATCTAGGGAAAAATGTGCATGTGGTGCAAGTAAACATTCAGAAAGATTTTAAAGTTTCAGGCGGTACAGCAGCACTTAATCTGGAAATGAATATTAATGAATGGTTTTCTAATCCGCATAACTACGACTTTAACATTGATGGAAATTATTCAATGAGTGACAGCGTTGCCATGTCAAAACTAGCATTAAACGGAAAAGACGTTTTTAATATCCAATAGTATGAAGCTAAAAGTAATTTTTACTATATTGATTGTTGGGTTGCTCTCTGTACTTGCCTGTAAAAAGGATAAGGATGATGATCCTATAAATAACCTTCCTCCTTACAATCCAACACCATATACAATCAACACACCTTCAAATTTACCGGCAATGAATGTTCCATCATTCAACCCTACTACAGTTGAAGGTGTTTATCTAGGGCGAAAGTTATACTATGATAAACTTTTACATCCTACAGGTACTTCATCATGTTCATCATGCCATATTCAGTCGCAAGGCTTTGCTGTTACAGGCACGAATATTATTCCACATGTTAACTTAGGCTATCAAAATAAGTTTTTATGGAATGGCGAAATTCAGGGAACATTAGAAGATGCTATGATGTTTGAAGTAGAAACTTTTTTTAATACAGATATTTCAAGACTTCAGAAAGATAGCTTATATCCTATTCTTTTTTATAAAGCATTCGGCAGTACAACTATTGATACTAAAAAGTGTGCTTATGCATTGGCCCAATTTCTGAGAACTGTTGTTTCCGGCAATTCTAAGTTAGATCGTTTCATCCGTCACGAGACTTTGTTTACAGCTGACGAAATACAAGGATTTAATATTTTCTTTTCAGAAAAAGGCGACTGTTTTCACTGTCATTCGTTGTCTTTAACTTCCGATGGCGATTTGCACAATATCGGACTCGATTCAGTTTTTACAGGTGTCAATGCAGGGTATTATAATGTCAGTCATAATGCTGCAGATTATGGAAAGTTCCGTACACCATCGCTAAGAAATACAGCATTAAAAACAACCTTCATGCACGATGCACGTTTCACTACACTTGACCAAGTAATTGAACATTACAACACAGGTGTTAAACATTCACCATCTTTAGATCCGGTTATGACAAAGCCCGGCAAAGAACTTGGTTTACAACTTACACCACTTGAGAAACAAAAGCTAAAAGCGTTTCTACTTACACTTACTGATTCAACTTTTCTTAACAATCCAGATTTTTCTAATCCAAACTGAGTTTTAGCGTGATTCAGTAATACATACAATGAACCATAGTCAGTCAAACAATTTAAATATCCATTTTCTGTTTATTGCAGTTGCACTTTCTGTACTTATTGCAGGGGTGTTGTTTGGCGTAGTTGGAGGCATTCAGTATATCGTACCCGGTTGGCTCAAAGATGAATTGTCGTTTGAAAGAGTCAGACCACTTCACGTGACAATGGTAATATCATGGATTTTTGCCGGAGCCATGGGCGGTATCTATTATTATTTACCTCAGACGGTGAAAGGTAAACTATATTCACCAACTTTAGCAGTAGCCCATCTTGTATTATTTATTCTGACGGGATTATCCATCATTGCCTGCTACTTTGCAGGCGTATTTGGTGGTCGAGAGTATTTTGAGTTTCCACCGGCAATTGCAATTCCAATGCTTGTAACCTGGCTGTTGTTTGTAGCCAATATGTTGCTGACGCTTAAACGATATTACAACAGCAATACACTCATCTTCTCTAAAGTTTATATCTGGATGTGGCTTACAGGAATGTTTTTCTTTCTGCTAACATTCTTAGAATCATATCTGTGGTTGTTTTCTTTTTTCAGTAATAATCTTGTTCGTGATATAACCGTTCAATGGAAAGCATCCGGAGCTATGGTGGGCTCATGGAATATGCTGGTATATGGTACCGCATTTTATGTAATGGAAAAAATGAGTGGTGATGAAAAGGTTGCCACATCAAAGATGACCTTCTTTTTTTATTTTTTAGGTCTTACCAATCTTATGTTTAACTGGGGGCATCATACCTACATTGTGCCTGCATCGCCCTGGATTCGGGATATTGCCTATGTCATAAGTATGACAGAGTTACTTATTCTTGGAAATATTATCTGGGGCTGGCGCAAAACGGTTTCATCAGCTACTAAAACTTTTCATCTTATGCCTTATCGTTTTTTTACGGCTTCAGATGTTTGGATATTTATCAACCTTATTTTAGCCATAGCTATTTCTGTTCCGTTTATAAATCGTTTCACTCATGGCACCCACATCACAGTTGCACATGCAATGGGTACTACTATTGGAATCAACACATTTATCCTTTTTGCTTCGGTGTTTTATCTATTAAGACTGCCAGAAGGCACAACCTCTCTTAAATATATAAAAGCAGGCTTCTGGACATTGAATGTTTCTTTGCTCATATTTTGGGTTTCACTTATTGCATCAGGCGTCACTAAAACAATTGAACTGAGTAATGGGGGAACATTTGCATCAGCTATGCAAAAAATGCTACCGTATTTTTATAGCTTTTTCATTGCAGGAATTGGCATTTTTGCAGGCATTTTACTCATTGCTATTCCGGCTTTGATTTCATGCATTCAAAATGTCAGACAGAACAGACTTGTTTCTATACAGTCAGTCGCCTGATAATTATCTCATATAAATTTAATAATTTGTTTGGTATCATGGCCATGTATTAATTTCGCACTTCAGTATTGGGCATACCTTAAGTTTATGCATAAAACTGAAAATTTATTTTGAATTGTTTACATGTATATTTTCCCATCTCAGTCGTTACTTGCGGATGAGTTCAATGCCGTAAAAGCAAACATTGCCCAGAGTTGTCTTACACCTGCTGCTGCACAAGAAATTCTTAATCTGACTCCAAGTACTGATAGAAATTATATTGAATTACAACTTGGGAGAACAGAAGAAATGCGTAGGCTGCTTGCTGATGCAGAACCTTTTCCTGTTTCGGGCTATTGTGATGTTACGAAAGAACTTCAACTGCTTAAGATTGAAAACAGCGTATTGCTGCCTTCACAAGCATTGCAACTTGCTGCACTCACACATACGGTAGGTCTAATTATTAAATTTTTCAATCAGGCACCACGATATCCTTTACTCACACAGATACTCAATGATTGCTTTTTTGAACCTGCCATTGCAAGTGAAGTTGAGAGAGTGCTTGACACTTTTGGTGTGGTGCGTTCTTCTGCATCAACGGAACTCTTGCACATCAGACGTACTTTACAAAGGCAACGTGCTGAATCAGACAGAGCCTATCAGCAAGTCATTGCACGCTATAAGAAAAATGGATGGCTTACAGATAGCGAAGAGTCATCACGCAACGGAAGACGGGTTCTTTCAATCGTTGCAGAACAAAAGCGGACAATCAATGGTGTCATCCATGATGTTTCTGCAACAGGAAAAACTGCATTCGTTGAGCCTGATGAAGTGTTGCACATAAATAATCATATTCAACAGTTAGAGCAGGATGAGAGACTTGAAATCACTCGAATCATGCGACAACTTACTGTATTCCTGCGTAATTATTATACCACACTTCAGCAATATGCATTTATCCTCACTCAAATGGATATGCATCATGCCAAAGCACTTTTTGCACTGAACTATCGTGCCGTAAAACCTGAAATCACGAATAACCCTGAGATAAATCTTATCAATGCTTCGCATCCGATATTGTTAATTCAGCAAAAGGATATTCAAAAAAGTGTTGTTCCATTTACGCTTCATCTGAATCACGACAAGAGAATATTAATCATCAGCGGACCTAATGCCGGAGGTAAAACAGTATGCATGAAAGCCGTTGGGCTTTTGCTTATCATGGCGCAGTCAGGAATACATATCACTGCAAAAACAGGAACTACAGTTGGTGTTTTCAATAAACTTCTTATTGATATAGGCGATTCTCAATCTATCGAATACGAATTAAGCACATACAGTTCCCGATTAAAAAACATGAAAGTGTTTTTTGAGCAGGTTGACAATAAATCACTCTTTCTGATTGATGAACTTGGTAGTGGTACAGACCCTCAACTTGGAGGTGCATTGGCTGAAGCAATGCTTGAAACATTAAACCAAAACCACTCATTTGGAATTGTAACTACGCATTATATGAACCTGAAAGTACTTGCAGAGAAAGTGCCTGGATTCGTTAATGGCTCTATGTCGTTTGACAAACGTAATCTAAAACCACTCTTTCAACTGCAAATTGGTAAGCCTGGCAGCTCTTATACATTTATTGTGGCAGAACGAAGCGGGCTACCGCAACAAATCATCAACAGTGCTCGTGCAAAGGTGCCGAAGTCACACATGCTACTTGAAAAACTACTATCAAAAGTTGAAAAAGACAAAATAGTGATTGAAGAAAAGTTAAAAGCAATTCTCCAAAAAGAAAAGACACTTAACACGCTCATAAAACAGAATGATGAACTAATTTATAAAAACGAAAATCTCAAGAATAGCCTTCAGCAGCATTTGCGCAGTCATCAGGAAAATCTTGATAGAAAGGCTGAAGCACGTATTAAGAAGTTTGCATTAGATCTTAAACAGGCAAAGAATAAAAAGGCTGTAATTGAAAAATTTCTTTCAGAAGCAGGGCTTAAAAACAAGAATAAGGAGAAGGTCGTTCACAGAACCATTGATCCACGTATTATTAGTGGCACTACTGTGAAACTTTATAATGGAAAAGTATCAGGAATTGTTCAATCTGTTGATCAGGAAAATGCAACCGTTCTATTTGGAAACTTCACTACAAAGTGCAAGTTAACCGACCTGATACTTGATAGTAAATAAATATCATACTGTAGTAAAATTTTCAACCGTTATTAAATGATTGCAATTGTACACTATAAAAAATCAAAAGATAATTTTTAATTTCACAACCCTTATTCAGTTTTCATCAAACATAAAATCAAATTTTTAGTACTTATGAAATTATCTTCAGCACAGACAAAACAACTCTTATCTACTTTAGAAAACAGATTCACAGAAAATATGAAGCGTCATAAAGGCCTGCAATGGGGTAATGTAGAAACATTGCTCAGAAAATCGTCTTCTAAATTAAGCGTACTTTGGCAAATGGAAGAAACAGGTGGACAACCCGATGTTGTTGCCTTTGATAAAAAATCGGGTCAGTTTACATTCTTTGACTGTTCTCCCGAAAGTCCAGCCGGCAGAAGAAGTCTTTGCTACGACAACAAAGCATTAAACGACCGTAAAGAAAATAAACCCAAAGGAAGTGCACTTGGGTTAGCAACTGAAATGGGTGTTGAAATTTTATCAGAAGAACAATATAAATTTCTGCATACACTGGGTAACTTTGATCTTAAAACATCTTCGTGGTTATTTACACCACTACATATTCGTGTTTTAGGAGGAGCCATCTTTGGAGATTGCCGCTACCAACAAGTTTTTACTTATCATAACGGTGCAGAATCTTATTATGCAGCAAGAGGATTCAGAAGTTTTATATGTGTTTGAGCCCATTACATTATAAGCGCTTAACGCAACTGCAATTCAGAATTCTGCATTCTACATTATCAAATTACTTCATCACCTCATAACACATCATTTTCTAACTCCTCAATGCAATTCAAAAAAAGTGGAGCCGGTGAGATTTGAACTCACGTCCAGATATGGAATCCATACACTTTCTACATGCTTAGCAGATATTTAATTGTAGGGATAAAACAAGACTACCTGCCTGTCAGTTCTATCCTTAGCCCTTGTTTTCTCACTGATGTTGCAGAGCACAACAGCAGCCAGTTCATATCTGTGATGCCCTTTTCGCAAACGCTATGAACTTAAGTCTGCGTAGGACAGCTTGTGCTACCACCTGGTGGCAGCATCAGGCAATTCTTCTTGGAAGAATTAAGCCGCAAGCGCGTAGTTTGTTTCGCCATTTAAGCGAGTTGTGAATCGGGATTTACGGGTCGTTCTCACAGCACCCGGCATGCTTACGTATTTATTACGCACACTGTCGAAACCTTTCGGCCCCATAATTATCAAAGAACAGAATGCAAATTTACAGCTATTCTATGACACATTTATGAATATTTTGCTGTCAGTTTTTTCAGAAGTGTATTTTTGCAGCAAACCGTTTTACATTATGGGACGAATTTTTGAAAAGAGAAAACATAAAATGTTTGCACGCTATGCTAAAATGGCTAAGGCATTTACGCGCATAGGAAAAGAAATTGCTATTGCTGTTCGTCAGGGTGGCCCCGACCCACACTACAACCCTAAATTGCGTCAGGTAATACAGAATGCAAAAGGTCTAAACATGCCCAAGGATAGGGTAGATGCTGCTATAAAACGTGCTACCAGCAAGGACATGAAAGACTATGAAGAAATTACGTATGAAGGTTATGCTCCCTTTGGCGTTGCAATTATGGTAGAATGTGCTACCGATAATTCAACCAGAACAGTTGCTAACATACGCATGCACTTCAATCGCGAAGAGGGAAGTTTAGGCACTTCAGGCTCTGTAGGATTTATGTTTGAAAGACGTGGTTTGTTTAAGTTCTCTGCTGAAGGAAAAAATATTGAAGACCTCGAACTTGAACTTATAGACTTCGGTTTGATTGAGATTTGGGAAGAAGACGGATTCATTTATCTCTATTGCAACTTTGAAGATTTTGGTGCAATGACAAAGGTTCTTGAAGACCGCTCTATTGAAATCATCAACAGCGAACTTACACGTGTTCCATTAACACTTACCGAAGTAACTGAAGAGCAGGAACATAAAATTCAAGTGCTTATTGACAGGCTCGAAGATGACGAAGATGTGCAAAGTGTTTTTCACAATATGAAATAAATTAAGACATCAAAACAGATGTAATTATCATTGGAGCAGGGCCTGCAGGTTCTGCCTGTGTAATGGCACTTAAAGATGCCGGCCTCAATATTGTCTGGATTGATAAAGCCACTTTTCCACGTGACAAAGTTTGTGGTGATGCCATTCCTTCCAATGTGCAACGCGTGTTAAAGACCATTGATGTTTCTCTCAACGAAAAATTTTTACAACAATTTATAGAAAAAGTTCAGGTAGAAGGTTGCCGTTTTGTTGCACCTGATAAATCTTCGTTCGACCTTACATTTGTTACCAAAGGTCATGCTGCCAAGCGCTTACATTTCGATCATTTTCTTTTTGACATGGCAAATGAATGTAACAGTCATGTTACTTTTATTGGCAATGCATCTGTTGAATTAATCGTAAACAGCGCAACTGCCGTCACCGTTAAACTAACTGATGGAAGGACAATTGAAGGTCAGATAATTATTGGCTGCGATGGTGCAAATTCCATAGTCAGAAAGAATCTTGCTCAAACATTCATTCGTAAAAAAGAAAATATTGCAGCTGTTCGTGCATACTATAATAATGTTGCAGACCTTGAGCATAATATGCTCGAGATTCATATTGTCAAAGGTTATATGCCTGGATATTTCTGGGTTTTTCCTCTGCCGGAAAATCAATCCAATGTTGGCTTTGGCATGGTTAACCGGTTTATCACAAACCGTAAAATAGATTTAAAAGAGGCTTTAAAAGAAATTATTCAAAACGATAAGGCGATTAGCCCTCGCTTTAGTCAGGCAACTACTGATGGTGTGATTTCTGGATTCGGGCTTCCATGTGGTGGACGAAAAAACCCAATTTCCGGACAAAGATTTTTACTCTGTGGTGATGCAGCTTCACTCATCAATCCTGCAACAGGTGAAGGTATAGGCAATGCAATGATAAGTGGACGAATAGCTGCTTTACATATCATCAATTGTTTTCAGGCGAACAACTTTACGCAATCGTTCAATGCACAATATGATGTGTTGGTATATGATAAACTCCTTGGCGATTTACGTATTCAACATTGGCTGCAACGCATTACTGCAGACAGAGAGTGGTTAATAAATTTTGCATTGAAGCATGTCAGCAACAATAACTGGATAAGGCAAAAAGTTAGAAAATTCTTCTGAAAATTACGCTTCCTTTTCTTTTATTCTGATAACCTCTGCAAGCGTTGGTATCAAGGTTTTGTGTTTCTTAACAACAGGATTTTCTGTATCCCAAACATATCCTGCCAGAACAGAACAAATTTGCTTTTTTATATTCGGGTCAATATCGTTTGAGTAAATTATGGTCTGTAAGTCGCCATTATACCAACCCAATACAAATGTTCTGAAAACGTCTATGCCTCTGCGCAATTTTTCTTCGTAAACTTCAGACCAATTGACTTGCTCGCCATTCAATACCTTTTCTGTCAGTTTAGCTGCTAGTAAACCGGAGCCTGTTGCAAGCGTTACGCCTGATGAAAATACAGGATCTAAAAATTCTGTGCTGTTACCACAAAGAACATATCCTGGACCAAACAACTGTTTTGAACGCACAGCATAATTATGAATTGTGCGTGGCTCAAAAACCAACTGTTCGTTTTCAAATCGTCCTGCCAGGTCACCAAATGTTCTGATATGATTCAAAAACTTCTCACCATTATTTGCAGCAAACTCATCAACCAGTTCAACATTGCTTACTACGCCTACAGAGGTAGTTTTATCGCTGAAAGGAATAGCCCAAATCCAGGCACTGTTTTCATTAAATGAATGAATAAATATATTTGCACCTGCTTTTTTTGTTCGTTTGGTGTCATGAATGTGACAAAAAACAGCACCACGGGGTGGAGTACTCACAGGCTCTTCCAATTTAAATAGACGTGGTAGCACACGACCATATCCACTGGCATCAATAATGTATTTCGACTTTACAGTATGTGTCTTTCCGGATTTATCTGTATAGGTTGTTGTTTGTTCACTTGCAGAAGCAGCAACAGAATTTACTTCACATTCAAATTTTACTTCCACACCTTGTTCTATAGCAGTTGAAATTAGTATGTTATCAAAGTCAGCGCGTTTTACCTGCCATGTCCACGACCATCCATCGCTAAACTGATCGTTAAAGAAAAACTCTGTCTTATGTTTTCCTTTATAAAATGCAGCACCTGTTTTTTCCTGAAATCCATGTTTCTTGATATTGTCAATAAAGCCTACTTCAGATAGATGATCCATACAATGAGGCAGTAAACTTTCCCCTATTACAAAACGTGGAAATTTTTGCTTTTCCAGCACAAGCACTTTTATGTTTTGTTTATTCAGATAGGCAGAGGCAACAGCACCGGAAGGTCCTGCACCAATTATCAGTACATCTACATTCTCCATTTAATGGTTGTTGAAATTTTTATTGCGAAGCAAATTTAATAGTAAACCTAATTTGACTTTTATGTTTGAATATGATTTTTTTCAGGATTTATCTTTTTTAACAGTTCTTTTTTGTCAGTAAATTCAAAGCATGTTAGCAAAGCACTTATTGCAGTACCTAAAATGCCATGAAAAACTATATTTTGTCCTGTTAGCCAAAGATTAGGAATTTTTGTTCTTGGTTGTAACATACTTTTCAAAGGAGCATTGCTGTCTTTTAAAACTCCGTAAATCGAACCATCAGTGCTGGCAGTATAATCTTTAAAAGTAAGAGGTGTTGAACTGTAAACATTCAGTATAGCCTTTCTTATTTCCGGAAAAAGTGTTTCTAATTTTTCAAGAACTTTTTCTTCTTTTCTTCTTTTAAATTCCTGATAGCTTTCGCTGCGGTTTGATGGATGTGTTGTGGTATTAAAACTATCTTTCCATTGCGCAACATCATCAGATTTCATATAGCACATCACAGAAATGGATTCAGCATACTGCGGGTCTTTTAATGGAACCGGTGTAAACACAAAGAAACTTAATGGCCAATTGTCTTCTGTGTAATTAATAGTGTCCCAAACATCATCATTAAAAAAATGATACATGTTGTAGTTCATGTATGGAAATGATTTTGGTTTAAAAGTAATTTGTACTAAGAATGCAGAAACAGTTTGATCCATTTGTTTTACCCTGTTAACCCAGGCATGAGAAAAGCGGTCATTGCCGAGTAGCGAAATAGTTTCGTTGGGGTGTATGGCAGAGATATATTTTAATGCTGTAATACACTCCCCATTTTCTAATAGCAACTGAGAAATTTCCCGATTCTCCTTATATGTAGCTCCTGTAATCTGTTTATGAGTATAAATATCAGCACCGGCTTTGCGAATATTACTTGCAAACTGTTTAATTAATTGTGCACCACCGGTGACAATCTTGTAGCTTCCACAAATGTAACTGTTAAAAATAAGTGCATGAACAAACATTGGTGTCTTCTCCTTTATGCCTGCATATAGCATGTTATTGCCTGCAAGTACATTTCTGAGCGTTTTATTTTCTGTAATGGAAGCAATATAATCCCATGCATTTTCATTTCTAAGTTCCTCGTTAAAATAATCGTCAGTTATTTTATTACTCAGATCATAGAGTGGAAATTTTTGGCAGTATTCTTTCAATTTATCACAAAACCGATGAATGGCCTTCTCCTCATCAGGAAAATCTTTACACAAAGAATTAATGAAATTATCATATCCCATGGCATGAGCATATTTTCTGCCATCACTGAAACTGACATAGTCATAACCGTTATCATCCATCCTTTTTGTCTGCAGTGTGTCTTTCAAACCAAAATAGCTGAATAACTGATAGAGATTTTCTCCTTCATCGTAGCCGCCAATATAATGCAGGCCGGTATCTAAAATTTTTTTATCTCTGCTGAAAATCTGAAGGCTTCCTCCTAATTGAATATTTTTTTCCACCAAGGCTACTTTATAACCTTCTTTAGCTAAGATATAAGCACAACACATTCCTGAAAAACCACCACCAATTATGGCTATATCATAAACTATTTTGTCATTGATTTTCATTTGCTCAGTACAAATAGTCGGTTGGAAGTATTATTGGAATGTTTATGTTCTTCAATTTTCAGGTTGTTTCTTTTTGCAAATTGATAAATATACTCAGTTTTGAAAAAATTTAAGTCATTCATTTTCTTATTGAAGGAAAAGAATTTTGTAGATAATAACTCAGTAAATTTAGTGTTTCTATGTTTAATATCATCAGCAACACCATCACGAATAAACATTATTCCGCCAGGCATCAGGGCATCTGCACATTTCTGCAGCACTTTTTCCTGACTGTCAATATTTAGGTAATGTAATACGTCATTAAGAAAAATTACCTCAGATGAGGGTACTTCTGTTTTTGTTATGTCGGCAGCAAAGAATTGTAAATTTGCATTCTTATTCCAGACATTGGCAGCAATGGCAATTTTATCATCATCATAATCAAAAGCCGATATCTTTCTTTCACGATTTTTGTAATGCAGAAACAAGTCCATAAATCCATAACCGCAGCCTAAGTCTGTGATTAATATTCGCTGACCAATAAGGTTATTATAAAAATCGTAATTCTTTTTTTCGAGATTCCATTTTATCCGACCATACCATTCTAAAACCGGGCCTTTAAAAATATAGTTGTAATAAACTTTTTGCCATAAATAGTCTGCATCTTCGCGTTCATCTTTAAAAAGTCTGTACTGCTCTTTAAAATATTGTGAAATGGATTTTTGCCTGCTTCTGTAATCGTTACCCCAACTCAAATCATTTGCAAATATTCTTGGTAAAGCTTTTACATTAATGGTGCCATCTTTAACCATCATTTCATTTTTGGGTGAAACATCGCCTGCACCATGAATCATCACGGGTTGAATATCAGCATTCAGTTTTTCTGCAAGATAAAAGGCTCCTTTATGAAAGCGATTAAGATTTCCATCAGATGAACGCGAGCCTTCCGGAAAAATCATAATGGAATAACCTTCATCCATCTTAGCTTTAATGTTGGTTATATTATCTTCAGTTCCATCTTCAGAAAAAATATAACCGACATAGCGAACCACCAAACCGAATAGAGGAGAACGGTAAACCCAATCTTTTGCCATGATAATAACTTTTCTGTTTAACATTAGCATAATCATAATATCGAGAAAAGAAGAGTGGTTGGCAATAATAATTGAAGGCTTTTTGAAATCAAGTTGATCAAGGTTATAAAATTTCTTTTTTACATGAATGCCAGAATACAGTACGGATGCTGAAAATTTTGATACAATAAAGTTTACTGCTTTTCTTTTAATTTTTACAGGTGCAGGGAATAGGCTGATGAGAAGCAAAACAGGATAGAAAGTAAGGCAACCAACAATAAAATAGGTGAAACAAAAAACGGACATAAAAAGTTGTAGAAATGAAATTGGATTGTGTCCATTTTTAATTCTGCGTTCTACAAAAAGTTTAAAAATAAATGGTTGAACAAGAAATGAAATCAGTAAGATGCAGGTGATGCCAATAACACTTAATGCAGCAATGGAATGAATTGCAGGGTGCTTAGCAAAATATAATACACCGGTGCCCACAATAACTGTCAATGCAGACAGGATGATTGCAGCCTGATAGGATTTTAGATTGTCTTTCCTGAATTTATAACGGTTCAAAAGTCCATCAGTAACGAATATACTAAAGTCATCACCGAGACCAAAAATGAAAGTTGTAATTACAATATTTACAAAGTTAAATTCAATATTAAAGGTGGACGACATTCCTAATATCCAAATCCAACTAACAACCATTGGCAAAAATGCAAGAAGGGCAAGCTCAACCCTGCCGTAAATAAGCAATAAAGTAAAAAACACCATGCCTGCTGTGAGGTACAGAAGGTAGTTGAAATCGCTGCGCACCGACTCAAGCAGCAGTGATGCCATTTCACTTCTGTCAAATACGGTAAGATGCGGGATATCTTTAAATAAAGCTTTCACAGAGTCTTTCTGTGATGTTGCCACTGTAAAAGATGAAATAAAAACAGATTCTTTTGCACTTGAATCAAACATTAGGTCTAAGCCCATTGTTTTGAGTAAGTCTTTTGACAATGGTTGATAGATGCTATCGTCAATCATTTCTTGAAATGGAGCAAAAGCATTGTTGCTGAAGCCTGCTTCATCGGCAGATAGTTTTATCTGATTGGTGACACGGGTTTTATTCTGTTGCCAGAAGTAATTCCATCTTAGCTGACGTTGTTTACAAAGAGAATCCGGAATAAAATAATCAGCTGTAGATAAAGTGTTTTTTATGATGCCATGTGTTATTAAATTCTTTATTAATGTTCCTGCTTTGTAATTTGCATCAACTGCAGAGTTATAATTTTTAGCTGAAGCAATCAGGTAAATCTTTTTTTCAATAGACGGATTTATGCCTGTAAGTTCAGCTTCTTTATTTTTCAACTCAGTAGGATGAAAGCTTAAAGTTTCAACATCGCTGTTGAAACGAATGTTTGATGCTTCAAAATAAAAATATACAGTTATTAGTAAAATGGCAATAATTGCATATTTAACTATTGATGGATTAATGACCGGCAGTTTAAACCATTTTATTGTCTTATGCTGTGTGTAATCAAAGCGGGTCAAAGTAATTATTACAGGTAGGCCTGCAAGAGTAAAAAAAGCCGAACCAGCCAAAGCCATTGCTGCAAACAAGCCAAAATCACCCAATACAACAGAGTTGGTATAATTTAATGCAAGCAAAGCCAGCACTGTTGTCACACTTCCGGTAAGCAACGGTACAGAAATTTCTTTTAAAGTTTCTTCAATAGATTTTACATGTTGTAGATGAGTGAAGAAATGAAAGGAATAGTCCAGGATGATTCCAATTACGATGGCGCCTGTTGCTAATGATATGGCTGAAATTTCAGGGCGAAGAAAACCCATCAGTCCAAGTGCTAACATGCCTCCAAACACTGCAGGTAGAATAAATAATATTGGAATACTTAGTTTTCTGTAATACAAAATCAGAATGAGCATGATTAGTGATAATGAAAGAATCATGGTCAGGTTGGTGTCCTTCTTTATCTGTACTGCATTTTGTGCTGCAATTTCAAAGGTGCCGAAATGTGATAATTTGTATTCAGAGTTTTCAGCATTCCATTTTTTCTCTATAGCAGCAAGTTGGTCACTAAGTTGGATGTTTTTTTCAGCATCACGACTATCATAGTTCAGACGGCCTGTAATAAGAATAGACTTTTTGCCCGGTGTAAAAATGATACCATCTTCCACAACATAATTGCTACTATTTCCTGTAATGCCAAGTTGTCTAAAATATTCTGCAGTGATGCTTAATGGATCGTTAAGAATAAATTGTTTGATAAATAAACCGGATGGATTGGTAAGTCTTTCGTAATTGTTTTTAATCGAAAATTGTATAGAATCATCCTGTATTTTTCTTTCAATCAAAGAATAATAATTACTATCAATCAGCAGAGGGAAGTGCGAGAAATAATAGTCGTAAACTTCTTGTTGCACATCAGGTCTTACTGCAACAACATCACTCAATAAATTAGCTGAAGCCGAATCTATAGTACTTTTTACATGTTCGGCCACATCGGCATATTCATCAGGGTTTGAGTTTTTCGTTAATGATAAAGAAAACACAACCTGATCAGAGATGTTTTTTGATTCAAGAAGAGAATTGAATTTCTGAAACTCCTGACCTTTTGGAAGAATAGCAAATATATTTTCAGTAATGTTTAGTCTTTTAATTCCCGCAATACTAACAGCAGCAACCAGCAAAACAAAGCCTGCAAACAGTATAGGCTTTCTTACAAACAGACGATATAATCCAATAAAAATACTTCCCAAGAAGAACCGATTTTACAACGTAACTTTCAGTGTGCGAATTTATAGGAATTAATGTGTCAAACTTTCATAAAACGTTTATATACTTTCATTTTTAAAATGATTACTTTTGCCTCTCATTCTAATATTAAATCAAAATGGCTGAAGATTTTCTTCCGTTAAACGGAACCGACCACGTAGAACTTTATGTAGGCAATGCCAAGCAATCTGCATATTATTATCAGATGGCATGGGGCTATGAACTTATAGCTTATGCCGGCCCAGAAACCGGTATTCGTGACAGAGCATCGTATGTATTGCAACAAGGCAAAATCCGTTTGGTGCTGACCAGTGCCATGCATCCTGACAGTGAGATTACACGACACGTAGCGCAGCATGGTGATGGTGTTAAGTTTTTAGCTATTTGGGTTGACGATGCTGAAAAGTCTTTTTATGAAACTATGAGTCGTGGTGCAAAGGCGCACACACAGCCTACGGTTTTGAGTGACAAATTTGGTGAAGTGAAAATTTCTGCTATTCATACTTATGGCGAAACTGTACATAAGTTCGTAGAACGAAAAAATTATAATGGGGCCTTTTTGCCCGGATATTCACCGGCCAAAAGCAGTGTAAAAACTACTCCTGTCGGGTTAAAGCATGTTGATCATTGCGTGGGCAATGTTGAGTTGGGGAGAATGAATGAATGGGTTAAGTTTTATGAAGATGTCATGGGATTTAAGTTGCTGATTACCTTTGATGACAGCGATATTTCTACAGAATATTCTGCTTTAATGAGTAAGGTTGTCAGCAATGGAAACGGTTACATTAAATTCCCGATTAACGAACCTGCTGACGGTAAACGCAAATCTCAAATTGAAGAATACATTGAATTTTATCATGGTGCCGGAGTGCAGCACGTTGCCATAGCCACTGATGATATAATTTCAACGGTAACTGAGTTGCGCAACAGGGGAGTAGAGTTCTTGCATGTTCCGGAAGTTTACTATGAAGATGTTTGGGATCGTGTTGGAAAAATTAACGAAGATGTAGCTACAATTAAAAAACTGAATATTTTAGTTGATCGTGATGATGAGGGCTACTTGCTTCAGTTGTTCACCAAGCCTGTTCAGGACAGACCAACAGTATTTTTTGAAATCATTCAGCGTTGCGGTGCTAAATCTTTCGGAAAAGGAAACTTCAAAGCGCTTTTTGAAGCTATAGAGCGCGAGCAAGCACTGAGAGGAAACTTGTAATGACGTACTGCCTATGATGGCAGTTATTTTACCAAAGTGTTTTCGTAGGCTACACGGTTAATTAACGAACGGCCGAGTGTAACTTCATCGGCAAATTCCAATTCGCCACCAATGGCTACACCTCGTGCAAGTATTGAAATTTTAACATCAATGTCCTTTAATCTTTTTGAGATATAAAACACAGTTGTGTCACCTTCCATGGTAGCACTGAGTGCCATTATTATTTCGTTTATATTTCCATTAGCAGTTTTTTCAACCAACGAATCAATATTCAGTTGCGAAGGGCCAATGCCATCCATGGGAGAAATAATGCCGCCAAGAACATGATACATGCCATTAAATTGTGCTGTGTTTTCAATTGCCATTACATCACGAATATCCTGTACAACACAAATTACACTGCCGTCACGTCTTGGATTTGCACAGATTGCACATAAAGTGTTTTCAGAAATATTATGACATTGATGGCAGTAAACTACCGATGAACGTAATTGTATTACAGCATTGCCCAAACGCTCCACATCAGCAGGATTTTGTTTGAGCAAATGCAATGCAAGGCGCAATGCACCTTTACGGCCAATTCCCGGCAGACGCGATAATTCGTTAACTGCTTCTTCTAATAAACGTGACGGATACTGCTCCACCTAATGAAAATTTAAATGATGTTGTCAAATATACGTTGTTTAAAAATACCATCTTTCATGCGCTGTCAAAGGTTTTCAAACAGTTATTCTTGTATTCTAAATTTCAAACAATTGAGTCCTGTCTTAATTTTATCAGTGGTTTTGGTTTATACCATTCTGCTGTTTGCAATTACATTTTACACTTCGCGCAATGCCGACAATCAGAGTTATTTTGTTGGTAACAGAAGTTCGCGTTGGTATGTGGTTGCATATGGAATGATCGGGGCATCGTTATCAGGTGTTACATTTATGTCAGTACCCGGTGATGTTGGTACAGGAAATTTCTCTTACTTTCAAATGGTGCTTGGCTATTTGTTAGGCTATGCTGTCATTGCTTTTGTGTTGCTACCTGTTTATTACCGTATGAATCTGACTTCAATCTATACTTATCTGAAGTCGAGGCTTGGAGAAAAAACGTATAAGACAGGTGCATTCTTCTTTATTCTTTCACGTGTAGTTGGTGCTTCGTTCAGAATGTATATTGTGGTATATGTGTTGCAGCTTTTTATTTTTCAGGCTTGGGGCGTTCCGTTTTGGGTCACCGTATTTGTGTTTGTCCTGCTGATACTCTCATACACATTCAAAGGTGGTGTAAAAACAATTGTGTGGACAGATTCATTGCAGACAACTTTTATGCTGCTTTCGCTCTTTATTTCGGTTTATCTTATTGCCAAAGAGCTTAATTTTAGTTTTGCTGATGTAGTATCATCAATCAAATCAAGCCCATACTCAGATATTTTTGTGTGGGACTGGAGGTCGAAAGTGTTTTTTCCGAAACATTTTTTTGGAGGAATGTTTATTGCCATTGCCATGACGGGGCTTGATCAGGAAATGATGCAGAAAAATATCAGTTGCAGAAATGTACGCGAATCGCAAAAAAATATGATGACATTCAGCATCATTTTAGTTTTTGTAAATTTTATTTTTCTCTGTCTTGGAGCATTGTTGTATATTTTTATTCAGCATCAGGGCATTGTTATTCCTGAGCGCACAACAGATGATTTGTTCCCGACAATTGCCATGCATTATCTCGGCACTTTTTCAGCTATTTGTTTTATCATTGGATTGATATCTGCTGCTTATCCAAGTGCAGATGGAGCATTAACAGCACTAACAGCATCGGTGTGTATTGATTTTCTTGGCTTTGAAGAAGGTAAATATACAGAGGCGCAAAAAACAAAAATCAGAAAAAGTGTACATGTCATTTTTGGTTTTGTATTACTTGGTGTTATCGTTTTGTTTCATGCCATCAACGATCAGGCTGTGATACGTCAGATTTTCAGAGCAGCAAATTATACCTATGGTCCCTTGCTTGGACTTTTTGCATTCGGAATTCTAACTAAAAGAAATGTAATTGATAAATCAGTGCCTGTAATTGGGATATTATCGCCCGTAATTTGTTATATCATTGATGTAAACTCTGTGCAGTGGCTTGGTGGATATAAATTCGGGAATGAATTAATAATTCTTAATGGCGGCATCACCTTTATGGGCTTACTTTTGTTAACCAAACATAAAACCGCAGCACAAGAGTAATGGAAAATATACAGCAGAAAAATAGTAGCACATCATATAATGTTGTTACGAATGAAATTCTTGAAAAACTAAAAGCTATTTGTGGCGAAAAATATGTTGTCAACGATGATGAATCATGTGCAACCTATGGCAGTGACGAAACTGAAGATTTGTTTTTTAAACCGGAAGTAATAGTAAAACCGTCTGACGCCAATGAGATTTCAGCAATATTGAAACTTGCCAATTCACATTTTATTCCAGTCACACCACGTGGTGCAGGCACCGGTTTAAGTGGTGGTGCCTTGCCTGTGCATGGCGGAATTATTTTGTCCACAGAGCGACTAAATAAAATTATTGACATTGATGAAAAGAACCTTCAATGCACGGTCGAAACAGGTGTAATCAATCAGCATTTGCGCGATGCAGTAGAAGCCAAAGGCTTATTTTATCCTCCTGACCCTGCCAGCAGAGGAAGTTGTTTTATTGGCGGTAATCTTGCCGAGTGTAGCGGTGGACCTAAAGCTGTAAAGTATGGTGTTACTAAAGATTATGTACTGAATTGCGAAGTAGTGCTTCCAACGGGAGAAATAATATGGACAGGTGCCAATGTGCTGAAAAATTCCACAGGATATAATCTGACACAGTTGATGATAGGTAGTGAAGGTACATTAGGTGTCATAACAAAAGTGGTGTTAAAGTTAATTCCCTTGCCAACAGAAACTTTGCTGATGCTCATTCCTTTTCGATCTGCAGAAAAAGCATGTGAAGCTGTTTCAGCGGTTTTCAGAGCAGGAATTACACCTTCTGCAATGGAGTTTATGGAACGTGATGCCATTGAATTTGTGATGAAATTTACTGATGTAAAAGTGCCGCTTAAAGAAGATCATGTTGCGCATTTACTGATTGAAGTTGACGGCAACAACAAAGATGTTTTATTTAAAGACTGCGAAAAAATTTCAGAAGTCATGTATCAGCACGATTGCGATGAAGTGATGTTTGCAGAAAGTGCACAGCAAAAAGCAGACCTCTGGCGTGCAAGACGAGCTGTAGGCGAAGCTGTAAAGTCACATTCTGTGTATAAGGAGGAAGATACTGTTGTGCCTCGTGCCAGTTTACCTGTATTGCTTGCAGGAGTAAAAAAAATTGGAAGCAAATATGGATTTCGCAGTGTTTGCTATGGTCATGCCGGTGATGGAAATCTGCATGTAAACATTATTAAAGATGGCATGACTGACGAGGAGTGGAATCGTAAATTACCATTAGGTATTCAGGAAATATTTGAACTTTGTGTATCGTTGAATGGAACCATTTCCGGAGAGCATGGAATAGGGTGGGTGCAAAAAAACTATATGTCTATACGTTTTTCAGATGTTGAAATTGCACTTCAAAAAGGAATTAAAAAACTCTTTGATCCCAATAATATTTTAAATCCTTCAAAAATTTTTGCCTGATTATTCTACAATTTTCAGTCGTGCATATTTCAACAGCAATTGCTTTTGCCCTTCACCTTCAAAGTTCACGGTAGCTTTCAAATCAGGCAAGTTGCCTTCCAACTGCATCACTTTTCCTTTACCAAACCGTTGATGTAATACACTCATTCCAATTTCAATTCTTTTAGGATCATCAGGAATAAAGTTTTCAAACAATTTGGGGTCGGTTTGTTTGGCAACAGGCTTTTTAAATACAGGTTTAAGATTGTTTTTTGTAAAACTGTTGGGGCTGAAACTTGGCACACCATTGCCTTGCCTTATTGCAGTAGGTGACATCTTTGTATCACTAACGGGCAGTGCATCCAAGAACTCAGGATTAATTTCTTCAAGAAAACGACTAGGCTCGCAACCTGTTAATGTTCCCCAACGATAACGTGTCATGGCATAACTTAGTGTCAGCCGCTTTTCTGCTCTGGTAATGGCAACATAAAACAAACGCCTTTCTTCTTCAAGTTCATCACGCGAGTTAACAGCCAACTGCGATGGGAATAAATTTTCTTCAAGGCCGGAAACAAAAACTTCCTTAAACTCAAGTCCCTTAGCCTGATGAATGGTCATCAGTGAAACTTTATCATCATTACCATCATCGGTTTCGGCATCTGTAAGCAGGGCAATGTCCTGCATATATTCGTTCAGCAATTTTGTTTCAGATTGCTCCAGTTCTGCTGATGGTGCTTCAAGAGCTGTTTGTGCACCATCGCTAAACTCTTTTATACCTGCCAGCAACTCCTGTATATGTTCGTATTGACTGACACCTTCTGCAGTTTTATCATTAAATAATTCTTTCAACAATCCGCTTGATTGAGCAATGTGACTTGCCACATCATAAGCATTTTGAGTCTTTGCCAAAACAGAAAAACTTTGCATCATAGTAACAAACTCATTGATTTTTGTTTTTGTTCCCGTTGCAATATCAATCTCACGATCGTTTATATCCTGCATCACATCCCACAGCGTACAAGTACGTGCATCAGCAAGAACTAATAGTTTTTCATAAGTGGTTTTGCCGATACCTCGGGTAGGGTAGTTGTAAATTCTGTCAAGAGCTTCTTCGTCATACGGATTAATTGTAAGTCGAAAATAAGCGAGTAAATCTTTTATTTCTTTTCGTTTATAAAAAGACAAGCCTCCGAAAATTCTGTAAGGAATATTTAGTTTACGCAATGCTTCTTCTAAACTTCTAGACTGTGCATTGGTGCGATAAAGAATTGCAATTTCTTTGTTTTTAAAATGCAGATTCATTTTGTCTTCAAAGATTGCCTGTGCTACCTGTGCACCTTCCTCATTGTCGCTTAATGCCCTGAGTAATCTTATTTTTTCGCCACCTGTATTTTCTGTCCAGACTTCTTTTTTAAGTTGATTTCTGTTGTTGGCAATTACACTGTTTGCTGCGCCTACTATGGTCTTTGTGCTTCTGTAATTCTGTTCTAATTTAAAAGTCTTTAAATCAGGATAGTCTTTCTCGAAGTTGAGAATATTTTGAATGTTAGCACCTCGGAATGCATAAATACTTTGTGCATCATCACCCACAACACAAATATTTTCATGTGCTGCTGCAAGTTTTCTGACAATAATGTATTGTGCATAGTTTGTGTCCTGAAACTCATCAACCATCACATACTTAAATTTATTCTGATACTTCGACAACGCTTCAGGGTGATTTTTAAGGAGCAAATAGGTATTGAATAACAAATCATCAAAATCCATGGCATCAGACTGTTTCAATCGCTTTTGATAAATTTCGTATAGCATACCTATTTTTGGTTTGCCTGCCATTTTATCTTCATTGGTCAACTCGGAGTGATTCAGATAGTCACTTACAGAAAACAAATTATTTTTTGCAGACGAAATTCTGTTCAGTACCAATGAAGGCTTGTAGGTTTTGTCATCAAGATTCTGTTCATTGATAATTTTTTTAATCAGACTTTTTGAATCATCAGAATCATAAATGGTGAAATTTGTAGGGAATCCTATTTTCTCGGCTTCAATTCTTAAAATACGTGCAAATACTGAGTGAAAGGTTCCCATCCACAAATTTTGAGCATCATGACCAACTTTTTCCATGATGCGCTTTTTCATTTCACGGGCTGCTTTATTGGTAAAGGTTAAAGACAAAATATTAAATGGGTCAACCTGATTGTTGATCATGTGTATGATTCTGTAGGTAAGCACCCTGGTTTTTCCCGAACCTGCACCGGCAATAATCATACTAGGCCCTTTCATGCACTCAACTGCATCACGCTGCGATGGATTTAATTCATCTAAATAATTATTCATAATGGAATTTACTACTCTTCAAAGATAAGGGTTGCTTTGGTTATTAAAATGAAAACAGGGTATGTTTTTTCATACCCTGCTATTGAAAACTTTTTAATTAATTTCAAACTAATGATTACATATATTTTCTGAGAAAAGAATAATAATCATGTTTCAGATCAACATAAATATGCTCAAATGTTTTCATCCGTTCGCGAAGTGATGCTTCTACATCAACAATTTGCTGCGAAAATTTTCCGCCTTTACTTACTGATTCAAATTCTTCGTCTAATTTATTTTCAAATTGTTTTACATCATGATGCAGCAGGTCTATCTGGTCAACCTGAATGATAACCTGATTCTGAAAATGTTCAGCTTCGCGAAGTATATCTTTGTTTGTATTGCTTACAACTACATGTGACAGATGTTTACGCCAAAATCTCAATTCATTCTTGTAAAAATCCAGTGCCTTCAACCATTCGAGTAATTCAACATGGTTCATTTCAATTTTTGTTATCATACATTATGTTCTTTTGTAGCTGCTAAAATAGCACATTTCCGACTTACCTTAGTTACTGTCTCGGCAATAAATTTCTTTGTATGCTTTAAAAAACTAATTTTGGCTTGTAAACATTAAATCAATTCATGATGAAATCATTTATCAAATATGGAATTATGGGCTCATTGCTCGCATTTGCATGGACTTTGGTTGGTTACATTTTAGGTAACGAAACACAGGAAAAACTCAAATGGCTTAGCATGTTGGTGATGATTATAATTGTCGTGTTTTGTTTCAGGGCAGTTATCAATGAAGAGAAAAAAGCTAATGAAGGTTTTATTTCTTTTGGTAAGGCTTTTGGCATGGCATTTAAAACTGGTTTGGTAATGGCTTTATGCAGTGCCGTTTTCACTTATTTATATTTTAACTTCATAAATCCGGAATACATGGAGTTTGCCATTCAAAAGGCACAGGAGCAAATGCAATCACAAGGTTTGTCTGACGAGCAGATTGATATGTCAATGAAAATGCAGGCTAAATTTATGACACCGGCAATGATGACAATAGTTGCATTTTTCAGCTCGGTAATTATTTATGTAATTGTATCTTTGATAATGGGTGCAATAATGAAAAAAGAGAATCCTAATGAGATGAGTTAAAATTCACTCAACGTTTTCTTAATAATTGCAATACATTCATAAAGCTGTTCTTCTGTCATCACCAATGGTGGTGTAAATCTGATAATATCTCCATGAGTGGGCTTGGCCAAAATGCCATTTGCTGCTAATTTCAAACAAACATCCCATGCATCTTTTCCTTTGCTAGGTTTTATCACAATAGCATTCATCAGCCCTTTGCCGCGAACCAATGTCAGCATTTCATGCTTAAATTTATTTAACTCATCACGCAGAATTTTACCCAATTTAGTTGCATTCTCTGCAAGTTTTTCATCAAGTATTACCTGTAAGGCTGTTGTTGCAACTACACAGGCCAATGGGTTTCCTCCATAGGTTGAACCATGTTCTCCCGGCTGAATCGCTAACATAATATTATCATTAGCTAAAACAGCACTCACCGGCAACATGCCACCACTCAATGCTTTTCCCAAAATCAAAATATCGGGTTTCACGTTCTCATAATCGCAGGCAAGCATTTTACCTGTACGAGCTAACCCTGTTTGAATTTCATCAGCAATAAACAAAACATTATTTTGCCTGCATAATGCTGCTGCTTTAGACAAGTAGCCATCATCAGGAACAACAACACCGGCTTCGCCCTGTATAGGCTCAACAATAAATCCTGCAACGTTAGGGTCGGAGAGAGCATCTTCCAACGCTGCCAGATTATTATATGGAATAATTACATATCCCGGAGTAAACGGGCCATAGTTTGTTGATGCTGTTGGGTCTGTAGATGCAGAAATAATTGAAATAGTACGTCCGTGAAAGTTTCCTTCACAAAAAATAATTTTTGCCTGATTGCGTGCAATATCTTTATTCTTATAAGCCCACTTTCTGCAAAGCTTAATGGCTGTTTCAACAGCTTCTGCGCCTGAATTCATCGGCAACAGTTTATCATAGCCAAACAACTCAGTTGCATACTTTTCGTATTCTCCAAGCTTGTCATTATAAAAAGCTCTTGACGTAAGTGCTAACTTTCCTGCCTGCTCAACTAACGATGCCACAATACGCGGATGACAATGACCCTGATTTACGGCACTGTATGACGATAAAAAATCAAAATACTGTTTGCCTTCCGTATCCCAAACAAAAATACCTTCGCCACGGCTCAACACTACCGGCAACGGATGATAGTTATGTGCACCATAACGCTCTTCCAGTTCAATAAAATAACTTGATCCTACAGTTGTTTCCTTACTCATTTCCATAATAAAAAATTGTCTGATGCAAATTTAATCAATTGCCGCCACTTTATAGGTAGGCATTAGAATATTACGCTGTCAAAACATTCAAACAATCAATATCACTTCAGTCAAACATATCAAATCAAATTAAAACAACTATTTTTAACGCTTCAACAATTTACATGAAAAGAAAAACTTTTTCTATTGCCTTGCTTTTTTGCATCATCAGTCTGTTGGTTTATGGTTGGGGATTTTTTGGTCATAAACGAATTAACAGAATGGCTGTCTTTACTTTGCCAGCTCAACTAATGCGTTTCTACAAAGCCAACATTGATTTTATTGAAGAACATGCAGTTGATCCCGACAAAAGACGCTATGCCGTAAAAGACGAAGCCGCGCGTCACTACATTGACCTCGACCGCTATGGCGAATCTCCTCTCGACAGCCTGCCTAAAAACTGGAAGGCTGCTGTCGAAAAATACAGCAAAGACACCCTCATGGCGCATGGCATTGTGCCTTGGCATATCAACGTCATGCTTGGCCGCCTCACAGATGCATTCCGAAACAAAGACTACAACAAAATTCTACGCTACTCTGCCGACCTTGGACACTATGTTGCCGATGCACATGTGCCGCTGCACTGCACACAAAACTATAACGGACAACTCACCAATCAGGTGGGCATTCATGGCTTATGGGAGTCGCGCCTGCCCGAACTCTTTGCCGATGATTACGACTACTTCATTGGCAAAGCACAGGTCATCGAAAAACCTATGGACTACATCTGGGAAATCATCAGTCAAAGTTTTGCTGCAAAAGATTCTGTTCTGTTATTCGAAAAAGAACTCAATGCCCGATTCGATGCCGACCGCAAATATGCCTTTGAGCAGCGTGGAACCACCATGATGCGTGTCTATTCAGTTGACTATTCCAAACAATATCAGGACATGCTCAACGGCATGGTGGAACGCAGAATGCGACAGGCAATTATTGCAGTAGGCAGCTTCTGGCTCACAGCATGGACCAATGCCGGACAGCCTAACCTCGATGGTATCGAAAAAATTACCATCAGCGAGGAGATGAAACGCGAAATTGAAAACGAAGACAAAATGTGGCGCACGGGCAAAGTGCTGTCACCGGGTGGACATGCAGATGATGATCATTGATTTTTTGGAGTATCAACCAATAGTTTTTTATTTTTTCTTGAAGCACAAACTGCAGTAACATCTGCAAACGTTTCTACCGATAACTATCGGACTTCATAGTTCAGCCAGTTTTAAATCGGTAAATTGATTAGCACTGCTATATACATAAAAATGTGGCTCTGTAACTATTCGTGCTTCCACAGGATTGTTGTGTATGTAATTTACTTTTTGATCAATAAATTTATTACTGAATAAATCGAAGGCATGATTATGCTGTTCCCAAAACTGATATTTAACATTGTGCGCATTTTTATTGCCGTAAAACTCAAACATATAAAGCAACCATTCGCGCCTGCTTTCCGTGGCGCTTTCTTCAATCATTTTAATGATTTGCTTTGTGTAACTCTTAAAGTCTCGTAACATATCGCTTAAACTCACATCGTCTTCCGTTTTTGCAATTAAATGAATGTGTGATGGCATAATGCAAAAAGCAAACACTTTTAGCTTTTTATTGTCAATGCTGTAATTTAAGTTCTTAACTATCTCATCGCAGTAAATGGCTCTTGTAAAAACATCAATCCAACCAACTGTGGTTAATATAACAAAGTATAGCCCATCAGGAAATATTTTGTATTTTTCGCACATGCACCGGCAAAGTAAGTCTTATAGTTTGCAAGATGTAAACAAAATAAATGGCACGAGCGGAAAGGACGCTCGCACCTACGGGATTCATAAGTCAAACGAAAATAGAAACAATTTTTACTTTTTATCTAAAGAATTAGACTTCTTTCCTTTTAAGAATGTTTTTAATTGATGATTGTTTCCAACCAGCCACACAATATCGCCTTCTTCAAAAATAGTATTCGATGCAGGGTTAGGAATGCGTTGACCATTTTTTTCAATACCCACCACTAGTGCATGAGCTATTTCTCTTATACCGGAATTTCGTAAACTCTGCTGATTCAGCAGAGAATGTTTTGTCACTGTGAATGTTTGTAATCCAATTTCTTTTGCGGCATCATCTTCTTCAGTGGCTGGTTCAGCGTTCTCGAATAGTTCTTTGAATTTATTCAATTGCTCATCGGTTCCGATAACTGAAATTTTATCACCGGGATAAAGCCGCTCATTCCTGCTTGGAGGGGCAATTACATGGCTTCCGCGCTCTATCATTGCAATGTTGATTCCATACTTCTCCCGGAAGGAAAGTTCTTCCAAAGACTTTCCTATACAACTTGTTTCCGGCACTACATCAAAGTCAGTCATGTGCATATCCCAGGGCGCCATAACAGACCGCATTGCTTTTTGCTCCTCACGCTCATTAAGGTTAGATAAAAAACGATGCTCTACACGTTCATAAAGCCTTTGAAGATTTCTTGAAAAGATTATCACAGCAGTTGCTATCGTCAACACCCCGACAATAAACGCAACAAGAGGCGAAAAGAAAATCTGGAATAAAAAACCCACCAAGAAAATAGCTATAGCAACTCTTAAAAAATCTACGATTACCAATTGCACACGTCTCACTCCTTTATTTATCCAAATGCGCATATAGGTTTCCCTTTTTATTCGTCTTACTGCCAGTGCCCAAATAAAAGGAAACATAAATAGAAGCGTAACAAACACAGTAATAATTTCACCAGAGCCATTTGTCCATTCTGAAATGAGTGGATACAAAAAATTAGACGACAATAAAACAATAGCGACAAGGATTACAGTATGAATTAATGTGTTTATGCCATAAGCACGAAGCAAAATTTTCCAGTCGCTTGAAGCTGAAGACAATTGTTGCGCACCAACACTGTAGCGATTTAGACGGTTCACCCATTTTTCCGGTAATTTTTTTTCTAGCATATTGTAAATTACTTCGGAGTGTTTAATCAGAAAAGGGGTGGTTAGAGTTGTAACAATAGAAGCAGCCACTGCAATAGGATAGAGAAAACCACTTGTCACTTTTAACGTTACACCTAATGAAGCTATGATAAAAGAAAATTCTCCGATTTGTGCCAGACTTAAACCAGCCTGAATAGAGTGTTTTAACGGCTGCCCACCTAACAGCACACCAATAGCAGAGGCAATAAATTTTCCAAAAATTGTGATAAGGGTGATTATCAATACTGGCACTGCATAATCTACCAATATCTGAGGGTCGAGCATCATGCCAACAGAAACAAAAAACACTGCGGCAAATAAATTTTTAACCGGCTTGGTAAGGTGTTCTATTTTTTCTGCCTGCACCGTTTCCGCAAGTATAGAACCCATTATGAAAGCACCCAACGCTGCTGAAAATCCAACTTGTACGGCAAACATCACCATCAGCAGGCACATTGCAATCGAAATGATTAGTAGCATTTCATCGTTCATTAACTTGCGTGTTTTCTTTAAAAAAGTAGGAATGAAAAAAATACCGCCTATAAACCATACGATGAGAAAAAATATCAGCTTCAATATCTGTATAAACAATTCACTGCCTACAAATTCTCGACTTACCGCCAGAGTAGAAAGCAATACCATTAACAGGATGGCTACGAGGTCTTCAACAATCAGTATCCCGAAAACTAGTGTAGCAAATTTCTGTGTGCGAGCACCAACTTCCTCAAATGCCCGGATGATAATTGTTGTGGAGGACATAGAAAGTATTGCACCTAGAAAAATACTATCCATTAACGACCAACTGAGTAGTTGCCCGGTAATAAATCCAACCACAATCATTATTACAATCTCAACAATAGCAGCAATAGACACCGAGCCGCCTACTTTTGCTAATTTTTTAAAACTAAATTCAAGACCAAGAGTGAACAACAGAATAATAACTCCTATTTCTGACCAAACTTTCACAGCTTCCTCATCAGCAACTGTTGGGAATAGCGAAATGTGTGGACCCACCAACAATCCCGCAAGTATATATCCCAGTACTAGTGGTTGCTTTATTTTTTTGAAAATAAGCATAGTAATACCTGCTACAATTAATATGAGCCCGAGGTCTGAAATTAAATGAGGTAAATGAACCATTAGTAATTCTCATATTATGTTAACTGAACAGAGCTAACATAAAAATATGGGCTGCAAGATAAAAAAACGTGATGAACTTGACTTCCTGATAATCCACGCTCATCCTCGTCTGATTGGCTGCATTAAGGGTATGAAACGAGAAGGTTTTCCTAAGCAACCATAAAACATATCTGTCTTGGGGTAAAAAATTACTTTACACACAAAATTTGCAGCTTACTAACAGTAAAACTTTCAAAACATTCTTGGACAAACTATGATTGCGGCAGTTGCGATAATCTGCTCAAAGAGTTGCGAATAATTTATATATTTGCTTCATATTGAATAAATTTGCGAATTGTGAGTGTTGATAATATAAAAGTTATCCGTCACCCGTGCCGGCAGTACTAACTCGAGACTATCTGCAAGAATTTACCTTTGACAACCACTATAAAGTAAAATGATAATGAAAAAACGAATCAGCTTAGCGCTTTTAATTTTGATTGCAGGAGTTGTAAACGGACAGTCAAACAATCCTGCACCAAATGGTTTTGCGAATTTCAACGAGTTTAGTCATAACACTCCGTCAATGACTTTGAATTTTTCAGTAAAGCAACGGACGCAAGGAAATGTTTTTATGACAGGTGGAATCACAAACTACAGACTTGAAAATATCCAGCCTAAGAGTGATAAAGAAAAATTGGAAAAAGAAGTTTGGGGAGTGATGGTTCACGACACTGTTTATATTAATAGTTACCCATATTCTAAAGTTAAAGGATACAACCAAATTATTGATAAAGGTTATTATACTTACTTCATTGGTGAACCAGCACGGACAGAAAAAGAGCAGCGTGATTTAGGAATAATAAAACCAACTGAAAGTCAAATAGCAGTTTGTTGCCAAGCAGGATATGTGATTTCACCAGACGGAACAATTAAACTTTTGCGTCCTGAATTATTATCAGAATTGTGTAAAGACAATGAAGAAATAAGCAAAGAGATTGCAGCAGCAAAATTGAAACTTGAGGATGTTCATCAAATGTTTGCTTGTCTGAAAAAGTATAACGCTACGAAAAAATAGTTGTGCAAACTTCGGACTTGTGAACTTCGGACATACAACTTTATTGCGTTAATCCTTTTTTTGTTAACCAATGCCAAGAGTAAACGACATGAACAATAAAAATATTTTAATTTCAGGTGCTGGTATTGCCGGAACCACATTAGCATTTTGGTTGAAAAAGTACGGTTTTAATCCTACGATTGTTGAAATAGCTCTAAAGTTAAGAGAAGGTGGTTACGCAATAGATTTTATGGGTGCTGGTTACGATGTTGCCCTAAAAATGGGAATTGCAGACGAGCTTAAAAAGGTTGACATAGATTTTTCTAAATTAAAATTGGTTGACAAAAACGATCAAGAGAAAGGAAGCATGAACTATGAGAAAGTCAAAAATTTAATGAATGGGAGAGCCATGACATTGCTCAGAAGCGACCTTGCGAAAACCATTTATAATTCTTTGAACAATGAAGTTGAAATTATTTTTGACGATACAATTCAGCAAATAGAACAAAATACTGGTGAAGTAAAAGTCAGTTTCAAAAATGGAAATAAAAGAAATTTTGACCTCGTGATAGGTGCTGACGGGTTACATTCTAAGGTGCGAAACCTCGTTTTTGGTGATGAAAACCAATTTGAAAAATATCTTGGCTACTATACTTCCTCATATACAATCAATAACTTTTCTATTGGCAACAATGCATTTTCAATGTATAATTATCCTTACAAGCAAGTTGCCATTTATTCTAACAGTAGAAATCAAACAACTGCTTTCTTCATTTTTAGCTCAGCCGAACAACTCACATACTCACAACGTGACATTGAAAAACAAAAACAAATTATGCGACAAGAATTTGAAAATGGTGGATGGAAATGCCATCAATTACTTTCTGCTCTTGACACCACTACAGATTTTTATTTTGACTCTGTCAGTCAGATAGAAATGGACAAATGGTCGAATGGCAGAGTGGCATTGGTTGGAGATGCTGGCTATTGTCCGTCACTTTTATCCGGCAAGGGTTCGACCCTTGCAATGGTTGGAGCATATATACTTGCAGGTGAGCTTAAAGAAGCAAATGGAAACTACCAACAAGCATTTGAGGAATATGAAAAGCAGTTCAAATCATTCATGGAGAAGAAACAAAAATCAGCACAGTCGTTTGCCAAATCATTTGTTCCGAAAAGTAGCTTCGGAATTTGGTTAAGAAATTTGGTTTTCAAACTAATGTCAATTTCAGTTTTTTCAAAACTATTTATAAACCAATTCAAAGACATTGGGCTAAAACTCAAAAACTATTGAAATGCATTGGCTATAACATCGTATCCTATGTAAATCCCTACACTCAGGCACGTAGATAAATTTTCTTTTGAAGAGGAAAACATTTTTGAATTTTGCCTTCCTTTTTATCTCCTCAGCGTTTCCACAATTTTACAACGGGTGACTCTGAGAATGAAGGACATTATAAACCTTCAGACTTCTCAAAACGTTATTCTAACTATAAATTAAAATTTAGTATTTAAAACTGCAAAATTCGTAGCTGTAATTTTCTATAGTCCCCCTCTGGCGCAAGTCCAATGTCATTAAGTTAAGGAAACAAACAGCTGTCTATTAATAAATTAATGGCGCTCAATACATTTAGCTAATGGCATATTTCTCCATTTGTAAAAAAACAAATGGCAATAAAATCAA
>Ga0209063_1000030_pt1 | contig 175757 bp, 140 predicted proteins | sample KloWWTmeKNB19Kit_FD_187177 | JGI IMG/M metagenome (GOLD analysis project Ga0209063, IMG submission 187177) | Active sludge microbial communities from Klosterneuburg, Austria, studying microevolution and ecology of nitrifiers - Klosterneuburg... | ecosystem: Engineered > WWTP > Aerobic digester... | reverse complement strand
ATAAAAAAAGAAAAACTGGTTGACTTTAGCAGTGTTAAATTTATTGGCACCAATAAAGTACAAACAATGTTGTATGAAATTTCGGTGAAAAACAACAAAAAAGAAACCATACAACTCTTATTGAAAGATCAGTTTCCCATTGGTACCAATAAAGATATTGAAGTGCAGCAAACTGAAAGCAGTGGGGGAGATATCAACAAAGAAACTGCTGTGGTTACCTGGAAATTATCCATTGCTTCAGGCCAAAGTGAAAAGAAAAGAATTGGGTACAGTGTTAAATTCCCCAAAGGCAAAAGGGTAAACCTTTAAATAAAATCTTTAGTTTATGTAAAAGCAACCGGTTTTAAACGGTTGCTTTTTTTATGGAGCTCAATGGTAAAAAAAGTTGATCAATCACTTGCCGCTATTTGCCGATATTTGTAACCTTAAACAAAAAATTATGGAAGAAAAGGCTTTTATTTTTGATATGAACGGCACCATGATTAACGATATGATTTACCATGAGGAAGCCTGGCATAAAATACTTACCGAAAAACTTGGGGCAAGAATTTCCCGTGCACAAACAAGGGAGCAGATGTATGGTAAAAATGAAGAGTTACTCATAAGGGTTTTTGGAAAAAATAAATTTACCCTTGCAGAAATGCAGGCTTTGTCCATGGAAAAAGAACAAATATACCAGGCCAATTATTTTCCGCACCTTAAATTAATCAAAGGGCTCGGCAATTTTTTTGATCAGGCTTTTATCAAAAAATTCCCAATGGCTATTGGCACTGCGGCAATACCTTTTAATGTAAATTTTGTTTTGGATAACCTAAAACTTCGTAAATATTTTAAGGCCATTGTTACTGCAAATGATGTAGCCGTAAGTAAGCCCAACCCAGATGTGTTTTTGAAATGTGCAGAATTGTTGAAAATAAAAAATGAAAATTGTATCGTTTTTGAAGACTCACCAAAGGGGGTAGAAGCAGCAAATAATGCAGGTATGAAATCTGTTGCAATTACCACCTATCACTGCAAAGAAGAATTTGAACATTTTGAAAATGTATTGTTTTGTATAGACGATTATAACAACAGTAATTTGCAGGGCTTGTTAATATAATGATTTAAATCATAATTATTGCATTTAATTAATATGTAACAAATTGATTTGTACAAAAAAAAATCTACTTTTAAATATCATTTTTTTTTCGTATTATTGAGGTTTACTACCTGTGATAAACGTATATCCCGACCTTAGTTTTATTATTTTTCAAAATGAAAAATTCAGCTTTTTAAACTGATTAATGAGGATACGTTTATTCATTACTATAATATTTTGTGCTTCATTGCGTATGGGTTTTTCGCAGGTGGCAACTTCCTATCAATTTATTGATACCTTACTTTCTTATAATCCTCTTATTGCAGTACCCGGCACAACTCCTGCTGCAATTTTTGATACCGGGTGGGATGATAAAAATACCATGGTATTAACCCTGCCTTTTCCTTTTTTTTATAATGGTACTACTTATCCTACAGGTACAATAGTAGGCCTGGATACCGATGGATGGATAACTTTTGCACCGGCATTTATGACGGGTGTGGGTGTAGGCGGTTCCTGGGTTTCGGCAGTAAACTCATCGGGCGCATATTTATATGGCAGTGGTAATAACAATGGCTTTGCAGGTTTTGATATTGATATTAAATTTCAAAAATATGCTCCGGTAATAGGCAATTTAACCAATGCAAGCAGGTATGTAACCGGAATTACAGGAACCGAATGGGATAGTTTAAAAATAGGTACAAGGCTTGTAGGTAACGGCATTCCAAATGGTACGGTAATACGATCCATAAGTGTTGCAACCAATACATTTGAAATGAGTACGGCAGCAACGGCAACTATTGCTAATGCCAGCATTATACCTTGTACAGGGTTATATAGTGGTGTAAGAGGTTCTGCACCCAACCGGGAATTTGTAATACAATGGGTAAGCGCCAAAAAATATAAGTATGCTACATTCCCCGATTCGGAAGAAGATATTAATTTTCAAATGATATTAACAGAAAGTAACGGGGATATTTCACAACAAAGTCTTATTGTTTCGTATGGAAGGATGTATACTTCTTCTACCTTAAATAATGTGTTTGCACAAGTAGGCTTAAGAGGAGCAAATAATACCGATTTTAATGCCCGAAAATCTACTGCATCAACTGTGCCACCCGATAATTGGGATATTACAGTGCCGGCTACGGGTAATCATGACGGGGTACATTATAAGCGAAATTTAATACCACAGGTTGGTTTGCAATTTATTTGGAAACCAAAATGTATTACACTGGCATCTCCTAGTGTTATCAATGGTCCATCGCCGGCTTGCCGGGGAACGTCACAGGTATATTCTATTGATAGTATCCCGGGGGCTTCTTTTTATCAATGGAGCTATAGCGGTACAAATGTTACTTATAGTGCAGTAACAACTACCTATTCAAATATCTTAACATTTGCTGTTAATGCAACAGGAGGGATATTAACGGTAAGGCCAGGCAATGCCTGCGGCTTAGGTATTATAAGAACAAAAACTATTACTGTTCCTGCATTGATTCCTCCAAGTATCGGCTACCCTGGCACCTCAATTTATTGCAAAAGCGATGTACCCAAAAATCCTGTAATAATGAGCCCCGGCGGAGGAACATTTTCTTCATTTCCCCCTGGGTTAAACATTAACTTCACTACAGGCCGTGTAACGCCAGCAACAAGTTTGGAAGGTGTTTATAGCGTGGTGTATGCTGTTGCCACAGGCGGTTGCGAAGCACAGGATACTACTACAGTTACTATAAAAGATATTGTTTATGCAAGGGCTTATGGAACTCCGGCAAGTTCCTGTAACGCTGCCAATGTACAGTTAAATGCTTTTACCAATGCGGTATATGATGTAATGCAAACAACTTATGCATTGAATTCGCCGGTTGCATCACCACCTGCTGTAAATGTATGGAGCACACAAACAGACGATGCCTTAAGCGGCCCCATAACTATTCCTTTTGCATTTACTTTTTATGGGCAATCTTATAGCCAGTTTTACATTAGCAGCAATGGTTATATTCAGTTTGGTGCTACACCCTTTTCATCTAATACGCCACAATTAATACCGGATGCATCTGCTGCTAATAATATTATTGCGCTTGCCTGGGCAAATCTTGTTGTAGATCCATTTACTAATTCTGTAAGCAGGGTACGATATTTTGAGTTGGGTACTTCTCCAAACCGCAGAATGGTAATTGAATTTAATAACCTCAGGTTTTTGGGCGGAGATGGTTCGCAAAATGTAACCGGCCAAATAAAATTATTTGAATTTGACAGGCATATTGAAATACATATAAAATCAATTAATGATAATGGATTGGGAGTTTTGAAAACTATGGGTATTGAAAATAGTAATGGATCTGTTGCCAATGCTGTTCCCAACAGAAATATTGGTACATGGAATGAGTTTACTCCTGTGGCATGGTCTTTTGTTCCATCAACGGTTACTTATGCCTGGAGCCCTTCTTTCAATTTAAACAGCCCGGTTATTGCCAACCCGGTTGTAAGTGGTCTTTCTGCTTCTACCAACTATGCTGTTTTAATTACGGATGTTAGTACAGGATGTACTGGTACGGCATCTGTACCTGTAAGTGTTCTTACTGCTGCATCACCTACTACTACTGGCAATTCCCGTTGTGGCCCCGGTACAGTAGTGTTAACGGCAAATGGCGGTGCATTGCCTGTTACATGGTACGATGCTGCAGTAAATGGCAATGTGCTGGGTATGGGCGGAAGCTTTACCACTCCTGCAATTCCAGTAACTACAAATTTTTATGCTACTACAGAAAATTTAGTTACAGGTAAAGTTGAACTGGGTAATGGTTCGTTAATAGCTACTTCTTACGAAGGTGTTTTTCACCATGCAAGGGGTGGTGTGCAACTACAATATTTAATTAGGGCTTCTGAATTAAGGACAGCCGGGTTAAGAGCAGGATCAATTAGTAATGTTGCTATTAAAATACCTATTTTAGATACACAGGTTTATAACGGTTTTACAATTGCTATTGCATCTACTGCATTAAGCAATATGGATAGTGGCCTTTACAAGGGAATCTTTACTACAATTTATAACCCGGTTAATTATACACCTGCACAGGGCCTCAATACATTTACTTTTTCCGTACCTTATAACTGGAATGGCAACAGTAATTTTATTTTAAAAATTTGCTGGAGCAATAATAATGCAGGTGGCATAGGAAATTATGCCGTTGCAGACCCTACCGATTATGCATCGGGAGCATATAGGTTTACAGATAGCGTATTAACAGCTGTGGTATGTGCAGATACACTTACCTCGGGTTTATTATTTAAGCGGCCACAATTTACTTTTGGCGGTAGAATAATTGGTTGCCGTTCCAATGCCGCCGCTGTACAGGCTTTAATTAACCCTAGGCCCGATACATTTTCTATTGATCCGCCAGACAGCATTTATGTTTGCGGTACTCCTAGGGAATTAAAAATTATCGGTGGTAAATACGTTACTGGTGCCAAGCAGGTTTTATTGAGTGAAAATTTTGAAACTTTTCCATCACCGTTATTTGCTATTTCGGGTGGTTCTGTTTCTGCAACTTCAAGTAATTATGCAATTCCGGGTTCTACAAGATCGGTAAGAGTTGGTTACCTCGGTAATTCGCCCACTCAATTAACTTCAACAACGAATAGTTACCAGCTTAGCTCTAACCTGAATTTAAGCGCATACGGCTCTGCACAATTAAGTTTTTCGCATATTTGTGCTCTTGAAGATAGCAATGCAGCTTTTGATGCAGGATTTATTCAATATTCTTCCGATGGCGGAACTACGTGGCAAACCTTACCTGCAACCGGATATAAAGGAGAAGGTAAACTGATGAATTTTGTAAATGGCTTCCCTGCAAATGGCGTGGTATTTTCAACAAAAAGTTATTCCGATTGGAAGAATCAATTTACATCTGTAGTTTCAACACCTGGCATTGGCCCAATTGTTCCTTTATGGAAAAATGAATTAATAGACATTCCATTTAATGCTTTAACCAACCAGTTTCGCCTTAGGTTTATTATTACCTGCGATGTTTCAAATGCCTACTATGGCTGGCTTATAGACGATTTAAAAATTACTGGTTACAATGCCACACAAGCACCAACAGTATGGTCGCCAACAACAGGATTGTTTAATGATGCAGCCGGTACTATTAATTATACCGGAACAAATTCCACTTCGGTTTATACTCTTCCATTAGTTAATACCTCTTACATAGCTACAGGAACGGGTCCAACAGGTTGTACCATTAAAGATACTGTAGTGGTACAACCCAAGCCTTTTAATTCCTGGCTGGGTTTTAATATTGATTGGAATGACCCAATAAACTGGTGTCCGGCCCTACCTACATCTATTTCTGATATTGTAATTCCTAATGGGGTTACTTACTATCCTTATATTTATGACAGCCTTCCGGTAGCAAGAAATATAATTATTGAAAGCAATGCTTTTATTACCATTGATACTTTAGCAAGGTTAAGGGTTTATGGAAGTTTACAAAATTCAGGTACATTAAACAATAGGGGAAATCTAACCCTTTGCAGTATTGGAATGACGCAAACCTACCCAGGCCCTGCTTCTACAATACCTTTTATGGATATTTTAGAAATTGCCACTACGGGAACAGGAAAGGTTTTACTCGATAAAAATACCTATGTAAATACTGAATTAAAACCCACATCGGGCCACATGGATTTAGGTAATTTTAATTTTACTATTTCATCTACTGATACTTTAACGGCAAGAGTTTCAAAATTAGCAAGTGCAACTTCTGGTTTTGATTATAGCGGTACCGGAAGGTTTTTTGTAGAACGTTATATTAAGCAAGGCCGTAAATGGAGGTTGCTGGCAGCCCCGGTAACGCCGGAGCTTTCTGTAAACCATTCCTGGCAGGAAGGCGCAACCAGCCAGGCTCAAAATCCTGTACCGGGTTATGGTATTCAAATTAATGGGCATCTGTCGCCTTTGTCGCCTTATTTTGATGCGTTTTCACCTGGCGGGCCAAGTGTAAAGGTTTGGAACACAATTACCCAATCATATCGTGGAATAGACAGTACTACTATACCTGTAGCCAATGATAGCGGATATATGGTATTTGTGAGAGGAGACCGCCTTAGCCTTTCCTCTAATGCGCTTGTAAGTAACACTACATTACGTACAAAAGGAAAATTAATAACCGGCAATAAAACATTAAACTTTACGGGAATGCTGGCTGGCCAGTTTATTTGCGCTGCCAATCCTTATGCATCTGCAATTGAACTGCGTTCCATTACCAGAACCAATGTTTCACCCATGTTTTATGTTTGGGATCCTTTCTTAAGTAACCCTGTAAATGGCGGTCAGTACGGCCTTGGCGCTTTTCAGCTATTAACTTTTAATAGTGGAACGGGGGATTACGAAATTTTCCCGGGTACCGGAAGCTATGGAGCAGCAAATTCTGTATGTAACAATTTAGAATCGGGTTCTGCATTTTTTGTAAAGGCTGAGAATAATGGTAATAGTACCCTTTTATTTACCGAAAATGGTAAAGCAGCCGGAAGCAATGCTGTTTTCCGTATGGGTGGAAACAACATGCAGCGCTTTATGATGTTGCTGGAGAAAAAACATACCGACAGCAGCTATTTTACCCTTGATGGTTCTATGTTGCATTTTGGTGAATTATACAGTAATAATGTAGATGCTGAAGATGCCAATAAATTGAGAAACACAGGTGAAAATATTTCAATTGCAAAAGGCAATATTGAACTCATGCTGGAACGTCATGCATTAGTTAATTCCGAAGACACTATTTTTCTTAATATTAGAAATATGAAAGTGGCCAAGTACAGGATAAAATTTATTACAGAAGACTTACAACTTTATGGTCTTTCGGCTTATTTAATAGATAATTTCCTCAACACTTCCACGCTGTTAAGTACACAGGGCGAAGATTTATATGATTTTAGTATAACCAATAATGAAAGTGCAGCAGTAAACAGGTTTATGATTGTATTTAAACAGCAAATTGCCTTGCCCGTTACTTTTATTAATGTAGATGCGGTGCGAACAAATGAAAAAACTGTATTGGTTCATTGGGATGTGGCCAACCAGCAAAATATAGTACGGTATGAAGTTTTAAGGAGCCTCGACGGAGAAAATTTTACCGAAAAGGGAATGATAAATAATATTCAAAACAGCCAGGTAAATTATTTGCGTTTTCAGCGTGCAGATAATAATGCTCCGGCACAAACGCTTTATTACAGGATTAAAGCAATAGAAACATCCGGAAGAACCATTTTAAGCAATATTGTAAAACTGGCAGAAGTAAAACAGAAATCTTCTATTGCGGTAATACCAAACCCGGTAACCGGAAAATTGCTTAAAGTATATTTTAAAAACCAGCCAAAAGGGAACTATTCTTTAAAATTACTGGCATCAAATGGGCAAGAAGTTATTGCCGGAAAGATTTTTACTATAACAAGTAATAATGAAGTACATAAAATTAAATTACCGGCAAATACGGCATTTGGCGCATACAAACTCATCGTTAACCATCCGCATCAGGGCACTATCACATTAGATTTGATAGTGGAATAATTTTTCTTTTATTAAGATAGAAGAGGAGAGTTTCAAGCCAATCAATACTGCTCATTGGTATTGGGGAAATCGCCACATTTTACATCTTTAATATAATGCTGCACAGCCCCGGAAATTTGGTCATTCAAATTTAAATACTGTCGCAAAAAACGGGGTTTAAATTCGGTATTGATACCCAGCATGTCATGCATCACCAGCACCTGGCCATCGCAATTGCCACCGGCGCCAATACCAATTGTTGGTATTTGCAGGCTGCTGCTCACTTCGGCAGCTAATGTTGCCGGTATTTTTTCCAGCACTATACCAAAGCAACCCGATTGCTGCAGGAGCAAAGCATCTGTTTTTAATTTATCGGCTTCGGTTTCTTCTTTTGCCCTTACTGCATAAGTGCCAAATTTGTAAATACTTTGTGGTGTGAGCCCAAGGTGGCCCATTACGGGAATTCCGGTATCTACAATGCGTTTTATGGAGTCTGCAACTTCCGAGCCGCCTTCCATTTTAATGCTGTGGCCGCCGGTTTCTTTCATGATGCGAATAGCGCTGCTCAACGCTTCTTTACTGTTTCCCTGGTAAGAGCCAAAGGGCAGGTCAACAACAACCAGGCAGCGTTCTACACCTCTTACTACCGACGATGCATGGTAAATCATTTGGTCTAATGTAATTGGCAGCGTAGTTTCGTGGCCGGCCATTACATTGCTTGCGCTATCACCCACAAGAATAATATCTATACCTGCTGCATCAAATATTTTGGCAAATGAAAAATCATAAGCCGTTATCATAGAAATTTTTTCTCCAGCAGCTTTCATCTTTTGCAAGGTGTTGGTAGTTATTCTTTTTACTTCTTTATTTACAGACATGTAATGAGTTTTTAAATAACAGAGAACGGTTAAACAAATACATTTTCCCCAACCAATTCCGGTATAAATATATCATTAATTTAATAATAATATCTTAGTTGCTTAAGCCCCGGCTTATAAATTTTTATTTTTTACTTCGTTCCACAAATGCTTTATTAAGCCGTCTGCAAGGCCAATTTTGGGCACATAAATTTCTTTTGCATTGGCCCAGCGCATGGCCTGTGTATAAATTTGCAAAGCTGGTACTATTACATCGGCCCTGTCTTCCCTAAGGTTAAATTTTTCTATCCTTTCAGTAACGGATAATGCAGAGAGGTCTTTATAATAATCCAGAAGCAATTCAATGGATAATGGCCTCCCTTCTTTGCGTTTACTCAGCGAAAACACTTTATTGATGTTGCCACCACTACCAATGGCCACAACCTCTTTTTGGTCTTTAGTAATTTGCTTAATGCAAGTTTTAAAAATATCCCATTCATCATCGCCTACTTTATTTTTTAAAAGCCTTATGGTGCCAATATTAAAAGATTGTTTGTACTGCAGCACATTGCTGCTGAAATAAGATAACTCGGTGCTGCCGCCGCCAACATCAATATACAGGTAGCTTTTGTCAATGTCCAGGTTTTCGGCAAAGTGATTTTCGTAAACAAGGTTGGCCTCAAAATCTCCGGTAATTACTTTTATGCCGATGCCGCATTCTTTTTCAATAAACTTGATGATTTCCCCGGCATTTTGCGCATCTCTCATTGCACTGGTAGCACATGCAAAATGCGCTTCTACTTTATAAGCATTCATTAAGTGCCGGTATGCTTTCATGCATTCGGCAAACATATTTATTTTTTCCTGGCTGATGCTGTTGTTTTCAAACACATCAAAACCCAGGCGCAAAGGAACTCTTACAAGGTTGAGCTTATTGAAAGAAGCCCCGCCATTTTTGTTTTGAATAACTTCACTTATAAGCAATCTTGCTGCATTACTGCCTATGTCAATTGCGGCTAATACCAAATGGATAAATTTTTGTTGAATGGTAAATTTCGGCAAAAAAATTTACTGCGGCATCACATGGCCTGTTTTATTGTGTAATTTTGAAAAAAGATATTCATAGGTTTTCAACTGTGAGCGTACCGGCTTTAATGAATTGGTTACATATTTATTTTGTAAGGCGTTATTTAAAACCCTTGCCTTGCAATTATCTGAAAGCTGTATATTGATGATGTCTAAAATTTCATTTTTTATTTCGGTATTAGTTATGGAGCAGCATACTTCCAGCCGGTAATCGAGGTTCCTTGACATCCAGTCTGCCGATGAAATAAATACTTTTTGTTGCCCGCCATTTTTAAAAATAATTACCCTTGCATGTTCAAGGTATTCATCAATAATACTAATGGCCTTAATAGGTTTTTTAAATTTAATGTTTTCTGTAAACATGCTGCATATACCCCTTATGATGAGGTTTACTTCCACGCCTGCCCGGGCAGCTTCGGCTAATTTATTGATTAAGGTTACATCGCTCAATGAATTGAGTTTTACCGTGATGGCAGCTGGTTTATTTTTACGGGCATTTTTAATTTCTTTTTCAATATGCTTTACCCAAAAGCTCCTCATTAAATAGGGTGATACGCTTACTTTTTTGCATGCTTTGAGTAAATGATTGTTGGATTTTGGGTTTTCGAGGTATTGAAAAATCCTGTTTATATCGGCAAGTAGTAATGGATTGGCTGTAAGCAGGCAATGGTCACCGTAAACCAATGCGGTTTTTTCATTGAGATTCCCTGTATTTATAAAGCCATAATGCTTAATGGAGTTGCCATCTTTTCTGCGGATAGAACAAATTTTTGCATGTACTTTTCTATGGGGATGGCCAATTAAAACAGTAACGCCTGCTTCTTCCAATTCATTTTTCCAGGCAAGGTTATCCGCTTCTTCAAACCTTGCCCTTAACTCGAGCATTACGGTAACCTGCTTACCGTTTTTTACTGCATTAATGAGCGCATTAATAATTTTTGATTTTGGCGCCAGCCGGTAAAATGAAATACTGATATTGGTTACACAGGGGTCGATAGCGGCTTCACGGAGCAAATCTATAACACTTTCAAATGAATGATAGGGAAAATGCAGCATCACATCTTGCTCCAAAATTTTGGCAGTTACACTTTGTGCATTTTTGAGAACCGGGTGGGTAAAAGGCTTTTTCCGGATATTTTTTTTATCAAAAACCTCCTGTGGAAAGTCCATAAAATCTTTAAAATTATGGATGCGGCCCCCGGCTATCATGTTTTCTTTTTTGGAGAGGCCAAGCCTCTTTACGAGATAAGTGAGTAAAAATATATTTATGTTTTTATCGTAAATAAACCTTACCGTACGGCCTTTCTTCCTGCTCTTTAAACCCTTTTCAATTTTTTGGATAAAAGTGGTGGAAACATCATTATCAATATCAATTTCTGCATCCCTGGTAACTTTAATTACATGGGCTGTAAATTTATTGTAGCCAAAAAACGAAAATACTTCGGGCAGGCAAAACTTTATAATGTCTTCAAGGAGGATAATATATTTTTTATCATTAAAAGCCGGTAATATCACAAATCTAGGTAATCGGTTTACGGGAATAGATACCAGCGCAAAGCGAATGGGAAGGCTATTGTCGGCTTTGGCAAGGGTACAGGCCAGGTAAAGGGATTTGTCATTGAGCACGGGCATGGCCCTCATGTTTTCTATCATTAACGGTACAATAAAATTTCTTACTTCCTCAAGAAAATAATTGCGAACAAACCCTTTTTGGCGGCGGTGAAGCTGTTCGTCATTTACCAGGTAAATTTTCTCCTGCTTCAGTTCTCTTTTTGTTGCTTCCCAAATTTTTTCAAAACTGTTTTGTTGCCGTAAGAGGACTTCATGTATGGTTTCCAATATTTTTCCCGGGTTTTCGTTAGGGTTCAATTTGCCTTTTTGGCCAAGCTCCTGCATTTTCTTTAATGCTGCCACTCTTACCCTAAAAAATTCATCAAGGTTGTTGGAAACAATTCCTAAAAATTTAATGCGTTCTCTTAAGGGCACAGTTTTATCCGCAGCTTCCTGCAAAACCCGGTTGTTAAATGCCAGCCAGCTAATGTCCCTGGGGATAAAATTGTTTTTTTTCAAATAGCGGATATTATTGTATAGCAACCCTCATCAGTAAAGGATAATTTGTATTCATTTTTGCATTCACTTATGCGCCACCGCATATTTTATTTATGGTTTCGGTTGTAGAAAAACCAGCTACAATCTTAGCAATATGTATTTTACCGCCATGTGCTATTACTTCTTTGGCGCCGGCAATTTGGTCAACAGTATAATCGCCGCCTTTTACCAATACATCCGGGAGTATGGACCTAATAAGGTGTAACGGTGTATCTTCTTCAAAAATTACGATAGCATCCGTTATTACAAGGCTTGCCAAAATTAATGCCCTGGCATTTTCATTTTGTACCGGCCTGCCCGGGCCTTTTAACCTTTTTACAGATGCATCGGAGTTTATGCCTACTATTAAAATATCGGCCTGCTGTGCCGCTTCGGTAAAGCTTGCAATATGGCCTTGGTGCAACATGTCGAAAACTCCATTGGTAAAAACAATTTTTTTATTGAGTAAGCGCCATCTTTTGAGTTGCTTTAATAAATCAGCCGGTGAAAATATTTTCGCTGGAATTGCCTGTATTGATTTCATTACGCTTATTTGTTGAGTAAAGTAAATATAATAAACATAAACCGCCTGCTATTAAAATTATTGTGGTGTTTAATCCCCACATGAGCCATCCAAAAGCCTTGCCAATGCCCATGGATATGCCATAAATACTTAAAGTTTCCATCACAAAAAAAGGGAACGAACCTATTCCGCCTGGTGTGATTATCATGGCAAAAGTTGCCAGAGTAAGTACAGCGCATGCTGCTTTTAACCCTAAATGCACCGTGCCATCAAATGCTGCAAAAGCAAAATAAATTTGCAATAAATACATGCTCCAAATAAAAACAGTGTGTGCAAGGAACTGCCATTTTTTTTTCAGTTTCCTTATGCTCAAAATTCCTGTTAAAAGCCCATGGGTAAATTGTCTGGCCAATTGAACCCATTTATTTCCGGGATATTTTTTGAATAACCATTTTAAAAAAAATGTTACTGCAATGCCTGCTGCAACAAGCAGAAATAGTTTTAACCATAATGGAAAACCCTGGTTGCTTGTAAAATGTTGTAATTCGCCGGAAAAATAATCACCCACAAGGCTCATTTGAATTAATACCGTAAAGGCAATAAACAGCATAAAGCAAAAAAAATCAAATGCCCTTTCTATAATAACGGTGCCTAATAGTTTATCTACTTTTAAATTTTCTTTTTTTGCCAAAAATGTGCATTTCACAATTTCACCAAGCCTGGGAACAAAGGAATTGGCAAAATATCCCAAAATTGTAACGGCAAAGCTATTGGAAAGTTTGGGTGCATAGCCCAGCGGCTCCATCAGTAACATCCAGCGCATGGCACGGCTCAAATGCGATAAAATTATCATTAGGGCAATCAATGGAATCACCCATAAATTGGTTTCTTTTAGTGCTCCAAAAAACTCCTCGCTTTCTTTTTGTGGCATAGCCCCCAATTGCCACCAAACCAAAAACACCCCGAGGCCAATAAAAAAAATGTATTTTAAATATTTATAGGTTTTCCTGTTCATGAAGAACAATATTATGGTATGAGCATATTATCTATTAATCTTACTTCATTTAAATATGCGGCAACAAGGGCTACCAGTTTTTCTTCTCCGTTCCAGTGGGTTACCGTTTCCAAAGTAGCGGCAGATGCAATTACTACATAATCTACTTTAAATCCTTCTTCGTTCAGCCGCTGGGCCATTTGTTGTTGTAGTAATAACAAATTTCCCGGTTTAATATTTTTTTTAATGAAAAATAATTTTTTACTCAATTGTAAGGCCAATTTTTTTTCTGGTTCAGTAAGGCGCATATTGCGGCTGCTTAGTGCAAGGCCGTTATTATCTCTAATTGTAGGGCTTATTTTAAGCACTGTAGGATAGTTTTTTTGTTCAATCAACTTTTTTAAAACCATGCATTGCTGGTAATCTTTTTGGCCAAGATAAAGGCTGCCGGGTTTTGTAATATCAAGCAACCGGTCAACAACCTGGCATACACCCTGAAAATGACCCGGCCTGTATTTTCCTTCAAGTATGGTTTCCAGGTATCCAAGGTTATAATGCGGCGCAATGTAAGCATTGGGATAAATTTCGGTTACCGAAGGTAATAGAAGCAAGTTGCAACCTGCAGCTTCAAGCATAGCTATATCTTTTTCAAGCGTTATGGGGTATTTTTCAAAATCTGATTGATTATTAAATTGGGTTGGATTAATAAAAAGGCTGCTAATGCAAAAATCATTTTCATTCAAGCATGCATTTATTAAAGAAATATGGCCATCATGTAAAGCGCCCATTGTAGGTACGAACCCTGTTGATTTTTGCTTTTTCTTCCAATTTTTTAAAATGGGCTGTATCGCCTTTTCGGTTTTAATGAGTATCATATTAGTAAAAATTCAAATTGCTCTATTACTCCGCCAATATTCAATAAAAAATCGTAATTTTGCACCCAATTTCGGTTAAATCTGCCGAATTAAGCACCACAATAAAGTAAAATGTCAACAAAAAAAAGAATTTTATTTATTGCAAACGAAATGTCTCCGTACCTGGAACTTACAGAGTTTGCTGAAATTGTTAATAAACTTGCTGTGTTGTCCAACGACAATAATATGGAGGTGAGGTGCATCATGCCAAAGTTTGGCGTTATCAATGAAAGGCGCCACAGGCTTCATGAAGTGGTAAGGCTTTCGGGTATTAATGTAACTATTGATAACGATGATTATCCTTTAATGATAAAAGTTGCATCATTGCCCAATGCCCGTTTGCAAGTATATTTTTTGGATAATGAAGATTATTTTAAACGCAAATCTATTTTTGCGGATGAAAACAATAAATGGTTTGATGATAACGGGTTAAGAACCGTATTGTTTTGCAAAGGCGCCCTTGAAACAGTGAAAAAATTTGGCTGGCCGCCGGATATTATCCATTGTAGTGGCTGGATGACAGGGCTCATACCCATGTATATTAAAGCTGCGTATAAAAAAGAGCCTGTATTTAGCCGTAGTAAAATAATTTATACCATTGGCGAAAATACTTTTAAAGAAAAATTAGGCAGCGCTTTTGTAAAGTTATCTGCCATTAGCGATGGCGTTACCAAAAAAGAACAGGATATTTATAAAGATACTACAAACAGTTCCCTTTTCAGGGTAGGGGCAACCTATTCAGATGCTATTAGTTTTGGCGCAGCAAAAATTGATAAAAAACTTACCGAAGAATTCTCAAAAGTGAAAGGTAAGAAAGTGCTGAAATATGATGAAGGGTCTGATTTAACAGACTATTTACAATTATATACCGACCTTGCTAAATAACCAGATTACAACCTTATTTATTAAAAAATCATTTGTGCGTAAAAGAGTTTTACCTGCTGCTTTTGTAACGATATTTTCTGTATTAATTATTGGCTGGGGCTGTACCAAAATAGATGCCACTACATTGGGCACCGACCTTATTCCCGAAGTGGATAATATCCATACTTTCAGAGATACTTTTACCATTGAAACCAGCCAGCATTTTTTTAATGATACCAGTGTTGTTTCTTTATCCAATGCCCATGTTTTGGGTACCATTAATAACGATCCACTTTTTGGCAACACTACAGCTAATTTATTTATGCAGTTAAAACCTGCATTTTTTCCATATTATTTTGGTTCCTCCGGCGATACTGTAAAAAATTATACTGGTGTGGGTGTAGATTCGGTAGTGCTTTGCATGAGCTATGACGGGTTGTGGGGAGATACCAATATTGTACAGCAGTTACAGGTATTTGAAATAAACGACCAGGTTTTTAGCGATTCAGCAAACAAGCAGCACAACCTTAGTTACGAACCGGTTTTGGGAAATGCCGTGTCGGGCATAGTATCCATTAAGCCTGCTGAATTAAACGATAAAGTAAAGTTTAACCAAGGCCGGGATTCTATAACCAACCAAATTCGCATTAAACTAAGCGCCGAATTTGCTACAAGGTTGTTTGGGGAAGACAGTGCTAAAATGGCTGTAGAAAATGGGTTTTATTCCGATTCAGTTTTCAGAAAAACCTATCATGGTTTTGCCCTAAAATCTATTTCGGGAAATGGCATTATGTATGTAAACATTACTGACCCCAGAACAAGGCTCGACATATTTTTTAGAAAATTTAAAAATGGTAAATACGATACCACTTACAACAGTTTTCCTTTACATGCTTTTGAAAGTTTAACTTCAGATATGTCCGCTACAGCAAATTCGGTAATACGGAACAGGGCCGGAAGCCCGGCTGACAGCCCCGACCCGGGGGAATTATATTTGCAGGGAGGCCCGGGATCTTATGTGAACCTCCATTTCCCCGGTTTTCATATAGACAGTACCGTAAATAGAACCAACAAAATTGTAAACCGGGCAGAAATTGTAATAGAGCAAATACCCGATAATCTTTTTTACGACAGTATTTTTTCACCACCTGTTGTATATGTAGATATTATTGATACGGCAAACACTAAGTGGAAGCCTTTGTATTACGACCTCAACCCAATGCAGGGCTACGATCCTGACCTGGGCAGTACAGGTTTTTATTTCCCAACACAAATAGACCAGAATTATTTTGGCGGATATTCTAAATCGAGAATAAATGGAATGGGGCAGCAGGCAAGGTATTATACGATTAATGTTACAAGGTATATGCAAAACCTGATAACTAAAGAGAGAAGAAATTACGATATGCGTTTGTTTGCGCCGTTTAAATTAAAGTATCCACAGTACACTTCTGCATTTATTGAATATGCCAACCCTGTTGCATTTGGACGAATAAAAATTGGTTCTGGCAACAATATCAGCCCTGTTTACAGGATGAAACTGGTAATGACCTGGACAAAAATGTAGTTTACAGTAAAATAAAACCCAAAGGGCTTTTAAGTATAAACCCCGGTTATTATCTTTGCAGCCTAAAAAAAATATATGCCTTATTTATTTACTTCAGAGTCCGTAAGCGAAGGACACCCCGATAAAGTAGCAGACCAGATTAGCGATGCGTTAATTGATAATTTTCTTGCGTTTGACCCTCAAAGTAAAGTGGCTTGTGAAACGCTGGTAACAACCGGCCAGGTGGTTTTGGCAGGCGAAGTAAAAAGTAAAGCATATTTGGATGTACAGGAAATTGCCCGAAATGTAATTCGCAAAATTGGGTATACCAAAAGCGAATATATGTTTGAAGCCAGCTCCTGTGGCGTATTATCTGCAATACATGAGCAAAGCGGCGATATTAACCAGGGCGTGGAACGTAAAAAGAAAGAAGAACAAGGCGCAGGAGACCAGGGAATGATGTTTGGCTATGCAACAAATGAAACCGGTGATTATATGCCCCTGGCCTTAAACCTTGCTCATAAACTTTTAGAAGAATTAGCCGCTTTACGCCGTGAAAATAAACAAATAAAATATCTAAGGCCTGATGCTAAAAGCCAGGTTACACTTGAGTATAACGATAAAAATGAACCAGTAAGGATTGATGCAATAGTAGTTTCTACACAGCATGATGATTTTTCAAAGGATGATAATTCCATGCTGGCAAAAATTAAAAAAGATATCATTAATATTCTTATACCAAGGGTAAAAGCAAAATACCCAAAATATGCCCATCTTTTTACTAATAAAATAAAGTACCATATCAACCCTACAGGAAAGTTTGTAATTGGTGGCCCACACGGCGATACAGGCTTAACCGGCCGTAAAATTATTGTAGATACTTATGGCGGAAAAGGCGCACATGGCGGCGGTGCATTTAGCGGAAAAGATCCCAGCAAAGTAGACCGTTCTGCAGCTTATGCCACAAGGCATATTGCCAAAAACCTTGTAGCAGCAGGCCTTTGCAGCGAAGTACTGGTACAGGTTTCTTACGCTATTGGTGTTGCCGAACCCACCAGTATTAATGTAAATACTTACGGAACTTCCAAAGTAGCCCTTACCGACGGGCAAATTGCAGAAAAAGTCACCAAAATGAAATGCTTTGATATGCGCCCTTATTTTATAGAACAAAGGCTTAAACTGCGTAACCCAATGTACAGCGAAACGGCAGCTTACGGCCACATGGGCCGCAAAAGTGAAACCGTTGAAAAAACTTTTGTTTCCCCGGATGGTAAAAAAATTACTAAAAAAGTAGAGCTTTTTACCTGGGAAAAACTAGATGCCATAAAAGAAGTGAAAAAAGTATTCGGTTTAAAATAAATGGTATACCCTTTTTATACAGAAGCCAGCTTTTTAAAGTTGGCTTCTTTTTTAATGTTATTTTTGAAAAGTGAAAAATTTCAGGCAAAGCAGGAACCATCGGCCCAAAAAAAACAGGCTCATTACCGGAGCCACTGATGTTATCCGTGCCTTAAAGGAAAATATACAGTTAGACAGGATTTTTATTTTGGCTACATTCAATAATGCAGTAACGGACCAATTAAAAAAACTGGCTGCCGAATGCGGTGTGCCGGTAAATAAGGTTCCCATAGAAAAGCTCAATAGTTTTAATACCGGTGAGCACAACGGTTGTGTGGCCATGCTCTCAAAAATAAAATACAGTAACCTGCAGGATCTCATATCATTTAGCTTTGAAAACAGTTTGTTGCCTTTATTTTTAATGCTGGATGGCATTACCGATATACGCAATATTGGTGCTATAGCCCGAAGCGCTTATGCCATGGGCGTTACGGCATTAATTATTCCTGAAAAAGGCGTAGGCGCTTTAAACGAAGATGCTATTTTTACTTCTGCCGGAGCCCTGGAGCATTTGCCCGTATGCCGGGTAAATAGTTTAATGAAAGCAGTAGATGAGTTGCATTTAAACGGTATTAAAGTTTATGCAACAGAAATGACGGCGCAAAAAAATATTTTTGAAGTGGACTTTAAAGATCCATGTGCCATAGTAATGGGTGGTGAAGAGCAGGGAATATATCCGGCGTTATTAAAAATTTGCGATGAGCAGCTCAAAATTCCTATGCCCGGTAATTTTGAATCTTTAAATGTTTCTGTTGCAACAGGTATGGTTTTGTACGAGGCCATTAGGCAAAGGTTTCGGTAATAAGCTTTTTAATAATACCCGTTTGAACCAGCCTATGGGCCTTTTATTTAATTTCATATTCAATGAATAGTAAACTCCGGTTTGTTTTATGGATTGTAAATAATTTTTTTCAATCGGAGTTTGATGGTAAAGTAAATATTGCAAGGGAAAGAAAAAAAGCGGCATTCCGTTCTTACCTGGGACAATTATTTTTTAGCAAAAAATTTGCCGTAAAGTATATTAATGATTTTTTGATTGAGGGTATCCAGGTGCGTCAATACAAAATATCAAAGGAGCCTTTTCAAAAAGCCATTATTTTTTTTCATGGAGGTGGTTTTTCATTTTATAATATCCTATCGCATGATGATGTTGCCCGCAGGTTATGTGCAATGAATAATTGCACGGTAATTTCTGTAGATTACCGCCTGGCGCCGGAATTTACATTTCCTGCAGCGCATCAGGATGCCTATAGAGTAATTGAAAGTATCGCTTTAAATGCCATTGATTTTGGTATTGATCCATCAAAAATTATTGTTGCCGGAGACAGTGCAGGCGCAAATATCTCTGCTTGCGCCTGTCATTATTTTAAAAATAACCAGCAGGTAAAAATTGCTGCCCAAATACTTATTTATCCCTGGGTTGACGGTAAGTTGAAAACGGCATCAATAGAGCAATTTGCAAAAGGATATTTGCTTACAAAGGAATCTATAATTTGGTACCGTAAAACCTATGCACCCAATGCAGTAGATTGGATAAACCCTGGCCTTTCTCCATATTACCATAAGGATTTTTCCCAACTTCCGCCTGCATTTATTTTAACGGCACAATACGACCCGCTTAAAGATGACGGCTTGTTATATAGTGAGAAATTGCTGGCTGCAGGTAATACGGTTTGCTATAAGGAATACAAAAGCGTAGTACACGGCTTTATTAATCTTCCCGGCATTGCAAAAGAAGGGGTGGAGGCCTACCGGGATATACAGGAATTTTGTAAAAAAAATGTACCTTAAAAAACAGCTTAGTTTTTCTTTTCTTCTTTAGCTTCTTTTAATTCGTTTAGCTCTTTTTTACCTTCGGCATTTGCTGCTTCCTGAAGTTTTTTTGGTTCCAAAACATCTTGCTTTGTCCCATTATTTTTTGCAGGTGGTATTGCTGCCGGTGCCGTAGTACCAGTTTGCGTAACGGTAGCAGGCTGTGAATTTAAGGGTGCGCCAACAGCAATTTCGCAACGGTGGCCGGGCTGACCATGCGGAGGGTTCATACCTGGCGCTGTAGTAGTAGGTGCAGTTATATTGGTTGGTGCTTTTATTGAAGTTGGGGCAACTTGTGCTGGTTGTGTAGCTACTTTTGGCGAATTTAAAGGTGCGCCAACTGCAATATCGCACCTATGTCCTGGCTGGCCATGTGCTGGGTTCATACCAGGTGCTGTAGTAGTGGGAGGCGCTTTTTGAATATTTTGAACCTGTGGCATTACAATTTGCGGTTGCCCAGTATTTGGAGAAGGCATTGGCATTACTGTATTGCCTGTACTTGAAGGAGTAACATTATTTGCCGGTGTAACCGTATTGGGTGTAATTACAGTATTTGGTGCATTTGCCTGAATATTTGAGGAAAGGTCTTGTTGCGTGGAATCTTTTGGCGGAGCAATGCTTGCATCTACATCGGGGCCTTTTGCATCATTACAAGATGTAAAAAAGGACAGCATAATCACCAGCAATGGTGTAATATTTTTTTTCATACTTTTTTATTTTTACAGAAAGGCCGAAATTAAGCATAATATGTTATGAAAGGAAGAAAATACGATTAAATCAGGCACTGCATATTTGCTTACCTGGCACATTGAACCCTGTAAACAGCTAAATTTGCCTTATGCCAGCCGTAAACAGTTTAAAACTTATTGAGTGCCCAAGGGATGCAATGCAAGGATGGCCGCATTATATTGCTACGGAAACCAAAGCAGCTTATATTAATGCCTTGTTAAAAGTAGGGTTTGATACTATTGATTTTGGGAGTTTTGTATCTCCAAAAGCAATACCACAAATGGCCGATACCAGGCAGGTTTTGCAAATGCTTGAGCTTGACGATACCAAGTCAAAGTTGCTGGCCATAATAGCCAACCAACGTGGGGCAGAAGAAGCGATACAATTTGAGGAAATAAATTATTTAGGTTTTCCCTTTTCAATTTCAGAAACATTTCAGCTTCGTAATACCAATGCTACCATATTGCAATCGCTGGCAAGGGTGGAAGATATCCAAAACCTATGCATAAAAGCCAATAAAAAATTAGTGCTGTACATTTCCATGGCATTTGGTAACCCTTATGCTGATGCTTATAATGAAGAAATAGTTTTTTCATGGGCAAGTAAGCTGGCATTAATGGATATAAGAATTATTTCACTTGCCGATACTGTTGGGCTTGCTTCTGCAGCACAAGTAAAAAAAATTACGGAATACCTGGTGAATATGCTCCCAAAAACTGAAATTGGCGTTCATCTTCATTCCTCACCATTAAACCGTAAGGAAAAGCTGGAAGCCGCACTAAAGGCCGGCTGCCTCAGATTTGACGGGGCAATGAAAGGAATTGGTGGCTGCCCAATGGCTGATGATGAACTGGTGGGAAATATGGATACTGAATTTATGGTTTCTTACCTTGCTTCGCAAAAAATAAGCATGGGTTTAAATAGTGAAGCATTGAACTATTGCAGTAAAATGGCATCTGAAATATTTATCTAAAAACAGCAAACATGGATTTTAGGTTAGAATTTTTTCCTAAAGCTTTCGAAGAAAAAATCAGGCACCATCAAAAGCTCATGCTTATTGGCTCTTGCTTTACCGAACAAATAGGGGCAAAGCTGGGTGCACATAAATTTCAAACCTACGAAAACCCCAGTGGTATCTTATTTAATCCTGTAAGTATTGCCCGCTCACTCGGTTCCTATATCAGTCATAAAAATTATTCGGCAGGCGACCTTTTTTTGTATAACGAACTTTGGGGAAGCTGGGATCACCATACCCGTTTTTCATCTACCGATAAAAATGAGGCTTTGCAAAAAATAAATGCTGCAACCCAACAGGCTGCTGTTTTTTTAAAAGACGCCGACTGGTTACTGATTACCCTTGGCTCTGCATTTGTTTATGAATTGGAAAACCATCTTGTGGTGGCCAATTGCCATAAGGTTCCTACCGATAAATTTAATAAGCGCATATTGGAAATTGAAGAACTTACAACCGAACTGGAAAACCTGGTAACGCAATTAAAAAAATATAATCCCGGGTTAAAAATAATATTTACGATAAGTCCGGTAAGGCATTTAAGGGATGGATTTATAGAAAATAACCGAAGCAAAAGCGTACTGATAAACGCTACGCAGCAATTGCTGAGCACCCATTCCGCACTTTACTATTTTCCGGCTTATGAATTAGTAATAGATGATTTAAGGGATTATCGTTTTTATGCAGAAGATATGGTGCATCCCAATTATGCTGCTACAAATTATGTGTGGGAAAAATTTGTATCGTGCTGCATTGATGAAGGCGCACAGGAAATAATGAAAGAAATAAACAGTATTAATGCTGCAAGGAACCACAAGGCATTTAACCCTTCATCAGAAGCCCACAAAATTTTTCTGGCAACTAACTTAAATAAAATCCAGCGTATGAAACAACAATACCCATATATTAATTTCAATGCTGATATTCAATACTTTACAGAGAGTGACGCTTAATATTTTGAGCTATTTTTTTATGAAAGCAGCAATTAAAAAATAATTTATTAAAATTGTATTATGAAAAAATTATGGTTTACGTTAATGGCATTATTGGCCGTTTTAACTATTACAGCCCAGGTAAAAAAAACTACCCAGGGTTCAAAGCTGGTTGCAACACCAAATAAAACAGTAGAAATTTACGACCTCATTAAAAAATTATGGATGGATAGTACCGGTTATTCCGAAGTAGGGGATTGGGCTGTAGGCAATCCCAAAAAATTCCCGGTAAAATGGAACGAAGACAGGATTATAATGAGTGAAGATACGAGCATCAATTTTTACCGTTTAGGTTCGGCTAATGTAACTGTTGGCGGTAAATCTTTTTTGCATGATGGTAAACCTGTAGCCTGGAATGTAATGATTAAAGGGCCAAGGATGGGTTATACTTCACTGAGTATTATCAGTTCCCCTTCAAAAGATTTTACCACTTTAACTTTTATTGACAGTTTGTTTGCCGGTAAATCTTTTAAAGCAGAACTGCTGAAAAGCTGCACCAATAAAAAGAACATGGGCTTTTATTATTATAAACTTAAGTTGCCTAAAAAAGATTTTATTTATTTAAAATTAAGCTGGATAACAGTAAATGCTGTAACAGCATTTCGTTTTGACGGATATTTGGATTGGACCAATTATGCAGCCAAGCTGGATTGTAAATAAAGGGTTACTTTTCTTGTAAAATACAATAGTAACTATTTTGGAGATACTATTGTTTATAAATATCTATTTTTTATATTATTTAATATATGGTGCAATTTCTTTTTGCATTGGGTTTGTGCCGTTGCTTGTGCCTCTTGGCCCCCTTGTTCTGTTTTTAAACAATTGAAATTTTGAAGGTTCTGTTTCAACGTTCCAGGTATTGTTATTTTCATCAATATCGGCGGTTTCACGCATGGGATCAAGCTTTATTGAAGCCATTTCTTTATTTTTAACAAAGGTTTTCACCACTTTGCTTTCGTTCTTGCGCCAAATTTGTGCTGCAACCCTGTCTATTTCTTTTGTACCGTCTTTAAATGTCCATTCAACAATTAAGGGCATTACCAAACCGCCTTTGTTGCTAAAAGTAAGTTCGTAAAAATATTTATTTCCGGCAATACTTTGTTTTTCCTCCCTGCTAAGCGTATCGGTATTTGCCGGAATAATAATTTCAGTTGCAGATGTATCCACTTTTGCCAATCCACGGGCATAGTGCCAGTAAAAATCCCGGAGGCTTGTATCGGCATCAGTTGCAAATACAATATTTTTATCTTGACGGTTTCTTTGCTTGGATACATCATCAAAATTATTTAGTATGGGTTTGGCCACAGGAAGTGAAAACTTTCTTTCCTTAGTTCCGAAGCTTTCGCTATCGGTGTTTAATGCAGCCCATCTAACGGTATCTAAAGAAATATCGCAGGGATCGGTATTGTAAAACCATCCACGCCAAAACCAATCCAGGTCTTCGCCGCTTGCATCTTCCATTGTGCGGAACAAATCAGCAGGAGTAGGGTGTTTAAATGCCCAGCGCCTTGCATATTCTTTAAATGCATAATCAAAAAGTTCCCTTCCCATTATGGTTTCTCTCAAAATATTTAAACCGGTTGCAGGTTTTGAATAAGCATTGGGGCCAAATTGAATAATGTTTTCGCTATTGGTCATAATGGGCTCCAGTTGATCTTTAGGAAGTTTCATGTAATCTACTATTTTATAAGCCGGGCCTTTGCTCACTGGAAACTTATTGTCCCATAATTCTTCGGTTAAGTATTCGCAATAGGAATTTAACCCTTCATCCATCCATGTCCATTGGCGTTCGTCGCTGTTAATTATCATGGGAAAAAAGTTGTGGCCCACTTCATGTATTACAACGCCAATCATCCCGTTTTTTGTGGCTTCGCTGTAAGTGCCGTCTTTTTCGGTCCTTCCAAAATTAAAACAAATCATTGGGTATTCCATTCCGTTTGCCGCTTCTAAACTTTGGGCAACAGGGTAAGGATAAGGTATCGTAAATTTTGAATAAGATTTAATGGTATGCGCCACCACTTTTGTGCTGTATTTGAGGTACAAAGGATAAGCTTCTTTACCGTAAGCGCTCATGCACATTACTTTTTTGCCTTCAACATTTACCGGCATGGCATCCCAAATAAATTTACGGCTGCTGCCCCAGGCAAAATCCCTTACCATATTGGCTGTAAAAACCCAGGTTTTCTTTTGTGCCGATTTTGTTTTTTCTTTTGCTTTGGCTTCATCTAGTGTTACAATTTCTACAGGTTCTTTTGCGGTTTGTGCTTTTTGCCAGCGGCCAATTTCTTTAAGAGATAATACCTGTTTATAATTTTGGCATTGGCCGGTTGACATTACCACATGATCAGCAGGAACTGTCATGGACACTTTAAAGTTGCCGAAAGTAAGCGCAAATTCACCACTGCCTACAAACTGGTGGTTTTGCCAGCCTTGGAAATCGCTGTACACACAAAGGCGGGGATACCATTGCGTCATGGTAAAAAGGTCATTACCATCTTCTTCAAAATGCTCAAAACCGCCACGACCTCCATATTTTGTTCTTTCTACAATATTATAATTCCAATCTACTTTAAAAATAAATTGTTGCCCGGGTTTTAAAGCTTGTGGCAGTTCTACCCTCATCATGGTTTTATTAATGGTATATTTTAAAAGGGCGCCGGCTACCGTACTAACTTTGGTAATGTTATTGCCAAAATTATTTCGGGAACGATAATCGGAAAAATCATTTTCAGTAACGTTTTTGGGCAGGTTACCGCCGTTTTGATAGCCTGAATTATTTTTTTCGCTGTGTTGGTTTTCATCCAGCTGTAACCATAAATAGCTGAGTATATTAGGTGAATTATTAAAATAAGTTATGGTTTCTTTGCCGCTGAGTTTATGATTGGCTTCATCCAGTTCGCAGGTAATATCATAATCGCAGCGCTGCTGCCAGTATTTTGGGCCTGGTGCTCCGCTTGCAGTACGGTATTCATTAGGCGTAGGTAAAATACTGCCCAATTGTTCAAAGCGGTTGCCATGGTTGCTCCCGGGGTTATTTCGTATATCCTGCGCTAAAGCAGGGGTAAAGGGGAACGCAAAAATTAATAAGTAAAATAAATTTTTCATTGTTACTTGTATTGATCTTTAAAGAATTAAAAGCTATCGTTAATTTTAAATAGTTATGTACCCGGAACCCTTTGAACACACATTATTGCACCGGCAATAAGGCCAATTACTGATAAACCCATTGACCAGTAATTGCGTTGCAACCGAATTATTTTTACTGCAAAATAACCCAGCAGCAATAAAATACTTACTACAATTATTTGCCCAAGCTCAAGCCCAATATTAAAGCCAAGCAAGGGCAATAGAATTTGCTGGCTTTCTGCCAGCATAAAACGTATATTATTGGCAAAGCCCATGCCATGTACCAACCCAAAAAATAAAGCAATAAAATAATTGAGTTGCAATTTGCCTTGCGGAACAGTTTTTTTTGCAATGGCTAAATTATACAACGCTGTAAGTACAATAGTAAGCGGAATTAAAAATTCTACCCAGCTACTGTTAAAGCGCACCACATCATATACGCTTAATGCAAGGGTAAGCGAATGGCCAATGGTAAATGCCGTAATTAATACCAATAGTTTTTTCCAGTCGGCAATTAGGTAAACAGCGCAAAGCACCATTATAAACAAAATGTGATCTAATGCACCGGTATTTAAAATATGTTCTATACCAATACCGAAAAACAAGTTAAAATCGTTCATATTTAAAAAAAAGTAGAAGCAGCGCTTTATTTTTGTAAATATCCTTTATTAACCGATAATTACATAATATTTTAGCTTAATGGTAAATATTTTATTTAAGTGGGTATTTGTACTGCTTTTAAGCGGGGCAAGCCCTTTTTTAGGCAACCATCCGATATATGTAAGTGTGGTGGAAATTGAGCACAACGCCTTCGCAAAAACTTTAGAAATCAGTTGCAAACTTTTTACCGATGATTTTGAAAAGCAATTAAGAAATTCCTATAAAGTTCATGTTGACCTGCTGGATGCAAAGCAAAAACCGGCAATGGAAAAAATGGTGAATGATTATATCCGGAAGCATTTTAATATTTCAGTAGACGGGAAACCGGTGGTATTGAATTTCCTGGGTTATGAGCAAATAGAAGAAGGCATTGTGAGTTATTATGAAGTGGCCAATATTCTAAAGTTGAAAAAAATTTCCATCAGCAATAATTTGTTGTATGAATATATGGACCAGCAAACCGGCATTATTCATGTAACGGTAAATGGCAAAAGAAAAAGTACAAAACTCGTAAATCCTGATGATAAGGTGGAGATGGGTTTTTAAAACCTGGCCCAATAATTTATTCTTCTTCCAACTCTTCTTTAAGTTCCGGCGAAATAGTTACCAATATTTTATCTATACGCTGTCCATCCATATCTATAATTTCAAATTTAAAATCCCGCCAATCAATGGTTTCGCCTGCTTGAGGTATATGTTCCAGTTCATGAAGCACAAAACCTGCAACGGTGTCAAAATCATGCTCTCCTTCATTCATCCAGTCTGTACGGTCGAAATAGCTGAGAAAATTATAAAAATGAATTTGTGCATCTACTAAAAAACTGCCATCATTACGGCGGGTAATTTCGTATTCTTCCTGGTCGGTTTGCGGAACATCGCCTACAATGGCTTCTAAAATATCATTCAGTGTAATCATGCCTTCCAGGGTGCCATATTCATTTACAATAAAAGAGGTATGGATTTGTGTTTCTTTCATTTTTTCCAGTAACTGGTAGGCTTTATTGTTTTCCGGCACAAATAGGGCAGGTTTAATCAACTGGCTCATTTTTGTAGTAGGTGTTGCTTTGAGCAAATCTTTTATATACACCAGCCCTTTTATATTATCAATACTTTCGTCGCATACAGGGTATGTGCTAAAAATAATATTGTTAAACATATTTTTTACATCTTCAACTGTATGGTTCATTTCTACCCACACAATATCGGTGCGGTGGGTCATTAAGGAAGTAATACTGCGGTCGCCGAGGTGAAAAACTCTTTCAATAATTTCTTTTTCATCTTCTTCAATTTCACCAAATTCGCTGCCTTCTGCCACCATGGCTTTTATTTCTTCTTCGGTAACGGCATTGTTACTTGCTTTTTCAATATTTAATGTTTTAAAAATAAGGGTAGTAGCCCCGGAAAGGAACCAAACAATTGGCATCATAAACCTCGAAAGCACATTCATGGGTCCGGCCACCATACGGGCAATTTTTTCTGCTCGCAGCAAGCCAAATTTTTTGGGGATCAATTCGCCAAAAATTATGGAGAGTATGGTTACCAATATTACCACCAGGCTGGTTGCAATACCACTTGCATAAGGCCGCAGCAATTCTATATTTTCAAAAAAAGGTTTTAGGTTATTGCCAAATTTTTCGCCAGAGTACACACCGGTGAGTATAGAAATTAAGGTAATGCCTATTTGTGCCGTACTTAAAAATCTTTCAGGGTTTTCTGATAATAGTAGCGCTGCCTTTGCTTTTGCATCGCCTTTGTTGGCCATAGTTTCCAGTTTGCTTTTCCTGGAACTCACAAGGGCTATTTCGCTCATTACAAATAAAGCATTCAAGAAAATGAGTAAGCCCAGTATAAATATCTCCGTCATAATGGATTGGAATTATATATGTTTTTTTGAAAACATATATGCAAAGATAATGGCTGGCAGTTACTTACTGTTTTATATGTAGGAAAATGCCAGGTTTTGAGCAAATTAACAGTTAAATAAAGTTAGTGGCCCAAAGTATTTAGTAAAAATTTGGGAAGTAAATTTTCCTACTGTTAAACCTATGATGGTTCCACCCAGTATATCGAGCGGAAAATGAACGCCTACATATATTTGGGCATAGCAAATTACGGCTGCCCATATAAAAAATAACCAGCGGTAACCTACAAACAAGCTGCCTGCAGTAAAAAAAATAAAAGCTGCAATACCAAAATGGTTTGCCGCATGAGAAGAAGTAAAGCTTCCATTAGCGCCACAATAAGCGGCAAGCAGGTTAACTTTTCCCAAAAGTTCCGGGTCGTTGCAGGGTCTAACCCTGCCTACCATGGGTTTTATAATCTGGCTGCTTATTAAATCGGTAAACCCTGCGGTAATAAAAATATAAATAATCCACCAGGTGCCTTTTTTACCGCAATTGAGCCATACCAGCGCAATAATAAAAATATACAGTGGCGCCCATACATAAGGGTTCCTTATAAAAGGCATTATAAAATCAAATAGCTGGTTGCGGTACTCTGCATTAAGTTTTAAAAACAGCCACTTGTCAAAAAGTATTATTTGTTTCATCAATTCAATAAAGCTATTGAAAAATTATACGTTCATGCATTTTTTATCCGCTTTGCAATACCTTTACCTTTCTTTTTTTGTGTATGCTAAAAAAATGGCTGGTTCCCAAAACAATACAATGGCTGGTAAAATTATTTATAATCTACCTGGTCATTTTTACTACTTTTAGGGTAGCTACTGTAATTTTCTTTAAACCAGCGAGCATTAAAATTACAGAATTATTTCCATCATTTTGGTTGGGTTTAAAATACGATTTAAGGTGGATTGCTATTATTTTATTGCCAATTTCCCTGTTATCGCTTTCTGCAAGGTTTACCCCTTTTTATAGCGAAAGAAATAAAAGGATATGGACTTTATACCTAAGTATTATTACCTTACTGGTATTGTTTTTTTATGGTGCAGATTTTGGGCAGTTTGCTTATGTAAATGCAAGGTTAAATGCCGATGCATTGATATTTGCAGAAGACCCTAAGGAAAGTATCAAAATGGTTTGGCAGAGCTACCCGGTTGTTTGGATTTTTTTGGCTATTGGTGGCGCTGTGCTTATGATGGCGTGGATGTTTCGACGCCTGCATGTAAGCGTGGAAGAACGCAATACCCATATCCATAAATTTTCTTTTAAAAGGCGCTGGCATTTTGCTGCTTTGTTGTTACAAGCATGGTTTATATATGGCTTGTTTTCTTTGCAGCCCATAAATATTTTCAGGGCATTTAAATTGAACGATGAATTTAAAAGCAACCTTGCATTAAACCCGTTGCAGAATTTTTTTGCCACTTTGGGGATGCGCAACCCCGACTTTAAAACAGACGCCGTAAAATATTTTCCGGTAATTAAAAATTTTCTTGGCCTTAATGAAGATGCACGCAACTATACCCGTGTTGTACAGCCCGGGAGCAGGGCCCTGGAAAGCCAGCCCAATATTGTGCTGGTAATTTGCGAAAGCTTTAGCATGTACAAAAGCAGCATGAGTGGTAACCCGCTTAACCCAACGCCTTTTTTTAATGAACTTTGTAAAGAAGGTATTTTCTTTAATCGTTGCTTTACGCCCACTTTTGGTACGGCAAGGGGCGTTTTTGCTACCATTACCGGCATCCCCGATGTACAGTTAAGCAAGTTTGCCACCAGAAATGAAGAATCGGTAAACCAGCGTACCATCATTAATAATTTTGACGGCTATAAAAAGTTTTATTTTATTGGCGGCAGAAGCCAGTTTAATAATTTCTCGGGACTTATACGCAATATTGACGATATAAAAATTTACGAAGAAGGCAGCTATAACGCACCCATTGTGAACGTGTGGGGAATAAGCGATAAAAACCTTTTTTTACAGGCCAATGAAGTAATGGCTAAACAACAAGCCCCTTTTTTCAGCATCATACAAACTGCAGATAACCATAGGCCTTATAAAATTCCCGTAGAAGATTCAGGATTTATACAAAAAAACATATCTGGCGATACCTTGAGTAAATATGGGTTTGAATCGTCAAAAGAATTTAATGCCTTTGCCTATACCGATTACTGTTTTCAAAAATTTATAGAAGCTGCACAAAAGGAAAAATATTTCAGTAATACCATTTTTGTATTTATTGGCGATCATGGTGTGGAAGGGGATGCCAGTTTTTTTTATCCAAAAGCCTGGACGGAGCAGCGCCTGAGCGAAGAGCATGTTCCTTTGCTTTTTTATTCCCCGCATTTGATCAATCCGCAGTTAAGAAATGAAACCGTTTCACAAATTGATGTGTTGCCCACTATTGCCGGGATGTTGCAACAACCCTATGTAAATTCAACTTTGGGCAGGAATTTATTAAGCGGTAACAAAAAAGAAAATGCGGCTTTTACCATTTATCATGCATCCGGGTGGATTGGTATTGTAAACGACCATTTTTATTACCGCAAAAACATCCATATGCAAAAAGAGGAATTGGTTCCGTCAACAGCCGATTCGCTCACTTTAACCATAGCCCAAAAAGATTCTGTAAAAAGGCATTTATCCGAACTTTCCACTGCTATTTATGAAACGGCAAGGTGGATGCTGTTTCACAATAAAAGCAAATAAGTGCTTTCTTGAACTTAGGTTTTGTTCAAAAATAGCTTCGTCATTTTCTTTATATATTTGCATTTCAAAATAGAATATTCATGTCGCTTATTAAAAGCATTTCGGGAATAAGGGGAACTATAGGTGGCCGGCCCGGAGAAAACCTTACCCCAATTGATATTGTAAAATTTTCTGCAGCTTACGGAACCTGGATAAAAGAAGGGAACAAATCAAAAAATAAAAATGTTATTGTAATTGGCAGAGATGGTAGGATGAGTGGGAAAATGGTTAAGGAAATAGTAATATCTACCTTAAGTGCTTTGGGTATAGATGTAATTGATACCGATTTTAGTACAACACCCACAGTAGAAATGGCCATAGGTTTTTTAAAGGCAGACGGGGGCATTATTATTACCGCAAGCCACAACTCAAAAGAATGGAATGCCTTAAAATTATTAAATGAAAAAGGAGAATTTATCAGCGCAAAAGATGGAAGCAAGATTTTAGAGCTGGCTGAAAAAGAAGATTTTAGTTTTGCTGAAGTAGGGTCATTAGGCACCATAACCCGTGATGAAACTACATTGGATAAACATATTGAAGCTGTAGTGAATTATACTTTAGTAGATGTAAAAGCAATTAAAGCTGCAGGTTTTACTATTGTGGCAGATGTAGTTAACAGTACCGGGGCAATGGCATTGCCCAAATTGTTTAAAGCGCTTGGGGTAAAAAAATATAGTTTTTTATTTGATGAGATCAACGGAAAATTTGCCCACAACCCAGAGCCATTGCCCGAAAACCTTACGGCATTAAGCAGGGAAGTGCTGGCACAAAATGCACATTTGGGGATTGCCGTAGATCCTGATGTGGACAGGCTTTGCTTTGTATGCGAAGACGGAAGTATGTTTGGGGAAGAATATACTTTAGTTGCAGTAAGTGATTATGTACTTAGCCATCGAAAAGGGAATACCGTAAGCAATATGAGCAGTACCAAGGCTCTTAGAGAAATTACGGTAAAGCATGGAGGCGCTTACAACCCAAGCGCCGTAGGCGAAGTAAATGTGGTTCAAAAAATGAAAGATACTCATGCTGTAATTGGCGGCGAAGGAAATGGAGGGATTATTGTACCCGATTTACATTACGGCCGGGATGCATTAATAGGCATTGCATTGTTTTTAACACACTTGGCAAAAAGTAAAAAAAGCATCAAACAGTTACGCAATACCTATCCTGATTATTTTATCAGCAAAAATAAAATTACCCTCGAAAAAAATATTGATGTAAATGAAGTGTTTGGCAAAATAAAAGAAAAATATAAATCGCATCCCAGTAATACTGAAGATGGCCTAAAGATCGAGTTTGAGAATGACTGGGTGCATTTGCGAACCAGCAATACCGAACCCATTATCAGGATATATTCTGAAAGCAATTTGGAAACCACAGCAAATAATATTGCCAAAAAACTGGTTAAAGATATCCAGGAATTAATTTAAACAGTTATTTTTTATAAGGAAGTTTTATTTATAATGGAAAGAATTTATTTTGACAATGCCGCAACTACACAGCTCGACAGCAGTGTGCTGGAAGCCATGATGCCTTTTTTAACGGGTAAGTTTGGAAACCCTTCTTCAATTTATTCTTATGGAAGGGAATCAAAAATTGGTATTGAAGCAGCCCGTAAATCGGTGGCAAAAATTTTAAATGCACATCCTGCAGAAATATTTTTTACCAGCGGCGGTACAGAAAGTAACAATACCGCAATCCACACATCCATTAGGGATTTAGGGTGCAGGCATATCATCACTTCGCAAATAGAGCACCACGCCGTTACACATACAGTAGAGCATTTGGATGCATTGGATTTGGTAAAGCTGAGCTATGTTAAACTAATGCCCAATGGGCATATTGATTTGGAAGATCTGGAAAAATTACTGGCAGCAGCTGAGGAAAAAACGCTGGTATCGTTAATGCACGCCAATAACGAAATTGGCAATATTATGGAGATACACGCAGTAGGGAGAATTTGCAAATTGTACAATGCCATTTTTCATAGCGATACAGTGCAAACGGTTGGTCATTTTCCCATGGATTTGAGAAATACAGCGGTGCATTTTATTACCGGCGCCGCACATAAATTTCATGGCCCAAAAGGTGTGGGCCTTTTATACATCAACGAAAATATACGCATTAAACCCTTTATACATGGCGGCAGCCAGGAGCGCAATATGCGTGCCGGTACCGAAAACCTTTATGGCATCATTGGATTTGCTAAAGCCCTGGAAAACGCTACGCAAAATTTTGATGAAGAAAGCGCATATATTGGCACGTTAAAATACTATATGTACGACGAACTGAAAAAGCATATTCCCGGAATTGGGTTTAATGGCGATGTGCTCGGTAATAGCTTATATACGGTACTAAGTGTAAGCCTTCCCAAAACCGAAAAATCGGAGATGATTTTATTTAATCTGGATATAAATAATATTTGTGTCAGCGGCGGAAGCGCCTGTACATCGGGTGCAGAACAGGGCAGCCATGTAATAAGGGCAATTAATAATAACCCAAACAGGGTTACCGTAAGGTTTAGCTTTAGCAAATACAATAAAAAAGAAGAAGTGGATTTAGTGGTGCAAAAAATTAAAGAATTAATTTAAAGATGCAACATTTAAAAAATTTCAGGCACTTAATCTTTGCAATAATCAGAATCCATAACCCATATCTTTTGTTAGCGATTCGTTAAGTGCCGGTAGTTTTCTTCTTTCAATTAAAAAGCTGCCAATTTGCGAAATTTCTTTAAAAATATAATGTTTGTTCATGGCGCCCTGCAGGTAGTCTGCTCCTGTACTACCGCCTGTACCTATTCTTGTGCCTATCATGCGGCGTACCATATTAATGTGCCGGTAACGCCAATTACCCAGTTGATGATCAACTTCAAGCAATGTATTCAGTAGTTGAAAAGGCAACTCCAGCATAGGATAGCCACGGTAAAGCATAATAAAAAGTGCAGAGCGGCACGCTTTGGAGCTTAATGATCTTTCTGCATTGTTGTCGTTGGTAAATAAATATTGTGTAAAAAAAGCCGCATTGTTTTTTTCCGCTTCAGATAAGCTGCCGGTAAATATCTTTTCATATTCTGTCCAGTAATTATGTTCTTCCGGCCAGTATTTTTTATCTTCTGCAAAAGGCATACGTTCCAGCCAGCTGTTCAGCAACTGCACAACTGATTTGCCTTTTTCGGCATTTTTAATAATGTCTATTTCTTTTTGGTTGAGTTGGGATAGATAATATTGCTGCCCGAACCTATTATCGAACTTGAGGCCCAGCCTGGCTTCCAGCACTTTAAATTGCCAGCTTTGAAAACCAGATGCCGGCCTTAGCATATCCCTGAAATCAAGGAAATCCATCGGCGTCATGGTATCCAGGATGTCAATTTTTTGAACCAGCATACGTAAAATCGTTACCACCCTGTTGAGCCTGTGCACTACTGCCTGCATGTCGCCTGAGTTATCATTAACCCTTGGTTTATCCATTATTTCTATTATGGAATTTACTTCAAACAAAACCTGCTTAAACCAAAGTTCATAGGATTGGTGGATGATGATAAAAAGCATTTCATCATGAGCCATTGTTTTTCCGTCTTTACCGCTTTCGGGATCCTGCGCATTGAGTATTTTATCTAGTTGAAGGTATTCGCCGTAATAAACAGGTTTGTGATCCATAATTTGCCTTTTTTTTTGTTGGGCAAATTTAAGTGAAATGTAATTAGAGGGAACCCCGAAAAATAAAAGTTATAAAATTTATTACCGTATTAAGACAACGGTACCTTTTTGTTCTACTTTTTTACCAGTATCGGCATGTGTATAATAGAGCATCCACACATACGTACCTGCATCTGCATCGGCGCCTTTTATTCGTCCATTCCATCGTTGCTGCCAGTTGGTAGTATAAAATACCAATTGGCCAAAGCGGTTGTACACATAAAATTTAAGGTTGTTTGCTTTGTATGCATTTAATGGATAAAAATAATCGTTTAAACCATCGCCGTTGGGAGTAAATGCAGCGGGTACGGCAATAAAGCAATTATTTACCACTTTTACATACTTAATGGCTGTGTCTTTACATCCATAAGAATTGGTTGCAATTAAACGAATGGGTTTTTCAATTACCGTATTGCGAAAATCATTGGTAAATAATATCGGTGGCGGATTGGGTAATGCACTGTTGGTTGTGTTATCAAAAGTCCATTGCCAGTTGGTAATGGCGCTGTTGCTTTGTGTGTTATTTTTAAGCGAAACCAATTCATTTGGGCAAACTAAAGCTGTGGCTTCAAAATCGGCTTTAATGAAATTAGCAAATGCTAAATTAAGCTGGGTCGTATCGGAGCAGGTGCCATTAGATACAATGAGTTGTATATTTCTATTATTAAATTCAAAATAATCTTTCACAGGATTTTGCTGGTTAGAGGTACTTAAGTTATCAAAAATCCATTGCCAGGAGTTTATATTATGGTTGCCGTTATGAAAATAATGAACGGTATTTTTAGCGCAGCCATAGTTAATGTTATAGCTAAAAGCAGCATTTACGGTATCGGCAGCTACAAAATTTGCGCTTTCATTTAATAAAGTTGCAACGCCGCATTCATTAAAAATAGTATTACCATCGCTACCGTTTTGAATGGTTACGGTATATATGCCGCCTGTTTGTATAGGTGCAGATAATTCAAGCAGTATGGTATTGCTCAATCCGTTTATGCAATTACTGCCCATTGCAGAGCTAATGTTTACGGCAGTGGGGCCAGTTACTATAAAATCGGAACCATTGGCCGCAATGCTGCTGCATTGTATGCCTTTTTCAAAAATCAATTGAATAGAAGTAGGGGAGCAGCCGGGTTTTGTAATACTGTCCAATGCAGTAGGTACAAGTGGGAAAACTTCAAATATAACACTGTCACCGGCAGGTATTTCGTGTCCACAAATATCAAGCAGGCTGTTGCCATCTGTACCTTGTTTAATAAAAATTTTATGGATGCCTGGCGGTAAAGGGCCATTTAATGTTACTAAAAATTCGTCAAAATCAAATCCCGGGCTGCATTGTACTGTACTTGCAGCAATTACATTTACGCCGGCAACATTAATGGAAAAATCCGATCCGTTTGAGGCCAGTGAATTACAGCGCAATTTTTTATTGGATTTAATGGTTATTTTACTTCCATCGCAGGGAGCTGTTGCGGTAAGTAACCTGGGTAGTTTAGGATCGGTAATATTTGCCGTACCGCCACCAAAAGAAAGTGAATAACCGCTTTGCGTATTGGTAAAATGGCTGATAAGTAAAATATATTCATGCCCCTGTATTAAATTGGGCATTTGTGCAAATGTAGGCAAATTGTCTGCTGGTATGCTTGCACATTGTATGCCATTCACACCTGTTGATGAGGCGCCTGTTGGACCATAAGTACCGGCCCAATTACCTGCTACAATAATATTATGATTGGAAAAAACGGCATTGGGCGTTAAGCCGGTAATATCATATAATTGCCAGTCGTAATCATCATTGGCATCATTGGGTGTAATTAAAAAACCTAATGTTCCGCTGGCATAGCAGGTAAACTTATACCAATATGGGTTTTTGTTTTCATAATCGGCTCCATCACCACTGCAACCAGGTACAAAAAGGTTATTGGTACTGCAAAACGGAACTGTGGTTTGCTGAAAAACTGTAGTGCCACATACAGGAAATGCTGTAGCCGGGGTTTGGCCAATGGTAGTGCATGGCTGGCCAATAGAAAATTGGTAACAGGTAAACAGTAAAATAAAATTTACAAGTAGTTTTTTTAGCATAACAATTTAAACTGCAAAAATCCTGCCTTTAGTATTTAAAGACTATTGTTTTCCGGAATTTGTTGCACAAAATAATAACTGTTTATGGCCTTACTGAATTTTGTTTTTTATTTCCTGCAGTTTTAACAATGCTTCAACAGGTGTAAGGCGGTTGATATCGGTATTTTCCAATAGTAGCCTTATTTCCTCAAACGTTTGGGAGTGGGCATCAAAAATACTCAGTTGCATTTTAGGTAAGGAAATGTCTTTTATCCTATCCTTAATACTTTCATTTGATGCATTTTTTTCTTCTAATTCTGCAAGTACTTTATTGGCCCTTTCAATTAATGCTGGTGGCATTCCAGCCATACGGGCCACATGTATGCCAAAACTATGAAGGCTGCCACCCGGCGCAAGCTTTCGGAGAAAAATAATTTTATTGCCGGCTTCTTTATTGGTGATATGAAAATTACGTATGCGTTCAAAGCGGTTCTCCAGTTCATTGAGCTCATGATAATGGGTGGCAAAAAGAGTTTTGGGTTTTTGCGGGCATTGATGTATAAATTCTGCAATGCTCCATGCAATGGAAATACCATCGTAAGTAGAAGTTCCCCGGCCTATTTCATCCAGCAGCACAAGGCTTCTGGCAGTAAGGTTATTGATGATGCTTGCGGTTTCGTTCATCTCCACCATAAAGGTACTTTCGCCTCCGCTCAGGTTATCAGATGCGCCAACCCTGGTAAAAATCTTATCGGTTAAAGGTATTTTGGCAGATGTTACCGGTACAAAACTCCCAATATGTGCCAATAAAGTAATGAGCGCTGTTTGCCGTAATATGGCGCTTTTGCCACTCATATTTGGCCCGGTTAAAATAATAATTTGTTGGGTGGTTGCATTGAGCAAAATATCATTGCTGATATAGCTTTCGCCCACTGGCAGGTTGCGTTCAATTACCGGGTGACGGCTATCCTTAAGTTCCAGGTCATCGCCATTATGCAGCAGGGGTTTTTTGTAGTTGTAATGAATGGCATTTGCGGCAAAGCTGCATAAAATATCCAGCACCGCCATTGCATGGCCATTTGCTTGCATAGGAGCAATATAATCCTGCAGTTCGTTTAATAAATCCTGGAAAAGCTGTTGTTCAATTTCCAGTATTTTGTCTTCTGCGCCCAGTATTTTTTCTTCATATTCTTTTAATTCCGGGGTTATGTATCTTTCGGCATTGGTTAAGGTTTGTTTGCGTATCCATGTTTCGGGCACTTTATCTTTATGTACATGGGTTACTTCTAAATAATAACCAAATACATTATTGTAACTAATTTTTAAAGAAGAAATACCGGTTGTTGCCGCTTCTTTTTGCTGCAACTGTAATAAATAATTTTTTCCACCCGAGGCAATTTCCCTTAAATGATCTAATTCTTCAAGAATGCCCTTATTGATGAGGCCGCCTTTGTTAATAGCTGCCGGGGGGTTTTCATTTATTTCTTTAAGTATTTTATCTAAAATAAAATTGCAGCTATTAAAAGCATCACCCAGCCGGTTTAGGTAGGCATCGCTGCTTTGTGTGCATATCTTTTTAATTTTTTCAGTTTGCTGCAATCCTTTGGCAATTTGCAATACTTCCCTCGGGTTAATTTTTTTTAAGGGTATTTTGCCTGCAAGGCGCTCCACATCTCCGGCCTGGCGGATATGCTGTAAAAGCTGGTTCCTGGTTTCTGTTTCTTTAATGAGCAATTCAACGGTATACAGCCTTTCATTTATTTTCTGTATATCATTAAGCGGCATCATCATCCAGCGCTTTAAAAGCCTGGCGCCCATTGGCGAAACCGTATTATTAATAATTTTATAAAGGGTTTGCTGTTCAGGGTTGTGGCTTATGAGTTCCAGGTTGCGTATGGTAAACCTGTCCATCCATAAATGATCCTCTTTATTGATGTGTTGTATTGTAGAAAGGTGTTGTAAGTTTGGATGCTCGGTATCTTTTAAATAATGCAATATGGCGCCGGAAGCAATTATGGCATCTTTCATTTCTTCAATTCCAAAACCTTTGAGGCTATGGGTGCCAAAATGTTTCAATAAGTTTTCGGTAGCATAGGTTTCAGAAAAAATCCATTCATCCAATGCATAGGTGAAGTAATTGCCGCTAAATTGTTCTTTAAAGTTTTTTTGCCTGTTGCGCTGATAAACAATTTCTACCGGTTGCAGGTTTTGCAGTAATTTATCGGCATAATCGGCATCGCCTTCAGCAACAAAAAATTCGCCTGTGCTGATATCAAAAAAAGCAAGCCCGGTTTTTTCTGTACCCAGGTGAATTGCAGCCAAAAAATTATTGCTGCTGTGTTCCAATAATTTATCATTGGTGGCTACGCCTGGTGTTACTAGTTCTGTTACCCCACGCTTTACTATTCCTTTGGCCATTTTAGGGTCTTCGAGTTGGTCGCAAATTGCCACACGGTAGCCTGCTTTTACCAGTTTGTGCAGGTAGGTATCCAAAGCGTGGTGCGGAAAACCAGCAAGTTCCGAAGAAGCGGCACTGCCATTATTTCTTTTTGTGAGGGTTATGCCCAGCACTTTTGAGGAGATGATGGCGTCGGGGCCAAAGGTTTCATAAAAATCGCCAACCCGAAAAAGTAAGATGGCATCAGGGTATTTTGCCTTGATGGCATTGTGTTGCTGCATTAATGGAGTTGCGCCCGATGCTTTGGCCATAGGCGGCAAAAATAATGAATTGCAGGTTGAAAAATGGAGTAGGCGGTTATCCTTTTTAAGTAGGAGATGAGTGAAATATTTTATTTTAATTTCAACCAGGTGCCAGTAAGTAAATTTTAAATAAAAAAAACCGGCTATTACGCCGGCTTTAAGTGAAGTATGTATGAAAAAACTATTTCTTTTTTACAATTTTGGTACTGTATTTGTTTCCTGCGGTATTTATTTCTAAAATATAGGTTCCGATGGCCAGTTGCTGAAGGTCTCTTAAAACTACAATATTATCGCCATTTTCCAATTTTATTTTTCTTCTTAATTGTTCTTTGCCGTTTATTGCAATAATGCGAAAGTCTGCCATTGTTGCTTCTGCTCCAGTTATCATTATTTTAATATCATCCATAAATGGATTGGGATAAATCGTATATGCGCTTATTGCCATTGTTCCGTTGAGCCTTAATGCAATTACCTGAGAATGGGAATTTTTGCCATCTGTATCTACAATTCTCAACCGGTAATAAACTACATTTCCGTTTCTTTGTGCAGCACCAATATTTATATCGGCAAAATTGTAGGTTTGTTTAACGGTGCTGTTTCCTTTGCCTTTAATTTCTCCAACTTTTTCAAATGAAAGGGCATCCCAGCTCCGTTCAATTTCGTAATGGTCGCTGTTAATTTCAAAATCGGTTACCCATAATAAATCTGCATTTACACCCGATAATTTTACAGAAAAGCGGGTGAGTTTTACGGGTGTTGGACCACCAGATGGGCCAATTACAGCCGTACCATCATCGGTAAAAATATCATTTACAATTGTATGGGAATAAGCCGTAGCCGTATTACTTACACTGGCAGGTATGGCCATGCCTTTTACTTTAAATTTTACAGTATAACCTTCACCCGATTCCAATTGGCCGCCGCTGTTATTGGTTGCATTATTTCCTATAAAAAATTTTACAAAATGTTTTCCGTTGTTAATCCCTTTGTAGGACATATCTGTTGCATCGTTGGCATCGGTTTGAGGGCCAAGTACCACACCGGGAGCGGTAATTACTTCCAACGAACCAGGCACATAGCTGGTATTGCCGGGTAAAGAATCCACTACAAACACATTATAGGCCATGCCAGCACCCTGATTGGTTCCGCTAAGTGTATAGGTAAGTACTTCATTGGGCTCAATGGTATTGCTGGCGCTGGCATCGGCCACCGTTTTATCTAAATTTACCAGCGGATCTTTCATGCGTATAGTAAAACCAAAAAAACTGGGAAAGTATTGGTCGGCCTCTGTACCAAATTCTACAGTAACCGAAGTAGCATTGGGCAATATACCATATCCTGTACCTACGTTTACTTCATCAATGTCAATTCCCATTTGGTTGTTATAGCTGGGGTTTTTTGTTGTTACATAAACCCCGTTTTTACTGATGCTCCCATTCCAGTAATTCACAGGCTGGTTTACTGCATTGCTTATTATATTGCCATTTACTTTTACAAAATCGCCGGATGGATTTGTTGCCGTTGCTCCAAGGTTGCCATCTCCTTCCCAGGCCATTGCAGATACTACGGCATCTTCTGATAATAAAGTATTATTGGGAACATTTAAATTGTTCATGGTTACACTAATGGATGCAGGACCGCTGGTGCTGGTATAAACCTGGTAATATCCATCGTAAAGCCTAATGCTGTTTAAAGGCTTTGCAGGGTTTTCATAAACTATCACAATACACCAGCCGGCATATTTTCCACCGCCACTCACCGCTCCAGGAGTAGCCGGTATATTTCCAATGCTGTAAGTTCCCACACCTGCTGCCTGAACGTAGCTGGTAATATCGGCATAACATTGATAGATTGTTTCTGTTGCCGTTACGGCAAACTGATCTACGCTGCTTACCGGTGAAAGTATATTGGAATATACGCTATTGCCTTTGCGAATTTTAATTTTGCGTAAAGTATCAGGCACAGCCGCAATAGCAGTGTTATTGATACGGCCGCCCCAATAAAGGCGTGCAAATTTTATGGTGTTTGTTCCGGCTGGTAATGAAAGGTCGGCTGATGAAGAAGAATAGGTTTCGGCCAAACCGTCAATATCAATAAACTGCATATTGCTGTTGTCGTTACCATATTGTGTAAACCCAACTCCGCCCAGGCCATTTGCAGCATTGCCTATTTCGTTCATTTGGGTAAGGTTTACCGTGCTATTGGTATTTAAAATGTGCATGCCGGTATTACCAATAACCGTGGTGCCGCCTTTAAGGTTATCTGAATAAATTTGCTGGTAGGCCCTTATGGTTGCCTGGCCTTGTAGTGCCATAGATTGAATAGCATACAGTAGCGACAAAATGAGCGCTTTTGTGGTAAATTTTGTAAGCATTTTATAACTGGTTTAATTATTAAAATGGCTCACAGGTAAAATGGAGTTTCTTGTAGTTTTATTTAGGATAAACGATAAGCACAAAACTATTTCTGGGTAAAAGGAGCAATTGGGCGTATATCAATAGGAATCTGGTTTAGAGAGATAAGCGATACAAAGATTTAAAATGTTTTTAAGTTATCAAAGGTTTTTATGATTATTTTTTAAAATATCTTACAATACTTTCATAATCAATACTTCCTGTAAAAATTAAATAGGGCCAAATGAGGAATTATAATAAACAAAAGGCTGTAATATTAGATAATTAACCTTAACTTTGCATCTTTAAAAATTTAGCATACGGCAAAATCCGTATTAAAACAGCATACAATGAAAAAAGGAATTCATCCCACAGCTTACAGGCCGGTAGTATTTAAAGATATGAGCAATGGCTATACATTTTTAAGCCGCTCCACTGCAGCATCAAAAGAAACGATTACTTTCGAAGGAGATGGCCAGGAATACCCTTTAATAAAACTGGAAATTTCCAATACATCTCACCCTTTTTATACCGGCAAAAACGTGTTGGTGGATACCGCAGGCCGTATTGATAAATTCAAAAAACGCTACGAAAAGAAAGCAAAATAATTTGGTAGGGCAGTACCCTAACTTAAGGTTGTTTTTCATGGCTATACTTTAAAAAGTCCCTCGGTTTTGCCGTGGGATTTTTTTTTGTACATAATTCGTACGCTCTTTGTGTATTTTTACAACATGAATATTTTTTTGGATGATACCTTATGCCGGAAAAAACTTTATCCTTTTACTTACACCAGGCATGTATCGGATATACGTGTAGGCATATTTACCATTAAAGAAAAATGGGCATTGCTTACACAGGCTGCAATTTTCACCAATGCAGCAATGGCCCCAAAAGATGCCATTCAAGTTGATGCCAATCTGTTGCCCACAGCAAAAAATTTTTTATCCATACTCCATGGTATTGCAAGTGATGTAAAATGCCTTAATAATCCCTGGGATATTTACCAGTTGAATGATTGGGCAATAAGGGAAGATATGCATTTGATAAACCCCCCAAACCCGGGAGCAGATATGCTTGCAGCAAATCAATTCATCAACCCGCAGCAGGTATTTATTGAGGATAGTGCACAAGTAAATTTTTGTTTGATTAATGCATCTGCAGGTCCGGTTTATATAGGTAAAAATGCAGCGGTAATGGAAGGCTGTATGCTAAGGGGCCCAATTGCCATTTGCGATAATGCTTTAGTGAAAATGGGCGCTAAAATTTATGGCGGCACCACTATTGGCCCCAATTGTGTTGCAGGCGGCGAAATTAAAAATGCTGTTTTTTTTGCCCATAGTAATAAAGCACACGATGGTTACCTGGGCGATAGTGTAATTGGGGAATGTTGTAATTTGGGGGCAGGTACAAGCAACAGTAATGTAAAAAATAATGCATCTGCTGTAAAATATTTCTCAGGTAAAAATGATGCCGGTATAGTGGCAGGTACCAAAGCGGGCCTTTTAATGGGTGATTACAGCCGATGTGCCATTAATACATCTTTTAATACAGGCACAATTGTTGGCGTTTGCTGCAATATTTTTGGTAATGAAATGCCGGCAAAATATTCCGGTAATTTTTTATGGGGCAAAGAACGCTATATCTTTGAAAAAGCAATAGCAGATATTGATAATTGGAAAAAATTAAAAGGAGGGCAAATTACCGAAAATGAAATTTCTTTGCTCAAACAATTATACCATCAACAATAAAATTAATTATGCGTAAACAAATTGCGGCAGCCAATTGGAAAATGAACTTAACGTTTCAACAGGCAGAAAAACTAGTTGAAGAATTAGTGGCAACAAAATATGAACTTAATGAAAACAGGAGGGTAGTATTGGGTGTGCCATTTCCTTATCTCAGCGCAATAAGTGCCAATGTTAAAAACCTGGAAAATATGGAAATTGCGGCACAAAATTGCTCCGATAAAAAATTGGGGGCATACACGGGAGAAACCAGTGTGGAAATGCTTAAAAGCATTGGTGTGCCTTATGTAATTATTGGCCATAGCGAACGCAGGGAATATTTTAAGGAAAGCAATGAAACCCTTGCCACAAAAGTAGATATTGCCTTGGAATATGGATTGCAGCCCATTTTTTGCTGCGGTGAACCATTGGTTATAAGAGAAGCAGGCACACAAAATAGTTTTGTGGAAACACAACTGAGGGAAAGCCTGTTTCATTTAAGTGCAGAACAAATAAGGGGTTTTATTATTGCTTACGAACCAATATGGGCCATTGGTACAGGCAAAACAGCCAGCAGTGACCAGGCCCAGGAAATGCATGCACATATTAGAAAAGTAATAGCAGGAAAATTTGCCGATGAAATTGCAAAAACCGTTTCTATATTATATGGGGGAAGTGTAAAAGCTTCAAACGCTGCTGAATTATTTGGAAAGCCCGATGTAGATGGAGGCCTTGTGGGAGGCGCAAGCCTTGTTGCTACAGAGTTCTCTGTTATTATTCATGCTCTAAAGAAGTAACTGTTTTTTTATTATTTATTTTACTGCCAAAAAAATGGGTGAGCAGGTATATAATTGCTGTAGTAATTATTGCAGCAATGGCAATAATGGCCCAGGTTTGTAAAGGTTGCAGAATATAAAAAAGCAGGGAGTAAAAAAGGGTTAAGGCAACTATTAGTGCCAATATCCAAGTAAGCGGAATGAGATCCGGAATACCAGCATTAATCAATTTTTTTGTTTTAAAAATGTAATACGCAATTTGAAATGCCGTGCCAATAACAAAACCGGCAGGAAAAGCATTTATTCCCCAAAATGGATACAGTAGTAACACGGTGCCAATATTTACCAATAAATCAATGATACTTCCAAAAAGTATCGTATGATTTTTTTTAAATACCTGGAGGATAACGGCAAAATTGGTAACCCTTAAAAAAGCAATAAAAATGGCAATATTAAAAAGGGGTATAGAGTCCATGTATTTGCCATTAAAGAAAAATTGAAAAACCGGCGTAGAAAAAATATAGAAAAAGAAAAATAAGGGAAAAGCCACCGAAGAGCCGGTTACTATACTTTGCTTAAATAAAGCCGCAGCGCTTTTTGCGCCTGTATTGTTGTTGGATAATTGAACAGAAAGGCTATTGCCCAATGCAGATACCAGCATGGCAAAAAAGGGCAGTTCGTATGTGCCATTATAGTAAACAGAAAAACCCGAAATGCTAAGCAGGAAAATGATTGCCAGCTTATCGGCATGTGTTGTAAAACGGTTGAGGATTTCATTAAGGCTTAACAGTTTCCATTGTTTTTCGAAATACAATGTATCGGCAACCTCCAGGTGAACACCCAAATTTAATTTACGGATAAATAGAAAATAAGCGGCTGATTTCAAAAATCCTATAAAAGCAATACCCACAACCAGCCATACCATATCTGTTTCGGCATAAAGCCAGGCATAGTGCAGCGCCAAAAAAAGCAGGCTGTATAAAAAATTTTGTTTTAGGAACAGCAAATCGGCATTAAGCTTTATTACCAGGTTGTCCATCAAAAGCATTACCGATTGAAATAAAGTGCAAATAAAAATGCAAATTAATAAAGCATTTGAAAATTTTTGATGTAGAAAAAAAAGGGTTGTAATAAAAATAAGAACGGCGGTAACATAATAAGGAAAATATTTTTTCAGCAGCCAAAAAAAATGAGAAATGGCGCCATTGCCGGGTAAGGTGAGTAATTGCTGGGGCAGGCCAAGAAAAAGCAAAGGGGCAAATAGATTAATAAAAACCCAGGAGCCCTGGTACAGCCCGTAATTTTCTTTAGATAACCTAAGCGAAAACAAAATAAGGATGCCAAAAACAATGATTACCTGAAGCAGCCTTGCCAGGAAAAAATATTTTGCCTGAAGAAAAACTTTTTTATTGATATTTTGATTTCCTGAATTGTTCACAAGCTTGGCGGTCGGTATTTTTAATGAGAATTGCAGGGTTACCTGCTATTATGCAGTAGCCCTCTTCAAAGGATTTGGTAACAACGGCGCCTGCGGCCACTATGGTAAAATCTCCAAGTGTTACGCCGGGCAACACAACGGCATTCATGCCAATCCAGCAAAAAGCGCCTATGGTAATTGGGTTCCCGGTGTAACGATCATTGTTTACCACATCATGGTTTTTTGTAATGATGCCTGCATTGGGTCCAATATTGGTAAAATCACCAATACTAATGCCATATTCGGCATCAATAAAATTACCGGGAGAATCGCCTGGAAAAACATTTTTTCCCCTTTTAATGTTTTGAGGATAATGCACTGTAGAAGTATGGTGCAGCATCCAGGTAACTTTTACATTTTGGCGCAAAAAATATTTAAAAAAAAATCCGGTAATGTAAAACCCCCAGGGCATTTCCGGCCTGAGTTTTAAAAAACGTTTAATGGAAAATGTTGGGCTCACTATTTACAAATGTATTATTTAAACGCCATAAGCAAACCGCTATTGCCTATAAAAAAGAGCCGCTCCAATGGAACGGCTACAAAAATCCTCAGCCAAAAAATAAAACAATGATTTTATTTTTTAACAAACTTAAGTTTTGAGTTACCAGCGCTGTGCTGTATTTGAAAAAAATAAGTGCCGGGTTTTAACTGGCTTACTGGTATAGAAATGGTTCCCGAACCATTTAACAGTATCGTTGAAACCAACTGGCCCTGGCTATTAAATATCTTTGCTGCAGTTTTATTGAAATTAATATCGGTAATTAAGTAAAGCATATTTACAGCCGGGTTAGGATAAAGGTTTACAAATTCATTTTTTCCAAAATCCACAATACGTATCTCCGATAATTTTTTTGTATTGTTTAAATCAAGCTGGCGTATCCTGTAATAATTTTTTCCCGTTAATGGATTGTTATCGGTAAAATCATATTGGCCATGCCCACCTGTGGAAGCGCTGTTTTCAAAATGTAATACATTCCAGCTATTGCCATCGCTACTCCGTAAAATTTCAAAACCACGGCTGTTAGTTTCATTTGCAGTTGACCAGTTAAGCTGACTTTTATAGTTTAATTTAATAGCATTGAAAGAAGCAAATTGTACCGGTAAAGGATTTAAAAACCTCCTGAATTGCAGGAGCCATTCATATACATTGACTTTGCCATCTAATTGCGTAGCATAGCTGCCATAGAGCGACGGGTTAAGGTCTAAACTCATCCAGGTTGCATCATGCTGGGCAACAGGAGGCGTAAAACCCATAAGTGAAGCTTGTTCAGCACCAACTGGCATAAAAAAATTGACACGGTTTACATATTGCTGAGACCAACTGTACTGTACAACATTATCATTGGTATTATGGCAGGCAATTAACGGTAGCATTGCATTGGCCATAAAAGCGCATTTAGTATCATTGGGTAAAGATGCACCTGCTACATTTACTGCTGCCGCAATTTTAGCAGGGTTCGATGAATTATCACCTAAATAATCCCACAAATATGCGCCTCCATAACTATTGCCAATAATATAAAACCTGTCAATATCTACTTTGTAATGAGATACTACATATTGATAGCAAGCTTCAATTTGTTCTATATTCGTAAATTCTGTAAGGCTAAATTGGGGAGTAATAACAATGAAACGGTAGGTTTGGCCATTTACAATAAATTCCTCCGGAAAACTATGTTCCTTAAGATAACGTGTAGGCCGGTCAAAAGCCACATATTCCAAATAGCCGTAGGCGTTGTTTGGATCTGGAGCCTGTTGGCCGTTTCCACGCTGGCTGTTACCAGCAAGGTATAAAATTACCGGAAATTTTCCCTGTGGGTCATCATTATATCCTTTGGGTAATGATTCATGGAACCCATTGCAATTTGTTCCCGGAATTGGGGTATTATACCTAAAAGTACTGGTGTAGGTAAGGGGATCCTGGCCAAAAAGAGATGTAGTGATAACTAATAATGTGGAAACTAACGCTAATCTCAAGCATTTCATGGGAGTTAATTGTTTAAATGTATAAGAAATACGGATAATGGAAATTACTTGTTTTCAGGGATGGATTTGCAATTTAGCTAAATTATATTAATAAAAATCATTTATTAAATACAAATAGATAAAATTAAAAGGCAAAAAATATTTTCTATAATCAACATTTTGTACACAAGTTAAATAAAGCCTTATCTATAACTTAGTAAAATTACTAATTTTAACCCCAAATAGTTTTCCAAAATGAACAAACGCCCTTTTATTTTACTTACAACTTTATTTATTGTATTTAGTTTAGTTTTCTTTTTACAGGCAAGTGCCCAATCTGGAAGTTCAATTAAGCTCAGGCAGTCAAAAATATATGCAGGTATTGAAGTGGGATCGAAAGGAGTAAAATTGAGTATTTTAGAAGTAGGTAAAACGGCACAAAAAGAACTTCGGTTTAATATTATTCAGGATTCTTCGCTTAATACCGATTTTATTTCGTTTAACGACAGGGTTTTTAATAATACCCTGGCTGCATTTACGGGTCTTTTTAATTATGCATTATCTGTAAAAAATATTCCTTCCTCAAGGATTTACACAGTAATAAGCAGTGGTGTAAAAGTTCAGGCACAAAAAGACAATAATAATTTTTGGATCACAAAGCTTATTGATTCCTTTAGAATAAAAATTAAAGAACCATCACGAAATGTGGAAGTGATAAATGCCATCAACGAAGCAAAGCTCTCTCATTTGGGGATAGTGCCGGAAGAACGCCGCTACACAACATTTTTAATTGATATTGGAAGCGGAAATACCAAGGGTGGATATTTTCCCAATGGAAATACTAATAACTTCCGTTTGTTTGAACTTACCTGGGGCACCAAGAGCACGGCAAATGCAACAGAAAAAAGATTGGGAGATAATAATACCATTGAAAATTTCAGCCGGCAGTTATACAGGGTTTTAGCGGGCAATGCTGCAGATGAAATTGTATATGCCGTAAATGTAAGCAACGCATATAACATGAGCGATTATGTGGCGTTTAGCGGAGGTATTGCCTGGGCAACGGCAGTATTGATGTATCCCGAGTTGATTGATAACCCTGTGGTTCCGGTAACCTATGAGGAAGTGGTAAAATTCCGGGAGCAACTTTTAAAAAATTATTCTTCGCTATCTACCACTTTTTCTGTGCCCGATGCGATAGATGAAGATGATAAGCAATTGGCATTAAAAACGGCAAAAACCGTAAACAAGGTTTTTGATCAGCGCTCAATGCTTGCCGGCACAGGTTTGTTATTGAATATCATGCGCCAGTTTGAAGGCGTTTACGAGAAAAAACAATTTTTCCTTGTTAAGAACGGACAGGTAGGCTGGGTTTCGGCCTATGTTCGGCAAGACCTTGAAAAAGACCAGGAATAAAGTATGACCGAAAACTCCAAAACAACCTTATTGCTCATCCTGTCAGGCCTGCTGATTGTAATGGGGCTTATATTGTTCTGGATGTGGGGTTTTACAACTGCTAACCAACGTGCCGTAGAAAAAATTTCATCGGTACAGGCACAAAAAAAACTGGAAGCTAAAACAATTGCTGCAAGCATTTCTGTTGCGCCCGACTCTGCCTATGTTATCCGGCTTAATGGCCTCGATAAAACCCTTGATTCTTTAGCCAAAAATTCTGATACACTAAAAACAGGTATTTGGCAAAACATCAATGAATTTTATAGCTTAAGGCAGGAAATCAATACCCTGCTGCAGCAGCAACCCAATAAATTGAATATTGCTGCCGCTACAAAAAAAATTGAAGAACTGCAATACCGGTTAAAGCAATTAAGCAGTACCAATTCCGAAATATTAAACGAAAATAAAAGGCTCAATTTATTACTCAACCAACTCAGGAGCCTTCAGGAAATTAATAATGCCAAAAATACCGGGCAGCAAACAGGTGAAACTAATGCCACAAATCTGCCGGTAAACCCAGGCATTGAAAATGAGCAAGTCAATACCACAAAACCAGAAATAATATCCCAAAGTAATTTCTCATCTGTTTTTAGTGCATCTGATTTACAGCTTACTGCTTTCCGGGTAAACAATGGAAAATCGGAAGAAACTGATTTGGCCGATAAAGCATCTAAAATTGTGGGTACATTTAACTTTAAAAACAACAGCTCACAAAGCAATACTACCGAAGTAATTGTAGTGGTAACACAGCCCAATGGTAAAATTTTACAAAAATCATCCTGGGAGTCGGGCTCGTTTCAAACCAAAGATGGTAAAAGGATGATTTATACCTGTAAACTCCGCAACGATTATGAAGCCTGGGAAACCAAGCATTTACTTTTTACATTAGTGGGAGAAAATTACAGTTCGGGCCGGTACAATATGAAAGTGTATCAAAACGGAATTATGCTTGCCAATTATATAAAGCAATTGGGGTGATATTCTTTTTACCAATCAGTAGTTCAGGTAGTCTTATGCAAAGATGCAAAACTCATTTTTATTTTTTCGGTAAGCTGGCTACTAATCATTTTTTGCGCCGTTACAATCATATTTTTAAAAGCAGTTGAATGAGAAATGCCGTGGCCTATAATTACCGGTTTGGCAACGCCTAAAACCGGAACGCCCCCATACATTTCAAAATTAAACCGGTCAAAATGTTCATCTTTAATTTTCCTGCGCCTGGTAATATCATGAATGCTTTCGGCAAGTTTTAAAACTACATTGCCGGTAAATCCATCGCAAATCATTACATCGGCTTTGTGCAGCAAAATATCCCTGCCTTCAATATTGCCAATAAAATTAAGTTGTGTGTTTTTTTTAAGCAGGTTATAAGCTGCCTGAGTAAGTAAATTGCCTTTGCCTTCTTCCTCACCCAAATTTATGAGACCTACTTTTGGGTTTTGTATTTTAAGAATATGCTCGGCAAATAACGATCCCAATAAGGCAAACTGGTCCAGGTTTTCGGGTTTGCAATCGGCATTAAGGCCTACATCGGCCAGCAGGCCAAGGCTGCCATCCTCACGGGGCATATATGCGCCAATTACCGGGCGGCTCACGCCTTCAATATTTTTAATGCTGAACAATGCGCCCACCATCATGGCGCCTGTGTTGCCGGCGCTTATAAATGCATCGGTTTCTCCTGTTGCCAGTAAATGAAAGCCTATGGCTATGGAAGATTGTGTTTTTTCTTTAAGCGCTTTGGTAGGGTGTTCATGCATTTCAATCATTTGCGGTGCATGAACAATTTTCCAGGAGCCTTCGTTTACCGCTTCATCTTTTATGTGTTGTTGCAATAATGCTTCATCACCTACAAGCAGCAGTTGCAACTGCTCTTTATTATCCTGTAAAAATTCTTTAACCCCTTTTACGGCTTCCAGCGGGGCAAAATCGCCGCCCATCATATCCAAAGCAATATTCATTATGGGAAAATTTAGGTATTAAAAATTCCAAAACAAGGTATGAAGTTAAACATCAATACCGGTTTTGGAATAAATAATTTTTATTGCAAAAAATAGTAAAAGCGAAAAAAATTTAGCTTAAGCTTTTAACGGCGCTTTTTCTGCTACCAGTTTTCCTTTGTAGTATAGTTTGCCTTCGCTTACATGTGCACGGTGGCGTACATGGGTTTCGCCGGTAGTTTTGTCTACACTTAAAGTGGTTGCATCAGCTTTATAATGCGTCCTTCTTTTTGCACTGCGTTGTTGACTATGTCGCCTTTTGGGATTTGGCATGATTGTTTATTTTATAATTTTTATTGTTCTAATCTAAATTATTATTAATTCTTTTTAAATTTTTCCAGTCCTTTCCAAAGGGTAGAAGCGTTGTTTTCTTCATTTCTTTCCTCCATTTTTTTCAAGCGATCCAGCACTTCTTTATTGCATTGAGGCCCGCCCATTTCTTCGGGGCTGCACATCCTTTGCATCGGCAGGCTCAATATTGCAAATTCATAAAACCATTCTGCCAGGTGCAGGTGGCTTTCTGTTCGGGAAATATAAAATACATCGGGGTCTTCCTCCTGTGTATTCATTTCATCCGGGTTGTCCACCATTTTCACCAGCATATTGTTCTCATCCCACAAATTCATATTAAGTGGGTTACCACAGCGGTGGCAGGTAACATTTGCATTGCCGCCAATTTCAAATTTTAAAAGCATAAAGCCGGGTTTTTTATCCAGCATTAGTTTTATTTGAACTTTGGCGTTTTTGAAATCCTCTGCGCCGTAATCTAAAAAGAACTTATCATCTAACTCATAGTTAAACTCATGGATACCGGGCTTTAAACCCACAAATGCAATCTCAAACTGCCGTTTCTTAGCCATCGGTAAAGTTTAAAGGACGGCAAAGGTAATATTTTTTGCTTTATTATTGGGCATTTTCTACCAAAAAAGTAGCTAAATTGGGCATTTTTTTTATCTTTTGCTCCTTTTGTATAGTTTTAATGCAATGAAAATTAATAGCAAATGGCTTTTGGGGAGCGTTTTACTGGCTCTTTGCATTGCCATTAGGGCTTATAGCCAAAATGCCAGCCATGTGGAATGGGGATATTCTTCAAGGTTTTTTCCAGGTTTTTCCGGTTTTCAAAGGATGCTATTTGGAAAAATTCCCTTTTGCATTGGTGATATTTTGTACCTGCTATTATTTGGATGGCTTGTTGCCCAACTTATAAAGTGTATTGTTTTTGTGATCCGTAGTAAAAAAATGCCTAATTTTTTACAAAATACAGGCAGTTTTTTTTTGAATTTAATGTTCATTTACATCGTATTTAATGTTTTTTGGGGATTAAATTATAACCGCCAGGGTATTAAATGGCAGCTTGGCCTTCCGGAAAAAGAAGCGTACTCTACCGAAGAACTCCGCAATTTAAATTGTCTCCTGCTCGATAAAATAAACCAGTCGAAACAGGCAGTTTTACGGCAAAAAAAATTTCCTTCAACCCAACAATTGTTTAAGCAGGTATATGAAGCCTATCAATCGGCTACAGTGCAATTTCCTTTTTTAAAATATGAGCCAGTATCAATAAAGCCGGGTATTTGGGGAAATTTACAAAGCTACACAGGCATTTCCGGCTATTATAACCCATTTACCGGCGAAGCCCAAATGAATACGCATTTGCCCGACTTTATTTTGCCCTACACAGCCTGCCATGAAGTTGCGCATCAATTGGGTTATGCTAAAGAAATGGAAGCAAATTTTGTAGGATATATTGCTGCCATTTCATCAAAAGATACGCTCTTGCATTACTCTGTATATTTTGATTTGTTTATGTACGCTAACAATAGCCTTTATTTTTCAGATTCCGCATTTGCCAAAATTTGCCGCAAAGATTTGTTGCCCCAGGTAAAAGAAGATTATTTAAAGTGGCATAATTTTAAGCGGGCACACCAAAGTTATATGAATGCCTTTGTAAACCTGGTGTACGGCAATTTTTTGAAACAAAACCAACAACCACTGGGTATGCAAAGCTATAATGCCGTTACCGGTTTTTTAATTGACTGGTACAAAAAGTATGGAAAGATTTAAAAGCAAAAAAAGTTTTTTATTTTAATGATACAATTTAACAGGCTTAGAAATTATTCTTCCACATCATGCTTTCTACAGGTTTATTTGGCTGGCCGCTATATTTGGCATTTTTCTTTTGGTTGTATTTCACTTCAATTTCGCCATCTACAGGAAAATAAATGAGCTGGCCAATAGGCATGCCTTTATAAACCCTTACCGGTTGTTTCACAGAAATTTCCAGCGTCCAGTTACCGCAAAAACCTACATCGCCTTTGCCTGCGGTTGCATGAATGTCTATACCCAGCCTGCCTGTGGATGATTTACCTTCCAGGAAAGGGACATGAATATGTGTTTCGGTATATTCTTCGGTTACGCCTAAATAAAATTTATGAGGCTGCAAAACCAGCCCTTCACCCGGTATTTCAAAATGGCGTATAGTATTGTGTTTTTTTGCATCCAGTTCGTCATCTTCATAAGTGGCCAGGTTGGCGCCTAAATGTACATCGTAACTGTTGCTTCCCAGGCAGTCCCGGTTGTAGGGCGCTATTTTAATAGTTCCTCTTTCTATTTCTTCTAAAATACGTTTGTCGCTTAATATCATTGTTTCTTAGTTTATTTGTAAAAGTAAAATTTTTCACTTTGCTGATAGCATACAATTTTTAAAATGCCGCTGGTTTATCAACAAAATATTAACGACGATACAAAGCTTGGCCTTTGGCGTATTGAAGAGCCCGAAAACTTTTTTTTGCAATTTGTTCCCCTGCAAAAAAAAATTACGCATCCACATAAGCGTTTACAGCATCTGGCCGGCCGTTTTTTGCTACGGAAATTATTTCCACATTTCCCGCTAAAGCTTATTAAAATTGCCGAAACCAGGAAACCTTTTTTACCTGGGGAGCAATACCATTTTTCCATATCTCATTGCGGTGATTATGCAGCTGTAATTGTAAGCAGTAAATACCGGGTAGGCGTAGATGTGGAATGGCCACAGCAAAAAATTGATATAGTGAAGCATAAGTTTATGGGCACAAAAGAGTTTACTGTTTTAAAAATGATGGATGAAAGAGACGAATTGTTTAAACTTACCATGGCCTGGAGCATAAAAGAAGCCATTTTTAAATGGTATGGCCTGGGGCAGCTTGATTTTAAAAAGCATATGGTAATACAGCAATTGTATAAAGAGGAAGAACTTTTTACCGCAAATTGTACTTTAAATAGATCGATGCCTATGAAACTGGATGTATTTGCCAAAAATATAGAGGGTAATGTGCTGGCATGGTTAGTTACGGAAAAATAATTGCCACTATTTTAATGAACCGTTTTCCACACTGTTTTATGGTTTTTCTCTGCGTACTCCTTGCGTTCCCTTGCTTTTTACTTTTTGGTGCATTTTTATTTTTAAAGCAACATAGGCATAAAAAGAAACTCAAAATATGCGAAGAATTATTTTTCATTTACTTAATTGCCGTAACCAGTTTTTTTACTTCATCTTCATCTACGGTATTATATTCAAGTGTTTCGTTCATATTTTTATTGTAATGCTGCATAAGGCTTGCTGATAAAATTCTTGCCGAACTGTGAAATTCTGATGCGCCTGTTTTTTGAGCAATGATATTAATATTATCCGACCTTACGCCACTACCGGGCATTATTACAATTCGGTTATTAGCGGCCTCCACTAATTTTTGCAGGTTGCCCATTCCCTGTTCTGCTGTGGGAAAAAGCCCCGAAGTGAGTATTCTTCCGCATCCTGCTTCAATTACATCTTCCAAAGCAATATACATATCCTTCACCCTGTCAAATGCCCGGTGAAAAGTTACCTCCAATGGATAAGCCAGCGATACAAGGGCTGCCGTTCTTTTTTTATCAATTGTACCATCGGCATTGAGCAAACCAATAACTACGCCATCGCATCCAAATTCTTTACACAACTTAATTTCCGATTTCATTATTTCAAATTCTTCATTGCTATACAAAAAATCGCCGCCTCGTGGCCTTATTATGGGAAACAACTGGATACCGGTAACTTCCCTTGCGGCTTTAATAAAACCATAAGATGGAGTGGTGCCGCCTTCTGTGGGGTTACCGCATAACTCTATACGTTGGGCGCCGGCATTTTGTATTGTGGCACAACTTTGAATATTAAAAGCAATAATTTCTAATAACATACAATAAAAATTTTCTAAACCTGAAGGATCAATAAAATTAAGTTGGGTTTATTTTTTAGTAAAAGGGGTTTTCAACAGCATCCCCAGGTTTTCATCATTATCATTAAGCGTGGATTGATCAATACCATACTGAATTTGGTGGATATGCAGTTTTTTGAAAGTACCCAGCACACGGTCCCAAATTGAAAAGATAGCACCGTAATTAGAATCGGGATAAGGCAGCTTATGATGATGGTGCACTTTATGCATATTGGGTGAAATAAGAAAATAGCTTAAGGAATTGTCTATATTCCCGGGCAATTTAATATTGGCATGGGTAAATGCTGTTACAAAAACCAATAGGGTTTGAAAAATCATTACTGCATACATTGGCGACCCTGTGGCCAATATTCCCATGAAGAAAAATATGCCACGCAAAACACTTTCAAAAGGATGGTGGCGCAACCCGGTAGTTACATCTACTTTTTTATCGGAATGATGGACAATATGAAAGCTCCAAAGTAAGGGTACTTTATGCTGGATAATATGTACCAGCCAGCCACCAAAAAAATCAAGACCCAAAACGGTAATAATAATGGTAAAGAAAATATTGGCATTCGCCCAGTAAACAAGGCCAAATCCATTTAGCCTGCACCATTCACTCAATACCACAATTAAAAATGCCAGCAGCGAATGTATAGCCAAATGGATGAGGGTAAATACCAGGTTGATGCCGGCATGAGAAAACCGGTTTTTTTCAAATTTCAATTTATATAATGGAATGGCACCTTCCAGTATCCAAAAAAATAACATACCGGCAATTAATAAGGCCATACGTTGGCCGGGATATTGCTCCAGCGTTTCAAAATATTGTAAGAGTTGACGTAGCACAAAAAAAATGTTTCTGCAATGTACAAAAAGAAAAAATATGCAGCCAGGGGCAGCAGAAATATTACAATTGGCATTAAAAGCATTTTCTTAATGGTTTATTAAAGTTTTTCTTACGATAGTTAATTTAATTTATTTAATTGCAACTTTACAGTAAATATTAAAGCATGGCTAATCTATACCGCTCTTGTTTTTTGCTTTTACTGTTTTCTTTTTCTTTTAATGCCTATGCCCAAAAAATTACCGGAAGGTGGGAGGGAAGAATGGGAACAGAACGCCTGCAAATGAATATTACCCAAAAAGGCACAAAAATATGCGGCTATACTTATGATTATGTTACTGCGGAACCATCCAGCTTTTGCAAGGCAAAATTTGAAGGATATTTAGACCCGGAAACCAATACCTGGTATTTGCGTGGTGTAAGTTTTTTTGAAAATAGCGGCGGCCATGTACTGATGCGTCTTGCTGTGTGGAGGGAGAAAACAGATCCACCCAATAAATTGAGGGTTACGGTTTCTACCGGCTCATTTATGGATCAAATTTTTAGCGACAGGGAAGAAGTAATCCTCACCAGGGTTTCAACAAAACCCAATAATTTTCCCGATGGCGAAATACCTTGTTTTACGGTAGTGAATAAACCCAAACAAATTGCACCAAAACCTCCCAGGCCAACAGCCCCCAAACCTGCACCTCAAAAACCTGTAGTTAAGAAACCTGAGGCACCCAAACCTGCTCCCAAACCTATGGTTAAAAAACCAGAACCCAGGCCGTTGCCGCCCATTGTAAAAAAAGACAGCGTTAAAAAGCCTTTACCTAAGCCCATTACACCAGAAATTAAAGAACCATCACTGGTTAAGAAAATGACCGAACGTAAACAATCGGAGCAAAGCCGCATTGCCATTAGCACCAATAAACTTAATATTAAAGTGTACGATAATGGCGAAATTGATAATGATACCGTTTCTATTTTCTATAATAAAAAATTATTGATCAGCCACAAAAGATTAAGCGATAAACCCATAGAGTTAAATATTGAGTTGGACGAAAACACAACGATACACGAAATAACTTTGTATGCCGATAACCTGGGAAGCATACCACCCAATACCGCATTGGTGGTGGTTACAGCCGGAAACAGGCATTATGAACTCCGCAGCAAGGCAAGCCTCGATGAAAATGCAGTGTTGATATTTGAGTATAAACCCGGTGGTAAGGACTAAATGGTGCTTTTATCAATAGTTCCCTAATTTTACACGGTGGCATTCATCAAAAACCATTCATTTAGCCAACGTTCAGATGAGCATTTACTGGCAGGATACAAATCCTCGGCCGATATGGTTGCATTGAGTGAACTATTTCAACGCTATATGGATTTGATTTATGGCGTATGCCTCAAATACCTGGAAGATAAAGAATTGGCCAAAGATGCCGTACTGGATATTTTTGAAGAATTGGTACCCAAACTCCAAAAACATGAAGTAGCCAATTTTAAAGCCTGGGTATATCAATTGTCAAAAAACCATTGCCTTATGAAAATAAGGGCAGCAAAGAAGTTCAGCAAAATTTCCTCCGAACCGGAACTTATGCAAAACCAGGATTTGCTGCATCTGGATAATGACCAAAACAGGGAAGAGAGCTTTAAACAATTGGAATTATGCCTGCAGCAGCTTCAGGAAGAACAAAAAATAACCATTGAACTTTTTTACCTGCAAAAAAAATGTTATAACGAAATTGTGGAACAAACCGGCATAGAATGGAACAAAGTACGCAGCCATATTCAAAACGGCAGGCGAAATTTAAAAATATGTATGGATAAACAAATGGCAGAAAGTTAATGCAGCAATGGGACAACCATAATAAAAATTGGGGCGCATCAGATTTTGAGCGCTATTATTCAGGTAAAATGAATAAGGAAGAAATGTATGCCCTGGAAAATGATGCCTTAAACGATGCTTTTTTGCAGGATGCATTGGAAGGATGTAAACATACACAATCGGCTATTGATGATATTGAAGAAATTAAGAAAAAACTTGCTCAAAAAAAGCAAAGTAAGTTAGTTCCTATTGAATGGTACAGGCAAAAAAAAGCAAAAGATTTTTTAAAAATTGCCGCTACCGTTTTTCTTTTCATAAGCCTTGGCTGGCTTTTTTATAACAATAAAGAAGAAGTACAATCCAAGAGTACTACTGAGCTGGCACAATTAAAAACAGAACCTGGGCAAGAGCAGAATGTACCCGAAACAGAAACCACATCAATTGCTGATTCAACAGTTTCTTTACCAGAAACCAATACCCAAAAAACAAACGGAAAAAGTTCATTAGCAGAAAACAAAGCTGCCGAAAACAATGCAGGTACAACGGTAACAAGAGTAGAAGATGATGCTGCCGATAACTTTTCGCAGAAAATAACTGCCACAATAAACGAAACTGCAAAAAAAGAAACAAAAGTAAATGAACATCTAAAACAAAGCCCAATGCCCGGGCTAAGTGCCGATAAAAATTATTCCGGTGCAGTAAATAATATGCACCAGCATATTTTTTCGGGAAGCGTAAAAGATCAGGCAGGACAGCCTGTACCCAATGCAATTGTATATGATACCAAAACCCGGAACACAGTACAAACAAATGCCTACGGCCAGTTTAATATACAGGCCATTGATACGGCTATGAGTATTGCAGTAAATGCAATGGGTTATGAGCAGGCAACTCAATCTATTAACAGCAATGATATGCTTGCCAATAATATTGTTTTGCAAAAGGCTGACCAGCAATTGAGCGAAGTAGTAGTAACATTGGCAAATGCAAAAGTGAAAAAATCATCCAACTCGTTAAATATTGTAAAAATTCGTGGAGCAAGTTCACTTAAAACAAATGGAGAACCCATGTATGTGGTAAACAACCAGGTATTACCAGCCTCAGATTTTATGCAAATACCATCTGGTTTTATTAAAAGCATGCAAGTAATCAAAGATAAAAATGCAGCAGCAATTTATGGTTCAATGGCAACAAATGGCATAGTAGTAGTTACCTTAAAAGAAAACCTGAGCCTGCACAAGCCAGCTACGGTTACGCTCATAAATGTAGCTATTATTTCCGGCGAAACAGCGTTGCGCCAATTTGCAAAAGACAGCCTTTTTGTTGTGAGCAATAAAAAAACAATTGAACTTAAATTTGACACCGATGATTCCGGCATACCAGTGAGGATTGCGGTAAAAAATTCCATTTGCAGCAGTTGCGATAATAAAGCCATACAAATGCTTAACCTGGCCACATGGCAAAAAGTTAAGAAAGGCAAAAAAGCAGGGGTTAAATTAAATTTCTAAAATAAATTAAAATAAAACCCCTGCAAAAGCAGGGGCAATTTTTTACCAACTTTCATACTCTGGGTTGGTTCTTCAGGATGTTTGATTTCATTAATCTTCCTTGGGGTTTTTAATGAGTTTATCCCGGTTTCAGGCTTTACAGGTTTTTCAAATTTTGCATTGGCAAAATTGAACTTGGATTTTGGTCTTCAGGCTTTCGCCTTTACGATAATGGATTTTAAATTTTCTTTTTCGTAGTTCACAAAAAAGAAAAGAGAAGTTGACTGATACTGGATTTGGTTTTTTAACTGGATATTAGTACAGTTGGCTTTTCCTGGATCTTGGATGGATTGATATTGTCTATCAATCAACTTCTGATGCAAAGATGCGGCAATAATCAAGCCTGTACAAGAGCATTACTGCCCGTTTTTGCCTACTCAGTATTTACGGACAGCATCGTAAATATTCATGTACAACTTTAGAAAGACTACGAAAGCAGACCTCGTAATTTTACGAGGTATTTATTTTTTGCCCAGTTAAAATGCCTGTAACTAAATGATTTCTAAAATTTATCACTTTATTCTTTGCTTTGAATAAAGTTTATAATTTTGGGTATTCAAAGCCCTGAAAGTAAACTCTGATATGACCCAAATTCTCATTATTGACGATGAAAAAGCGATACGCAAAACCTTAAGCGAAATCTTGAGTTTTGAGGGCTATAAAATTGATGAAGCATCAGACGGTGAAGAAGGGCTTGCAAAATTTAGCAAAGGAACATATGATGTAGTGCTTTGCGATATTAAAATGCCGAGGCTGGATGGCATTGAATTTTTGGAGCAAGCCAAAGCAATAAACCCGGATACTTCTATAATTATGATTAGCGGCCACGGTAATATTGAAACTGCTGTGGAAGCAGTTAAAAAAGGCGCTTTTGATTACATAAGCAAGCCACCCGATTTAAACCGGTTGCTCATAACCATAAGAAATGCCACCGAAAAGAAAGAGCTGGTAACCCAAACCAAAGTGCTCAAGCGTAAAGTAAGCAAAGTGCAGGAAATGGTGGGAGAAAGCAAAGCCATTCAAAAAATTAAAGACACCATTGAAAAAGTGGCTGCAACAGATGCAAGGGTTTTAATTACCGGCGATAATGGCGTAGGTAAAGAACTTGTAGCCCGATGGATACACGAAAAAAGCAACCGCAGCGGTTCCTCCATTGTAGAAGTAAATTGCGCTGCCATTCCCGGGGAATTAATAGAAAGCGAATTGTTTGGCCATGAAAAAGGATCTTTTACTTCGGCCATAAAGCAAAGAATAGGAAAATTTGAACAGGCCAATAAAGGCACACTTTTTTTGGATGAAATTGGCGATATGAGTCTTAATGCGCAAGCCAAAGTATTAAGGGCATTGCAGGAAGGAAAAATTACCCGTGTAGGCGCAGAAAAAGATATAAATGTAGATGTAAGGATTATTGCCGCTACTAATAAAGATTTGTTTAAAGAAGTGGAGGAAAAAAAATTTCGGCTGGATTTATACCATCGCCTGGGTGTAATTATCATTAATATCCCTTCATTAAACGAAAGGCGGGAAGATATACCGCACCTTGTAGATTATTTTCTCGATATTATTGCAACAGAATACGGGCAGGCCAAAAAAATAATAGACGAAAATGCCATGCTGGCCCTGCAAAAAAATAACTGGACAGGAAATATAAGGGAACTAAGAAATGTGGTGGAAAGGCTTGTAATCCTCTCTGGCAAAACCATTACCGGGCAGGATGTGGAGCTTTACGTATTGCCCAAATAGAAAATTTGCTTTGGTTATTTACATCAAAAAAGCATTCTTCTTGCTGTTAAATTAATGTTATAGCTCTTGTTTTGCAATAATTGTATCGGGTTATCCATTTATATATAAAGGAGTATTATTATTTTTGCGCACACTAATTTTTACTAATTATTATGGGCTGGATTATTTTTATTTTGGGCACCATTGGCTGGCATGCCGGCATGTACGGAATGTTTAAAAAAGCAAGAATTGAACCATGGAAAGCATTGGTTCCCTTTTACAACACCTGGTGCATTGTAGAAAAAATCCAGCTAAAAAAAATTTGGTTTTGGTTGCAGTTTATTCCCATTGCCGGAGTTTTTATTACCATTTGGATAACCATAAAATTTGTAGAAAATTTTGGCCGCTTTAGTTTAATGCATCATGCAGCAACGGTTTTATTTCCCTTTGCATATTTTCCTTACCTCGGTTTTTCAAAAAATGAAAAATTTGCCGGTAAACTGGTAATGGACAATTATAAAAAATCCGGCGCAAGAGAATGGGTGGATGCTGCCGTATTTGCCGTTGTAGCTGCAACCATCATCCGCACTTTTATTTTTGAAGCCTACACCATACCTACCCAAAGTATGGAAAAAACCTTGCTGGTAAACGATTTTTTATTTGTGAGCAAATTCAGCTACGGCCCAAGGATACCCAATACGCCAATAGCCATGCCTTTTGTTCACCATACAATGCCCATCACGGGCACCAAATCATATTCTGAAATTATTAAGATACCTTATACAAGGTGGTTTGCCAAACCGGTAGAAAGAAATGATGTGGTGGTTTTTAATTTTCCGGTAAATGATACGTTAATTAATGATGAAGAAAATTTTGGGAGCAGGGTAACTTATTACCAGGCAGTAAGAGAAATGGGCAGGGATGCAGTATGGGATAAGTATGGAGATATAATTGTAACCCGTCCGGTTGATAAAAGAGAAAACTTTATTAAGAGATGTGTGGCCATTGGCGGTGATAAATTGCAGGTAATAAACGGAATTGTTTATATTGATGGTAAACCCCAGCAGGGTTTTCCCCACTCCGAACGCTATTATATTTTTGAAGCGCCCAAAGGTACTTATGTAACTAAAGAATTGTTGGAATCATTTGGTATAGAGATTAGGGAAGAACAAGGCGATTTACAAAGCGGTCCGCATGGAGAAGCCATTGTAAATATTACCAATGAAGAAAAAGCAAACCTGCGTTTACCTGCAGGTTATTTCATAAAAAATTACATAGCCGAAGGCTCACCCAGGGATTTATTTCCTTATTATGATACAGCGCATAAATGGTCGGTAGATAATTATGGGCCTATCAGCATACCGCAAAAAGGAACAACCATAGAACTCAATGCAGATAATATTGCCCGCTATGAAAGGTGCATCAGCGTATATGAAGGCAATAAAATTGAACAAAAAAACGGCCAGGCTTTTATAAATAACAAAGCCGAAAAGAATTATACTTTTAAAATGAATTATTACTGGATGATGGGCGACAACCGCCATAATTCCCTGGATAGCCGTTACTGGGGCTTTGTTCCCGAAGATCATATTGTAGGCAAGGCATCGCTTATTTGGTTTAGCTGGGAGGGCGGCCCAAGATGGAAAAGATTTTTTAATCGCATTAAATAAAGATTAAAAATTTTTTGAAGCCCTGCAATTTGCGGGGCTTTTTTATTTAACAAATTTAACCGGGTTACTATTTTATGCAATTGGCTATAAACTATCATCTACTGATGGTATGGCCAGTCAACAGTAAAAATAATAATCAATTTTAAAACTTATTGTCATGAAGTTTCCAATTGTAAAAGCAATGCTATTGCTTGCAGTTGCAGCTATATCCTGCAACCATATTAACAACGGTTTATCGGATGAATCAAAATCTATCGGCACCAAAGAAATGCCCGCAGATATTGTAGTTAACGATGTGGTTGATAACCCCGAACCGCAGCAAATCCAAAACCCTTTGCCCAATCAGCAGCCGCAACAAGTACAACCCAATGTTCCTAAAATACCGGTGCAACCATCGAATCCAAACTGGGATAAAAAACTGGTGAAAACTGCTACCATCAAACTTGAAGTAAAAGATGTAAAATTATTCAACCAATCGCTCCCTGAAATTGTAAAGCGAAACGGCGCCTATGTATCCAATGAGCAAAATAATTTTAATGATGGGTTTACAGAATCTACGGTTACGATAAAAGTGCCGGTGCTGCAATTTGAAAATTTAATAAATGAGCTGAACATAAAAGAAAGTAAACTTATTGAACGCAGCATTAACACAGATGATGTAACTACCGAAGTAGTGGATACCAGGGCAAGGATGGAAGCCCGTAAAGAAATGCGTTTTAAATACCTGGAATTTTTAAAGCAATCTAAAAACATGACCGAAGCACTTCAGGTACAAAATGAAATTAACAATTTGCAGGAAGAAATTGAATCGGCAACTGCAAGGATTGAATCATTAAGCCAGCAGGCTGCTTACAGCACTGTTTTATTAACCTATTACAATGGCGGATACTCCATTTATGAAACAACACCCAATTCGCCATTTTTTTCAAGAGTTTTAGCATCCTTTAAAAATGGCGCCGGCTATTTTGGAGATATCATAATTGGCTTAATTGACCTTTGGCCGATATGGATATTTAGCATTTTAATATTCTTAGTTGTAAGGAAAAGAAAATCAATTTTAAAATTTTTCTAACCCTGTGAAGAATAGCGCAATAAAAAAATCCCGGTTTAAATCCGGGATTTTCTTTTTTTGAACTATTTGCTGGTTTAATTATTATTGAACAGTAACGGTTGTAGTAGCCGTAGTATTGTTTACTGAATTTTTTATAGAAGTGGTATGGCTGTTGTTCACAGCTTTATCTTTTACATGAATTTTTGCAATTGTTGGGGCAATTACAAGGCTCACAATACTCATTAGTTTAATAAGGATATTCATAGATGGGCCGGAAGTATCTTTAAACGGATCGCCAACTGTATCGCCTGTTACTGAGGCTTTGTGCGGCTCCGATTTTTTATAAAAAGTTTCCCCGTTAATTTCTACGCCTTTTTCAAAAGATTTTTTAGCATTGTCCCATGCACCGCCTGCATTGTTTTGGAACATGCCCATCAGTACACCCGAAACGGTAGCGCCCGCAAGAAAACCACCCAGCACTTCTGGGCCAAAAACAAATCCCATCAAAAGCGGGGAAATTAAAGCTATTGCTCCTGGCAGCATCATTTTTTTAATAGATGCATCGGTAGAAATGGCAACGCATTTATCATATTCAGGTTTACCGGTACCTTCCATAATACCCGGAATGGTACGGAACTGCCTTCGCACTTCTTCTACCATACTCATGGCAGCTTCTCCTACGGCACGTATTGCAAGCGAAGAGAAAATAAACGGGATCATAGCACCAATAAATAACCCGGCCAGCACATCGGCATGGTAAATATCAATTCCGGAAATACCGGCAATGCCTACAAAAGCTGCAAATAAAGCAAGCGCTGTTAAAGCGGCAGAAGCTATAGCAAAACCTTTACCGGTTGCTGCAGTGGTGTTACCAACCGCATCAAGGATATCTGTTTTTTCACGAACTTCTTTTGGCAATTCACTCATTTCGGCAATACCACCGGCATTATCGGCAATAGGGCCAAAAGCATCAATTGCAAGTTGCATAGCCGTTGTAGCCATCATGCCTGCAGCAGCAATTGCCACACCATATAAGCCTGCACATTCATAAGAGCCATAAATACCTGCAGCCAGTACAATTATAGGCAGCAAAGTGCTTTCCATGCCAATGGCTAAACCACCAATAATATTTGTAGCATGGCCCGTGCCGCTTTGGCGCACAATACTGTTTACAGGGCGCTTGCCCATTGCAGTATAGTACTCGGTAATAATACTCATTAAAGTACCTACGCCTAGCCCAACCATAATGGCGCCAAAAACACCATTGCTTGTAAACTCATGGCCACGAAGGCTCATATTATCGGGAAGAATATAATTTACCAAAAAGAATGAAGCAATTGCCGTAAGAACAATTGAACCCCAGTTGCCCATATTTAAAGCGTTTTGCACTTTTGCGGTGCTTAATCCTGCACTATCGCTAATGCGCACAAAAAAGGTTCCTATAATGGAAAATAAAATCCCGGTTCCGGCAATTAGCATTGGTAATAAAATAGGGGAGAAACCACCAAAGCCATCGCTTAAAACCTGGCCTGCTGCGTCGGTTACTTCATGGCCCAAAACCATTGTAGCTAATACAGTTGCCACATAAGAGCCAAAAAGATCGGCACCCATACCGGCAACATCACCCACATTATCACCCACATTATCGGCAATAGTTGCCGGGTTACGAGGGTCATCTTCGGGTATGCCTGCTTCTACTTTACCCACAAGGTCGGCTCCAACATCGGCGGCCTTGGTATAAATACCGCCACCCACACGGGCAAATAAAGCTATAGATTCAGCGCCCAGTGAAAAACCGGTTAATACCTCTATTGCCTTTGTAACCATAAGGCTATTGGAAGCTTCACCCGGGGCAAAAAGGCAAATTAAAACTATGAATAAACCGCCAAGGCCAAGAACTGCCAAACCCGCAACACCAAGGCCCATTACAGAACCTCCGGTAAACGAAACGGCAAGGGCTTTGCTTAAACTTGTTCTTGCTGCTTGAGCAGTACGTACATTGGCTTTGGTTGCTACCCTCATACCAATATAACCAGCCAAAGCGCTAAAAAAGGCGCCTGCAACAAAGGCCAGGGCAATGCTCCAGTGGCTATTTTCGTTGCTAAAGCCCATTACGCCCAGCAAAAGCGCAGCAATAATTACAAAATAGGTGAGGATTTTATATTCAGCTTTTAAGAAGGCCATAGCGCCTTCGGCAATATAATTGCTGATTTCCTTCATGCGGTCGTTACCAGCATCTTGCTTTGCCACCCAGTTAAACTTGATAAAAGTGTACAATAGCCCAACAATTCCCAGTGCCGGAACTACATAAAACAGTTTGTCCATTTTTTAGATATAGTTAAAATTAAGGTCGGCAAAAATAGGGCAAATGGAGGAAAAACCATTGAAAATTGAAGAGTTAGCCCAATTATTTATGTACATTCAAATTTCTATGCTTAAAATCATTGTTTTTTAAAAAATACCCTGATGAGGTATTGTTTAAAGTAAGAGGGCAAAATAGCTTTGCAATTGAAATTATCCTCCTATCCATCCAAACTCAAATAAATGAAAATAAAATACTTTCAAAAAATTAGGAACTGGTTTTTGGATTACCTGGTGTTTTCGGTTTATTAATAGCTGAATATAGCTGTTTTTTTTCTGTAAAAATTATAATGGAAAGAAAGAAAAAAAATCTTTTATTGAATATAACCCAGCCTATGCCTTGCTGGATACTATGGCTGCAGAAAGGATTATTGTAAACAAATATGCAAGTGCTGCAACCGGCAAGAGAAAATTTAAAGGGTTTAGAGACATTAAAAATTGATGAACCAGTGAAACCTTTTTTATCATCTATAACTCAAACTCCCAAACTGTTCTATAGCTGCCGTTTTTTTCAACATATTCTAAAAAGGCCCGGTAAAATTTATCTTTACCAATAGTTGCACTATCGCCAATTACAAATAATTGCTCCTTTGCCCGGGTAATGGCCACATTCATTCGGCGGTAATCTTTTAAAAAACCAATTACGGCATCTTCATTACTGCGTACCAGCGATAAAATAATATTTTCTTTTTCCTGCCCCTGGAAGCTGTCAATGGTGCTTATGCGGAGTTTACTTGGAAATTTTTCTTTTGCCGCCGCCACCTGACCGGCATAAGGAGAAATAAATGCTGTCTGTACAATATCCAGGGTTTCTGTTTCCAGCAATTTTAAAGCCAGTTCCAGTTCACCTTTATTTTGTAAACTTGAGCCGTCTGCGCCACTTTCTTCATCACTGCCGGAGCCGGCCATGTCAATAAAACAAAGGTGTATGCCGGTATTAAAAAGCTGTTCGGCAGTTAACAATAAATTATTGTAAAAAAACTGGCTGCTAAAACCTGCAATTGCTTTTCGCATCCTGTACTGGATATTCAAAAGGTTAATATTGCTGCATTTTTCAATTGCTGTTTCTAAAATAGATTTATTAAAACCAAGTTTAGCCGCTTCATTGCTTAAAACCGTTGGTGGCAGTTGCCAGTGATCTCCAGCTAAAACCAGTTTATCAGCCAATGGAAAAATTACCCAGGCAAGCGGCTCAATGCATTGCCCGGCTTCATCCATCACCAAGCTTTGAAAATGCAATTTATGCAAACCAGAATCGTACAACCCAATGGGCGTGCCGGCAATTACTGAAGCTTCTTCAAAAAGTTTTTCCTCCTGGTATTTTTGTAAATCTTTTACCTGCCTGCGTATATCCTTAACTTCTTTAAATAATAAACTACGTTGTTCCCTTTCTGCTTTGCCAAAACTCCGTTTATATTTTAGCGCCATTTTTCTAAACTCCTCCGCCCTTATTTTTAATTTTTTTACTTCTTTCTGGTGCTTGCTGCTGCTCAGTTTGCCTTCGGGTGTATGGGCAAATAAAGCTTCATCTGCTTTGCCACTATTGCCTACTCTTAATAAAGAAATATTTTGTTTCAGCAAACCTTTGGCAATATTATCCACCGCTGTGTTGCTTGGTGCAGCAACCAGTACTTTTTCGCCTTTTTTTATCAACTGCACAATTGCTTCTATTAAAGTGGTGGTTTTGCCCGTACCCGGAGGGCCATGTATTATTGTGATAGATTCATTTTGAACCACTGCTGCCACTGCTTTTTGCTGGCTGGCATTTAAATGTACATTTCTAAAAGTAAGTTGGGTTATATCCTTTGTTTCTGTATTTTCCGCAACTTTATCAACAGTATGCAACTGCTCAAATAATGCAAAAAGCGTTTTGTTGTTTTCTAGTTCCCGGAGAGATTTTTTCATGATCTCTGTTGTTCTGCTATCGGGAACCAGTTTTATTCCTACACCATTATCTTCAATCCATTCCGGAAAATCGGGTGCAAACAGCCTGAATTCGCCAGCTTTACCATCAAAGCCCATCAGCATACCTTTTACATTTTCTTCCCCGTTTTTAAAACATTCAATAGCAACTCCATCTTTAAAAAAATTAAGTTCCGATGGAAAATTAATTTTAAACCTTAGCTCAGGGTAATCTAAATATCCAAAACTTTTCCCGGTTATAATGATAGGGTGCAACGCTGCACCTTCTGCCTTTAATTGTTTTAAGGAATGTTTATCGGTAAGGCCGAAACGTTGTTTTTCTTCGGCTTCTTCAAGCCTGATACAACGGAGCAAAAGTTCTATCTGTGGATGCATCTGCCGGGTTTACTTAATATTCTTTATAAATTTTTGGGCTTATTTTTGCAAATATGAAATTAAAATTTCAAACCCTGGTTTGCCTTTTTGTTTTTGCCGGCATTTTTTCTCATTGTACGCAAAAAGAAAAACGTAAATTACCTGCTATTGCAGGAGATGTTGATCCCAATATCCCACAACAGATAGAACCTGCTTCGATATTGAAGTTCGACAGCTCAAGGGCTAATCAGTTTTTTTCAGCATTTCCCCTGTTGGAAAATATCAAAGCTGATTGGTATGATTTTTACCGCAATCGTAATTACTCTTTTGCATGGTCGGATACATCCGGGTTTACCCAAGCCGCACAAAACCTCCACAACCGCATCAATAACCTCACCGATGACGGCCTGGATGACAGCCTCTACTACCGGACAGAGTTTAACCATATTTACGATGACGCTTCTTCATTGCCCGGAAAAGACAGAAAAGACAGTATTTATATTTTGAATGAGATGATGCTCACGGCACAATATTTTATGTACACCCGCCAAATTTATGGCGCTTTATCGGCAAAACAGTTGAAAGAACTAGGCTGGAACATTACCCCAAAAAAAATATCTTACCCGGAATATTTAAATAGCATACTTTCCGGGGCCGATTCAGGTATTTTTTCAAAAGAGCCTATTTATCCGCAATATGGGTATTTAAAAGATTATTTAAAGAAGTATAAAGCTATAGATTCATCTGGCGGCTGGCCTAAGGTTGATACAGCTATTAAAAAATTATCGCCGGGTGATTCATCAGTGAAAATTGTTGCAATTAAAAAAAGGCTGGCTATGTCTGGCGATTTTAAAAGCGCTGATACTTCTTATATTTATGATAGTACACTGGCCAATGCAGTAAAAGAATTTAGGTTACGGGTTGGCTTGAAACCTGCAAATTATATTGATAGGTATGTAGTGCATGAAATGAATGTGCCCGTTTCTAAAAGAATTGAACAGATAATTGTGAATATGGAACGCTGCCGCTGGATACCCATTTCGCTGGGTGAAAACTATATTGTGGTTAATATTCCCGATTACAAATTATTTGTTTACGAAGATGGGAAATTAAACTTTAGTATTGACGTGGTGGTGGGGCAGGATGCTACCAAAACTGTAATTTTTAACGATACGCTTCGAACTATCGCCTTTAGTCCATATTGGAATGTGCCTTACAGTATTTATAAAAACGAGATGGAAGGAAGGCTTTCGGAAACATACCTTAAAAGAAACAACATGGAAATTGTTGGCAACGGCAGGGTGCGCCAGTTGCCTGGCCCTAATAATTCATTGGGGTTGGTAAAATTTTTATTTCCCAACAGCTATAATATTTATTTTCATGATACACCGGCAAAAGATAAATTTAATTATACCAACAGGGCTTTTAGCCATGGATGTATCAGGCTAAAGGAGCCCAAAAAACTGGCCATGTATTTATTAAGGAATGAACTAAGTTACACGGAAAAAGTGATTGACAGCCTGATGCATTTAACCAAAGAAGTGCAGGTAAAGCTTAAGCAACCCGAGCCGGTGTACATTGGCTACCTTACTGCTTTTGTAAATTCCGAAACTGGTGAGCTTAATTTTAGAAAAGATATTTATAACCGTGATGAAGAAATATTAAAAAGGCTCATCAAAAAATAAGCTGCATAAAAGTCCTATGAAACACATTACTGTACTTTCCGGGGCTGGCATAAGTGCCGAAAGCGGCCTGAAAACTTTTAGAGACAGCAATGGGCTTTGGATGGGCCATAACTTTGAAGATGTGGCAACGCCACAGGCTTTTAAAAAAAATCCCCAACAGGTATTGGAATTTTACAACATGCGCCGGAGAGATGTTGCTGCTGCAAAGCCCAACTATGCACACACCGGCCTGGTAAAGCTTGAGGAAAAATACCAGGTAACCATCATCACCCAAAATATAGATGATCTTCATGAAAGGGCAGGTTCAACTACTGTAATGCACCTGCATGGCGAAATTTTTAAAATGCATAGTGTAGCCAATCCTTCATTGCATTTTGAAATAAAAAATGAAATTAAAGTTGGCGACCTTGCTGAAGATGGCTCCCAACTCAGGCCGCATATTGTATGGTTTGGCGAAGCCGTACCAATGATGGAAAAAGCTATTGAAATTGTAAACGATTGTGATATACTGGTGATTATTGGCACATCGTTGCAGGTGTATCCTGCCGCATCGTTATTACAATATGCTGCACCTTATCTGCCAAAATATATTATTGATAAAAAATTACCATCAGTAAGTGGTTATCATAATTTACATGCTATTGAAAAGCCGGCTACAGAAGGAGTGGAGGAGTTACTTACGATATTGCTTTAAGTAATGTTAACTATAGAGTTGCCAAACATAATAGATTGGTTGCTATTCTCTAAAATGTAAAGCATCAGAATCGTGTGACATTTGTACTCATCACTACCTCCTTTTTTGGTTCAGTACAAACGTACTTTTTATACCTAATACATAAATATTCTTTACATAGTACTTTCAATAAATTTTATACCTTCGATTTCAAGCTGTTGTAATACGGGATTGTAAATTTCTTTTAGCGTAGGAATGTGCAGGCCAGTAAGTTTTAATTTTCCGGTGAGGATAAGTTTAGCTGCAATACCAAGTGGCAGCCCTACGGTTTTTGCCATTGCTGTTTGCAAATTATTTTCTCCTTTTACCAGCAGGCAGCTTTGCAGGTATTTAGTTTTTCCGTTTTCCAAATATTCAAATTCATGCAGCATTACGATCATATCTTTATCCTGCGGTTGCATGGCCAATTTTTTTTCAAGTAAATATTGCAGGGTATCTGCCGAAGATTGTATGTGGCCGGGAATTATATCATTTTCAAATAATCCTAAAAAAGATAATTGGTCTTTATTCTCTTTGGTAATAAAAGGCAATATAGATTTGCTCCATTCTGCAAAAGTTATGTTATGGGCAACTTTATCTTTTTCACTGGTAAGCCCTGCTTGCACAATTGCATCCCACCCATCAAAATACCCTGCATAGCGAAGCGTGGTACGCATAAAAGTTGCCGCTTCCTGCAAATGGTATATTGGGATATAACTTAAAGAATCCCTGTTGGCATAATAAGCCAATGCCCCAATCCCATTGATGTTTACCCTATTATTTTTATCAAATAAATCTTTATAAGCAATAGAAATATTATGACCGTTTTGCTTAAATATTGCGCCTGAATTGCCAGCCAAAACCACATTACGTGGGTTCCAGCTAATTTTGTAATGCCAGGGGTTGTTATCGCTTTCGGGTGCCACCAATCCGCCGCAATGGCTTTTGAAAGAAGTAATTTTTCCGCCATTTGCTTTAATGTCATCAATTATTTGCATGGCGCTCATATGGTCAATTCCGGGGTCTAAACCCATTTCACACAAAAACAAAATATTGCTGCTTTCAATTTGATGCTGCAGCGTTTTTATTTTATCATCTAAATAAGAAGCGGTTAAGAGGTGCTTTTTATAGTGCACACAATCTTTGGCAACCAGGTAATGCATGCCTGGCGGCATCATGGAAATAACTACAGCAGCGCTTTCAATTAGCTTGCTCCTTTGTTCGTCATTTACAATATCCAGTTGCATTGCTTCGGCAAATGGGCTGTTACGGATTTTTGCTTTTGCCACTTGTAAATCTGCATCGGCAACAATAATTTTCCATTGCCGTTGTTCGGCTTCTCTTATTAAATAATCAATTAAAACCGTTGAAGATTTTCCTGCACCAAAAATTAAAATAGTATCCATAACGCAAAAATAAAGGCTGGCAATTTACTGGCCTCAAAATTTATGATATTACAGTTTTTGCATCTTTCAAATTGCCATAAAAAACAGCTAAAATACTTCTCCACAAAGGCCGGAATAATTGTGAAGAAATAAGGCCAAAAGCCTTGCTTTAAAAGTCCTGAAATGCATGTTTTTCGGTATCTTTGCCTACTTAAAAAATTTATGGAAAATACAGATTTGAATAAAGAAGAAATGCCCGACAACAGGGGCAAAATCATCCCGGTAAATATTGAAGAACAAATGAAGACCTCGTACATAGACTATTCTATGAGCGTAATAGTGGGCCGTGCTCTGCCGGATGTAAGAGATGGTTTAAAACCAGTGCACCGCCGGGTGCTTTTCGGCATGAACGAGTTAAGCAATGCCAGCAATAAGCCTTATAAAAAATCTGCACGTATAGTAGGTGAGGTTATGGGTAAATACCATCCTCATGGCGATAAAGCAATTTACGATACCATGGTGCGTATGGCGCAGGAATGGGCCATGCGGTATAGAATGATTGACGGCCAGGGAAATTTTGGCAGCCAGGATGGCGATATGCCTGCGGCAATGAGGTACACCGAGGTGCGTATGCAAAAGTTTGCCGAAGCAATGATGGAAGACTTAGATAAAGAAACAGTAGATTTTCAATTGAATTTTGATGATTCTTTACGGGAACCTACGGTAATGCCAACAAGGGTACCGCAATTGCTGGTAAATGGCAGTAGCGGAATTGCTGTAGGTATGGCAACAAATATGATGCCGCACAACCTTTCGGAAGTGGTAGACGGCTGCATTGCCTATATAGGCAACCGAACTATTGATGCTGAAGGATTAATGAAATATGTAAAAGCGCCTGATTTCCCTACCGGTGGCATTATTTATGGTATGGATGGCGTAAAAGCTGCTTTTCTTACCGGCCGTGGCCGGGTAGTAGTACGTGGCAAAACCAGTATTGAAGCAGATTCCAAAGGAAGGGAGAAAATAATTATAACAGAAGTTCCCTACCAGGTAAACCGGGATTCCCTTACCCAACGCATTGGTGAACTCATTACTGAAAAAATATTGGATGGTGCATCTGATGTTAATAACGAAAGTAACAACAAAGAAGGTACACGTATTGTAATTGAACTGCGCCGGGATGCTGTGGCACAGGTAGTGGTAAACCAACTTTACAAACACTCCGATCTTCAAACTTCTTTTGGCATAAACAATGTGGCGCTGGTAAAAGGAAGGCCCAAAATTTTAAACCTTAGGGACCTAATTTCAGAGTTTGTTGACTTCCGCCATGAAGTGGTTGTGCGCCGCACCAAATATGATTTACGCAAAGCCGAAGAAAGGGCGCATATCCTTGAAGGCTACATTATTGCCCTGGATAACCTGGATGCCGTAATAAAATTAATAAGGGAAAGCGCTACACCCGATATTGCAAAAGATGGGTTGGTAACCAATTTCGGTATGAGCGAAATACAGGCAAAAGCGGTACTGGAACTGCGTTTGCAACGGCTTACCGGAATGGAGATTGACAAAATACGAGAAGAACATGCAGCTATATTAAAAGAAATTGAAAGGCTTAAAGAAATTTTAGCAAATGAAAGTTTGCGTTTTGATATTATTAAAACCGAACTTTTGGAAGTAAAAGAAAAATTCGGCGATGTACGCAAATCCGAAATTGAATTTGCTGATGACGAAATAAATATGCTCGACCTTATAGAAGAGGAAGATGTGGTGGTTACCATTTCGCACTTAGGATATATTAAACGTACAGCAGCTACAGAATACAGGCAGCAACGCCGTGGTGGCCGTGGCGCAAAAGGCAGCAGTACAAGGCAGGAAGATTATATAGAGCATTTATTTGTAGCAAGCACTCACCACAGTTTGTTGTTTTTTACAGAAAAAGGCCGTTGCTACTGGCTAAAAGTGTACCAAATTCCCGAAGGTGATAAAACCAGCAAAGGAAGGGCGGTACAAAACCTGGTACAAATACCAGCAGATGATAAAATTCGTGCTATTATTGATGTTAAAAACCTGGAAGACAAAGACTATATTACAAACAATTTTATAGTGTTATGTACCAAGAAAGGGATTATTAAAAAAACAGACTTAGAAGATTTTAGCAGACCAAGGCTAGTGGGCATTAATGCAATAAATATTTTAGATGGCGACCAGCTTATTGCTGCTAAACTTACCGATGGTAATTGCGAAATAATGATGGCGGTAAAAAGCGGAAGGGCCATTCGTTTCCACGAAAGCAAAGTTCGCAGCACGGGCCGTGGCGGTATAGGTGTTGCCGGTATTGAAGTAAATAATTCAAAGGACGAAGTGGTAGGCATGATATGTATCAATAAAGAGAATAAAGACCGCACCATTTTAGTGGTAAGTGAAAAAGGTTATGGAAAACGCACTTTGCTTGATGACCCTGAAACAGGGGAAGCAAATTACCGGATTACCAACCGGGGAGGCAAAGGCGTAAAAACTTTAAATATTACCGATAAAACCGGAAACCTTGTAGGCTTGCTTGATGTAAGCGAAAAAGAAGACTTGATGATTACCTGTGTAAGTGGCATTACCATCAGGATGCCCGTAACGCAAATAAGCGAACAGGGTAGGGCAACACAAGGAGTAAAACTTATTAAGGTAGATGAAGGAGACGAAATAGCAGCTATTACCAATTTGGATGAACAGGAAGAAGCAGATGATGCGCCAGGTGCATCAGAAAATGGCTTTGACGAAGATTCAACAGCTTCAACGAATACAGAAGAATAAAGGCTTTTTATATTTAAAGCCGCCCGGTTTAAGGGCGGCTTTTTTATGTTTTCTTCTTAACTATTTTGGCGGTTCCCTTTTTATTTCTTCCCGATACAAATACCGCTTTGTTCAAAAGATATTCTACCTGCCCGTTTACGCTACGGAATTCATCCGAAGCCCATTTTTCAAGTATCTTATACATCTCCGGATCGAGCCTTAGTATAAAGTTTTTCTTATTGGCCAAAATACATCAGTTAGATGAATGGTTTATTGATACAAGGTACCGGTGTTTAAAATAGGTGTAGCAGCTTTTTCGCCACAAAGCACCACCATAAGGTTACTTACCATGGCTGCTTTTCGTTCATCATCCAGATCCACAATATTTTCCTGGGATAATTTTTTTAAAGCAAGGTCAACCATGCCCACAGCGCCTTCAACAATTTTAAACCTGGCTGCTACTATTGCAGTTGCCTGCTGGCGTTGCAGCATTGCGCCTGCTATTTCCTGGGCATAAGCCAAATGGCTTATTCTGGCTTCTTGTATAATGATACCGGCAGGAGAAAGCCTTTCTGTAAGTTCCTTCTCCAGTATTTGGTTTACTTTATCTCCTCCATCTCTTAAAGTAATTTCTGCTTTTTCATCCTCAAGGTTGTCGTATGCAAAGCTTACGGCCAAATGCCTTACGGCTGCTTCGCTTTGCTTACTTACATAATCCTTATAGTCATCTACTTCGTAAACGGCTTTGTAAGTATCGCCCACTTTCCATACAATTACGGCACCTATTTCAATTGGGTTACCCATTTTATCGTTCACTTTTAGAGATTGGCCCTGCAGGTTTTGCGCCCTTAAACTCACTTTAATGGTTGCGTAAAACGGGTTTACAAAAAACAATCCATTGTTTTTTACTGTACCTACATATTTGCCAAAAAAATTAAGTACCCTGGAATGATTGGGGTTTATAATCATGAGGCCTTTAATAATGAACAATGCAGTAAAAAATACAATAAAACCACTGGCAACCATAAGCGGTTCACTTTTGCCATTTAAAAACAAAAGGATGCTCAATACAATTAAAACTAATGAAACCAGCAGTGCAAGGAACCCTGAAATGGGTTTCAAAATTTTTTCCATGATGTGTAGTTTGATATTATTATGATATCAAAATTATATTATTCATCCCTTATGAGCAAATAAATTTATTTCCGGCAGATGTAACGGGCAATTTGTCTCAATAAAAAAATGAAATTTGAAATTAAGGTTTAGTTTCCCCTGGAAATTTTTCGAGGTCTTTGTTTATAGGTTGTGGTACGGGGAGTTGGGTAGGAGCAGTTACCTGGTGAAAAATTTTATTAATATACACCCATTTGCCATTCATCCATTTAAAACCTTCATAATCGCCATCGGGAATCAAGGTCCATTTTTTTGCAGGGTCGCCGGCATTGGAAACGAGGTGCTCCATTACAATCATATCCATTTCGGGATCGTAGGTAAGCCTTGGGCTGGCATCTTTACTAAACTCCATAATGTAGCGGGCAATACGGCTGTTATATCCTTTTGTATTATCTATTATAAAATTTCTTCCGCCAAACCTTGGTTTACCTTCGGTAAATGTGAGGATATCTATTACTTTTTTTGTACTGCGAATATTATTTTCATCAAACCCAATAAGCGTATAAAATTCTATATCAAAACTTTTTTTAAGAATTATTTTATAGTACACAGCGCCTATCCATCCTTTATTATCTGCAATAGTATCTGCAGGCGAACTGCACACTTCACTTTTATCAATAAGCGGAAATAATTTTAAAGAACCATCAGCAGTACGCATTTGAATGGCACCATGCTGGCGTATGACGTTATCGTTGATTACCATTTGCCAGGTAAAAATTCTAAAGCTGCTATCGGGTGCATATAATTTTGAAATGGTTTGCAGTGAATCAAAGGGATAGTAAAAAGAATTATTTACGGCAAGCGCCCTTACAAATATTTTTGTAAAGAGGCTGTCTGCTTTAAACCTGTCTGCTGCATTTATGCCCCGTACAATTTTATATGCCGGCCCTATTAAACTATCTTCTTTTTGTGCAATTTTGGCAAAAGGCTCTTTAACTGTTTGCCCCAAAGCTGCATGGCAAAAGCTGGATATTAGAAAGATAAATAAAAGCGTTCTTTTCAATGCCTGTGATTTGGGTCAAAAATACATAAACTAAATGCAGAAATAGCTCTTCAAAGTATCGGTCAAAATCTTTTTAACTAAAACTTATCAACTCAAAAATTTTGCATACGCAATTAAATCAGGAAAAAATTGATCAATCAATTGCCTGTTGTTATCTTTTTCCTCTGGCCTTGTAGTTGTGAGAAAAACGGTGTAGGCGCCAATATTCCTTCCAAATTGCATGTCGCTGGCAGTATTGCCCACCATTACCGATTTTTTAAAATCTATTAGATCAAATTCTTTCTTTGCCTGTAAGGCCATACCTGTATTGGGTTTTCGGTTTGGGCTGCTATCCTCAATATCTGTACAATAATATACTTTATCAATATTTCCGCCGGCGCCCATAATTTTTTCAACCATATTCCTGTGTATATGCTTCAGGTCTTCTTCGTTGGTAATTCCCCTGCCAACACCTCTTTGGTTGGTAACTATAAAAATATGGTCAAATTTTGCAGCAAATATTTTAATTGCCTCCAAAACGCCATCATAAAACTTAAATTCGTTCCAATGGTTGATGTACCCATCTTTTTGTTCGTGGTTTATTACACCATCCCTGTCTAAAAAAAGGGTATATCCTGAACTTTTACTGAGTTTTGGGAAATACTTTTTGTAAAAAACAGGCATTTGAATTTGGGCTTTATCATAATCCTCCGGGATGCCTATATCAATAAAAAAATCAGCAAACTGTTTGCCGTAAATTTTATGGGTTACTGTATTTTTCTCCAGGTACATTTTTTCAAAGGAAAATATAGCAGGGAAATCAAATTTCAAAAATGGCTTAACTTTTAATGCGTAAATCCCTGCATTTATGATACCGTTTTGAAGGAATTTTTTTTCATTAAATGCTGTTACGATGTGTTCTTCTGATATTTCAACCGAGCCATACCTGTCGAATTGCTGCATTGTTTTTAATGCAATACTGCATGCAGCATTTTGTGTATGATGAAAAGCTGAGAATGTTTTTAAATTAATATCAAAAAAAGTATCGCCATTAAATATAAGCACATCATCACCGGCAACTTTTTCGCAGGCAAGTCTTATGGCGCCGCCGGTACCTAAGGGTTCTTTTTCTACAACAATTTGCGTATTTAAGTTTGGAAATTCATTGGCAAGGTATTGTAAAATAATTTCGCTTTTATAACCCAAGGAAAATATAAATTTTTCAATTCCCTGGTTTTGCAATGCGTTTATCAAATAAGCCAGAAAAGGCTTGCCACTAACCGGCGCCATACATTTTGGCACATCGGCAACTACACTTCGCAGGCGGGTGCCCAGCCCGCCTGCTAAAATTATGGCTTCGGTAATCATTTAAAATATTGTTCCTCCACTAACTGGCAAATGATGTGACCTATCAGGATATGGCTCTCTTGTATCCTGGGTGTATCGCCTGAAGGTACATTTATAAGGTAATCGGAAACGGCCTTCATTTTACCGCCTGTTTCGCCGGTTAAACCTATGGTAAGCATTTCCTTTTGTTTAGCTACCTCAAATGCATTAAGGATATTTTTACTATTGCCTGAAGTAGATAAGCCCACTAAAACATCACCTTTATTTCCCGTGCCTTTTATAATGCGGCTGTAAACTAAATCATATCCATAGTCGTTGGCCACGGCGGTTAAATAGGAAGTGTTGCAATGCAAAGCTTCTGCAGGCAATGCATCCCTGTCGGTATAAAACCTTCCGCTAAATTCTGCGGCAAGGTGCTGTGCATCAGCAGCGCTGCCGCCATTGCCACAAAACAAAACTTTATTACCGCTTTTAAAAGCGGTAACAATAGCGCCTACGCAGATATCAATAGTGGCAAGCATTGCATCGTTTTGTGCTATTTTGTTTTTTACATCAGCGGATGCTTGAATAATCTCTTTTATTTTTTTATTCATACTACTTGTTTTCTTTTACTTCACCGTCCATGTGGCCAAACCCTGATTGGTGAATGCATATTTCTTAACTTCTCCTCCAAAACTATGCAAAGTTTTTATTACAGCGTATTTGGTATTTCCCGGGCAATAAAAAATCATAAACCCGCCACCGCCGGCGCCACTTATTTTTCCACCTGTTGCACCTGCTTTCTTTGCGGCATCATAAACTTCTTCAATGCTGGTGTTACTGATGTTATGTGCCATCAGCCTTTTTTGCTGAAAGCCATAATCCAGTATCTCGCCTATGTCGTTTAATTTTCCCTTTAGCAATGCTTCTTTCATCATTTTGGCCTGTTCTTTAAGCTGGTGCATTGCTTCAATACTTTTTTCATTTTTCTTATTTACATTGCTCACCTGTTCTTTAATAATTTCCGCACTTTCCCGGGATGTGCTGGTGAAATATAGAACAAGGTTATTTTCTAACTCATTCATATATTCGTCTCTTATACGAAGCGGGTTTACAATTACCTTATCCTCTTTATAAAACTCCATAAAATTTACACCGCCAAATGTAGCCGCATACTGGTCCTGCCTTCCACCGGCAAGTTGCAGGTTGTTTCTTTCAATATCATACGCATAATGTGCCGCATCGTATTGGCTAAAAGGCAGCCGGAGCATTTCTATAAATGCGCCTAAAATAGCCACCACAAGGGTAGAAGAAGTACCCAGGCCCGAACCTGCAGGAGCATCAACAAAAGTAGATAAACGGATGCCGCACTTTTTTATTCCATAATCTTTTTGTATGCGGTTATAAACCCCTTTCAATAAATTCAATTCACCGTCAATAGGCAATATAGTATCCCAACTGAACTCCTGCTTTTCTTTACGGTCTAAAGTTTCAACTATTATTTTGTTAGCGTCTAAAGTTTCAATGGAAGCATATGCGGCATGAGAAATAGTGGTATTTAATATTGCTCCACCATATAAATCACAATACGGGCTTACATCGGTTCCCCCACCTGCTAAACCAATCCGCAAAGGCGCCTTACTTCTAAAAATCATATTTAACTTTTTTATTCCTGCAATTTGCTAAAATTTGGCCAGTTTAAAAATAGTATTCGTTAATATTGTCCAGCTGTATTTTTTCTTTTCGGCCTGGATATTTGCTATAAAATCGGTTTCAGTACTTTGGTAAAAGCAAATAATTTGTTCTGCAATGGAATGGGTGTTGGGCCCTGCAATAAATCCCACTTTGCCATTGGGTACCATTGCAGGCAGACCGCCTACATTGGTTACAATCATGGGCACATCAAAATGGTAAGCCAAAGGGGTAACGCCACTTTGGGTAGCATTGCGGTAAGGTTGCACCACAAGGTTTGCAGCGCAAAAGTAATTTTTCACCTCGCTGTCGGAAATAAAATCGGTATGTAAAATTAGTTTACCGGTAATTGCCGCATCGTTCATTAAACGGGAATATATTTGTTTATCATCGTAAAACTCACCGGCAATCAGCAATTTTGCTTCCGGTATTTTTTCAATAATTAGTGGCATAGCTTCCAGCAGTAAATCCAGTCCTTTATATTTTCTTATAAAGCCAAAAAACAGCAACACAAAATCTGTTTCAGGGATATTTAGCGCTGCCCTTGCGGCTGCCCTTGAAACTTTCTCCCCAAAATTATCATAGAGCGGGTGTGCCACCAGCTCCACAGGTTTTTGTGATAACCGTTTTACATCGGCAAGTACTTTTTCGCTCATGGTTATAAAGGCGTCAGCAGAGGGAAGAAAATATTTGGTAAACAGGTTATCGCCAATGCGTTTTTCATGCGGAATAATATTGTCGGCAACGCAAATTACTTTTGTAAGTTTATTTGATTTTGCAATGCGTAAAATAGAGCCAAGGCATGGCCCCATAAATGGTAACCAATACCTTACTACAATAATATCGGGCTTTTCTTTTTTGAGACGTAATCCGGTTTTTACCCAATTAAGTGGATTTACAGAATTAATAGCCACATTAATATGGATATCTTTTGGCTTAGGTTCGCTGGAATATTGTGTAGTTCCGGGAAAAAGAAAGGAAGGATATTGCAGTGAAAAAGTATAGATAGAAACCTGGTGGCCCTGGTGCTGAAATTCCCTGGCAAGCCTTTCGTTAAAAGATGCTAAACCGCCACGGAGCGGATGTGCCGGGCCTATGATGGTTACTTTCATTTTGTTTTTAAAAAAGTAGTGCAGGCAGGAAAATAGTTACAAGCCCAGTTTTTTCTCAATTAAATAACTATTCCTGTCCGGTGCGTTTCTCGAAATTAATTCGCCTATAAAGCCGGCAAGAAAAAGCTGTGAGCCAATAATCATTACCATAATTGCAAAGAAAAATAAAGGGCGTTGCGTAAGCCCGGTTTCATTAAAGAAATATTTTGAAATGGTAAGCCATAAAAAAATGACGAAGCCCAGCAAAAAAGAAAGCGTACCCCAAAGCCCAAAAAAATGCATTGGCCGTTTTCCAAATTTTCCAACAAACATAATGGAAGCAAGGTCTAAAAAACCATTGATAAACCTTTCCCATCCAAACTTGGTTGTGCCGTATTTACGTGGCCTGTGTTCTACCACTTTTTCCCCAATTTTTCTAAAACCTGACCATTTTGTTAAAATAGGAATATAGCGGTGCATTTCCCCGTACACTTCAATGCTTTTAACTACTTTATTGCGGTAGGATTTTAGCCCGCAGTTAAAATCGTGCAACTTAATGCCCGACTTTTTACGGGCCACTGCATTAAATAATTTTGAAGGGATATTTTTGGTAAAGGTATTATCGTAACGCTTTTTTTTCCATCCGCTCACCATATCATATCCTTCTTCCACAATCATGCGCCTCATTTCTGGTATTTCATCCGGGCTATCCTGCAAATCGGCATCCATGGTTAATACCACATCGCCGGCTGCTGCTTTAAACCCTTCATTGAGCGCTGCACTTTTACCATAGTTGCGCTGAAATTTTATTCCTTTAATATTGGAGTTTTTTACTTTTAAGTTTTCAATTACTTCCCAGGAAGCATCGCTACTGCCATCGTCTATCATTATAATTTCATAGCTCAAATTATGGACATCTACCACACGCTTTATCCATTCCGCAAGTTCGGGCAGCGATTCTTCTTCGTTGTATAAAGGTATTATGATTGTGATGTCCATTGCGTATTCTTTTTCTGCGAAAAAAATGCCGAAGCTATTACCGATACCAAAGCGCCAATAATCAAATATCCAAAAATTGCCATTGAAACCAGCATAGTAACAAAATAATCTTTTGCTTTTATTGCCATGGTTTCTATTTCAGGTGCTGTATAGTTTTTGGATTTTATAAGATCTGCTTTATAATTTATGGCCATTTCTTCTTTAAGCGAAGGGTTTAGTTTTAAGAAAATAAAAGTAAACAATACCATCATTAATGTAACTACAATAAAACATTTAAAGCCTTCGGAAAAATAATTTTTAAAAGATTTATTTTCGGATTCTTTCTTTCTAAAGGAATACAAAGCCCATATTATACCCACAACATACAAAAAGTAAGCAATGTACTGCAGGCCATTTTCAAAATTGCCTTTTAGGTAATAAATAACCAAAGAAGCGGCAATCATCAAAATGCCGGTAATAATGCCTTTTTGTGCCGATGAACTATTGTATAAAATCATTTTGCCAATATATTTTATTATTATTGATTATGCCCAAAACCTCTCCATTGAGTTTTTGGCCTGCAAAGGCAGTATTGGCCGATTTAGAAACAAGCATTTCTTTTTCAAAAATATATTCTTTGGCCGGATTAAAGAGTGTAAAGCAGGCATTGGCCCCAGGTTCGGGCAAAGGTATAGGCAAGCCAAAAATTTTTCTCGGGGCAATGGTTAATTGCCGTATTAAAATTTCGAGGTTTGTATGAAAAGATTGAATAGCTCCAAATACACTTTGCAGACCAATCATGCCGCATTGGGCATTTTCAAATTCACAATCTTTATAATCGCTGTGCAAAGGAAAATGATGTGAAGCGATACAATCCACAATGCCACCGCTAAGGGCATTGCGTATGGCTTCTTTATCTGCGCTTGTACGCAAAGGCGGATCCAGCTTCAGGTTTGTATCATAATTACTTAAATCTTCATCACAAAAATAACCATGGTAAGGCGTTACAGAAAAACTGATGTGGAGCCCCATTTTTTTTGCATCGGTAATTTGCGCTATACCTTTTTGTGTGGAAACACCGGTTAAGTGGAGCTTTGACCCTGTGTATTGTAATAACTGTATGCATTGATGTATCATAAGTTCTTCGGCAACTGCTGGTATACCGGGCAACCCCAGCCTGGTGCTTACAAGCCCTTCGTTCATTAATCCATGGTTGCCTATGCTGTTATTGCAAGGCATTTGAATAATGGTTTTATCAATTGCAGTAACATACTGTAATGCTTTTAAAATAATGCCTGGGTTTTGCAGTGGATGTATGCCATCACTAAAAGCTATGCAACCACTGTTGTGCATATCATACATTTCGGCAAGGTTGCTGCCCTTAGCATTTTGCGTTACGGCGCCAATGGGATAAATGGAAACGGAATGTCCTTCCGCTTTTTTTAGAATATATTCCACCTGGGCTTTTGCCGAAATAACAGGAGACGTATTGGGAACCAGCATTACGTGGGTAAAACCGCCTGCAGCTGCAGATGCTGCACCTGTATCTATAGATTCATTTTGTTCTAATCCCGGGTCGGAGAAATTGGCAAATACATCCATCCAGCCAATGGATACATGTAAATTTTCTGCTTGCAGCACTTTAGTATTTTCTACGGTTATTGTATCTTCTATTTTACGAATAATTCCATCTTCAATAAAAATATCTGCTATCCGGCCATGGTTGCCTGAGTGTGGAGCTACAATACGGGCCTGCTTTATTAAAACATTCATTGGTGAAATGGGTTGTGCAAATATCTGTAAATGCTGCCGAAGCACAAATAAATTTTAGGGTAAAGAGAAAATCAAATCATAAAAAATCCCTGCAAAAAGCAGGGAAATTTAGTCGGGACGACTGGATTCGAACCAGCGACCACACGCCCCCCAGACGTGTGCGCTACCGGGCTGCGCTACGTCCCGAATTAAGGGATGGCAAAGGTAAAGGAATTTAGCTGATGAAACAATGCCGAAACCATTGCATCTTAATGAAATTTACCGGGAACTTCCCGGTATTGACAAATTGTTTATTTTCGACTCATGACAGCAGAAAGAAAAGAAAGGCTTACAAATGTTTTACAAAAACGGCAGCCTGGCCTTTCAGTAGTTTTGGAAAATGTAGAAGATCCGCATAATATTTCTGCGGTAATGCGTACCCTCGATTCTGTGGGGATACAGGACCTGTATGTATTAAACAGTAAAATCCCCAGGCATAAAAAGTGGGGTGCTAAAAGTTCATCAAGTGCTGCAAAATGGCTTACGATACATCAATTTGAAAATACAACGGAATGTTTTGAAGAACTCAGGAAAAAATACGATAAAATTTATACCACCCAACTTGCACAAGGATCTGTAAGTTTATATGAATTGGATTTTACACAAAATGTTGCCCTTGTTTTTGGAAACGAACATAGCGGTGTAAGCGATGAATTAATTAGAAAGGCCGATGGTAATTTTATAATTCCCCAGGTAGGAATCATAAAGTCGCTAAATATTTCTGTTGCCTGTGCTGTATCGGTTTATGAAGCCTTTAGACAAAAATTAGTTGCCGGGCATTATAACCAGCAGCAACTGCCAGAAAGTGAATACCAGTGTTTACTGAAAAGCTGGGGTTTTTAGGAAGATTTGTAACTCCTCTTTTTTCCCTTTCAATTTATCAAAAAAAAACTGCCCGGTAAAGGGCAGCTTTTATTAAAATTCATGTTGTAATTATTGTACAATTACTTTTTGTGTAAATATCTTTCCAGCATTGGCAATTTGAACTATATAAATGCCTTTAGCCAGTTTATTTGTAGCAATACGCAGCACATAGTTTGACGATTGTGTTTGTATTAATTTTTTACCGCTCATGTCGGATATAGTTACCGTATAAACCTCATTGGTATTATTTCCCGAAACATTAATGTTGATAAACTCTGTTGCAGGATTTGGCGTTACCAGCACAAGGTATTGGGAACTAAATAAAACCGACCTTACAATTGACAGTGTTGACCTGTTGTCCTGGTCAATCAATTTAATACGGTAATAGTTCATTCCTTTAAGTGGTTTTTCATCTATAGCATTATAAGTAATAGCTACTGTACTATGGCCTGATGCAGGTATCGCTTTTATTGCAGACCAGTTAATGCCGTCAATAGAACGTTCTATTACAAATTCTCTGCTGTTTACTTCCTGTTGGGTTGTCCATGTAATTTTAATGGTAGCGTTTTGTTTTGCTACGGTAAAGTTGCCCAATGTAACCGGTAATATTGCATAGCATGTTCCGCCATTTAGAGGCGCATCGGCAGCATCAATGGCAAGTGGCGTTACACCATTTGCAGGGTCCGATGTGGGAACCGGGCCTGTAGGCCATGTTCCATCTGCATCGCTGTTACAACCCACAACAGAACCATTGAGTGGGTTTATTTGCTGAATAAGTTTTATGCCATCTTCATTCATATTGGGCATTATGGTATTCCATGCACCAGCATTGTAATTGTAGTTGACAATAACATTGGAACCTATCCATCCTGTAGCACTGCCTGCTATTTCAGCAACGGTCATACTTAAAGGCCTTGTTGCAACAAGGTTACCATCAACACTTCTCCAAAGGGCCACTAAATTTCCTGCAACTGCAGAAGAGTTGCCCTGTATAAATGATCCGGATACCGCATCGGCTGTTGTTGAAAATTCCAAGGCTGTTATACTTTGATTTAATGCAAAGCGATATCTTGGCGAAGTGCTTCCGCCTGCATCATCAACCAATACTATTGTGGGATATAAATTATTTCCTTTAGTAAACCTGGAGTTGGTAGTATGAATAAATCCAAATGTGCCCTGAAAATTACCGCTTGCATCTGAGGTTAAGAACGAATAGTTTGAACCCGTAAAAGACCCTGATGCAACATAAGTATAGGTAACGGGGGTAGTGGTGGTAGTATTGTAATCAATCAATAAGGAACCACCAGCGCCGGTTGCGGTTGTTGCAAAATCAGTTGTATTAGCTGCCTGTGTATAATACTTATAAACCGTATTGGGAGCAAGCCCGCTGATTTTTGCAAAATACATAGTAGGTATCCTGTTTTGTGTACCACCGGTAAAAGAGCCCATAAATTGAGGAACGGCAATACCAGTAAAAAATCCCTGGGTAAGTAAATTGGTAATACCTGTAGTTGAAGCACTGGTAGGGTTGCCGGTTGCAGAAGTGGTGAGATAGTTATCTGTGCCTGCTATAGAAGAATTATATTCATAAACTGTAACAGTGTAATTGGTACCGGGGAACAAATTAGTAACCGTTAATGGCCCTGTACCAGATCCGTTATAAACTACATAATTTCCCGAACCTGTAGTACCACCCGAACCCATAATTGTACTTGCTGCGTAATTAGTGCCATCAGATGGTAATCCAACTGATGCAGAAGTTTGTCTCAATACAGCTATCCTGAAACTTCCGTTTCCGGGAGTCCAGTTAAGATCAAAAGTATTATCAGTAATATTTGTAATAGTTACATTAGTTGCCTGAACTGTAGGTTGCGCTTCTAATACATTTCCGCTTACGCCCACATTTGCTGTGGCAGAACCACCGCTGCAGGTAACATTACCGCTTACCGTTCCTAAGCTTGCAGGAAATGGAATGCGAACATGAACTGTTGTGGAACTTAATGCGCCACCAGTGTATGGTATAAGTAAGGAACCACCACTATAAGGGCCACCAGCGTTTAATGATATTTCAAAATTTGCAGGAGCTGTTACGGTAATATTACCAGAACCGCCTGATAAATTTGTACCCGATAAATCAAATGACTGGCTTGCAGATGGTGAACCAAAAATAGTAGAAAATCCGGTTAGTGAAGTAGGATCTGCTATTAAAGATGGGCTGCTGGCATTGGGTGTTACATCGGCCCATGTAGTACCTACTCTTAATTCATCCATTTGCAATGCGCCTGCAGCAGCAGAGGAACTACCCTGGCGCAATAAAAGCCTTTGAATGCCACTAGATGGATCATTGGCCGTACCGGATAATGAATTATTACTTGTTGCATCAGCCGTTGGCTCAGGACTGCCTACTGTAGGGTTTATCCAAATTTTAGCAATATCATTTTGGGTGCCTGCAACTATTTCAAAAGCCACTACAACCAAATAAGTAGAGCCTTGTGCCAAGGCAGTTGAAGCCCATTGTGTATTTGCAGTATTGCTTCCTGGGTTTATGCCAAGCAGGTAACCACCTGCGCCATCGGACTTCATCCAAGTACGGGCAAAATAGTTGGTGGTAGAACCGTTTTCAATATAACCGGTAAAATAATCTCCTGTAGTACTTAAAGGCGCTACAGTAGCCACGTTCAATAAAAAGGAATAATAGATTGTTCCGGCTGTTTGATTGGTAAAACTGGTATAATAATCTGTACCGGAGCCACCAAAGTTTATTCTATTACCTGTAGAAGCAGGAAGCCCGGTATAGCTTAAATTACCGGCTTCTATTAAAATAGAATCACCACTATTAACTTTTTGCCATACTCCATTACTTTGAACCGATAAGCCAAGGGCCACATCGGGAGTATAAGTAAATGGTTCGTGGAGCAATTGTGCATTTAAGCTGACACTCAATAATAGAACAGCCAATAAAGTAAAAATCTTCTTCATGCGTATAAATTTTATTGGTAATAAAGGGACGGCAAATTTAAGCTTTATTGCTTATAGTAAGATAAAAAATTTATTCAAATATATATTGCCCAAATGGTGATTATCAATAAATTCAAATAATTTTGTATCCTGTTAGCTGGTCATCGCTTTTTGAAATATAAAAGAGGAAAGTCCGGACAGTAAAGGGCAGCACAGCGGCTAATTACCGCTTTCCTTTTTTTAATTAGGGGAAAAGATAGTGCCACAGAAAATAACTACCGCCCTTTATGGGCTGGAAAAGGTGAAAATGTGGGGTAAAAGCCCACAGTAATTTTTGGTAACAAATTTTACGGGTAAACCTTGTGTACTGAAATGCCAAATAAACCCCGAATTTCCGCTGGCCCGGCGGAGTTGCATTTATGGATGTCGGGAAGGGTAGGCAGAAAGATTGATGCAGTAATGCATCAGCTAGATAAATGATGGCCGTTCTGCATTGCAGAATTACAAAATCCGGCTTATGGCTAACAGGTTTTATTAAAAAAAGGGAAAATAAATTTTCCCTTTTTTTAATAAAAAAAAATCATAGCTTAAAAATTGGCGCTCATTAATTTGTTTTGGGTATCTATATTTTCTACAACACCCATATAATTGATACCAATTACATAATGGTTTTCTATTAACCCGTATTTGGGGGCATAATAACTATCAATATCAGATGCAACGGCGCTTGCAGGTATACCTGCTACAGATACAGCAGTTTCTACTTTTATTACATTGCTGTAAGAAATACCATTCACTACTTTGGTTATTCCGGTTTCGGCAATAGAATTTGTTAAGGTTACCACTAATGGTAAAGGCAGGCCGCTTACCGGCACACTAATTTGCTTGTTCCAGTTTGTACCTACCGCTGCATTAATTTTGAGGTAAAGCATTTCTTCATTTGTACCTCCCAAAATATCCGGCAGGGTTGCAAACTGAAAATATTCATTACCTGTAATATTGTAATATTCGTTGGGTCCCATGCTGTTGGTAAATACATGATAAGATTTTCCGTTTACCGCAGAATCCCTGTCGGTAGAGGTAAGTGTATAATTATTACTTGTGCTTGTTGCATTATCGGTTGTCATATAATTTCTTGCCTGCCCGGCAGTAAATGACATATAAGTAACCGGTGGATTCGAATCAGGGGTACCATCTTTTTGGCATGAAATTGCAGTTGTAGCCAGGGAAATACCAGCAAAAATAATTTTTTTCATATTTTTCTTTATGTTTTGTCCTCAATATCAGCTTTTTTTCTGAATAATTGAATAAATACTCTTATCTTTGCGCCTCAAAATTTATGGCTAAGCAAGCACTTATTAAACAAGATGGGGTAATATTAGAGGCATTAAGTAATGCTATGTTTAAGGTAAAGTTGGAGAATGGCCATGAAATTTTAGCCACTATTTCGGGAAAAATGAGGATGCATTACATCAGGATTTTACCGGGAGATAAAGTAGGCGTGGAAATGAGCCCTTATGACCTAACCAGGGGTAGGATTATTTTCCGGTATAAATAAATTTAAAACGGCCTGGGCCGATAAGAAACAGAAAATAAAAACGATTAAAAATTTATAAAAATGAAGGTAAGAGCTTCAATAAAAAAACGCAGCGCAGAATGTAAAATCGTTCGCAGGAAAGGCCGCTTATATGTTATTAACAAAAAAAATCCACGTTTTAAACAAAAGCAAGGATAATTAATTCTTAAAACTCAAAAATTAAATTAAAATCGGATCAGCAATAGTTTCCGGTTTAAGATTTAGGATTTTAATATTAAAAATCAAAAAAGAATATGGCTCGTATAGCTGGTATAGATTTACCCAAAAACAAAAGAGGCGAAATTGGTCTTACTTATATTTATGGTATTGGCCGCTCTACTGCAAGGTACATCCTTGAAAAAGCAAATATTGATGTAAATAAAAAAGTAAATCAATGGAATGATGACGAACAGGCAGCTATTCGTAACATCATAAGTGGCGAAATTAAAACTGAAGGAGCCCTGCGTAGCGAAACCCAAATGAATATTAAGCGTTTGCTGGATATTGCCTGCTACCGCGGCCTTCGTCACCGTAAAGGTTTACCGGTTCGTGGCCAGCGTACACGTACCAACAGCCGCACCCGTAAAGGAAAGCGCAAAACTGTTGCCGGTAAAAAGAAAGTAGCTAAAAAATAATAATTAATTTAAATGTTGGGTAAGCTTACCCGGCATTTTTGTTATATAAAACGGTCACGTTAAAGAACCCAAGCCAGATTGCAAGACCGGCAGGAGGTAAAGGTTCGCCCGAAAAATTTTCGGTAAAAAAATAAACAGATTACCTATTTAAAAAAGTTATGGCAAAAGCACAAAAAGCCGCAGGAGGCAAAACAGGAAAAGCAGCCGCCAAAAAAAGGGTTGTAAAAGTAGATGCACTGGGCGAAGCCCATATTGTTGCAAGTTTCAACAATATTATCATTAGCCTTACCAATAAGCAAGGCCAAACCATTTCCTGGTCGAGCGCCGGTAAAATGGGCTTTAAAGGCAGTAAGAAAAACACACCTTATGCAGCGCAAATGGCAGCAGCAGATGCCGCTAAAATTGCATTGGATGCTGGCCTCAAAAGGGTAGATGTGTTTGTAAAAGGTCCAGGAAGCGGAAGGGAAAGCTCCATTCGTTCCTTAAGCCAAAACGGTATTGAGATTTCATCTATAAAAGATGTTACCCCAATGCCCCACAACGGTTGCAGGCCTCCCAAAAAGAGAAGGGTATAAATTTCTAAGTACACTTAGAATAAACATATTGAATCGCCATACGGTTCATTTATATAAAGGGTGAATGATTAATTTTTTACGATTTTTTACAGATCATTTCACCGTTACAAAAAAAATCGAAATGATTAACAATTATGGCACGTTACACTGGTCCAAAAACCAAGATCTCCCGTATTTTCGGGGAACCCATTACCGGAAATGGTAAATGGTTATCAAAAAACAGCAATCCCCCAGGTCAGCACGGTGCAAACCGCAAACGTAAAACCTTGGGAGAATATGCCCTTCAGCTTAAAGAAAAGCAAAAAGCCAAATACACTTACGGTGTTTTGGAAAAACAATTCCGCAAAACTTTTGAAGAAGCCAACCGTCAAAAAGGTGTTACCGGCGAAAACCTCATTAAACTCCTGGAAGCAAGGCTGGACAATACTATTTACAGGATGGGTATTGCCGTTAGCCGCCAGGCCGCACGCCAGTTGGTAAGCCACAAGCATATTACCGTAAACGGTGATGTGCTCAATATCCCTTCTTACACCTGCAAGCCCGGTGATATTATTTGCCTTAAAAATAAAAGCGCAGCCAACACTGCTATTACCAGCAACGTTCGTGGCAAAAATCCAAAATTTAACTGGATTGACTGGAATGAAACCGAACTAAAAGGCACATTCATCGCTTATCCCGAAAGAGAAAGCGTTCCAGAAAATATAAGGGAACAATTGATTGTGGAATTGTACAGTAAATAATTGCTTACAGTTCATTTACAAAATTCTTTTTATAACAGTTTAAAATTTAAAATAAACAAATGGGTATATTAAATTTCGTAAAACCAGATAAGATCGTTCTTCAAAAAGCAACCGATTTTGAAGCTCAATTTGAATTTCGCCCACTGGAACCCGGCTATGGCGTTACCATTGGTAATGCGTTACGCAGGGTATTGCTCAACTCACTGGAAGGTTATGCAATTGTTGGCATTAACTTAACTGGTGCTGACCACGAATTTGCAACGATTAAAGGAGTAACAGAAGACGTTACTGAAATGATATTGAACTTAAAGCAGGTACGCTTTAAGCCTAAAGTTGACCATGATGTAAGCTCAGAAAAAATTACCCTAAACCTGAAAAACAAAACAGAATTTACTGCCGGCATGATTGCCGAAGTTTCTCCTGCTTTCCAGGTTATGAACCCCGAATTACTGATATGCACTTTGGATAACAGCGCAAAATTAGATATTGAAATAACTATTGGTAAAGGCCGTGGCTATGTACCTGCAGAAGAACACAAAGAAAAGAACAGCCACTTTGGTTATATACCAGTGGATGCTATTTTTACCCCTATTAAAAATGTAAAGTACGTAATTGAAAATACCCGTGTGGAACAACGTACCGATTTTGAAAAATTGGTGATGGAAGTTATTACCGATGGCACAATTCATCCGGAAGATGCTGTAAAGCAGGCAAGCCGTATTTTGATTCAGCACCTGATGATTATTACCGACGAAAACATTACGTTCGATACCAAGGAAGATAAAAAAGAAGACATGGTAGATGAACAAACCTTGCAATTACGCAAAATGTTGAAAACACCACTGGAAGACCTCGATTTGTCGGTGCGTGCATTCAACTGCTTAAAAGCCGCTAAAATCAATTCGCTAAGTGAACTGGTTCAATACGAACAGGAAGACCTGATGAAGTTCCGCAATTTTGGTCAAAAATCATTAAGCGAAATTGAACAGGTACTCCAGGAAAGGGGCTTAGGTTTTGGAATGGACTTAAGCAAATTGAAACTGGATGATGAATAATGGTTCAATTTGATAATTTGCTGATGTGCCAATGAGTAAATTTCAAATTAACGAATTTTCAAATTAATAAAACAGTACCTCACAAATCCTGACACGGTGTGAGGGAATTTAAAAACTAAAAGTCATGCGTCACAGAAACAAGCAAAACAAACTAAGCAGAACGGCATCGCACCGTAGCGCCTTATTATCTAATTTAGGTGCACAGTTAATTACGCACAAGCGTATTACCACCACTTTGGCAAAGGCTAAAGCTTTACGCACTTATATTGAGCCGCTAATCACCAAAACCAAGGCCAACGAAAGCAAGGAAGCAATCATGCATAATCATAGGATAGTGTTTAGCTACCTGAATGATAAAGCAGCCGTAAAAGAATTATTTACTGTAGTTGCTCCAAAAGTTTCCGGAAGGCCAGGCGGTTATACCCGTATTATTAAATTAGGCGCCCGTACAGGGGATAATGCAGAAGTTGCAATGATAGAACTGGTAGATTTCAATGAAATCTATGGCAAAGGTATAAGTGCAGAAGTTGCAACGGCCAAAAAAACACGCCGCAGCAGCAGCAGGAAAAAAGCAACCGAAGAAGCAACCGAAGTACAGCCCCAAGCAGAAGCTGCAGCAGAAGTAAAAGAGCCAAAGAAAAAGGTAAAAAAATCCGGCGATAGCGAAGCATAAGATGTTAATTAATTTTTTTATACAAAGCAAACCATTTACCGGTTTGCTTTTTTTTATACCAAAAGTGGATAAACTCCAATAAAAATTTTATTACTTATTCTTTTCTTTGTACTACAAATATTATGGCAGCAAAATCAGCAATACTTCTTTTAGCAGACGGTACAAGCATACAGGGAACAGCATTTGGCAAAACGGGCACTACAACAGGCGAACTTTGCTTTAATACCGGTATGACGGGTTACCAGGAGGTTTTTACCGATCCCAGCTATTACGGTCAGGTACTAATTATGAACAGTGTGCACCAGGGAAACTATGGTGTATTACCTGCAGATGTGGAAAGCAATGGCGTAAAAGTAAAAGGCGTAATTGGCCGCAACCTGGAAGAAAAATTTAGCCGTTTAATGTCGCAAAAATCGTTGCAGCAATATTTTGAAGATGAAAATGTGGTAGCAATAGAAAATGTGGATACCCGTGCATTGGTAGCATATGTGAGAACAAAGGGCGCCATGAATTGCATTATTTCATCCGAGGAAACAGATGTAAAAATATTACAGCAGCAATTGGCCGCTGTTCCTTCTATGAATGGCCTTGAGCTTGCATCTGTAGTAAGCACTGCTGAGCCTTATACAATTGGTGATGTTCAAAGTCCTCTTCGGATTGCCGTATTGGATTTAGGCATCAAAAAAAATATTTTGAATTGCCTGGTAGAAAGGGGTGCTTTTGTAAAAGTTTTTAATGCCAAAACCGGTTTTGAAACCCTGCAGGAGTTCAACCCCAGCGGATATTTTATCAGCAACGGCCCCGGCGACCCTGCTCCAATGGATTATGCCATTAAAACCGTAAAACAAATTTTGGGAGCAAATAAACCCATGTTTGGTATTTGCCTTGGCCACCAGCTTTTGGCTTTGGCCAACGATATCCCAACTTTTAAAATGCACCATGGCCACAGGGGATTAAACCACCCGGTTAAAAACCTGATTACTGGCAAAAGTGAAATTACAACGCAAAACCATGGTTTTGGTGTGCAGCCTGAAGCAGTAATGGCAAACAATAATATTGAGATAACCCATGTAAACCTTAATGACAACAGTATTGAAGGTATTAGGATAAAAAATAAAAAAGCTTTTTCGGTACAATATCACCCCGAAGCAACACCAGGCCCACACGATAGCCGTTATTTGTTTGATGAGTTTATAGATATGATGAAAAATTAATCTTATTATTTTTTAAGGTCAGCAATTTTATTTTTAGAATAAATCCAAAACGGATTTAATTTTTCATACTTGCAAATTGTTACTTTCGCAAAATGAAAATTGCCATTATTAACGGCCCCAACCTTAACCTGCTGGGAAAAAGGGAACCCGAAATTTACGGAAACGAAGCAATTGAAAATTTATTAAACCAGTTGGAAAAACAATTTCCCCGGATAACATTTCATTATTTTCAAACGAATGTAGAGGGCGAACTGGTAAACGAATTACAGCGGGTTGGGTTTAGTTTTGATGGCATTGTATTAAACCCCGCCGCCTACACCCATACCTCGGTAGCTATTGCCGATGCCGTAGCAGCCATAAGTACTCCGGTAATAGAAGTACATATTTCTAATATTTACAGTCGGGAAGATTTTCGTAAAATTTCTTTTGTATCACCCAATGCTATTGGAGTTATTAGTGGGCTGGGTTTAAAAGGCTATGAGTTAGCCGTGGAATATTTGGTAACAAAACTTAGCAAATAAACTTGTTTTCCTCTGCGTTCCCATTGCTTTCTATTTTTATTTACACTCCGGCTTGATTGGTGTTACAAGAAACAAGAGCCTATCAAAAAAAGTTGGTTTATAAGCAATGGGACAAACGCAACGAAGGCAAAGAAATATTATTAAAAAACACAACCTGATGCCCAATTATTCCATACCGGAATTACTTTTACCCTCTTCCAGTTGTAAGTTAATGGCATCATTGCCGGAAATGCCTTCTATACTGCCCGAAATATGCAATGAGTTTTGAATGATCAGCTCTATTTGCTTTTCTTTCCGTTTCCAGTTTTTTTCAAAATCTTCCCTTTCTTTTTGTAGCATACCTTTCAACTGGCCAAAACCTTCTCTCATAGCATTCCAGTTGCCGGTAAACTCCGGGCTGGTGAGGTAATTGTATAAGGCAATCATTTTCTCCCCTTTATTTTCCTGGCTTTTTCGGCTTTCGCTTATTTTAAGTATGGCATTTCTTAAAATAAGGGCAAGGCTTTTTACTTCGCTGAAATTACACAGGTAAACCCCGCTTTTTTCGCCAAATTGCAGCATGTCTTTTGGGAGTGTACGGGTTACCAATATGGCTACATCGGCATTTTGGCCCAGCATATCGGCTTTAAGTTTGTCAATCCAATCGTTGCTAAAGTTTTCTGTTCTTTTACTTTCGTAAATAATTTTGCCACAGGTATTGCCAAGGTTGTTGCGAACAGTCTGTATGCAATCTGCTCCTTTTACGCCTTTTCCCACTTCTTCAATTACGTCAAACGGAAACGAAGTACGGAGCAGCTCTTCCAATGCCTGTTCCTGCACTTCGCCCTGCAATTGCATAGAACCCTGTTCGGCCTTGCGCTTCATTTCTTCGGCAAGTTTTTTTTGGTCTTCCAGTTGTTTTTCCAACTCTTTTATTTTTAAATGCTGCTCATTATCTTTAATTATATTTTTTTCTGCTTCCTGCCTGCGTATTTGCTCGCTTATATTTTGGCGCTCCTGTTGTAATTTTTTTTGTAATTCAATTTCCAGTTCCTGCTCTTTGTTTTTTAACTCCTGTTCTTTTTTTAAATACTCCAGTTCTTTTTGCCGGGCAGTTTTCAGCCTTCCCTCATTATCGGCATTGGCTTGTTGCAAAAGTTTGAGCTGGTTTTCATAGTCTGCACTTAGAGTTTTACGGATATTTTCCTCGGCCGACACACGGGCTTGCTCTTTTTCATTTATGACCAGTGCATCAAATTCTTCTTTTTTCTTTTTTTGCCAATCCTGCATTTTTATGCGTAATTCTTTTTCCACCTCTTCCCTAATGGCATCTGTTGGCTCAAATAAATTGCCGCAATTGGGGCACTTAATTTCCTGTTGCATTTTATTAAAATTTTAAATACGGTAAGGATAACATTTTTCAACTGATACTTTCCACCTGCATTTCTTTGTTTATTTTAAGCACAAGGCCCTGCAATACTTTTCCAGGTCCACATTCTGTAAACCTTGTGGCACCGTCGTTTATCATGGCTTCCACACTTTGAGTCCATCGTACCGGCCCGGTAAGTTGATTGATTAAGTTTTGCTTTATAGCTGCCGCATCGGTTACTGCATTGACTACTACATTTTGATAAACCGGACAAACAGGTACATTAAAAACTGTGGAATCTATTGCTGCTGCAAGTTCTTCTTTGGCAGGCAGCATAAGTGGAGAGTGAAATGCACCGCCAACAGGTAACAATAAGGCACGCTTAGCACCTGCTTCTTTCATTTTTTCACAGGCCTGTGTTACAGCATTTACTGTGCCGCTTATAACCAACTGCCCTGGGCAATTATAGTTTGCTGCTACTACCACTTCCTTTAATTTCTGTGAAACAGATTTACAAATTTCTTCAACATTTTCATCGGGCAGGTTAAGAACGGCAGCCATGGTAGATGCAGTAAGCTCACATGCTTTTTGCATGGCAGCAGCACGAATGCTTACCAGCTTTAAGGCATCTGCAAAAGCCAGGGTTTTGTTGGCAACAAGGGCAGAAAATTCTCCAAGCGAATGCCCGGCAACCATATTGGGTTGTGCATTGGCTAAACTTTTATACACGGCAACAGAATGAATAAAAACTGCAGGTTGGGTAATATTGGTTTTTTTTAACTCTTCATCGCTGCCGGTAAACATGGTATTGGTAATGCGAAAACCCAAAATATCATTGGCTTCTTCTAGCAATATCCGTGCAGCTTCATTGCTATCGTAAATGGTTTTTCCCATTCCGCTAAACTGGGCGCCCTGACCGGGGAAAACATAAGCATGTTTCATGTGTAATAGTTTGTTTGTAAAAATAAGCACTAACCCAATAGCGAAAAAAAATTATCGGCGGTAAAGGGTTTTCGGCTGTTTAATTAAGGGCAATAACTAAAACACCCCGAAATTATCGGGGTGCCAGGTTTATTAATAAAGGTTGGTTATTTATGTGCTTCAATTTTTTTTACAAAATTTGACTTGGGTTGTGCCCCAATAAGTTTATCTACTACTTCACCATTTTTTATAAATAAAATGGCCGGAATAGAGGTGATACCATAATTTAGGGAAACCTGTGGGTTATTGTCCACGTTTACTTTACCAACCTTTACCTTACCATCATACTCTTTGGAAAGTTCTTCAATTACGGGGCCAATTGCCCGGCAAGGGCCGCACCATTCTGCCCAAAAATCCACTACAGAAAGTTTATCGGAATTGATTACTTCCTGCTGAAAATTGGTATCGGTTAATTCTAATGCCATAATATAAAATTTTAGTTGTTTAATACAGAACTGCAAATGTACAACCAATGTTAAGAATATGCTGTATTGACATATCCACAAATGTGTAGACTAAGTGCTGCTGAAAAAAGGACAGTATCTTATGGCGTTTTTTCAGCCTATTTATTTGGATAGTTTAGTTGAGTATAACATTTATATCTAAATAGTTGTTTTGAGAAAAAAACTGTACTAATTCATCGTTCATGGTAAATCCTCTTTCCAAGGTATGTAAATTTACATTTAGGCCAGTTTCGGGGTCTTTAATAATAAAAATCATAGAAGATGGACCGGGATGTGAGCTGAAATTTTTCTCCATAAAACTAATAAATTCCTCATTTATAAGCCTGGGATCCATATACACAAGAACCTGCTTTGTAGTGGTAACTTTTATAGTATCCAGCAAATGTATTTTGGCTAATTGAAACCTGTATTGCTCTGAATTATAATATTTTTGAAATGCGCCTTCAATCATTATTACCAAACCTTTTTCCAGGTATTTTTGGTAGCGTACATAATCTTCGCTCCAGAGCATAAATTCGGTCTTGCCGGTAAAATCTTCAATATGCAAAACTCCGAATTTTTTACCTGTTTTTGAAACCCTGTGTTGTGCATCAATTACTAGCCCGGCCACCCTTAGCGTTCTTGTAAGTGGATTATTATTGATAAAATTTTTTACTTCGTTAAACTGGCCAATGGGTAATATGTCGTAATGGGTGAGTTCAAATTTATAATTGTCCAAAGGATGGCCGCTAATATACATTCCGGTTACTTCTTTTTCATAATCCAGTTGTTCAATAAGCTGCCATGGGCTGCAGTTGGGTAATTTTGGAGGTACAATGGGCGGAAGTTCCAAATCGCCAAATAATGTATTGGCCGAATTAGAATTTTGTTGTTGCAAAACAGAGCCAAACTTGAGCATTTTTTCCAGGTTGGAAATATCGCCAGTATTGGCATGAAAGTATTGCGCCCTGTGCATTTCGTTAAAACAATCAAAGGCGCCGCCATAAATAAGGCTTTCCAAAGATTTTTTATTAACGGTACGTAAGTTGGCCCTTTTTACCAGGTCAAAAACGTCTTTGTACCTGCCATTTTTTTTTCTTTCTTCAATAATATTTTCTATAGCAGCTTCGCCCACTCCTTTTAGCCCGCTAAACCCAAAACGTATTTCTCCTTTGTTGTTCACAGCAAATCCGCTTTGAGATTCATTGATATCGGGGCCAAGCACTTTTATTTTCATGCGCCTGCACTCTTCCATGTAAAATGTAATTTTTTCGATGCTTCCTGCATGGTTCAACACAGCAGCCATATATTCATTGGGGTAATGGGCTTTTAAATATGCCGTTTGATAGGCTAAAAATGCATAACAGGTGGAGTGCGATTTATTAAATGCATATTGGGCAAAGGCTTCCCAATCGGTCCATATTTTTTCTAATTGTTTAATGGGATGCCCTTTGGCAGTTGCGCCTTCTATAAAGCTTACTTTCATTTTATCTAATGTAGCTTTTTGCTTTTTACCCATTGCTTTACGCAACACATCGGCATCGCCTTTACTAAAACCCGACAACTTTTGAGAAAGCAACATAACCTGCTCCTGGTAAATAGTGATGCCCTGGGTTTCTTCAAGGTATTCCTGCATTTCGGGCAGGTCGTAAGCTACAATTTCTTTGCCGTGTTTTCGGGCAATAAATGTGGGGATATAATTCATGGGCCCCGGCCGGTAAAGGGCGTTCATGGCAATAAGGTCGTCAAATTTATCGGGCTTAAGTTCCCGTAAATATTTTTGCATTCCCGGGCTCTCAAACTGAAAAGTGCCATTGGTTTCACCCCGTTGATAAAGAGCATAGGTTTTTTCATCATTCAATGGAATGTCATTGATGTTGATGTTCACTCCATGGTTTTGATGAATTAAAGCAAGCGCAGTTTTTACAATGCTCAATGTTTTTAATCCCAGGAAGTCCATTTTAATGATACCCGCTTCTTCAATGCTGTTGCCTTCAATTTGGGTTACCCACAAATCTGAATCTTTAGATGTAGTAACGGGAATCAATTCGGTGAGGTCTTGCGGCGCAATGATAATACCTGCAGCATGTATGCCGGTATTTCTTACCGAACCTTCCAGCACTTCAGCTTCTTTTAATATTTTGCCGAGTTGCTCATCTTCTTCATAAATAAGCCTTAATTTTTTTACAGATTCAATATCGTCGCTGTTCAATTGTTCCTTTTCGATAAGTGAAATTTCATTTTCGCTGGTTTTATCATTGTCGGATAACGGCGCATGTAACACCCTTTTTAAAGTAATACCTGGTTTTTCAGGCACAAGCTTTGTGAGCATACGGCTTGTATCCAGGGGCAGGTCCATAACCCTTGCAACGTCGGCAATACTGCTTTTAGCTGCCATGGTACCGTAAGTAATAATTTGCGCTACCTGTTTTTTGCCGTATTTCTGCACTACATAATCAATTACTTTTTGCCTGCCTTCATCGTCAAAGTCGGTATCTATATCGGGCATGCTTTTCCGTTCGGGGTTTAGAAAACGTTCAAAGAGCAAATTGTATTTCAAAGGATCTATATTAGTGATGCCTAAACAATAAGCTACTACTGAACCTGCTGCAGAGCCACGGCCTGGGCCAACAAATACGCCTATTTCCCTGCCGGCACGAATAAAATCACTTACGATAAGAAAGTAACCGGCAAAGCCCATTTTTTCTATTACGCCTAGTTCAAACTGTATGCGTTGTTCAATTTCGGGTGTAAGGATTTTATAGCGGTTATTGGCGCCAGCCCAGGTTATATTAGCCAAATATTCATCCTGCGATTTAAAGTTGGCAGGCACTTCAAAAAAAGGCAGCAGTATATTTTTATTCAGGTTGAGCAGGTCAATTTTATCTACAATTTCGTTGGTATTGTCAATAGCAGCAGGGAGATCTTCAAAAACCTTGCTCATTTCTGCCGTGGTTTTTAAATAAAACTGGTCGTTGGGAAAAGCAAAACGTTTGTTTCGGATGTTTACATCATCATCGGTGAAATCCCTTAATGCAGGCGTACTTTGTTTTTCACCGGTATTTACACAAAGCAAAATATCGTGAGCATTAAAATCTTTTTGATCTACATAGTGGCTGTCGTTACTGGCAATAACTTTTACATTATATTTTTGGGCAAATTTCAATAATACTTTATTTACCTTTTCCTGTTCGGTCATACCATGGCGCTGCAGTTCCACATAATAGTCATCCTGGAAAATATTTAGCCACCATTTAAATTCATTTTCACCTTCTGCTTCACCATTTTTTAAAATAGTTTGAGGTACCATAGCGCCAAGGCAGCAGGTGGTGGCAATAAGGCCTTCATGATGTTTATGGATCAATTGCTTGTCAATTCGTGGATATTTGCTGTACATCCCTTCAATATAGCCGAGTGAAGTGAGCTTTATTAAATTCTTATACCCGGTTTCATTTTTTGCCAGTAATATTTGATGGTGGCGGGGATCTTTTTCTTCTTTGCTAAAAGATTTCCGGGTGCGGTCGTGGGTAATATAAAATTCACAACCTACAATGGGTTTTACTTTTAAGGTACCGTCTTCATTTTTATGTTTATACGCTTCTTTTACAAATTCAAATACACCAAACATATTGCCATGGTCGCTTATGGCAAGTGCAGGCATTCCATCGGCAATGGCCTTTTGGTAAAGGCCTTTAATAGAAGCTGCACCATCGAGCAGGGAATATTGTGTATGAACGTGTAAGTGCGAAAATTTCATGAACTGCGTATTAAAAAATATAAGCCGAAAGGCTAACAAATTTCGGGATTTTACCTTCGCTTATTTTATTCTTTTCTCCACATAACCTGCAATAAAATTTGGGATGCAGTAATAGCCTATTTCAATAACAAAATATTTTTTTACTATGTTTTAAAAAAAAATTATATTTAGAGGTTCCAAAACTGCCAACGGGTATTTATATGAAAAATTTTACTTATCTGCGTTTTACTATTTTACTTGTTTTTTTATTTCTATATTTTATAAGCATTGCAGCTCCGCCAAATGATGAGTGCATTAATGCCATTGAATTACCGGTAGCTACTACCTGCAATTTTGTTCAATACAGTAATGAAGGCGCTACCGCATCGGCTGGCATACCTCAGCCTATTTGTGGCAATTACCAGGGTGGAGATGTATGGTTTAAACTGGTAGTACCTGCTACAGGAGGCGTTCAGTTAAATGCAAATGTTGGCAGCATGACGGATGGCGTAATGGCGCTTTACCTGGGCGACTGTACTACAATGGCTGTATTGGCTTGTGATGACGATGGTAGCCCAAATGGCCTCATGCCTTTGCTGGAGTATTACGGGTTAACACCTGGCTCAACAGTTTATATCCGTTTTTGGGGATATGGAAACAATAATTTTGGGACATTTGCAATATGTGCAAAAGCAATGAACCCGCCCAATAATTGTGCATTGAATAATGCCGGTGGATGTTCCTGCCCAACACCCGGCGCCACCGATTGCCAGTTGCTACCCGATATTATTGCCGGAAAACATTCTTTAAATGATACGAATGGCTGGTACGAATTTAGCCAGTTGGCAGCAAACCCCGATAAAGGGTTATTGCGGCTGGATGTGGCTACAGCCAATGTCGGCTGGGGCCCAATGGAAGTTATCCCTACCAATGATTACCTCTGCGGAACCGATACCCTGCACAATTTTTTTCCGCCATCAAATTTTGTATGTCCCAATGGCGCACAGATACGCCGCCTTATCAATCAAAAAGTTTATCATAAAGCAGGCAATTCGTTTCAATTTGAATTGAGGCCTGCAGGATTTATGATTTATCACCCTACGCATGGCCATATCCATATGGATGATTGGGGCTTATATACATTAAGGTTGAGGGATGCATCTGTAGCGGATACTTTGCAATGGCCTATTGTGAACTCTGGTATTAAAGTAAGTTTTTGCCTGCTGGACCTTACTACCTGCTCGGCTACCGGAGGCGATTGTATTGATGCAGGCGGAAATGTATTAACGAATAGTGATTTTCCTAATTATGGATTGGGTGGTGGAAATTATAATTGCGGAAATGATATGCAGGGAATTAGCGTAGGAAAAGTAGATATTTATCATAGTTACCTCGATGAAAGTTTTGTAAAAATACCTTATGAAGCCTGTAATGGCGAGTATCATGTAGTAATACAAATAGATCCCGATAACCATTTTTTGGAAATGAACGAAAACAACAATTGGTTATCTGCAAAAACAAACCTTACCCAGCAAAGGCAGAGTAATACCGGGCCTTACGCTTATCTCTTTAGCGAAGGTGGTAATATTTTGTGTAACGGAAATACGATGCAACTAAAAGCAAGCGGCGCAAATTCTTTTACCTGGAGTACCGGGGAAACAACACAAAATATCATAATTAACCAGCCAGGTAAATATTGGGTAAGGGCAACAACACCTTGTGGCACCGCAACAAGTGATACTTTGGAAATGGTATCCAACAGTGCAATACCTGCACAATATAAAGCAGATACTGTTTGCACAGGAACTCAAGCCCATCTTTTTGCCAACGGAAATAATACCAAATGGTACGATGCAGTAACAGGCGGCAATTTGGTTTTTACCGGAAATAATTTTACAACTCCTGCATTAACTGGCAGCACTACTTATTATGTTGCAAACGAGCCTTTGCCTGTAGTGGGTTCATTTGGCCCGGCTGAAACAACGTTTAGCGGTAATGGGTATTTTTCATCATCTGTGGATGATTACCTTATTTTTAATGCCTTTCTTCCCTTTACTTTAAAAAACGTAACTGTTAATGCACAAAATGCAGGCAATCTTAATATTCAGCTAAGAACTATTTATGGAAAACTTATTTCAGAAAAAACAGTAGCTGTACAAGTAGGTGTGCAGGAGATATTGCTAAATATGGATATTCCTGCCGGGCTAAACCTGCAATTGGGCATTGCCAACAGCAGTGTGAAATTATATTGCAGCACAGTAGCCAGCGGCAATATTGGTTATCCTTATAAATTTAATAGTATAGCAAATATTGTAGGCTCTGCTGATGGCGATATACAATACTCCATGTATTATAACTGGAAAATTGAAGTGCCGATGGCAACCTGCGGTTCTGTAACAAGGCTGGCCATTACTGCAATGGTTGTTCCCCCGGATGCGCCTGTAATTACTGGGCTGGCACCAACGTACCTGCATACTGCTTCACCAGTTACTTTATCTGCAATGCCTGCCGGTGGTGTATTTAGCGGAACAGCAGTAAGTGGAATTACTTTTAGCCCTGCAGTTGCCGGAATCGGCACACACGATATTACTTATACCTATACTTTGGGTAATTGTACAAAATCAACTATAGCCTCAACTACAATAAAATTCGATAGCGCTACCATTCATTACAATACTGAAATAAAAATTATTAACAATCCTGCATCAAATCCGCAAATTTTAATTACAGTAAATGAAACCGGTAAGGCAGAGTGGCGCATGTTTAATGAAGCCGGGCAGTTGATCCAAAAAGGTAACTATACCTTACTGCGTGGCAATAATTTAATAACACCCGAAATGCAAAAATTATCCCACGGCATTTATTTGTTTGAAATTAAATTAAGCGCCGATAATGCTAAAAAGATTTTTAAAATATTAAGGTAATTATTTAAAGAAATTCAGGAAAATAGGGGAGTAATATTATTTACCCCGTAAATAATGGTCAAACCATTTTACAAATTCTTTTCTTTCTTCTGCCATATTTTGCCAGGTGTGTTCTGCGCCTTGCTTATATTGAACAGAAACAGGTATTTGCTTTTTTCCCATTTCTTCTTTCATTCTTTCCGACTGTTGTACAGGAACCAGCCTGTCTTTATCGCCCTGAATGATTAATGTGGGCGCATCATCGGCGGTTACTAATTGAGCAGGAGAAAGGCTTATAGCAAGCTTATTAATAATAGCTGTGTCTTCAATGGGTGCATATATCCTTTTTAAAGAATCATAGCGCATAAATTCAAAAGCTCCTGCAACGCCCATCATCTTAAGAAGCAATTTTTGGTTTACCGGAAAATATCCCGGCTTACCCCAATTTAAAAAATCGGTAGGCGGACAAAAAACGGCCACAGCCTGCACTTTTGCTGATACCTGCTCCACCGGATCGCTAGCATGGGTATTTTCAATATCATCTGAAGTGCCGGCTAATAAAGCCAAATGGCCACCAGAAGAAGTGCCGGTAATGCCAATTTTATCGGCAAGAATTTCGTATTTTTTTGCGTTGTACCGAATATATTGAATAGCGTGTTTCACATCATCTGCCGCAACGGCTATATCAAACCTTGGCGCTGAACTGTGCAGGGTAAAAAACAGGGTATAACCTGCATCCAGCAATGGTTTAGCGTCTTCAATGGCATTTTTTACCCAACGGTATTCTGATACCCAACTGCCGCTAACTACACTAATAATGCCGTATCCATTTGGCCTTGCAGGTTTAACCATTGTAGTGGTTAATGCCATTCCAAAATGCCGGGCATAAATTATTTCTTCCTGTTTATAGGCCTCATTTTTTTGGCCCAATGCATCGGTAATAATAAAAAATAAAAGTAAACTTGTGAAAATGCTTTTCATATAAATGTTAATGATTAAAAAATAATATTGCATTAATTTGTTGTTGCTGCAATTGAATACTTATACTATGTTAATAGTTTTGTAATTATTTGTAATTTAAGCCTGTACAATATACTGGTGCAGGCTTGCGTTTTTAATTTAATTGTGCAATTTAAGCAGATTAGCTTAGTTTTGCACAGCTATATATTAAATTTATTTGAATATCGTTTGTAGGACAAGAATTACAGCAAGGAAATCAATTAAGAGAAAAAAGAAAGAATTTAAGGAGAACAAATAACACAAGACTAAGTCGTACATATACTAAAACTAAAACCTTTAGGTATGAAAAACTTGTTTTATGTTTCTGTTGCTTTTTGCATTTTATCAGGAACATCCAATGTCGCTTCGGCACAAACCTTTTTACATTTTTCCAATAATATTAAGGGAGATGAAACGGGCTTTTTAAAAATATCGCCATTACCCAACGATGTAGATTTTAATACGGCTATGGTGCCCGCTACTAAAGTTTCTGTAGCTCCTGTAAAATCTAATACGGCATTACTTACCGAACAATGCAAGGCTTTGCATTTTAAATTTGCACTCATCTTAAACAGGGAAGTAGAAACTTTGACAAATACCAAACTTTTTGAATTTATTGAAGATTGGTGGGGCGTTAAGTACCGCTATGCTGGCACCACAAAAAAAGGGGTTGATTGCAGTGCTTTCACCAGTTTGCTCATGCTTTCTGTTTTTAATTTGCAGGTTCCCCGTACGGCCCGTAAGCAATTTGCTTCCTGCAAAAAAATTGATAAGGATGATTTAACAGAAGGCGATTTGGTATTTTTTAATACCCGTGGTGGTATAAGCCATGTTGGGTTATATATCAGCGATGGTTATTTTGTTCACAGCAGCAGTACCCAGGGCGTTACCATTAGCAACCTTGATGAACCTTATTATAACAAAAGGTTTATTGCAGGGGGCCGCATTTACAACTGATTTTTCTAGATTGGTTTATTGTTTTGCCTTTTTATTTTTTAGTAATTCAATGGTTTTCTAAAAAAGATATTTCCCTCAAATATTAATAATAATGGCTTAACGTTTTGTAATGAGAGGTATAAATTATTTTGCCGGAATTGGCACTGTGATGATATTTGCCGGTTTTTATTGCCAAAAAGCTGCATTGCAAAAGCAAAAAAAATATAATAAAGAAAGCGAACTATTTCAAGTTTCGCAAAGCAAAAAAGCAAAACTAATACTCCTGATGTCTGGTTGCATTTTACTCATTACCGGCGTAGCAATAATTTTAAATGAGTTAAAGCTCATCGGGCTTTAATTTGATGCGTTGGTTGTGTTGATATAAAAATTTTCATCAACAGCAAATTCTCTTTTTTTATATTTTTTGGTTTGCCATTCTTCTGTGGGTTTCAGCCAGCCGTTACTGTTTTTAATTTTTAAGGGCATATTAAAGCCGGCCACACAATTTTGGTATCGGTAATGCAGTAAATTGTTTTGCAGCTTATATTCTAAAACGGGCACCTGTATGGTGCGTAAGTATTGATCATATATTATTGAAAAATCTTTTTTGGCAAATTGGCTGATATAGTTTTCAATTTGTGCAGAGGTTACAATTTTATGATAAAAATCTTTGTTCAAACTCATCAGTAATTTTCTGAATTTTTTATCATTTTTCATAATTTGCCTTATCATGTGTATCATAGCACTGGCTTTGGGATACATATCGCCGCTGCCTTCGCTGTTTACACCATAAGCGCCAATAATTGAAATGTCGTTTTGAATACCTTTCCTGCTGCCAATATTATATTCATTGCCGGCTTGTGTGCCGTAATAATAACCGGTAAATAATGTTTCGCTATAATTGGTAAAGCCTTCATGCACCCACATATCGGCAATATCTGCAGTGGTAATATTGTTGGCAAACCACTCATGCCCGCTTTCATGAATAATAATGAAATCCCATTTTAATCCCCAGCCTGTACCGGAAAGGTCACGACCAAGATAACCGTTTTTAAACCTGTTGCCATAAGCAATGGCGCTTTGGTGTTCCATACCCAAATGGGGCGATTGTACCAGCTTATATCCATCTTCATAAAATGGGTAAGGGCCAAACCAATATTCAAAAGCTTTCATCATTTCCGGCGCTTGAACAAATTGTTTTTTTGCGCTGTCCATATCATAGTCCAGCACCCAGTAATCCATGTCAAGTTTTCCTTTGAGGCCATTGTATTGCTCCCCAAAATGAACATACTTGCCAATGTATGGTACAATATTATAGTTGTTGATTGGGTTCACAACCTGCCAGCTATAAGTTGTGCTGCTATTGTAATGTGCAGATTGTTGCATGAGTCTTCCGTTTCCAACGGCCTTTAAACTATCGGGTACGGTAATGTTTAGCACTGCGCCATTATCCGGCTCATCGCTTTGATGGTCTTTGCAGGGATACCAAACGCTTGCTCCCAAACCCTGGCAGGCAACACTCATCCACGGCCTTCCCATCCTGTCTTTTTTCCAAATCCATCCTCCATCCCATGGCGGCATTTTAGCTTCCCTGGGTTTTCCATGGTAATAAACAGTTACAGAATCATTACCAGGTTTTATTTTATACATAGCGCTGCTATCTCTTATTTGGGTAAAAAACGCATTACCATCCCTGGTAAATGGCAGGCTTTTTTTTTGATGGACTATACTGTCTATTTCCAGGGGTTGCTGTAAATCTATCTGCATCAATTTTACGCCGTTATCAAAATAAGTAATGCAATTTTTTCCGAAAATAGTTTTGGTTTCAAAATCGGGTTTCACGGTAATATTGTAATGTAATACATCCCAACCCAACCTGCCAGGGCCTATGCTCCCACGCAAAGTATCCTGGTGGGTAAACTGGTGAGGTTTACTTAATACCTGTGCAAATGTTTTACTATTTAAAAAGCAGCAAAATAATATGAGGAAGAAAAAATATTTCATGAACATTTATTTGTATAAATATACTTAAAGTTAAAAAGCCAAAAATTCATTTTTTTACAAGAGGCAAAATTCATAGTACATTTATGCGCTATGAAGGGATTTTTGCTGTATATAATATTTATTGCCGTAGTAATGCTCATGTATTGCTGCAAGAACCGTAAAATTGGCAACAAGAATATTTTCAGATATAATGAAACTACCGGTATTGCTACACTTGACCCTGCTTTTGCCCGCAACCAATCTATAATGTGGGCCGTACACCAGTTGTTTAATACACTTACAGAAGTTGGAGACAGCCTTCAAATAAAACCTTCGTTGGCCAAAAGCTGGACCTATTCTTCAGATAAAAAAAACATCATCTTTCACCTGCGCACCGATGTGTTTTTTCATGACGACCCGGTTTTTGAAAAAGGGAAAGGCAGAAAACTAAAAGCACAGGATGTACAATATAGTTTTGAAAGGATTATAAACCCGGCAACGGCAAGCCCGGGTGCATGGATATTTAATAACAGGGTAGATCTCGTTGAACCTTTTAAAGCCATTGATGATAGTACGTTTCAATTAAAACTTGCAAATCCTTTTCCACCAATATTAGGCATTTTAAGTATGCAATATTGTTCTATTGTGGCAAGAGAAGCGGTAGAAAAATATGCTGGCGGTTTCAGGCGACATCCTGTGGGTTCTGGCCCGTTTCAATTTGTAGCATGGGACGAAGGCCAGGCTTTAATAATGAAAAGAAACAACCATTATTTTGAAAAAGACGTTAATGGGATGGCTTTGCCTTACCTTGATGGTATTAAAATAAGTTTCCTGGATAGCAAGGCTTCGGAATTTTTAGAGTTCAGGCAAAACCGCCTGGATTTTATCAACGATATTGAAGCGTCATTTAAAGACGAAGTGATTACCAAAACCGGCAACCTGAAAAAACAATGGCAAGGCAAAATTCTTTTGCAGAAACATCCTTACCTCAATATCGAATATTTTGGGATTTTGATGGATACAACGAATAGCTTATTGTCAACATCCGCTTTGCGGTATAAAAAAGTGAGGCAGGCAATCAATTATTCCATCAACCGAAAAAAAATGATGTTGTATATGCGCAATTCCATTGGTACGGCTGCCGAAAGTGGGTTTGTTCCACCAGGCCTCCCATCTTTTAACAGTAATGAAGTGAAGGGATATAGTTATAACCCAAAAGCCGCAAAAATTTTACTTAAAGAAGCAGGTTACGCCGGTGAAAAAATTAAGTTATTTACCATACCTATTTACGCCAGCATTGCAGGGTTTATTGCCAATGAATTACAGCAAAATGGTATTAATGTAGTTGTAGAAACCGTGCAGAAAAGCCTGTTATTTGACCTTACGGCAAAAAGCCAGGCTGTATTTTTTAGGGCAAGCTGGATTGCCGATTACCCCGATGCAGAAAATTTTTTAAGTGTTTTTTATAGTAAAAATCCGGCGCCTCCAAACTATACTCGCTATAAAAATCCGAAATTTGATTGGCTGTATGAACAGGCAATGAATGAAACCAATGATGAAAAAAGATATTTACTTTACCGGCAAATGGACCAATGCATAATGGATGATGCACCCGTTGTGCCTTTGTGGTATGATATGGCATTGCATTTGGTGCAACCAGGTGTAAAAAATTTTTATCCCAATAGCCTGAATATGCTTGAATTGAGAAAAGTAAAAAAAATAAAACCATGAGTAAAAATATTTTGAAAACCATTTTTCTGATTTTATGCCCTGTTGCATTGTTTTCTTATGTAATACCTCAGGAGGATGTGTTTAAAAATCTTAAAGTATTTCCCAAAAATATTTCATCTGAAGCGTTGCATAAATACATGGACGATTTTAATGAAGGATTAGGCGTAAAATGCAATTACTGCCATGCAAAAAACGAAGAGGGCACACAGCTCGATTTTGCCAGTGATGATAAACCGGAAAAAGAAATGGGCCGTATTATGATAAAGCTCACCATGGAAATAAATCAAAAATATTTTAATTATAGAGGGGATAGTACTGCTGAATGGACGGTTACCTGTAACACCTGCCACAGAGGAAACCCAATACCCTCGTTGCAGGATACATTGATAAAAAAATAATCATCCGTTTTTTGTTATTTTGCTATTAATGCTAAAGTAAATAACTTGGCTGTTGTTTTTTTGCTGTTTTGCTGCAACCAAATAATTTTAAAAACACCGGTATGAAGAAAAGTTTACTCATTTGTTTTGCTTTCACATTATTTAATGTTACTGTTTTTTGTCAGCAGGTATTAATGCAGGGCTGGTATTGGGATTATCCTAAAACCCTTAACGGCTATAGCTGGGCCGATTCTTTGCGGTTAAAAGCCGCACAATTAAAACAAGATGGCATAACGCATATCTGGTTTCCACCACATGCAGTAGCGAGTTTTGGTGCTGGCAGCAATGGATACGATCCCAAAGATTTATATATTGGCAACCAAACCACAGGGCTGGGAACAAGGCCGGCATTAAACGCTATGCTTAATGAATTTACCGCACAAGGAATTGCTCCCGTGGCCGATGTAATTTTTAATCACAGGGATGGAGGTGTATCGGAAAATAACCCTGCCGTAAAAAGTTACATTACCCAATATTATACCGATGTAAAAGAACCTTTTCCTTCGGACAGGTACCGCTGTATTTTACCCATTGGCGGTAGTACCGGAAATGGAGCCGGTACTTATTACTTTAAACTTTCTTCAAAAACAAACAGCCCAAGGTTTAATGGCTATCAATATAAATTATACCTGCAAACCAATAAAACGGGTTTTGCAGGGCTACCTGCCCAAACAGAAATTGAACCCAATGGTGGCGGCGATTGCGGCCAGGCGAATAATAGTATTACCCTGGGAAGAGATATGGTTGTGAACATTGAAACCGGCGCTGGCTGCGGTGCCGATGAATTTCAACTCAACCTTACTGCTACCGATTTTAATGCAACAGGTGATACTATATTTATTTATATGAACAACACCGGCGGCTATTCCGACCATCGCATTTACGGGATATGGAGCGCCGCAAGGAGCCTCGATATTGTAAATGAATTAACCTATCAAACCTATACCAATTACAGTAATATGCCCAGCGGCCGAGGACAAATGAATTTTGAATTTTTTAAACCCAATACCAGCAATGCTTCCAGTACTTATTTAAATGGTGATTGGGACGGCATGTATTTCTTTTACGATTACGACCAGTTTCAAAAACGCACTAAGGATACCCTTATTGAATATGCCAAATGGAATTACAGCGCTTTACAGGTAAGAGGTTTTAGGATGGATGCGGTAAAACATTTTACGCCGGAGTTTGTTGGCGATATGCTGGATAGTCTTCATGAGGATAGCATGGATCCATCATTAGTTGTGGGCGAATGGTACAGTACCAACACGGCAGAATTAAGTGGCTGGGTAAACAGTGTAAAATCATTTATGGATGTAGGCACACAGGCAGCCATACAACCTAAAATTTTTGATTTTTCATTAAGAGAAAGTTTAAGACAGGCCTGCGATAATAGCAGCTATGATGTAAGAAATATTTTTACCAGCAGTGTACACGATGCTACCGGGCTAAGCGGCTATAACCTGGTAACCTTTGTAAACAATCATGATTTTAGGGATGCATCTGGTTTTGCATCGCTGGTTCGCACCCATCCCAACCTTGCCTATGCTTATATTTTAACCAACAATCAAATTGGCGTACCCACCATTTTTTACCCAGATTATTTTGGTTACCCGGCGCCTTCCGGCGGATTGTATAGTTATCACCCCACAAATTTGCCGGTTTACAGAACAGAATTGGTAAACCTGATGAATGTTTTAAAATTGTACATAAACGGTTCGCCAGGTGTGGATTATCTCAACAGGTTTGGTACGCCTTATTCCTCCAGTTATATTGAAGGTAGCGCTAATAAAGCCCTTATTTACCAGATTGAAGGCCATACAGGCAATGGGAATAAAGAAGTATTGGTGGCTATAAATTTTGGCAGTACCACATTAAAAGTGGATCATACCATCAATACAAGGGGCGGGCTTATTGCCCCGGGAACTGTTTTTACCGATGTGCTTGCCCAATCCAATTTTCCATTTCAAATTTTAAGTGGCAGCAACCAGGTTTATTTTGAATTGCCGCCGCATAGCTACTCCGTGTGGGTACAGGGAGCGCCGGTATTGCCGCTGAATTTATTTTCTTTTTCGGCTACGGCTGCCGGTAAAAAAGTTGCACTCAACTGGATGGTAAATAATAACGAAAAAATTGACAGGTTTGAAATACTGCGTTGCGATGATGGAAGAAATTACCGAACCATTGCTCAAATTAATGCATCTGCAAAGCTGGGAAATGAAAACTATACTTTTATTGATGAAAAACCTGTTTTTAACAAAGCAATGTTGTACCGGGTAAAATGGTATAATAAAGATGGCGCTACCAAATTTTCCGATATTAAATTGCTGAAACTGGAAGACAAACAACTTTCCATTAAATTAATGGGAAACCCGGTAAAAAAAGATTTGAAGTTGCAGATAAACAGTTCCGTTAATAATGTTTTAAATATTTCAATTATTAGCGCAAAAGGAGATAAGGTTTTGCAAAAGCAATTGCCGGTTTCTATGGGAAGTTCAATGCAAAATATTAATATTAACCAGTTATCATCCGGCGCATATTATATACTTGTAACTGGTGTTCACAACTACCAGGAGGCAATAAAATTTAGCAAAGCCGGGGAATAAATAGTGCTTTTTATTGTTTAAATTATTCAGCCTGAACGCATAAGAAAATTTAGGGGGATGTAATAAATAAGTTTTATAAATCTTAAAAAGACAGAGCAAACCTTTTTTTAAGATTTTAGTTTACATATTTTTTTAAAAAAACCTTATTTTTTTTGATATATTATTTTTAAAGAAATATATTTATTTTACTTTTAAGATTGCAAATCATCAAAAAACACCGGTTTATGAAAAAACTGCTACTCTTTTTTTTGGCAATACCTGTTTTATTTACCGCTACTGCCCAGCAAAATTATTGGAGCCAGTATGTCGGAACAGGCAAAATAATTACCGATAAATCTGTTGCCCGGTTATCGTTTCCCAAAGAATTTAAATTATTTACAGCAAGCCTGCCACTTTTAAAGCAGGAATTATTTAAAGTTGTAAATAATAATGCTGCACATACCAATATAATTAGTTTACCCAATACCGATGGCGCTTTGGAAGAGTTTGAAATTGTGGAAGCATCCAACTTCGATGCTGAATTGCAGGCGCAGTTCCCGGAAATAAGGGCTTTTTCCGGCAAGGGCATTACCGATAAATATGCCACTTTAAAATTGAGCTATTCGCCGCAGGGTATCCAAACGATGGTTTTTCGAAGCGGGAAAGAAAATGAATTTATAGAGCCCTATTCTCAAGACCACAGTGTTTACGCCGTATTTAAATCACATCGAAATAAAGCGCAATTGCCCTGGAGTTGTACCACACCCGGCGCCGACCTTGAAGAGAGTATCAATATACAGGTACAAAATAGCGGCATTGTTGCCAGGAGCGGGGGAAATTTAAAAACCATGCGATTAGCTCAGTCAGTTACGGCAGAGTATTCAAATTATTTTGGAGCTACAAGCGCTACGCAGGTTTCCCTGGTATTAGCCGCCATTAATAATACACTTACCCGCTGCAATGGCGTTTATGAAAAAGACCTTGCCCTTCATTTAAACCTTATAGCAGCTTCTACCAATGTAATTTATTATAACGCAAGCAGCGATCCCTATTCCAATGCTGCACAAATGGCTAATTGGAATACCCAGTTGCAAAATACACTTACTTCAGTTATTGGTGAAGCCAATTACGATGTTGGCCATTTATTTGGCGCTACTGGCGGTGGCGGTAATGCTGGCTGTATTGGTTGTGTTTGTACTAATGGCGCAAAAGGCAGCGGTTATACATCGCCGTCAGACGGTGTGCCTGCAGGAGATAATTTTGATATTGATTATGTAGTGCACGAAATTGGCCACCAATTGGGTGGCAACCATACTTTTTCTATGATTAACGAAGGCACAGGTGTTAATAAAGAAGTGGGTTCAGGTATTACCATTATGGGCTATGCCGGTATTACTTCTTACGATGTTTCAGGCCACTCAATAGATATTTATCATGAAACTACCATTGCACAAATACAAACTAATTTAAATAGTAAAAGCTGCCCTGTTACTACAACTATTGTAAATACTACACCGGTTGTAAATGCCGTAAGCAATTATACCATTCCTATTAGCACTCCATTTGCATTAACCGGTTCTGCAACAGATGCCGATGGCGATGCACTTACTTATTGCTGGGAGCAAAATGATAATTCTACAACAACAAATGCACAAAGTGTTGCCAGCCCAACAAAACTTACCGGGCCCAACTGGCTTTCTTTCAGGCCAACCATTTCACCTGTACGTTATTTTCCAAGGCTGCAAACCATACTTGCCGGCTTAAACACTACCGGCCCAATGGTGGGTGGCGATGCAGGTGTTGTTACTGAAGCTTTAAGTTCTGTTAGCCGCACTTTAAACTTCAGGCTTACCGTAAGGGACAATGCGGTATTTAGTTCTTCTGCGCCGGTAAGTGTGGGACAAACGCAGTTTACCGATATGGTAGTAACGGTTACCAATACATCGGGCCCATTTACGGTTACTTCGCCCAATACCAATGTTTCCTGGGCAGGTAATTCAGCCCAAAATATTACCTGGAACGTTGCAGGTACTACCGCATCTCCTGTAAGCTGTGCCAATGTAAAAATTTCTTTGAGTACTGATGGAGGTTTAACTTTCCCAGCCGTACTCATTGCCAGCACGCCAAACGATGGCAGCCAATCTATAACCTTACCCAATACAGCAACCACTACTGCCAGGATAAAAGTAGAAGCTGTAGGAAATATTTTCTTTGATATTTCCAACAGCAATTTTACTATTACCGCATCTGCTTCTTGTGGTACGCCAACAGGCTTAGCAGAAAATAATATTACAATCAATAGCGCCGACCTAAGCTGGAATGCGGTTGCAGGAGCATTAAATTATGATGTAGATTATAAATTAAATGCATCTTCTACGTGGACCAGTTTTTCTGTGGGCCAAACCGGCACTACTGCAAACCTTACAGGCTTAAGTGCTTCTTCAATTTATGATTGGCGGGTAAAAGCAACCTGTGTTTCCGGTTCGGGGATATTTGCAACATCACAGTTTACAACAGTTGCAGGTGCTTGTAATGCTCCTGCAGGCCTTGCTTCGTCTTCCGTTACCTCTTCTTCAGCAATAGTAAGCTGGAACCTTGTGAGCGGCGCTTTGAGCTATGATGTAGATTATAAATTAAATGCATCATCTGCCTGGATCAGTTTTTCAACAGCACAAACTGGCACATCGGCAAACCTTACTGGCCTTAGTAGTGGCTCCTTATACGACTGGAGGGTAAGAACCAATTGCAGCGGTTCAGGCAGCAGTTTTGTAATGAATCAGTTTACCACTTTAACTTCCGGTTGTGCATCAGCATTTGAACCTAATGAATCATTGGCTGCGGCTGCAACCATTAGTGCAGGTGTTGCTCATTCGGCTGCAATAAACACCTCTACTGATAAAGATTATTACCAACTCATAACCACCGGTACAAACAATATTTCTTATTCACTTGCTGGCCCGGCAGGTGTGGATTATGACCTAAAAATATATAACAGTTCCGGAACTCAAATTGGTTCGGGTACAAGCACTACTGCAAACGAAACAGTTACGCTCAATAACCAGGCTGCAGGCACTTACTATGTTTATATTTACGGATATAACGGGGCAAACAGCGCTACTTGTTATACTATTACAGCAACAGTTACACCCGTAAGTGCAGGTTGCCAAAGCAGTTACGATAACAGCACAAATGGTACTTATAGCGGTGCAGCACAAATACCGTTAAATACAGATGTACATGGTTTGATAAATCCAAAAAGTGAGAACGACTATTATAGATTTGTAATTACTACAGGCGGTACGGCAACCATTACCTTATCTACCTTACCAGCAGATTATGATATGAGGCTATACAGCAGTAATGGTACTACGCAATTGGCCATTTCGCAAAATGGCGGTACAACTTCAGAAACCATCAGCAGGACATTTACAGCCGGTACTTATTATGCAAGGGTTTATGGATATAAAAGTGCATTCAACGCATCCAACTGTTATACCTTGCGCATTTCAACAGGCACCGCTACAAGAGAAGAAAAAATGCCATTGTTTAGCAGTAAAAATTTAATAGCTTATCCCAATCCGGTTAACGATATTTTGAATATTCAGTTAAAAGGAATTACCGGAAATTCATCTTTTCGTTTATTTGATATTAATGGCAGGCAGGTAGCTTCAGGTAAAACGATAAATGCAAATTACCATCTAAATATGCGCTATTTACCAGCCGGCGTATATTTATTGCAGGTAATTGCTGCAAGCGGTGAAATATTCAGCACAAAAGTGGTGAAACAATAAAACCTTTCTTATAAAAAATAATAAGGGCAGCTTTAAACTGCCCTTTTTTATTTAAAAAAAAGTATAAGAATTATTTTGTTGTTGTTACTTCTATCCATTTACGTTTATCGGGGCTTTCCCAGCGGTATTTAACGATATATTTTTTGGTATCTGTTTTTAACCGGTAAGGAATTTTAACGGTGAGGTTTACAATGCTGTTTTCCATTGAGCTGTTTACTTTTTTTAAAAGTTTATCGGCAATTTTTATTTCTTTCATTTTATCATCGTACACCCAAAAATGGTTGTTGCCGTTGAGCACTTCTGCAAGTGTAGTTCCGGAAATGTTACTGAACTCCATACTCATATAAGCATTTACCGGTTTTACCCTAATCGTAGTATCTACCATAATTTCTGCTTTGGCTATTTTAATGCCCTGGCAACTTGCCGGCGAATTATCCGATGTTTTTAGGGTAACTTTCGATTGGGCCATAGAGGTGCCCCAAAATGCAAACGAAATGGAAAAGAGCGCAAATATCTTTTTGAGCATAGAATTTGTTTTAGTGAAGATAAAGCCTGGTTTTAATATCAAACGCAAAGCAGGTTAAAATATTTTCACAAAACCAATTTGCACCATTCGGCCATAAAACCGGTTTTCCACATTTTTAACTTTCCTGTTTAAAAAACTTTCTGTTCAAAAAGCTGAATAGGCTAAATTTGCTTTTTATTAATAGTATATGTCCCAACCAGTAGTAGAATTAAAAAATGTAAATATTTACCAAGGCAACAGTATGGTATTAAGCGATGTAAATATATCCATCAATAAAGGCGAGTTTGTGTATTTGGTGGGCAAAACCGGAACGGGCAAAAGTAGTTTACTTAAAACCCTTTATGGAGATTTGGAATTGAGAGAAGGCGACGGAACCGTTGTAGGCCATACTTTAAAAGGGCTTACCTGGAAAACAGTGCCTTTCCTGCGCCGCAACCTGGGCGTTGTGTTCCAGGATTTTCAGTTGCTTACCGACAGGAACGTACATGATAACCTGAAATTTGTTTTAAAAGCCACAGGCTGGAAAGATGAAAACCTGATGGACGAAAAAATTGCCGATGTTTTGGATAAAGTAAATTTAAAAACTAAGGGATTTAAATTTCCTTTTGAGTTGAGTGGCGGTGAGCAGCAAAGGGTGGATATTGCAAGGGCTTTGCTTAATTCTCCCAAGCTAATACTTGCCGATGAACCCACCGGCAACCTCGACCCCGAAACCAGCGATGAAATTATGCAACTCCTTTTTCAAATTTGCCGTGATTACGAAACCAGTATTTTAATGGCAACACATGATTATATTGTAATCAATAAATTTCCGGCACGCACTATTAAAACTGAAAGAGGTAAGCTTTGGGACAACGCTAGTATATCATTGCAATAATTTTTTCTGTATTTTTTTTATTGTTATATACATCATTTAAAACGGCGCTTCGGCGTCCTTTTTGCTCTTCTGTAACCGGTAAAGCCATCAATTCCAATATGGCTTTTTTCATATTTTCTGCATCATCGGCTACGGAAACTAATGCTTCAATTCCTGAACCTCTAACAGCTTGTAAATTGGCTATGCAGTGCCTCCCGTTAAACAAGGCATTGAGTATTTTTAATTTTATGCCTGTATGATTAAAAGAAGGCGCAAGGTTTATTTGTGCATTTTTTATTAATTCCTGCATTTTGCTTTCGGTTGGATTAGCAATTAATGCGGCATTTTTATTTTTACTGATAAGCTTTGCCGTTTTAGGATTTGGATTTTTGCCTGCAAAAAATATTGGGAATTCAAGATCATTAAAAACCTTTGTTAGCAACCATTCCACGGCTTTTTGGTTTTCATTTACCGATAAATTCCCATGGTATAAACAATAATTTCCTGTGCCAGGCAAAATAGAAACTTCCTGCCAGGGAATAATTACCGGTATAAAATAACTCCGGGCATTTTGCTCCTCAAAAAATTGTTTGTCTGTTTGGCTTAATGCCAATATGGGTATCATGGTTGATACTTCTTTTTCGTAACTTTTGAGCAGCCTGCTTTCCCTCTTGAAAAAATATTTTTTAAAAGGGTTTATTTCTAATGCAGATAGTTGCTGGTAGTAAGTACTTTCCACATTAAAGGGCCTTAGCAATATTTTTCGGTTGGGCAACAGTTTTTTATAAAGAAAATATGTGGTATGTATGCCCTGCATTAAAATAGGATAATTGTTTTTGCCCAGTTCCTGCAATAGTTTTTTACTGCTTCTGCTTTTTACAATATAAGGCAGGGTATTGGAAAGCAATGCAGTTTTATCTCTACGATAATAATGTACTTCTTTACAATATTTTTCTAATTCTTTTTGTGGCGCCCGGTTTTGCGTAAAGCAATGCAAATAAACCTGGATGCCCACGGCTTTTAATTGTACCAGTAAATAAAACGGATCAATCACCCCGCCATAATCAGCCGGCCAGGGAACATCGGGGCATAATATGTGTAAATTTTTATCCAAACAATTGCTTATAAAATAACCATAAATTTTTTTCTTCGTTTTCCCAGTTCAGTTCTGCCCTTGCTTTGCTGCAATTGTGCTGCAATTGTGCATACAATTTTTTGTCATCCAGTAACCTGTTAAGCGAAGTTGCAATATTTTCTTCGGTTAAGTTTTCAATGAGCAAAGCCACTTGGTAACGCTCATTTATTTTCCGGTATTCGGGAAAATCCATGGTTACCTGTGGCACCAAAGCCTGTATATAATCAAAAAACTTATTGGCCAAAGAATAATATTGGTTCAGGCCGGTATTTTCAACAAGGTTTAAGCCAATATATGCCTGATGCGTTATGGCTTTTAATTGTTGCGGAAGCAGTTTGTCAAAAAACTTTACTTTACTTTCTACATTATAGACCGCAATTAATTTATTTAATTGTGGCACAAAATTTCCGTCTCCGTAAATATGCAAAACTGCATTTACCATTTGCATAGCAGGAATTAAAAATTCAAACCCACGAGCTTCATTTATAGCGCCCTGGTATAATATTATTTTTTGTGACTTATTTAAGGGTTGTTCACCTGTTTGGGCCAAAGGTAAATTACGGATTGTAGCATAGTTAAGCTGAAACTTTTTTGCAAACTCATCGGTAATGGATTGAGTAGCGGTGTAACCATTCCTGAAACGGGGAACAAAATTTCTTTCAATCCAATTCCAAACTTTATAAATTTTTGGCCTTGTAACAATTTCTTTTTGTTGGCTAAAGTATTCATGGGCATCATACACTAATTTTTTTTTCCTAAGTCTCCCGGCAAAGTAAACAGGCAGCATGGTATCCAGGTCAATGCAGCAAAAGGCATCGGCTCTAACAAATAGTAAATAAAAAAACAACCTGAAGTTATATTCACAATAAAAGAAAAATTTTCTTTGGAAAAATACATGCAGTCTTTTTTGCTGAAAGGGTTGTTGCTGCAACGGCAGCGAATTGCGGTTTTTTCTTCCAACTAAGATAATGCGGTAGCCGTTTCTGGCAAGGCTTGTGCAAATGCGTATCATCCGCTGGTCGTAATTCAAATCATTGGTAACAGTAAAAACAATTTGCTTCAAGCCTGGTTAATTTTATGATAAAGCTAATAGAAAATAATTTGTGGTAATTCGCTTATGGTCAATACAACTTCTTTATTGGTTCCCCTGGTAATTTTTCCCTGTGTAGATTTATTAGGTGCAAGTATTTGGTAAGGTTTATTTTCTGGCAATTTAAAAAGGTACCGGGCAGCACTGCCATCTCCGGTTGCGCTCCAAAAAACTATGGCATGATTTGCCGTAGTACTTTTTTTGTTTTCGTAAAAATAAAAACGCAGGCTATTTTCTTTTTTCTCTTTTATAAATTCATAGCCTTTTAAGTGGCTTTTAAAACATTGGATGTAATACCATGCCAGCCGGGGAATGTAGAGTTGTTTCCAGTTAATAACCGTATCATGTTTTAATAATCCTGTGGCGCTAAACGGGCCGCATACAGTGCCTTCTTTATATTGGTCGGCAAGCCAAAACTGGTAGCAGGGGATTCCTTTACTGTTGTGCAGCAGCATGGTTCTTAACAACCATTCACCCTGTATAGCTTCGGGTGTTTTTTGGGCAAATGGCCTTATGGCCATAAAGCTGTTTCCCCAGCGCACTTTATCGGTGCAAAACTCATTGGGGAAACGCAATTTTTCTTCGTATGCATCATAACCTGTTTCGGTATTCATAAGCGGCTTGTGCATAAGTGCAGCAAAGTATTTTGCAGTGTCTAATTTTTTTTCCATTTCAAAAACCCCGCTTTCGGGCATTACAGCCTGTGCATTTAAATAATGCTGCGTAATATTTAAAGTAGAAGGGTAGAGGTGGATATTAAAAATGTCAAATGGGGCATCGCCGTTTTTACGGTTCCATTTCCACCACCACATCATGGCTTTAATATAAGTTGGGTTTACATAGGTAAGCCCGGGAAAAATTAATTTCATTTCATCAATGCTTAAGCCGCTGTTGCGTACGCCAACAGGCTCAGCTTTAAACTGTATCGTATTATCGTGGCCATCATATAAGGCAGATAAATATGCAGCCTGCTGATATGGGTACATAAAACCGGCTTTTTTAAAAGTGCCGTCTTTTTCATTATCGGGCTCTATTGCCCTGTGGCCAAGCTGGTAAAGGCCATAGGTAAGCCTTTTTAAATTATATGCTGCCTGGGCATAACTTTCGGGCTTTTCGGCAATTTCATTAAAAGTACAAATGCCTTCAAACCTGTCTGCAGTTTTTTCATTTATTAAAGATGTGGGTATAGGTTTTTGATTGGCCCAGTCGCCACCGCTGTTATTGGTGGGGCTTACCATGCTGCTGTCTACAAGGCTGCCAAAAGCATAATGCAGTTTACTGCCCGATGCAATAATCCTCCTGTTCCAATTTGCTTCTAACTCACTTGCCGTACCGTTTTTGTCTTTTAAACTTAAATCTTTATTTAAAACATAACAAGCCGCTGCAAACCACCGCATGCCTCCGTTCCAGCCTTCATCATAATTTGTGCCGTCTGCCGATTGCCCCATTTGCATAATAATATTGGTGCCACATATACTGTCAAATGATTTTTGGTTATAACCATAACTAAATGAAGCTTGGGGACTTTTATTTATTAAGGTTCCGTAAAATACTATTTCTCTTATGCTGCCAAAATTTTCACCATAAATTAATTGCAGGTATTGCGTCTGTTCATCGCAAGCAACATCTACCCAACCTGGCCCGCTTATTGAGCCATCATCCAGTAATTGGGTAATATTTTGATTGTATTTAAAAGGTATGCCCGATTTAATTAGTAATGTATTTCCTGCTTTTTTGCTTTTTACAGGATCAATAAAAATGCAGATTTTTTTTAGCTTGTAAATACCATCAAATTCAAAATCGAAACTTATTGGGCCAGGTGTATTACCTACCCTGTTGGGATGGTAGCTAAGCTGTATGCAACTCGATTTATTATTTTCAGTAAAGTTCCACCAGTTGCCACAGCTTGTGGGTGTAACCGATTGATCAGATTTGTCATTTATTAACCTGTGTAGTGCCTGTTCATCTATAAAGGCATTTTCGTTTGCAGTAAGGCTTGGATTGATAATATCTAAAACCGTAATTTTTTGTAAGCCGCTTTCCTTTTTAACTACAGTTAATGTTTTTGATTTTTTATGAAATGAGAAATATTGCCAGGCAGTTACAGCCAGTAATAGCAACAAAAATCCAGAGATTAAATTCTTCATATTAGCAAAAATATTAACAGGAAGCACAAGTGCAAAATAGCTAAAAGGGTTAAATTGTAATGATATGCTTTTCAATTTGAAAATTGGGGTGTGAGCAATAGACTTTCAAAGAGATAGGAAAGCTATAATTCAGCCTAAAGTTGTGCATAATGGTTGGTTTTTAGAGTAAAAAAAAGCTTAAATATTCCGGTAAATTAAAATACTACTGTTAATATGGTTTATTTTAAGAATTTTATCCTAATTTTGCAGCCAATTATAGAAAAAAGAAAACAATACTGTTTTAAAAAACAACAAATGTCGCATTTAACATCAGAAAAAATGGCAAATTTATTTGCCGAATTTGGCGGGAAAGCCTCTAATACAGGGTCTATTGAAGGCCAGGTAGCGTTACTTACAGAGCGTATTAACCATATTAGTGATCACCTGAAAACCAATAAAAAGGACTTTTCGACCCAGCGTGGGTTGATGATGATGGTTGGTCAGCGTAAACGCCTGCTCACTTACTTAAGCAAGCACAATCTTACCGGGTACAGGGCGCTTATTGAAAAACTCGGTCTTCGTAAATAATTATAATTGATTAAATGAACTTATTCCCAACGGTTGTATTGCAGCGTTGGGAATTATTCGTTTAAGCTATCTCATTTTCTGCATAAATTAATGCAGGAGCAAAAAACAAATACATGTCATTATTACAACCTAAAAACATAACTTTCGATATTGGCGGAGGAAGAAATGTAACTATTGAAACAGGAAAACTTGCACGCCAGGCCGATGGAGCCGTTACGGTTCGCCAGGGAAATTGCAGCATTTTAGCAACGGTAGTTGCCAATAAAGAACCCAAAGAAGGCCAGTCATTTTTTCCATTATCTGTTGATTACCAGGAAAAATTTGCCTCTGCCGGCCGTATTCCCGGCTCATTTTTTAAGCGTGAAGCACGGCTTAATGATTATGAAATACTTACTTCCCGGTTAATTGACAGGGCTTTGAGGCCATTATTTCCCGAAGATTATTTATGTGATGTGCAGGTATTGGTTTCGCTCATTTCCAGCGACGACCAGGTAATGCCCGATTCATTGGCATGCCTTGCTGCTTCCGCAGCTTTAGCCGTTTCCGATATTCCCATCCAGGAAATTATTTCCGAAGTGCGTATTGGAAGAGTTGATGGTAAATGGATCGTAAACCCTACCCGGGATGAATTGGTAAAAAGCGACCTGGAATTTATTATTGCCGCCACAGAAAAAAATATCATGATGGTGGAAGGCGAGGCTAAAGAATGCCAGGAAGAAGATTTAATTAAAGCGATTGAAATAGCCCATGATGCCATTAAAATACAAATTAAGGCACAGGCAGAGTTGAAAGATAAAACCGGTACAAAAAGTAAAAGGGAATATACAAAACCCCACCGTAACGAAGAGCTTGAAAATAAAATAAATGCATTTTGTAAAGATAAAATGCACGCCATTGCTGCTGCAGCTTCTGCAAAACATGAGCGCAGTGAAGCTTTTGATGTACTTAAAGAAGAATTAAAAACCTACCTTGGCGAAGAGCTTCCCGAAGAAGATAAGCCACTTATTGGGCATTATTTTGGCGAATTGCAATACCACGTGGTAAGGGATATGATATTAAACCTGCGGCGCAGGCTCGATGGCCGTGGTACAGATGACGTTCGCCCACTTTATATGGAAACCGATTTATTACCTGGCCCACATGGCTCGGCTTTGTTTACACGTGGTGAAACACAATCACTTACAACTGTTACCTTAGGTACTCCTTTAGATGAGTTGCTCGTGGAAAGCGCCCATCATTCCGACTATACCAAGTTTTTACTGCATTATAATTTCCCTCCCTTTAGCACCGGCGAAGTAAAAATGATGAGAGGTGTTGGCCGCAGGGAAGTTGGGCATGGCAACCTTGCAATGCGTTCTTTAAAGCAAATGATGCCCACAGGTGAATATGCTTATACCGTGAGGGTAGTGAGCGATATTTTGGAAAGTAACGGTTCCTCATCAATGGCTACTGTTTGCGCTGGTTCGCTTGCATTAATGGATGCTGGTGTACCCGTAAAAAAGCATGTAAGCGGTGTGGCCATGGGATTAATAAAAAAAGACGACAAATTTGCCGTGCTTACAGATATTTTAGGTGACGAAGACCATTTAGGTGATATGGACTTTAAAGTAACCGGAACTAAAGATGGTATTTGCGGCGTACAAATGGATATAAAAGTAGATGGCTTAAGTATGGATATTATGCGCCAGGCACTTCAGCAGGCAAAGCAGGGCCGAATGCATATTCTCAATGCCATGTACGATTGCGTACCAACCCACAGGGATGATGTGAAACCTCATGCACCAAGAATGGTGAAATTGATTATTGATAAAGAATATATTGGAGCAGTAATTGGCCCAGGCGGTAAAGTAATTCAGGAAATTCAAAAAGAAACTGGCACTACTATTAATATTGAAGAAGTAAACGATACTGGCGAAGTAAGCATTTTCTGTAAAGAAAAAGCAGGGCTTGATAAAGCAGTAGAATGGATTAAAGGTATTACGGCTACGCCGGAAGTAGGCGAAACTTATGAAGGAACCATAAAAAGCATAAAAGACTTTGGCGCTTTTGTAGAATTTTTGCCCAAAAAAGAAGGCTTGCTACATATTAGCGAAATAAGCTGGAAAAGGCTGGAATCTATGAACGGTATTTTTAAAGAAGGTGAAAAGGTAAAAGTAAAGCTCATGGATATTGATGCTAAAACGGGTAAATTTAAATTAAGCCGCAAAGCATTGATGCCAAAGCCCGAAAGCCAGCAACAAGGACCGGCAAACAATTAATCAACTTTTTATAAATAGATTAAACCCTCAGTAAACTGGGGGTTATTTTTTTAATATGCAACAGTTTATTTGTTTACAAATTCATACAGAATCCCTTCAATTACAGGAAACCCTAATAGCCCTGCTTAGCGCAAATGGTTTTGAGGCTTTTGAAGAAAAAGATAATGAACTATTGGCCTATATTGATAAACAGCAGTTTAAAAAAGGTGACATATTACCCATACTGGAAAATTTTAAAATAAGCATATACTCCATTACCAAAATTGAAAATAAAAACTGGAACCAGCAATGGGAGCGTAGCTTTGAACCCATCGTTATTGGTAATTTTGTAGCAATAAGGGCTGGTTTTCATGAGCCAATTAACCAGGTAAACCATCAAATTATCATTACCCCAAAAATGAGTTTTGGCACAGGCCATCATGCTACTACCTATTTAATGGTGCAGCAAATGGAGGCGCTGAATTTTAATAATAAAGCGGTTATTGATTTTGGAACAGGCACAGGTGTATTGGCCATACTTGCCGAAAAACTTGGGGCAAAAAATATTGTGGCAATTGATAACGATGAGTGGAGCGTTACCAATGCACTTGAAAATATTGAAAGCAATAAATGCAGGCAAATTGCTGTTATTAAAACAGATAGATTTAAAGCAGAGACAAAAACAGATATAATACTGGCCAATATTAATTTCAATGTTATTACGGCCAATTTGCCGCAAATAGAAACAGCCTGTAACCCGGGAACTATAGTTTTGTTCAGCGGATTATTGGTTTCAGATAAAGAAAATATACAAAAGCATTTAAACCAATATAATTTTGAAGTAAAGAATATAAGCGAAAGAAACGGGTGGCTTTGCTTATTAACAATTTATGCAATAGGTTAATATTTTTGCTGTAAAGCCTTAGTAACCGTATCTTTGTATGTACTTCAAATTCAACTATTCATAATGAAAGAGGCTGCTATTATCTTATGTGCATACCTGATTGGCTCAATTCCTACAGCGCTCATTATTAGCAAAAGATTTTTCGAAATTGACATTAGGGAATACGGTAGTGGCAATATGGGCGCTACTAATACTTTTAGAGTTTTAGGTAAAAACTATGGCATTATGGTAATGTTAATAGATATTTTAAAAGGTGCAGCAGCAGTTGGCTTGTATAATTTTTTGCCATATTACCTTCAAAATGAATTGCAGCGCACCAATTTAATGATTGGCCTTGGCCTTGCGGCCGTTTTGGGCCATGTATTTCCCATATTTGCCAATTTTAAGGGAGGCAAAGGCGTGGCTACTTTATTTGGAATGATTTTGGCCATACAACCCGGTATTGCTTTAAGTTGCGTTGTGGTATTTTTGCTGGTGTTGTTTTTAACCCGTTATGTTTCATTAAGCTCTATTTTAGCAGCTACCATGTTACCGGTTTTTGTATTGTGGATTTGGAACGAAAATGAAATCCTTTATCGTGTATTTGCATTATTGGTTGCCCTTATGGTATTAATAACCCACCAGAAAAACATCAGCCGTATTTTAAGAGGAGTAGAAAGCAGGGCGCCCATTTTAAAAAACAGGGACAAAAGAAAAAATAAAAACTAATAATTTTATTTTACTTCATATTTTACCAGCCAATTGGCCGGTTTTTTTATAACTTCAAAAAGCATATATTTTACCTGCTCAATCTAAGCGTTCTCTTGTTTTGTTGCGTTTAAAACAATCAATTCAGAGAAAGACGTTTACAAGGTTTACGCAGAAAAGGTTTGGGTAATTGCTACGCTTCCGTAATATTTGGTGCCACATTAAGCAAAGGCAATTTTACGGTTAAAAAGTTTTTTTCAATATATAGTTTGCAGTAGATTTAACCGTTAACTTTGCCTAAAATGTGAACCATGAAAAAAACTTTATCAATCATCCTGTTACTTTTTTTTGCAGTATTTAGCAATGTACAGGCGCAGGATAGTACCCAAATTGTTGAAGCTTCCTGCGGACAATGTAATTTTGGCATGAAAGGCAAAGCCGGCTGCGACCTTGCAGTGCGTATTGAAGGGGTGTCATATTTTGTAGATGGCGCCAAAATTGATAAGTTTGGAGATGCCCATGCAAAAGATGGGTTTTGTAATGCCATTCGTAAAGCCAAAGTAAGCGGAAAAATTAAAAAGAATCGTTTTATTGCCAGCAGTTTTACTTTACTGCCCCAGGAAAATACGGACTAATAATACAATGCTATTTTTGTACTATTTGTACTTTAAAATTTAGGAAGTACCGTAAACTTATGACTTAATAGTTTTAAAAATTTCATTAACCTGGCTTTTCATGGCTTCAAGGGATGCAAGTTGCAGTTGCACAAAACTGTTATCTTCCAGCTTACCGAGTACAGAATTCATTTCTTCATCACTGTCATACAGCATCTTCCTGAAAGGATTGGTATAATCTTTTTCCCTGCTTTCATAAATCCCTTTGCACATCCATTGCTTTACACTAACTGATGTGGTCAACACATTTTTAAAACGGGCCAGGTTAAATTGTTTGCCGGTAATATTGCTTAACTCCAGGTAACAATTAAAAGCATGTTGCAATTTTTCATTATCGTACCTGTTGCCTTGTTCAATATAGTATTGATGCACCTGCTGCCAGTTACTAATTAACCCTTCTTTAATATTTTTCTTTAGCTTGTTTACTGATGTTTTTGTCATTAATTGCCCGCCAATGTTCAACCAGGTGCTGCGCTGTACCTTGGCATAAAGCTGCTTTTTAAGTGCGGTAAAACTTTTGATTTTGTGGGTAAGAATATGTTGCAGTACCAGTTTGCCAAAATAAAAATAAATGAGTTCCTTAAAAATTTTGAGCGCCTGTGGGATTTTTACAATTTGAATTTCCCTGTCGGAGTTTTCCCAGCCTTTGATTACCGCAGAACCATCTCTTCCGGTTTTTAATTTTGATAAAATTTCTATTGCATCAAATATTTCGTTAACCGTATCGGGAGCCAGGTAATCAAATTCCAGTTTTTGCAGGCGTTCGGTACGGTTGTCTCTGTCGGCATACTTCCAGGCATTACGTTCCAGTGCATAAATATTGTAAATAAACCAATAAGCCGGCATTACTACAATACGGTTATGGGTTACATCATTTGCTACAAGGCTATAGGGAATAGGAATATTTAATTCCGAGGGAAAATCGCCTTTGGCTATAATAGTAAAGGAAGCAAATTTTGAATTATGCTTAAGGCTTACGCATAAGCCCGGCCAAAACCCACGCCCGGCAACAATTTCACCATCGGGGCTGCGGCTGTTGTGGTTGCTGCCAATTGTTGCGCCTGCGGCCATATTACTTTGGCCCATGAGCAAAGATGCACAAAGAAATGAATTATTATGGTGCTGCTCATGAGCTGGAAAAATTAATGAGTTGAGTACTTCGCAACAGGAAATTGTAGAATTATTGCCCAGGTAAGAATTGATGAGCCTTGCGCCATACTTTAACTGAGAATGTGCCGCCAAAATAAAACGTACCGCTTTTACGCCGTAAAATATGCGGCATCCATAGCCAATAATACCATTTACCAGTTCACAACCTTCGCCAATCTGGCTTTTGCGGGCCGCATCGCTGTTGATGGTAACATTTTTTATTTTATTGGCTCCTTTAATGTAAGCATCGCTGCCTATCCATACATCTTTTAATATTCCGCAGTTTTTTATAACGGTACGTTTTCCAATAACGCCATAATAGCCCCTTTTTTTATCGTATAGCTTATGGGTAAATGCTTTAAATTTCTCCATTAGCAATTCATCATCCTTGTATTTACTCCACATATAGGCATCGCCTGCAAGCATACCATTAAAAGGAATTATACTCCTTCCGCCATTTTCATTGCACACTTCTATCCAAATGCGGTGCTTCTCATCTTCATCCTGCTTTAAAATTCCATTGCCGAACTTGGCGTAATTGGTAGTAGCCAGTTCATTTACATTGGCAATCATTACATCATCTTCAATAATATAATGGCTTAAATAATTTGCGTTTTCCATGCACACATTATTGCCAATATCACAACTAATGATGGTACTGTTGTACAACCCAACTGGCATACGCAGGTTATGAAACTCTTTGTAGGATGGGCTTAAATTACCAATACGCACCAGGCCAAAAAACTTGCAATTGCGTACCAGCATTTCATCAAATTTATCCGATACCAGTACATTGCCCCAGTTGTCGGAGGTATTACGGTTATGGATGAGCACCTCCATTTGGTCGGCGGTAAGTTTTTTATACTTCAGGCCCGATTTGTTTTGGATATTTCTTAAATAATACTCGTCTTTATTTTTAGGGATAAATTTTGGCTCAATAAAATTATACCCAAGGTTGCCAACCGGGTGTTCATGAATTACATTCATCGTATAAGTTAATTTTTAATACAGGAAGTTAAGAAACTTCTAATAACAAAAATACCTGTAAAGAATACGTAAAAATTTTTTATTCTACCGTTACACTTTTTGCCAGGTTCCTCGGCTTGTCTACATCAATACCTTTGGCAATGCCGGAATAATAGGAGAGTAGCTGTAAAGGAACAACGCTTAAAATTGGGGCAATGAGTTCATCGGCAGTTGGGATGCTGAACCAGTCATCGCTTAAAGCGGGGCTTACGGTATCCCCATCAGTAATAATAGAAATAATTTTTCCTTTTCTGGCCCTTATTTCCTGCATGTTACTTACAATTTTTTCGTGGTAAGAATCTTTTGTGGCAACAAATACCACCGGCAATTGGGATGTAACCAGGGCAATGGGCCCGTGTTTCATTTCGGCTGCAGGGTAGCCTTCAGCATGGATGTAGGAAATTTCTTTTAGTTTTAAAGCGCCTTCAAGGGCAACCGGAAAATTATAGCCACGGCCAAGAAATAAAAAGTCGGAAGCATCTTTATATTTATCTGCAATAAATTTCAACTCTTCGGCATTTTTTAAAATGGCATCCACTTTTTCGGGAACATCCTGCAACTCCAGCAAAAGTTTTTTATAATACTCAGGCGTAATGCTTCGTTTTTCTATGGCAATCTTCATGGCCATCATCATTATTACGGCAAGTTGCCCGGTAAAGGCTTTGGTAGAGGCTACACCAATTTCGGGGCCGGCATGGGTATAAGCACCGGCATGGGAAATACGGGAAATGGAAGAACCTACAACGTTAACAATACCAAAAATAAATGCGCCATTTTCTTTTGCTTTTTCAAGGGCAACAAGCGTATCTGCAGTTTCGCCGCTTTGTGAAATGGCAATAATAACATCGCCTTCATTTACTATAGGGTTTCTGTACCTGAATTCTGATGCATATTCCACTTCTACAGGAATGCGGCAAAGTTCTTCAAAAATATATTCTGCCACCAGCCCGGCATGCCAGCTTGTACCACAGGCCACTATCATAATTCGGTTGGCATTTTTTAGTTTATCTATATTTTGTTCTACGCCACTCATGGTAATTGTACTTGCCGCTGCATCAAGGCGGCCACGCAGGCAATCATAAATGGTATGGGGTTGTTCAAATATTTCTTTGAGCATAAAATGGTCGTAGCCACCTTTTTCAATTGCAGCAAGTTCCATATCCAGTTTGGTAACATAAGGGGTTATCTTTTCATTGCCCAGGTTTTTTAAAATGAGTTCGCCAGGTTTTACTATGGCCAGTTCATAATCGTTTACATACACTACTTCTTTTGTATATTCAATAATTGGTGAGGCATCACTGGCAAGGAAATGTTCGTCTCTGCCTTTGCCAATACCTATAACCAGAGGGCTCCCTTTTCGGGCAGCTATTATAGTATCGGGGTTATTTTTTTCAATAAGCAAAATACAATATGCGCCGGTAACCCTTTTTAATGCAATGCGTAATGCTTCTTCCAGTGAACAATCGTTATTGGATTGTATAAATTCTATAAAGTTGATGAGTACTTCTGTATCGGTTTCGCTTTGAAAAGTATAGCCATTGTTAACCAGTTCGCTTTTTATTTGTGCATAGTTTTCAATAATGCCGTTATGTATCATGGCCAGGCTGCCATTTGCAGATTTATGCGGATGAGCATTCCTGTCACTCGGCTCGCCATGGGTTGCCCAACGGGTATGGCCAATGCCAATATGTGCCTGCAGGTCTTTACCAATTATGGCTTCTTCCAGGTCGGCCACTTTGCCTTTTTTCTTATACACTTTTAAATCTCGGTTATTCAATAAGGCAACACCTGCACTGTCGTAACCACGGTATTCTAACCGTTTTAATCCTTTAAGTATTACAGGAAAAGCCTGTCGAGGGCCTGTATATCCAACTATTCCACACATAAAATTTCTTTAAATATTTGTGATTTCAATTTGCAAAAATATTGAATTTATGCTCTCCTCTGCAGATTTACAATTTAACTTGTTTTGCACTTATCAAATTTGTTGAATGAAAGTGTATTATAGCAAAATACCATGCAACAATAAATAGGCAACGGAAAAATAAATAACCAATCCTGTAACATCTACCAAAGTAGCCACAAAGGGTGCCGAAGAAGCTGCCGGATCCATTTTAAACCGTTTTAAAATGATGGGCAGCATAGAGCCTATCATACATCCCCACAATACTATGCCCAATATTGAAAAAAGTATGGTAAAGGCAACCAGTAGCCAATGAGTGCCATAATTATAAATACCAAGGTTTTGCCAGGCAATAATTCTAAGAAAGCCTGTTACACCAAGAATTGTACCCAACATGATGCCTGTTAAAAATTCCCTTTTCATCACCCGCCACCAGTCGCCAATACTTAATTCACCCAAAGCCATTGCCTGTATAATAAGTGTAGATGCCTGCGAACCACTGTTTCCCCCGCTACTTACAATGAGCGGAATAAATAAGGCAAGTACAGTAGCCGCTTCAATTTCATGTTCAAAATATTGCATTACCGTAGCGGTAAATAATTCGCCTATGAATAAAATGATGAGCCAGCCAGCCCTTTTTTTCAAAAGTTTAAAAAGGCCAATATCCAAATAAGGCGCTTGTAAAGCCTCGGTGCCGCCAATTTTCTGGATGTCTTCAGTGAATTCTTCCTGGGCCACCCAAAGGATATCGTCAATGGTTACAATGCCCAATAAAATTTTATTTTCATCTACTACTGGCAAAGCCACACGGTTATTCATTTTAAATACTTCACTGGCCATTTCCTGGTCTTCGTTGGCATTTAGTGAAATATAGCGGTTGTCCATAAGGTCGCTCACCTTAGTTTGTGGTGGTGCAAGCAAAAAATCCCTTATGCGGATATCATCCAATAGTTCACCATTATCATTGATAATATAAATTACATCTATGGTTTCGGTATTTTTTCCATATCGGCGGATGGTTTCAAAAACCTCCTGCATGCTGTTGTGCTCATACACATAAATATAATTGGGTATCATCAGCCTGCCTACGCTGTTTTCCGGGTATCCCAGTAATTTAAGAGTAATTTTTCTTTCCTCGGGATTGAGCATTTTGAGTAATTCTCTTACGGTTCCTGTAGGGAGCTCTTCAAAAAAATCAACACGGTCATCTGCCGATAGTTCATTGAGCAATTCGGCAGATTTTATAGCGGGGAGTTTTTTTATGATGCGCTTTTGTTCCATTAAGTCCAGTATCTTAAACACACTGGCAGAACGGTGGATGGAAAGGGTAGAAATAATCTGGATTTCATAATCCGGGTTCTCATATATAAGGTTGGCAACATCACTAATGTTCTGGTTATTGAGAAATTCCTTTACTTCCAATAAATTATCAGACACAATTACTTCTTCAAATTGTTGCTGTATGGGCATTTGATCCATCTCCATAAGTGAAAACCCTTTTTCTTTGTTTTGCAATTTAGTTTATTTGGTTGTTTATTGATAAAGCCATTGCTTAAATTTGACAACAAAATTTGAAGCGATGTTGCAACCCTATATTTTTTTTGACAAAACAAAAAGCAAGGGCAGAGGCGTATTTACCCTGGAAGCAATTTTAAAAGGAACAATAATTGAAATAGCGCCGGTAATTGTAATGACGCATAAAGAAAGAAAGCAGTTAGATAAAACTTTACTGCATGATTATATTTTTGAATGGGGAGTAAAAAAAGAAGAATGTGGCATGGCGCTTGGCCTGGTGCCAGTTTATAACCACAGCTACCAAAGCAATTGCGAATATTTTATGGACTTTGATGACCAGAGTATTTTGGTAAAAACCATACGAAATATAAATGCAGGCGAAGAATTAACCATTAACTATAACGGTACCTGGAACGATGAGAAAAAAATATGGTTTAAAACTGCTGAAGATTGATGGTACAAATCAAATTTATTTATACATCACAAAAGATGTGCATACAAAAGTAGGTCTCTCCGTAGAAACGGAGTGACCTTTTCGATTGCTTGCCATATGAAAAAAGTTGAACTGTAGTTTGTAGAAAAGGGAAACTTGCATTATTTTGCGCTTCATTGCCCAAAGCAATGGGCCTTTTCGATTGAGCGCCTTTCGATTGCTTACCCTTTGAAAACATCCTGCGTATATTTTCAACAACGAAATTAAACCGGATAGCATTATTGCCGAAAGGAACTTTTGGTTGTTTTTATTATGTTTAACCCATAATATTTTTGTGAAACCATTGAGTTTAAAGGGTTTTAACGCTTAACTTACATTATGCCCAACCGCTCTGCCGATATAGTTTTTCAACTCGTTCATTCTTTGGAAAAGGCAGAAAAGCGCAATTTTAAGCTGTATATAAAGCGTAATTCTCCCAATGATGATTTAAAAATTGTGGAATTGTTTGATGCTCTGGATAAATTAAGGGAGTATGACGAAAACCTGCTGCTTAAAAAACTCCACTCTATAAAAAAGCCGCAACTTGCCAATGTTAAAAGCCATTTATATAAGCAGGTACTTGCCAGCTTAAGGGTAATAAAAATATCGGAAAGTGTAGACCTCCAGTTGCATGAACAACTGGATTATGCAAGGATTTTGTACCACAAGGGCCTTTATTACCAAAGCCTGAAAATATTGGAGAAGGTAAAGGAAATGGCGGTTTCTTTTAACCAGGATGGTTTTTTGATACAGGCTATTTCTTTGGAAAAAAAAATTGAAACCCTGCACATTACCCGAAGCATGCAAAACCGGGCCGAACAATTAAGCACAGAAGCAGATGATGTGCACTCCAAAAGGTTATTTATTACCGGCCTTTCAAACCTGGCATTAAAATTATACAGTTGGTATGTAAAACACGGCCATGCCCGAAATGCAACGGATGAAGCCGTGGTAAAAAAATATTTGTACGATAACCTTCCGGCAAAACATTTTAAACTTACGGGTTTTTACGAAAGGCTTTATTATTATCAAAGCTTTTGCTGGTATGGGTTTATTTGCCAGGATTTTTTAAAATATTACCGTTATACCCAAAAATGGGTGGATTTATTTCATGAGCAGCCTTTTATGATTGATATTGAAACAGGCCACTATATAAAAGGCATGCACAACTTAATGAACGCACATTTTGATTTACGCAATTTCAAAAAATTTGAATTGTCCCTTGAAGAATTTACGGCATTTGCCCAATCAAAAATTGCGGGTAAGCATGTAAACAACAGTGTGCAAACCTTTGTGTACCTTATGAGCGCCCGTATTAACCAGCACTTAATTACAGGCACATTCAGCAATGGACTTGCCTTAATACCATACACCGAAAAAAAACTTGCCGAATATCATTTGTACCTGGACCGCCACCGGATACTTGTATTCAATTATAAAATTGCCACACTGTATTTTGGCGCAGGCAATTACAATAAATGTATAGACTATCTCCGAAATATAATTAATGATGTGGTAGACCTGAGGCAGGACTTGCAATGCTATACAAGGCTGCTGCATTTAATTGCCCATTACGAACTGGGCAATACCGATATTATGGAACACCTGATAAAATCGGTTTACCGGTTTATGGCCAAAATGGACAACCTTTCTGTTATAGAAGAAGAAATTTTAAAATACCTGCAAAGAAGTTTTTTTATGCCGGTTAAACGGTTGCAACCGGAGTTTAAAAAATTGCTGGAGCAATTAAAAGCGCTGGAATCCAACCGCTATGAAACAAGGGCCTTTGCTTACCTTGATGTAGTTTCGTGGCTGGAAAGCAAAGTAAGCAATGAACCTTTGCAAAAAGTGATACATGATAAATACCTCAAAAGCAGCCGCCGTTAGCTTAGGCAGTCAATAGGCTGCACCCACGCAGGTCGGCACTATCCAGCCTGCCCAATACTTCAAAGCTGCCATCGGCATTTATTTTCCCCGCATCTGATGTGGCAATAAAAGCACAACTGTAAATATTGGCAAGGTCAATAATATTGATAGCACCCGTACCGGGCTGGCTGGTTATTTCAAAAGGGTCAGCTTCGTCTCTCAATAAAATTTTCATCCAAGCCGGGGTTTTAAAAATACCATCCTGCATTGCATAGGCCTGGCTTAGCAATTCTGTCATTCCATATTCCGAATGGATGTTTTTTAATTGCCATTGGCCTTTTAAAATATCATGTACTTCTTGACGGATTAACTCTTTTTTTCTTCCTTTCATTCCTCCGGTTTCCATTACGAGGGTATGCTTTAACTGCAGGGCATGGGCCTGTGCAAAATCGAGCAATGCATACGTTACGCCAATTAAAAGTGTTTTTTGGTGCCTTGCTTCGTTTAGCAGAATTACTTCTTTTAACTTTTCAAAATCGTATAAATAAAAACCACTTAAATTATTTTTTGATGCCTTAATTAAACACTGCACCATGTAAACCAGCGATGAATTACCTGCTTCAAGGTAAGAGGGCAGCAGGCCAAGGATACAATAATCTTTTGGGTTACCGTAAAATTGCCAGAAAGCATGCAAAAAACTTTTTTCATAAAGCGATGCATCTTTAATATAATGCCGGCTTTTATCACCGCCTGTTCCGCTGCTTTCAAAAATTAACTGATGCTTAAATGGGGTTGTTTCTACTTTATGTGTTTTAAAAAATTGAACCGGCAAAAAAGGTATTTCATAAATACTTTTAACATGAGCGGGAATTTTGCGGAGCAGGTTGCAATATTGCTGATATATTTTATTTTCAGTGTACTGAAAACAAAATAATTCCAACGCCCAATCAGAAAATTGTGTTTCGGTAACCAGTGGAAAATCATTTTCAATATGTGTAATACCTGAAAGCAAGGGGCAAATTTCCGAAAAATAAGTTAAGGTAATGGTAGCAACAGGGAATAATTGATAATATGCGCTTCAATCCTTAATTTTGAAGGGTAAATTTTTTACATGAAATACCTCCTGGCAATAGTTTTTTTTAGCGCCCTTTTTACCGGTTGTAAAAAAGGCGATTTTAATACCGTTCCGGTTATTAGTTTTAAATCAATTGAACCCAATGTATTTCAAACTGACAATATTACCCCTTTTGGCCATCCTATGCTTACCATTACGCTTAAAGATGCCGAAGGCGATTTTGGTTTTAACGATGGGTTTGATACTTCGTATGTATATGTAAAAAATACTTTTTTTACACCGGCTTTGGAAGACTCTTTTAAATTTCCCAACCTAAGCGGAATTGACCGTAAAAATTTAAGTGTTGATGTTTCGGTAGATTTAAAACCGCTGGCATTGGGTTCTGGGCTACCCGGGCCAAATATTGATACTCTTTATTTTGAAGTATATGTAAAAGATTTTGCAAAAAATAAAAGTAATGTGGTTCAGGCCGGGCCACTTTATTTAGTTACACCCTGATGCGCTGGCTGCACTTCATCTTATCCCATTCGGTTTTTATATCGCTCTGTGCAGTGGCGTTATGTTTTCAAACCACCATTTTATTAAAGCTCCCTTTTGACTATATGCTTGCCGGCATGGTATTTTTTAGCACAATGGCAGGTTACAATTTATATTGGGCTTTGAGCAAATACACTTTTTCCAGGCACCTCTCACTTAAAGAAATACTTGCGCATAATTACAGCCATTTAATATTAGCTTTTTCCGGTGGCTTGTTTTTGCTGTATTACTTGTACCGGCAGCCGTCAACATTGCATTTTATGCTGGTAGCTTTTCTGCTCACCACTGCATACTCATTACCCTTGTGGCCATTGAAGTTTGCCCAAAAATTTCGCAAAACCGGGTTTTTAAAAACAATAATTTTATCATTCACCTGGGCTTATGTTACGGTAATAATTCCGGCAATACCGGTTTTAAAAAACCATTTGGCCCCTGTATTGGTACTTTTGGCAGCCCGTTTCTTTTTTATGCTTATCCTTTGCCTCATTTTTGATGTAAGGGATAAAGAGGTGGACAAAATACATAACCTGCATAGCCTGGCAACAGATATAAGCAGCAGCGCTTTTAAAAAACTGGCGCTTTTGGTTTTTTTCGGGTATTTTATATCCGGAATTTTTCTGCGTTTTTATTTTTCCGAAACCGGGCAGGTAATCGCTTTTTCCCTTTCTTTCCTGGGGCTTATTGCAATATACCTTCTTTCGTTAAAAAAGCGTGGTTATGTTTTTTATTACTTTTTGGTAGATGGTATGATGTTGTTTACCTCTATTGCTTCTTTTATAGCTTCTTTATAAAAACTTAGGGTTATTTTTGCAAAAAAAATGATATTATGGCAAAAGCAACAGGCTTAAAACCGGTTATTACCCAAGACGGATATACTTTTCTCAAAAACTACATCAATAATGCTTCGCCAACTGGTTTTGAAAGTAACGGTCAAAAACTTTGGCTTAAATATATACAACCTTATAGCGATGAGTATTTTACCGATCCTTATGGTACGGCTGTAGCCGTTATTAATCCGGGGCAAAAATTTAAAGTGGTAATAGAAGCTCATGCTGATGAGATCAGCTGGTTTGTAAATTATATTTCCCCTGATGGATTAATTTACCTGAAGAGAAATGGTGGAGTAGATCACCAGGTTGCACCAAGCATGAGGGTACATATACATGGTAAAAAGGGATTGGTGAAAGCAGTATTCGGCTGGCCGGCAATACACACAAGGTTGAGCAATAACGACAATAAAGAACCTTTACCTAAAGTGGATAATCTTTTTTTGGATTGCGGTGCAAAAAATAAAAAGGAAGTAGAAGCCCTGGGTGTGCATATAGGAGCAGTAGCTACTTATGTAGATGGATACGATGAACTGGCCAATGGCTTTTTAATTGGCCGTGCTTTTGATAACCGCATAGGCGGATTTATGATTGCCGAAGTAGCCCGTTTGATTAAAGAAAATAAAAAGAAATTACCTTTTAGCCTTTATGTGGTAAATGCCGTACAGGAAGAAATTGGATTGCGTGGCGCCGAAATGATTGCCCGCCGCATTAAACCCGATGTAGCTATTATTACGGATGTAACTCATGATACCAGCACACCCATGGTAAATAAAATAATAGAAGGCGAATGTGTATGTAGCAAAGGCCCATCTTTATGTTACGGCCCGGCGGTACACAATAAATTGCTGGGTTTTGTACAGGATACGGCTGCAAAAAATAAGATTAATGTGCAATTACGTGCCGTAAGCCGCAGCACTGGCACCGATACCGACTCTTTCGCTTATGCCAATGATGGCTGCCCTTCGGTACTCATCAGCATACCGCTAAGGTATATGCATACCACAGTAGAAATGATCCATAAAGATGATATTGAAAATACGGTGAAACTCATGTATCAAACTTTATTATCCCTTTCTCCAAAAACAAACCTCAGCTATTTTTAAATGGAAGACCGTTTTGTAAAATACAGTAAACTCGCTACGCTTCTGTTTTTATTATTTTTAGGTTTTTTGGCTTTTATTGGCCTTTTGTTCCTATTGGGTAAGTTGCTATTTTCCCTATTTGAAAATGTGCCCTGGCTTGCCCATTTATATATGTTTGGCCTGGTAATAGCGCCAGCCGTGCTTTTTATAACTGTGTTTAGTATTTTTCTAAAAAGAACGCTTAGTTACAAAGGAAAAATTATCCGTTACCTGAGTATTGCAATTTTTGCCACTGTGCTGTTGGTTTGGGCAAGAAACCTGGTAACAGATATAATTACACTGCTAAACCACCATTATACCGATGTAGTGAAATATAACAGCTACCAGTTTTGGATGCTGGTAGGTTCTGTTCTCATCATCTTTTTTACAGGTATGCTACAGGCTATGGGCACCGATAAAGAAAAAGACTGGATGGAGAAACATAAAATAAAAGAAAAGTAAAAAAGTGAAGTAACGCAATTTTCATTTCCTGAAAAATATTATTAAAGGCTTTTTATTGCATCCAAAACTTTATTTACCATTTCATTGGAAATATCCAAATGGGTTACCATACGCACCTGGGTGGCAGAAATGGGGATGCACAAAATATCTTTTTGCTTAAGCTTTGCGGCAAATTCTTTTGGGTTGTATTTGCCTGTAACTTCAAAAATTAAAATATTGGTTTCTACAGGTAACACCCTTCCAATAAAATCATATTCTATTAATAATTCAGCTATGCGATGTGCATTTTCATGATCTATTGCCAGCCGGTTTACATTGTTTTCCAAAGCATAAATGCCGGCCGCAGCCAAATAACCAGCCTGCCTCATACCGCCTCCCAAGAGTTTTCTCACCCGCCTTGCTTGTTTAATAAAAGCGCTACTGCCCAATAATACACTGCCTACAGGTGCACCAAGCCCTTTACTGAGGCAAATAGATATACTATTGAAGATATTGCCATATTGCTTAGGGTTTTCATTTTTTGCCAGTATAGCATTAAATATTCTTGCACCATCTAAATGCAGCTTCATATTATGCTTTAGGCACACATCTTTAATTTTTTGAAATTCAGCAAAATTATAACAGGCACCTCCGCCCCGGTTTGCTGTATTTTCCAAACTCACAAGGCAACTCACCGGCCTATGTACATCATCTGGGTTTACGGCTTCTTCAATTTGTTCGGCCATAAGCATTCCTCTTTGTCCTTCGAGGGTTTTTACCTGGCAAGCGCTGTTAAAAGCAATCCCGCCACATTCATACAGATACACATGGCTATCCTTATCACAAATTACTTCCTGCCCGGCTTGCGTATGGCATTTAATTGCAATTTGATTGGTCATTGTACCACTCGGGCAAAAAATACCAGCTTCCATACCAAAAATTTCGGCAGCAAAGGCTTCCAATTGGTTTACCGAAGGGTCTTCTCCAAAAACATCATCGCCAACATCGGCCTTCATCATAGCCTCAAGCATGGCAGGGCCGGGCCTGGTAAAAGTGTCCGAACGAAGGTCAATGATCATTTTTATCGTTTTATTAAGAGAATTTTCTTTCAAATATCGTCAAATATATAATATTGAATAAAAGATGAGTTGTGTGATTTTTATCATTTATTTAAATATTTCAATATTTTTATGAAATGCCGCAAATGCGTTGTACCTTTGCAAATAGCATAATTCAATACCTCATTAAAATCCCGCTTTGCAGCGTTTTCGTACCAAACTCACTCTGATTTACGGTTTATTGGATTATTTTATAGGATAAAAAGAAATATTATATACACATGAGGCAACTTAAAATAGCTACCCAAATTACCAACAGGGATTCGCAAGCGGTAGAAAAATACCTGCAGGAAATTTCAAAAATTTCGATGATTACGCCGGAAGAAGAAACTATTCTGGCCCAAAAAATTAAAATGGGCGACCAGCGTGCATTGGATAAATTAGTGCAGGCCAACCTTCGTTTTGTGGTTTCAGTTGCCAAGCAATACCAGCACCAGGGTTTATCGCTTAGCGATTTAATTAATGAAGGCAACCTTGGCCTTATTAAGGCAGCCCAGCGGTTTGATGAAACCAAAGGATTTAAGTTTATTTCTTATGCCGTTTGGTGGATTCGTCAATCAATATTACAGGCATTGGCAGAGCAAGGCAGGCTGGTACGTTTGCCCCAAAATAAAATTGGCACTTACAACAAAGCCAATAAAGCCTATATGGCATTTGAACAGGAACATGAACGTGAGCCTTCTACCGAAGAACTTGCAGAGTTGCTGGAAATGAGCGAAACCGAAATTAATAATATTTTTCAAAGCAATACAAGGCACACTTCCTTAGATGCACCGGTACATGAAGCTGAAGATGTAGCCATGGGAGATTTATTAAAAGGTGGCGCCGAAACAGATGAAGATGTAATGCACGACTCATTAAAAAATGAAATCAGCCGTGTATTAAAATCTTTAAGTCCAAGAGAAGCAGAAATTGTAAATGCATATTTTGGCCTCGATGGAGAAGCCGGCGTTACCGTAGAACAAATTGGCCAAAAATATGATCTTACCAAAGAACGAATCCGCCAAATAAAAGAAAGAGCAATAAAAAGGCTGCAAAAAGCAAGGTATAGCGGAACTTTAAAAGCATACTTGGGTAAATAGACTTATAATATTTTTATAGTATCCCTTCTTAAATCAAGAAGGGTTTTTTTTTACTAATATTTGAACAATTTGAATGGGATAACCTGCTTAACTTATGTAATTTTGCAAAATGAAACTTTTTCAACTCCTTTTACTGCTGCTTTTTTTATCTGCTTGCGAAAAAGATGTTGATTTTAAACTACAAACAGCAACACAAAAATTGGTTGTAGATGCCAGCATTGAAAATGGATTGCCCCCAAAAGTGGTATTAACCAAAACCACGCCTTTTTTTGCCAGCATTACGCCTGCCTTACTGGACAGTAGTTTTGTACACAATGCCATTGTAGAAGTTTCCAACGGGATACTTACACACCATTTAAAAGAATATACTTACCCTTTGGCGCCGGGCTTTTTTGGATATTATTATGGGATAGATTCGGCACAACTTGCTACTGCATTTACCGGCGTATTAAATACTCAGTATACGCTAAAAGTAGTGGTAGATGGAAAAGAATATACTTCCTCTATTAGTATTCCGGGCATTGAAACACAAGCAGACAGCATTTGGACAAAACCTGCACCGCATAATGATGATAGTAATGCAAGGGTTATGATGGTAAGGGCAACAGACCCAGCCGGATTAGGGAATTTTATAAGGTATTACACTAAAGTTAACAGTGAGCCAATGTATCCCGGATACAATTCGGTGTTTAGCGATGAAGTAATAGATGGTACAACATTTGAACTGGAGTTTTCCCGTGGCGTAGATAAAAATGACCCGCCAAGCAACGACAGTAATTTTTTTGCAAAAGGGGATACCATTACTTTAAAGTTTTGCAACATCCAAAAGCCGGTTTATACTTTTTGGTCTACCTGGGAGTTTGCCTGGCAATCTATTGGCAACCCATTTGCACAACCCAATACGGTTGAAGGCAATATTTCCAATGGGGCTTTGGGCGCATTTTGCGGATATGCAGCAGTATTTAAAACAATAATTTCAGATTAATAAGAAAAGAAAAATAAAAAAAGAAAACCCATCAGCAAAATGGAAAAAACTACAATTGAAAAACTAAATTGTTTGATTATAGGCTCCGGACCAGCAGGATATACCGCAGCCATTTACGCATCAAGAGCAAATATGCACCCGGTTATGTACCAGGGCATTCAGCCCGGCGGGCAGCTAACTATTACAACAGATGTTGAAAATTATCCCGGCTATCCCGATGGTATTTTGGGACCGGAAATGATGATAAATTTTGAAAAACAAGCCCGGCGTATGGGTACAGATATACGCTATGGCACTGCTACAAAAGTTGATTTCTCCACACATCCTTTAAAAGTGCAAATTGATGAAGAAAAGTGGATTGAAGCCAATTCCGTTATCATAAGTACAGGCGCTAGTGCAAAATGGCTGGGTCTGCCCGGCGAACAACGCTTAAATGGAATGGGCGTGAGCGCATGTGCAGTATGCGATGGTTTTTTCTTTAAAGGGAAAGAAGTAGCTATTGTTGGCGCAGGCGATACAGCGGCAGAAGAGGCTTTATATTTATCCAAACTTTGCACAAAAGTTCACATGCTCATACGCAAAAGTGAAATGAGGGCAAGTAAAATTATGCAGGACCGTGTTTTAAATTCCCCCAACATTATTGTTTACTGGAATACCGAAACCGAAGATGTGGTTGGAGAAAAAAATGTGGAAGGCGTAAAAATCTTCAATAATAAAACCGGGGAAAAATCTACAATCCCGGTAAGTGCATTTTTTGTAGCCATTGGCCATCAGCCCAACAGCGATATTTTTAAAGGTTTTTTGAAGATGGATGAAGCAGGCTATATCATTACAGAACCCGGAAGCACAAAAACAAATGTTGAAGGCGTATTTGCCAGTGGCGATGTACAGGATAAAATTTACCGGCAGGCAGTTACCGCAGCAGGAACCGGTTGTATGGCTGCTTTAGATGCCGAAAGATACCTGGGCGAAAAAGGGTTTCATTAATTCCATGCAGCTATTTTATTAAGAATAAGTCTTTTACCAAAAGGGTAATACCTTTTGGATTCAGCTTTTTTACAGTATTACTATGTTTAATATTCATCTGCAACAGTTAAAATTTCATGGCCATCATGGCATCCTTGACGAAGAAACCTTAATTGGCAACAATTTTGAGGTATCGGTTACCGTTAACTTTATTGCAAAAGGGCCAATAGAATCACTATCCGATACGGTAAATTATGTGGAACTGCACCATATCATAAAAGAAATATTTCACCAGCCCGTTAAATTACTGGAAACACTGGCTGAAGAAATATGCGATAAACTGCATCAGTATGATAACAGGATAAAAAGGGTGGAAATAAGTATCAATAAACTCAATCCGCCAATAAATAATTTTACCGGAACGGTAGGTGTAAGTTTAAGCAAAGATTATGAAGTAATCATTTAATGCAACTAAATACACGCTATGAAAATTTTGTTTTCCTTTATAGTAACAATTGCCAGCCTGCATACTTTGAATGGCCAGGATGCTGGCATTTTTATTAAAGAAGGGGAACAATGGGAAGTACAAATGAATGAAAAATCTGCAATAGAAAGATTCAAGCAGGCCATTGCATTAGAGCCCACCAATGTATATGTACTTTGTAAAATCAGTGAGCTGTACAGCCGCATTGGCAACAGGGAAGCCAGTAAATCTACCAGGGACAGTTATTATACCAATGCCGTAGCTTATGCCAAAAAAGCCCTAAGCATAGCACCGGCAAATGATGAAGCCAATGTTGCCATGGCTATTGCTTATGGCCGCATTGCCTTAACCAAAAGCGGTAAAGAAAAAGTGGGGCTTGTAAAAGAAATTAAGCACTATGCCGATGTAGCGCTTGTTGCCAATAAGCAGAATTTTAAAGCCTGGCATATATTAGGTAAATGGCATTATGAAGTGAGTAGCCTTAATATGGTAGAAAGAACGGCAGTACGGTTATTTTATGGTGGCCTGCCCGATGCTTCATTTAAAAAATCTATTACCTGCTACGAAGTAGCCAAAAAACTTAAAGCCGGTTTTATACTCAATTATCTTGAGCTTGCCAAAGCCTATTACAAAAACAACGAAACAAGCAAATCTTTGGAGCAACTGCGTATCCTTCTTGCACTACCCATTACCACACAGGATGACAACCGTATTAAAACAGAAGCAAGCCTGCTCATTAAAAAATGGAGTTAATATTAAAGCCCTTAATCGGCTAACCCATTTTTTTAGAAAATATTTTGGTTAACTTAGGTGTTCATAATTAAAAACAATGAAACTCCTTTACGCTTTATTTTCTCTATTATTTGCCACTACCATTACTGCGCAAACCCAAAGGCCCGCAACAAAATACGAACCATATAACCTGTTTTCGCCTATTTTTTATCCTTATCCGGAAACCATTACCAGAAGCGCAGACGGCTCACCCAATGCCGGTTACTGGCAAAATGCCGTTGATTATAACATTAATGTTTCCTTAAATGATAACACCCATGTAATTGCCGGTTATGTGGACATTACTTATAAAAATAACAGCCCGCACGAATTGCCTTTTTTGTGGCTGCAGTTAGATCAAAATTTATTTGCCAAAAACAGTCGTGGACAAGCCCGAATGCCCGTGGGAAGTTATAGCAGGTATGGCGATGCAGGTAGTAATTTTGATGGAGGTTATAAAATTACCGATGTAAAACTGTTGCCTCAAAACAGTAACGTGGAGTGCGTTATTTCAGATACAAGGATGCAGGTAAGGCTGCCCAATGCTTTGAAGCCAAAAGGAGATGAAACAAAATTAAGAATAAATTTTTCTTTTATGTTACCAGAATACGGTGCAGATAGGAGCGGAATTTTGAAAACAAAAAATGGGGATATTTTTTCTGTAGCACAGTTTTTCCCACGCCTTTGTGTATATGATGATATACAGGGATGGAATACCGACCCTTACCTTGGCCCTAGTGAATTTTATTGCGAATACGGAGATTATGATCTGAGCATTACAGCCCCGGCCAACCATATTGTGGTTGCCAGCGGAGAACTGCAAAATGCCAAGGATGTACTTTCACCCGGTATGTATAAAAAATACATAGATGCCCGGCAAAGCAATAAAACAAGCATTATTAAATCGGTAGATGAAGTTGACAATGCATCGGCAAAACCCGCAACGGCAACCCTTACATGGAAATTTAAATTGCAAAATGCAAGGGATGTTGCATGGGCAAGTTCCAAAGCTGTAATTTGGGATGGCGCCACTATAAACCTGCCTTCGGGCAAAAAGGCTTTTGCACAAAGCGTTTATCCCATTGAAAGTATTGGGAACAACGGATGGGAGCGCAGCACAGAATTTACAAAAGGAAGTATAGAAAATTACAGCAAACGATGGTTTGAATATCCTTACCCATCCGCAATAAATGTGGCCAGCAATGTGGGCGGTATGGAATACCCCGGAATAGTTTTTTGCGGATCTATGGCAAAGGGTAGTGGTTTATTTGGCGTTACCGACCATGAATTTGGCCATACCTGGTTCCCCATGATTGTAGGGAGCAACGAACGTAAATACGGTTGGATGGATGAAGGTTTCAACACTTTTATAAACGGAATTGCTACCAAAGATTTTAACCATGGTGAATTTTTTGAGCAACACAACAACGCCGATTATCACGCTTTTATGTTTGGCCCCAATTCTGAAAGCATTATGCACACACCCGATGCAATGAAAGAAGGAAATATAGGCAATGCATTATATGGTAAGCCAGGCTATGGATTGGAATTATTAAGGAATCAAATACTGGATTCAAACCGGTTTGACTATGCCTTTAGGATTTATATAAAAAACTGGGCTTTTAAACACCCCACGCCCTGGGATTTCTTCCGGAGTATGGATAACGCAGCAGGCGAAAACCTAAGCTGGTTTTGGAAAGCATGGTTTATGGAAAACTATGCACTTGACCAGGCAATTGATAATGTAACTTATGTTGATAATTTTACACGAAAAGGTGCCATAGTTACACTTAGTAATTTAGATAAAATGGCCATGCCTGTATATTTGAGTTACGCAACCGTTTCAGGAAAAAATGGAAATATTAAATTGCCGGTAGAAATTTGGAACAACACGGCGGTTTTTAAAGTAAAGCTAAATACAGAAGAAGAACTTAAGTGGGTAACCATTGATCCAAATAAAATTTTTCCTGATATGAATTACAGCAATAATACCTGGAAGAAAGAGCAATGAAAAATTTTTAAAAACTTTGATAAGCAAAAGCATTTTACCAAAGCAATCTAAATAAATGCACTTAGTTCATCATAAGTACATTTACGCTTCTTTGTAAAATATTAAAGGCAATTTCAGCCATTAGGTTTTCTTTATCCAGCGTAGGGTTTACTTCGGTAATTTCAAAGCAACACACTTTGCGGTTTTGCATAAACTTACTTATAAGATCTTCGGCTTCTCTTTCCTTAAGGCCGTTGCTTACTGGCGTTCCTGTGCCTTTTGAAATAGATGCATCCAGGCTGTCCACATCAAAACTCACATATATATCGGTACAATCGCTAAGGTAGCGCAATACTTTACGGCTCACATTTTCGGCCCCAATCCTCCTCAGTTCACCTGTAGTAATTACCTTCATTCCGTATTTTTCTATTAAAGCTTTTTCTTCTTTTTCATAATCTCTCAGCGAAATAAACACGATATCTTCCGGCAAAACTTTGGGCATTATTTTCCCAATTCCTTTGAGTTCGTTCCACATTTTTACCGTTTTCTCATCTACCTCATGCGTTTTACTTTCCTGATTATCTTCCCCAATTACTGCCGCTAGCGGCATTCCGTGCATATTGCCCGATGGCGTGGTAAATGGTGTGTGTAAATCGGCATGTGCATCAATCCATATTACCCCAAGTTTACTTTTGGGTTTAGCCATTCTTATTCCCGATATGGTTCCACCTGCTGTACTATGATCGCCACTAAGCACAACCGGGAAAAAATTATTTTTTAAACATTCGCTTACCGACTTACTCAGCCGGCCATAAATTTCCAGCAATCCATGTATGCGTTTGGCATAAGGAGAGTGAATGGGCTCAAACAATAAATGATTGGCCACTTCAACTTTCTCCGAAGGAAAATGGATAAAAAAGTTACTCATAAAATCCAGCGCCGCAACTTTAATGGCATCTACGCCAAGGCTTGCACCACGGGTGCCTGCGCCAATTTCCGACGGAACTTCAATAAGTTTTATATTTTTCATATGCTTCACAAAGGTAGTTTATTATGCATTAACGGATTTTTTCCTTTAAGCGTGCCTTTGCAACTGATAATTTTAAAACGGGTAAACATTTCTTCGCTATACCAGTTACGCTTTCTGGTTTTTTGAATTACGGCTGCATGTTCCTCTTGTGTATAGGCAAATGCCTTCATATCATCCATAGTTTCCCAAATGCTAAATGTAGCTTGCTTTATAAAAGGCATTTCCCCAATGCCCACGCTCAAAAGCAACCCTTTTGCTTTATCCAGTTCGGCAGATACGGGTTTTACGTTTTGCCAAAATTCTCTTAAACGGCTTATCCGGATTGTTGCCCGGGTTAAAATTGCTATAGGTACATTTTCTACCCATTGATTTTCCAATTTGTCAAACAGTGCTTTTCCATCCCATTTTCCTTTTGACCCTACCGGAGCAAGTTCAATATGCAATATTTCGCATTTAAAAAATTTAAGCCATTTTTCAATAAATACCGGGAGGTAATTACCGGTTTCATCTTTCCAGGTAATAAAAATTGCCCATTGCCTTAAATCTGGTTTTTTGCTAAAGCTGCCGTTTTTTCCGCTGCCTAATAATTTGTAAAAAAAAATTTTACGGTTAAAGAGTAGCGGAAAATGAAAAACAGCCATTGCTAAAAAAGCAAATGGGATACAAAAAAATTTGTAACGAATAATAAAAAGAGAAGCGTGCATTTTACAAAAGGACAAAAAAAACCGTTGAAAAAATCAACGGTTTATAAATAAATTTTAGCCTATATTTAAAACTGCTCTAATTTGCTAAAAAAGAAATCGCCTTCAATTAAAGCATTTTCATTGCTGTCGCTACCATGTACGGCATTTTCTCCAACCGATGCTGCATATTTTTTGCGAATTGTTCCTTCCTCAGCCTGGGCTGGATTGGTTGCACCTATCAACTTACGAAAGTCTTCCACTGCATTATCTTTTTCAAGTATTGCAGCGGTAATGGGGCCACGGCTCATAAATTCTACCAATTCGCCATAAAAAGGGCGTTCTTTATGTACGGCATAAAATTCTCCGGCTTTTTCGGTACTAAGTTTAGTCATTTTCATTGCTACAATACGAAAACCAGCCTGGTTAATCATATTCAAAATAGCTCCGGTATGTCCTTTTTCGGTAGCATCCGGCTTAATCATGGTAAATGTTCTCCTGCTCATGTAAAAATTTTTGGGCGCAAAGATAGGTATTCTATTTCACTGTATAGCAATAAGCTGTAAACCCAAAAAGTTTTAGCTTTTTAATAAACATTACATCTGCAATAAAAAACATACTTTTGCGCCGCTTTTATGCAATCTATAGCAAATATATATCCCCAGCTTACTGTTCCTAAAAAGGTTGTGGTAACCATGCATCAAAAGCCCGATGCAGATGCAATGGGCTCTTCTTTAGGCTTATATCATTTTTTAAAACAGTTTAACCATGAGGTTACGGTAATTTCCCCAACTAACTGGGCAAGTTTTTTAAGCTGGATGCCGGGAGCAGATAAGGTTCTAGATTTTGACAGGCCGCACCTTAAAGCCAAAGCCCTGGAAGCCATTGTAGGCGCCGACTGGGTTTTTTGCCTTGATTTTAATACACTGAGCCGTACCAAAAATATGGAGCAGGCTTTATCCGATACGCAGGCCCTGCGCATCTTAATTGACCATCACCAGCAACCACAAGTAGATATGTTTTCTTTTGGAGAAAGCAATACAGAGAAAAGTTCTACCTGCGAAATGATTTATGATTTTATCATAGCATCTGGCCATGCCGATAAATTAAATAACGAAGCGGCACAATGCATCTATGCAGGTGTAATGACAGATACCGGCTCTTTTCGTTTTCCCATTACCAGTGCTGCAGTTCACCGGTTAATTGCCGACTTAAAAAACAGGGGGCTCAACCACAGCAAAATACATGAAGACCTGTTTGATAACTTTTCTGAAAACAGGTTAAAATTTATTGGCAACGTTTTGCTCAACAGGCTGGTAGTATTTTACGAATATAATACCGCATTAATAACTATTCCGCAGGCCGACCTCATAAAGTACGATATTAAAACCGGCGATACCGAAGGATTGGTAAATTACCCTTTGAGTATTGAAGGCATAAAGCTGGCTACCATAATTATAGACAGGGGAGAAGAACGTAAACTCTCATTTAGGAGCAAAGGTGATTTTGACGTAAATGAATTTGCCAGAAAATATTTTTCAGGAGGTGGCCACAAAAATGCAGCCGGTGGCCAAAGTGAAAAGCCGCTGGATGAAGTGGCTAAAGATTTTGAGGAAGCCATCAAACAAAATAGGGACCAATTAAGCACTTATAATTTTTAAACAATAAATATTCATAACGATGAGGAAATTTTCGTTTCTCTTTATTTTAACAGTTACCGTGTTGGCGGCTTGTAAAACGCCATTTAAAAAAGGGCTTGAAGGCACAGAGTATAAAATTATTTCCAACGGCGGCAAAGAAAGCCTTACTACCGGAAAATTTTTGCAGGCGCACATGGCCCGTTATTATACTACCGCAAATGGCGACTCTTTACTTTCGGATACAAGAAACGATGGCGGTCCCATTATTATGCCTTTTGATTCATTAAGCATACCTCCTGAATTTTTTACAGTGTTAAAGCAAATGAAAAAAGGCGATAGCGCCGTATTGCGAATTATCATAGATAGCTTAATGAAGAAAAACCCTTTTGGCTTGCCAGAATCATTCAAAAAAGGCCATTATTTACTTACAACATTAAAACTGGACAATATTTACGAGTCGCCTGATGTAGCCGACAGTGCAACTAAAGCAGAAGCAGAGCTTGTTACAAAGCGCAAAGAAAAACAAGCGGTAGAACAAGTAAAAACCGACGAAAAGCTGCTGGCTGATTTTTTTGCCAAGAACAAAATAAAACCACAAAAAACAGCAGAAGGAACTTATGTTGAAATTATTCAACCGGGTACAGGTCCGCTAATTGATACTTCGGTTGTAGTAACTGCTAATTACACCGGCAGTGTACTCAATGGGAAAGTTTTTGACTCCAATACCGATACCAGCTTTCACCATACTGAACCATTGCCCGTAAATATGACCAACGATATGAGCCTGGGCTCACCGGTAATTAAAGGCTGGACGGATGGATTAAAGCTTTTAAATAAAGGCGCAAAGGCAAAATTGTATATCCCATCTCATTTGGCTTATGGCCCAATGTCCCGTGGCGAAAACCTGCCGCCAAACTCTGTACTTGTTTTTGATATGGAAGTATTGGATATTTTGAGCAAAGCACAGGCAAAAGCAACCATTGAAGAAAAACGCCAGAAAATGCAGGAAGAACAAAAGCAGTATATGGATAGCGTTAAAAAAGTAAAAATAGATACCAGTAAGAAAAAATAATTTGATTTTTTTAATTTAAGCCGCCCCTTAGAGGGCGGTTTTTTTATATTTTTCAAATAACACTATAGCCTGCATGGCTTCTTTAACATCGTGCACACGAAGGATATTTGCTCCGTTTTGAAGGGCCAAGGTATGCATTACCGTAGAGCCATTTAAAGACTCGTATGCCGAAATATTTAAAGTTTTATAAATACTGCTTTTGCGGGAAATGCCGGCCAGTATTGGCTTATCAAGCATTTCAAATATTTTTAAATTTTTCAACAACCAAAAATTATGTTCAATGGTTTTGCCAAAGCCAAAGCCGGGATCAATAATAATGTCGGTAATACCGGCATTTTGGCAAGTGTAAATTTTTTCAATAAAAAACCCGGTTACATCTTTTAAAATATCAACATAATAGGGCTGTAACTGCATGGTTTCTGGGGTTCCCTGCATGTGCATACAAATATAGGGCACACCCAGTTGGCCAACAGCGGCTATCATGTTGTCATCCATGTTACCTGCACTAATATCGTTTACTATGTGTGCGCCGGCACCAATAATTTCTTTGGCCACTTCGCTTTGAAAAGTATCAATAGAAATAATTGTGAAGGGATGTGTTTCCCGGATATGTGCAATAACAGGCAAAACCCTTTTTATTTCTTCTTTGGCAGTTATACGGCTGCTTCCGGGCCTTGTGCTTTGCCCGCCTACATCTATAATTGTAGCGCCATCTGTAACCATTTGCCGTATCAATTCTTTTTTACTTTCAATTGAATCATCCAAAAAACCTCTATAAAAAGAATCAGGCGTACAATTAACAATACCCATTACCAGAGGTACATCAAGGTTTAGTATCTTTCCCTTGCAGTTAATTGTTAACATAAAAAGCTTGTTGTATTTTTGGCAAAACCAATTTTTTTTTAAATACCTACTGCAAACATAAACAGTAATGACAACAATCGAACAATACGACGAGGTAATAGCAGGTTGCCGAAAAACATTTTTGCAAAAAACAATTGATTATGGCACATCATGGCGGGTGTACCGTACCATTTCTGTCGCCGACCAAATTTATATTAAAGCAAAACGCATACGCACCATACAGCAAATACAATCGCAAAAAATAGGTGATGATATTCAAAGCGAATTACAGGGGATAATTAATTATTCTATAATTGGATTGATTCAACTGGACATCAATAATGACGAACCCGAAAACCTGGATATAACCCTGCTTGAAAAACTGTATGACGAAAAAGTTTTTTTGGCAAAACAATTAATGACGGCCAAAAACCATGACTATGGAGAAGCCTGGAGGGATATGAGCCAGGAAAGCCTTATTGACCTTTCTTTAGCAAAAATTTTACGCATCAGGCAAATTATTGCCAATGAAGGCAAAACATTGGTGAGCGAAGGAATTGATGCAAATTTTTTAGATATACTTAACTATGCTGTTTTTGCACTCATCTTAATTAGTGAAGAAAAATTAAAGTAAACATGAAAACATTAATAACCATTGTACGTTTTATTGTTGGCGCATTATTTATTTTTTCGGGCCTGGTAAAAGCTATTGACCCGCTTGGGCTTGCCTATAAAATGCAGGAATTTTTTGAAGCCTGGGCATCTGGTGGTTTATTGCCGGGTTTATTGAATAGCCTTAATGCCCAGGCATTGCCGTTTTCCATTACTATGATTACGCTGGAAGTGGTGGTGGGTATTGGTTTAATTATTGGTTGGCAAAAAAAATTTTTTTCCTGGATATTACTTTTACTGGTTGTATTTTTTACATTTCTCACCGGTTATGTTTTGTTTAGTGGTAAAATAAGGGCATGTGGCTGCTTTGGCGATTGTATACCGCTTACTCCCATCCAAACATTTACAAAAGATATCATCCTTTTTATACTTGCATTGTTTTTATTGTTCCGCCAAAAATATATAAGGCCACTGGCAAAACCCTATATTGCCGGTAGCATTGCAGTTTTAGCTGCGTTACTTACCTTACTGCTTCAATGGTATGTATTAAGGCATTTACCGGTAAAAGATTGCCTGCCATTTAAACCAGGCAATAACATATTGGAATTACGTAAAATGCCTGCAGATGCAATACCGGATAAATTTGATTACGTTTTTATTTACAGTAAAAACGGTGAGAAAAAAGAGTTTACCGTAAATGCATTGCCCGACAGTACATGGACCTATGCCGACAGGAAACAAATATTGATTCAAAGAGGAAAAAATAATATCCCGTTGATCAACGATTTTTCTTTCGGTACTGCTTCAGGCACAGATACTACAGATGCAATACTGGGCCAACCCGGTGAATATTATTTACTCTTTATTCAAAACGTTAAAAACTATCCCGTAAACTGGGATGAAGACAAAAAGGTTTTGGAAAAAATTCAGCAAAAATCAAAAAGTGTTTACCTGGTTACTTCAGGCAGGGGCGATGTAGAAAAAAGGTTCCCTGGAGAAACGGTATTTACCTGCGATTTTACGGCAATTAAAACCGCAGCCCGTTCAAACCCCACTTTATACCGCATGAATGGGCCAGTAATAATGCAAAAATGGGGCTGGGCAGATTTTTCAAAAATTGAATAAACAATAAGGTTGAAATATATTATTAAACAAACTGGTTATTCCCTTTTCGTTTTGCTGGGAGTTGTAACTCTTGTTTTTATTATGTTCCAGGGCATGGGCGACCCTGCCCGGCTTATCGTTGGCCAATCTGGCGATAAACAAACTTTAGAGAATATACGCAAAGAACTCAACCTCGATAAGCCAAAGTGGCAACAGTTTTTATATTACTTAAAAGATGTTTCGCCGGTATCAGTACACACAAAAGAAGAAATTGTTGCTAAGCAACTCCAGGGCATTTTTATTGGGGGAAAATATAAGCTTGCATTAAAAATCCCTTACTTCTATAAAAGTTATCAAACCAAAAAGGATACAATGGGCATGATAGGAGATGCTTTTACCGGAACGCTGGTGCTGGCTATTACGGCAATGCTATTTGCCTGCTTTTTTGGTATTTTGCTGGGTGTGCTTGCCGCAGTTAAAAAAGGTACCTGGGTAGATAGCGCTACGCTTTTTGGCAGCATTTCAGGCATTAGCGCACCTTCATTTTTTATGGCCATTTTGATGGCTTATGTTTTTGGCATTGTATTGCATCAATATACAGGGCTTCCTTTTACCGGCAGCTTAATGGAAACTGACGAAGTAACCGGTGAAAAATATTTGTCTCTGAAAAACCTTATACTTCCGGCTGTTACGCTGGGTTTAAGGCCTATGTCAATAATTGTGCAATTAACACGAAGCAGTATGCTGGATGTATTGCAACAGGATTATATACGCACTGCTTATGCGAAAGGTTTATCTAAAACAACCATTATTTTTAAACATGCATTACGCAATGCCTTAAACCCGGTAATAACAGCAGTTACCGGTTGGTTTGCAGAATTACTGGCAGGTTCTTTTTTTATTGAATACATTTTTGGCTGGAAAGGGCTTGGCAAACTTACCGTAAATGCATTGGAGAAGCTGGATTACCCTGTTGTGATGGGTTCGGTATTGTTCAGCGCATTTATTTTTATTTGTATCAATATGCTTTCGGATTATTTATACAAAGTTAGCGACCCGAGGGTAAGCACTTAACCAATTTTTTTTTGCTATGGCAACGGAATTAATAAAAAAATTTATTGCGGCATTAGTGAAGCCAAGAAAAGCCAATACTGATAAAACAGATTTTGGCCATGCGTTGCTGATTGCAGGTAATACCGGTAAAATGGGCGCTGCAATACTGGCTGCAAAGGCCTGTGTACGTTGTGGTGCAGGCTTAACTACGGTATGTGTACCACAAAAAGAAGCAGCCATTATTCAAATAGCTGTGCCGGAGGCCATGGTTATTAGCCGAGAAAACCTCCCTGCGGATTTTGAAAAATTTTCATCATTTGGAGTTGGGCCAGGTATGGGTTTTGATAAAGATGAAGAAGAAACGTTTTGCCGTATTTTTTCGGGTAAAACAACAGCTGCGGTGATAGATGCTGATGCAATTAGCATTTTGGCTAAACATAAAGAATACTGGAAAATTTTACCCCGCCAAACAATTTTAACGCCACATGCAGGCGAATTTGACAGGCTGTTTGGTCTGAATAAAAACCGGGAACAAAGGCTGCTAAGAGCCATTAAGTTTACCGAAAGCCAGGACTGTATTATTGTACTAAAAGGCCATGAAACCACCATTGTAAGTAACGGAAAATATTTTATTAATAAAACGGGCAATGCCGGCCTGGCAAAAGGCGGCAGTGGAGATGTACTTACGGGAATGATATCAGCTTTGCTGGCGCAGGCTTACGAGCCTTTAGATGCCGCCTGTATTGCCGTGTACCTGCATGGCAACGCAGCAGATATTACCCTGGGTAAACAATCTTTAGAAAGTATGATGGCAAGTGATGTTATTGAAAATATTGGGGCGGCATTTATTGCACTTAAAAAATAGAGTTGCCGGTTAAAATACCAGCCAGCGCATTTTAAAACTTCCCTTACTGTATTCCAGCGCAGGTGCAGGAAACTTTATTACGTTCAGCGAATTCAGTAAAATACGAATGGCCTTTTTGTTGGTTTTAATTTTTGTAAGATCAATATCCGGCGCTAAATACCATTGCCGGTAACGTTGAATATCGCTACGGTCAAAAATAATATTCCCAAACTTATCTTTGGCAATATTGCTCCTTGCGCCAAACATGCCTTCGGCACCAATGCCTAATGAAACCTGCAACCATGCAGGCAATTTACTTTTTGGGAAAAAACTTTTTGGTGCCACACTTATCCAGTAAGTATATGCATTGTAATCTTTCAGCAAGCGTTCCGGAACATTTTTTCCAAAAATTTTATCGCTCCTGAAGTTTAGGCTTTCGTCTGAATAAATTTTTTTATGAGAAGATAATTTAAGTTGTATGCGTTGCTCGTTCCAGGCAAGCTCCTGCGCTACAAAGGTAGAACTGCCAAGCATATTGGCGCCAAAATCGGCCCAGCTCCATCCCCATTCACTGCTAAAACCATCCAATAACTCAATTACAGTTTGATAAGCAGCGCCACTCATTCCGCCAATCCAAATCCGTTTATTGCGGTCTATGCCTGTCCATCTCCATAGCTCCATATTTACTTTGCTAATGCTGTAAGCGCTCAATACATGGCCTACTTTATCCATTTGCAGCCACTCATCCCAATCGTTAAAAGTATGAAAATGCGATTGCGAATAATCTTTATACCAGGCCTGGTACAGCGCTGCGGTAGTACCTGCATAAACGCCAATGCTGGCAAATGTTAGCAGGCGTACCCTTTGTGGATATAGCTTTGCACTATCTTTATTTTTTGAAATGTAAGCAGTATCCTGGGCAGCGGTGGGTACAAATAAAAACAAAAACAAAATGACGATAAACAGTTTTGAAGCCGAACGGAGCGTCGCCACAACTGCTGAAAATTGCACTACTGCTGGGATCATAAAACAAAAATAACCTGATTGTGGTTATAAGAAACGAATATTCTTATTTTTGAAGGTATAAAACAAGAGATATGAATGCAGAAATCAAGAAAAAAGTTGATCAATGGTTGCATGGCAATTATGATGAAGAAACAAAAAATGCCATAAGAAAATTGCAGGCAGAATATGAAAACGAATTAACAGATGCGTTTTACAAAAACCTGGAGTTTGGTACTGGTGGGCTTCGTGGCATTATGGGTGTGGGTACCAACCGTATGAATAAATATACTGTGGGCATGGCTACACAGGGATATGCCAATTATTTAAAACAATGCTTTGGCAATGATGTGCGTGTAGTAATAGGGCACGACTGCCGCAACAACAGCCGCAGCTTTGCAGAAATTACTGCAAATGTATTTGCAGCAAACGGCATTAAAGTTTATTTATTTGAATCGCTAAGGCCTACGCCAGAAATAAGTTTTGCCATAAGGGAATTAAAATGCCAGGGCGGCGTAGTGTGTACCGCAAGCCATAACCCCAAAGAATATAATGGCTACAAAGCCTACTGGGACGATGGCGCACAAATGGTGCCGCCGCATGACAAAAATGTAATTGCCGAAGTAGAAAAAATACTAAATGTAGCAGATGTACAATGGAACGGCGGCGAAAAAAATATTACCATAATTGGCAAAGAAATGGATGAAAAATACCTTGCCATGGTTAAGGGCCTAAGCATTTATCCTGAAGTATGCAAGGCACAACAGGATTTAAAAATTGTATATACACCCATCCATGGTTCGGGCATAATGCTGGTGCCGCAGGCATTGGCGCAACTGGGTTTTAAAAATGTGCATATTGTAGAAGAGCAAAGCAAACCCGATGGAAATTTTCCTACGGTACAATATCCCAACCCCGAAGAAACGGAAACCATGAGTATCGGTCTAAAAAAAGCCGAGGAACTGAATGCCGATATTTTACTGGGCACCGACCCTGATGCCGACAGGGTAGGAATAGGGTTAAAAAATAACGAAGGAAAATGGATATTGCTCAATGGTAACCAAACCGCACTGCTTGCATTTGCTTATATTATAGAAGCGAGGAAGGCAAAAGGAATTGCCCAACCCAACGACATGGTAATAAAAACCATTGTTACTACTTACATGATTGATGAAGTAGCAAAGAAAAATGAAATTTCATGCTATAATGTGCTCACCGGGTTTAAATGGATTTCCAGCATGATAAAAGCAAAAGAAGGCAAAGAAAATTATGTTGTGGGTGGCGAAGAAAGTTTTGGGTTGATGATTGGCAATCAAATAAGGGACAAAGATTCTGTAAGCGCTGTTGCCCTTATTTGTGAAATGGTGGCTTATGAAAAAAGCAAAGGCCGCAGCATTTTTGATAAACTTATTGACCTATATGTAGAATATGGGTTTTATAAAGAAAGCCTGGTAAATATTGTAAAAAAAGGGATGGATGGCGCCAAAGAAATTGCCAAAATGATGGAAGATTACCGGAAAAACCCACCTAAAAGTTTTATTGGCGCCAACGTAGTTCAATTGCTTGACTTTGAATTACAGCAAGGCAAAAACCTAAGCACCGGTGAAACCTGGAAGCTTGACCTGCCCAAAAGCAATGTGTTGCAATTTGTGCTGGCCGATGGAACCAGGGTTTCGGCAAGGCCGAGTGGCACCGAGCCAAAAATTAAATTTTACTTTAGCGTAAATACAGCATTGCATAATGCAGCAGATTTTAATAAAACCGAAAAACTACTGGACGATAAACTAAATGCACTGGCAAAAGAAATGGGTGTGTAAAATTAGTAATTAGATTTTTACAATAAAAAAAGCCCTGTTCATTTATAACAGGACTTTTCTTTTTAAGCAGCTTTGTATTATTTAGAAATCCCTTCCAGTGTAAATAAAAACGCATAGTTTAGCGCAATATCTTTCAAATAATCAAACCTGCCGCTTGCGCCACCGTGGCCAAAGTCCATATTGGTATGCAAGAGTAAAATATTATTGCCGGTTTTCATTGTTCTAAGCTTTGCCACCCATTTTGCAGGTTCAAAATATTGCACCTGGCTATCATGCAGCCCTGTTGTTACCAATAAATTGGGATAGGCTTTCTTTTCAATGTTTTCATAAGGGGAGTAGCTTTTAATATAATCGTAAGCCTCCTTATTTTTAGGATTTCCCCATTCGTCAAACTCGTTTGTGGTAAGCGGTATGCTTTCATCCAGCATGGTATTCACCACATCTACAAAAGGAACCTCGGCAATTACGCCATGCCATAAATCAGGCGCCATATTTACCACAGCGCCCATTAATAAACCGCCAGCGCTTCCGCCCTCTGCATACAAATGATTTTTGCCAGTATATTTTTCTTTCACCAAATATTCACCACAGTCAATAAAATCAGTAAAGCTGTTTTTCTTTTTTAGCATTTTTCCATCTTCGTACCATTGCCTGCCCAGTTCCTGACCTCCACGTATGTGAGCAATAGCAAAAGCAAAGCCACGGTTCAATAAACTAAGCCTTGTACTGCTAAAACCGGCATCCATACTTGCTCCATAACTTCCATAACCGTATAAAAGCAGGGGAGAAGTACCATCTTTTTTAAACCCTTTTTTATATACAATTGACAAAGGCACTTTCGATCCATCTTTTGCAGTAACCATTACCCTTTCCGAAACATAATCCTGCGGATTGTACCCACCCACAACTTCTTGTTGCTTCATGAGCTTTTTATCTTTGCTTACCAAATTATAATCATACACAGAAGCAGGCGTAGTAAGTGATGTATACGCATAACGTAAAGTAGTGGAGTTGTAATCAGGATTACCGGAAAAATTTGCCGCATATGCCGCTTCGCCAAAGTCAATATAATATTCGCTATTGACTTTTAAATTTTTTACTCTAAATTTTACCAGTCCATCTTTGCGTTCATTGACTACAATAAAATCTTTAAATTCTTCCACGCCTTGCAGTAGTACATCGGTACGGTGAGGTATATAATCTTTCCAGTTTTCCACGCCGGTTTTATCAAGCGGGCACTCCATGAGTTTAAAATTTTTTGCATCTTTATTGGTGCGTATGAGAAACCTGTCTGCCAGTGGTGTTATATCATACAACACATCTTTTATCCTGGGTTGAAAAGAGGTAAATGGAGCAGTAGGCACCGAAGCATCAATATAAAAAATTTCGGAGGATAAAGTGCCGCCCGAATAAACATAAATATATTTGTAGTTTTTGCTTTTGGATACTCCAATATAATTGGTTTTATCTTTTTCATCATATACCGTTGCATCAGAAGCCGCATCTGTGCCCAATGTGTGGCGTTTTACTTTTTCACCCAAAAGGGTTACCGGGTTGTTACTTGTATAGAAAAATGTTTTATTATCGTTTGCCCAGGTTGGGTCGGCGCTGGTACCTTTAACTACATCAGGCAATATTTGCCCGGTTTCCAGGTTTTTTATATAAATTGTGTATTGCCTGCGGCTTACATCATCTACACCGTAAGCCAGCAGTTTGTTGTCTTCACTCACATCAAAGCCGCCAGCGGAAAAATAAGCGTGGCCTTCAGCCATTTTATCTACATCAAGCAAAACTTCTTCTGCTGCATCAAGGCTGCCTTTTTTGCGGCAGTATTTAAAATATTGCTTTCCTTCTTCAGTTCGGTAATAATAATAATACCCGTTTTTAAATACCGGTACATTTTCATCTTTTTCTTTAATCCTGCTTTTCATTTCGGTAAACAAATCGGCTTGCAATTTTTTGGTACCGCTCATCATGGTATCCAGGTAGGCATTTTCAGCTTTTAAATAATCTACTACGCTGCTGCTATCGGGTCCTTTGCCAAAATAATCATACATCCAGTAATAATTATCCAATACGCTATCTCCATGAATTGTGCGCCAGTGTACTTTTGTTTCAGCAACAGGCGGCTTTACATCTGGCCATTTTACCATTTCTTCGGGATTTTCGTTTTTTTTTGTGTTACAGGCAAATAATAATGATGCTGCAAATAAAGCAACGAGCAATTTTTTTGACATACAACTTGGTTTAGCTTTAAATATAGCATTTTTATACATACAGTTAGTAACAGCTTGATGTATGGCTTAAATTGAATTATTAATGGCCGTCAATTGCTTAATTTTGCCGAAAACGCTTTTATGGACAATTCGGTAAAGCAATACAACCCGGTAAAGTACAAAACGCCTACCGGACATACTTTAAATTGCAAAGGGTGGATACAAGAAGCCGCACTGCGTATGCTATTAAATAATCTTGACCCTGCAGTTGCCGAAAGGCCGGAAGATTTAATCGTTTATGGCGGCAGGGGAAAAGCTGCCCGTAATTTTGAAGCTTTAGATAACATTATTAAAGCATTAAAAATCCTGGAAAATGATGAAAGCTTGCTGATACAAAGCGGTAAACCTGTAGGAATTTTAAAAACGCATAAAGATGCACCAAGGGTATTACTAAGCAATAGCCAGCTTGTACCTAACTGGGCCAATTGGAAACATTTTACCGAGCTGGAGCAAAAAGGATTAATGATGTACGGCCAAATGACGGCAGGTAGCTGGATATACATAGGCAGCCAGGGAATAGTGCAGGGAACTTATGAAACCTATGCTGCCGCAGCCGATAAACAATTTGGTGGATCGCTGAAACATACCCTTAATGTTACCGCCGGGCTTGGCGGAATGGGTGGCGCACAGCCGCTTGCCATTACCATGAATGAAGGTGTAGCGTTAATTGCAGAAGTGGAAGAATGGAGAATTGATAAAAGAATTGAAACCAAATACCTCGATGAAAAATTTACCGATATTGATGAAGCCATTAATGCAGCATTGCATTACAAAGAAAAAGGGATAGCCAAAAGTATTGGCGTTTTATGTAATGCTGTTTTTCTTTTGCAAAAACTAATCGAAAGAAATATTGTTCCGGATACATTAACCGATCAAACCAGTGCACACGACCCATTAATAGGTTATGTGCCGCATACTTTAACCAATGAAGAAGCCAATGTACTAAGAGAGAAAAATCCAGAAGAATATACAAGGTTAAGTTACGAGTCTATGTACCTGCATGTACAACTGATGTTGCAATTGATGGATAAAGGCGCCATTACATTTGATTATGGAAATAATATACGGGCCAGGGCACAAGAGTATGAGCAAAGTAATAGCAGGGCAACCTATCCCAAAGGGCGCTGCTTTGATTTTCCGGGGTTTGTACCGGCATATATACGTCCCTTGTTTTGCGAAGGCAAAGGCCCGTTTCGCTGGGCCGCTTTAAGTGGCGACCCTGCAGATATTGCCGCTACCGATAAAGTAATTACTGAAATGTTTCCGCAAAATAAATCTATGCAGCGCTGGCTAAAACTTGCAAAAGAAAAAATTGCTTTTCAGGGTTTACCTGCAAGAATTTGCTGGCTTGGCCAGGGCGAAAGAGAAAAAGCAGGATTGGCTTTTAATGAACTGGTAAAAACCGGTAAGGTAAAAGCGCCAATAGTAATAGGCCGAGATCATTTAGATACGGGCTCTGTTGCATCTCCCAACCGGGAAACGGAAAGTATGTTAGATGGTAGCGATGCTGTTGCCGACTGGCCTGTTTTAAATGCTTTGGTAAATACCGCAGGCGGAGCAAGTTGGGTATCATTACACCATGGTGGTGGCGTAGGAATGGGTTACAGCATACATGCAGGTATGGTAATTGTTGCCGATGGAACAGCAGATGCGGAGCAAAGAATAAAACGTGTGCTGCGCAACGACCCGGGAATGGGTGTAATAAGGCACGCAGATGCAGGCTATGCTTTAGCTCAGGAAACAGCCAAAGAAAATAATTTAGATTTGAAAAGCAGGTTACTGTAGTTTTTCGTGCTAAGATTTGCTTTCTTCAAAAAAGCCAGTTTGTTTGTTTTTTCTTACATTATCTGCATTAAAAAATCTGCCATTCATAGCAATATAAACGCCTTGCGGAAGGCTTTGGGCAAAAGCAAGTGCGCTCCCTAAATTAAACAAACCGTCGGAACTGCCAAATTTTATGGGGATCATAGCGCCGGTAAGAATAATGGTTTTATCTTTTACCTTATTGGCCAGGAGTTTTGCCGTTTCGGTCATAGTATCGGTGCCGTGGGTAATTACAATATTGTCTTCTTCACAGTTATTGCATTGGTGAATAATTAACTCCCTGTCTTCATTCGTCATTTCCAGGCTGTCCACCATCATAAGTGTTCTTATTTCCACATCCACCCGGTTGCGGCCCATTTCCAGCAAATCGCTCATGTGGGTGTCTTTAAAAAACAATTCACCATTTAACTCATTATATTCTTTATCAAAGGTTCCGCCGGTAATAAAAATTCTAATAGCCATATAAAATTTTATATCCGTAAAGATAAATACAAAAAATACATATCCATAAAATATAAGTTTCAATAGCCTGTTGATACACTAAAATTACAAGTGGGCAATAAGTCATATTTTTGCAAAAATATTTACATTATGAAAAGATTTTTGATACTGCTTGTGTTATTAATAATTGCCCTGGGTATGTATTTTTTTTATGGCAAGAAAAAAGATGATAAAAAAGTAGATACTTCGGAAAAACCCATTAAGCAATCGGTACATTCCCCCAATTTTAATAAGCGTATTGAAAATGCGGTTGACCATTATCTTGCCATGAAAGATGCATTTGTAAATGCCGATACCGCTGCTGTAAAAATGCATGCATCAGATTTTGTACAAGCGCTTGATTCAATAAATGCAGATGAAATGAAAAGCGATTCTGGCGCCGTGGTGGAAACCGCTAAAGCAAGTATTGCCGATATTCAATCCAATATTGTTTCTTTATTAAAGCAAACCGACATTACCGAAATGAGGAAGGACTTTAGCATGGCAACACAAATTATGTACCCGGCCTTTTTCCAATCTATTAATTACGAGGGAAAAAAATTGTATTTGCAGCACTGCCCAATGGCCTTTAACGATACCGAAGGTGCAGACTGGCTGAGCTATTCCGATGAAATAATGAATCCTTACCTTGGAAAAAAACATCCCAAATACAAAGCCGGCATGTTGCATTGCGGCGAAATTAAAGATTCGGTTACTGCCAAATAATTATTTTTTTATTTCCTGTTTTTCCGGCATTCATTTAAATAATGTGCATGCGTAAAATTGTTGTTTTTTTTATTGTTTGCTACATGCAGGCTCCTGCTTTGTATGCGCAAAAGCATACCATTAGCGGTTATGTAAAAGATGCAATATCTGGTGAATCATTAATAGGTGCTACTATTGCTGTTAAGGGCTTATCAAAAGGCATCACAACAAATGCTTACGGATTTTATTCTATTTCTTTTGCTGCAGGCAAGCAGGAGGTTTACTATTCTTATGTAGGATATAAGGCCCAAAATTTTTCTTTTTCATTAACCAGGGATACCTCAATCAATATTTCCCTGTATCCTGTAAAGGCATTAACCGAAGAAGTAGTGGTAGTATCCAAAAAATCGGGCAATGTAAAATCCGCACAAATGGGCAGGGTTACTTTGCCAGTGGATCAACTAAAAACCATTCCTGCTTTTTTGGGTGAGGTAGATATTTTAAAAACCATTCAACTGCTGCCCGGCATAAGGAATGCAGGTGAAGGCACGGCAGGAATATATGTACGGGGTGGCGGAGCAGATCAAAATTTAATTATATTGGATGACGCCGTAGTTTACAATACCGGCCACCTTTTTGGATTTTTTTCCATATTTAATGCCGATGCCATAAAAAATGTAACGCTAATTAAAGGCGGTATGCCTGCCCAATATGGCGGAAGGTTGAGCAGTGTGCTGGATATATCTATGAAGGAAGGCAATAACCAAAAAATGCAGGTAGAAGGCGGCATAGGGTTGGTTGCCAGCCGTTTTTCCATACAAGGCCCTGTAGTAAAAAATAAATCGTCATTTATTTTATCGGCAAGGCGCACTTATGTAGATGCACTGGCAAAACCATTTGTAAAAAAAGAGAGCCAGTTTTATGGATCGGGATATTATTTTTACGATCTCAATGCTAAATTCAATTACCAGTTTAGCGAAAAAGACAGGCTCTATATCAGCGGTTATTTTGGAAGGGATGTATTTGATTTTCGCAATGCAAAACTAAGTTTTAAAGTAAATATACCCTGGGGAAATGCTACCGGAACCCTGCGCTGGAACCATGTTTTCAACAATAAACTGTTTGCCAATACTACTTTGGTTTATAACGATTATAATTTTAAATTTTCCGGAGCGCAAAACGATTTTGAAGTAAAACTAAATTCGGGCATCAGGGACATAAATGCCAAAACCGATTTTGATTTTTACCCGGCATCTAACCACAAGCTAAAATTTGGAGCCCTTTATACTTATCATAAATTTACCCCTTCGGTAGTAAGTGGCAGGCAGGATTCGGTAGTATTTAATCCTTTAAATGCACAGGTAAAATTTGCACACGAAGCCGCATTATATGTACAGGACGATTGGGACATAAACTCCAAAATAAGGGTGCATCTGGGCTTGCGATATAGCTTTTTTCAACAAATTGGGCCTTATAAAATTTATACTACAGATGATGATGGTAACCGCACCGACAGTACAGTATTTGGTAATGGCAAAAAAATTATAACTTATACTGGATTGGAACCAAGGTTTACATTAAGGCACAGCCTTAATGAAGCCACATCCTTAAAAGCATCGGTAACAAGGAACCTGCAATTTATTCACCTGGTGAGCAATGCAGGCACTACTTTACCCACAGATATTTGGGTGCCCAGTACCTATTTGGTAAAGCCACAAATATCCTGGTTATATGCTGCTGGCATATATAAAAATTTCAAAAACGGCACTTATGAAACTTCTGTAGAGTTGTATTATAAGCAAATGCAAAACCAAATAGAATATAGAGAAGGTTATACACCCAGTACTTTAAGAGATACTGAAGAAGATTTTACTTTTGGAAAGGGTTGGAGTTATGGCACTGAGTTTTTTGTAAATAAATTAAAAGGCAAACTCACCGGATGGATAGGCTATACCCTAAGCCAAACCTGGAGAAAATTTCCGGAACTAAATGATGGCCAAAAATTTCCGGCTAAATTTGACAGGAGGCATGACTTAAGTGTAGTGGCCATGTATGAACTCAATGCAAAATGGAAGCTCTCGGCAACTTTTGTTTATGGTACCGGAAATGCATTTACACTACCGGTTAATTTTTATATTTATGATGGCATTTTAACGCAGGAGTACAGTAAAATAAACCAATACCGTTTACCAGCATACCACCGGCTGGATTTTGCGGCAATATTAACTCCACTTAAAAATAAAAACCGCAAATGGCAATCGCAGTGGGTTTTTGGCGCTTATAACATATATAGCAGAAAAAACCCTTATTTCATCTATTTCGACCAAACCGGCAGCCCATACAACGGAAGCCTGAAAATACAGGGAAAACAAGTTTCTATATTTCCCATAATTCCGTCTGTTACCTGGAATTTCAGGTTTTAAAATTAGCCGGATGTAGCCGCTATTCGGCCAACTTGTAGTTGTTTTATTACAAATTAAATTTTGCCTAACCCGGTTATAATAAAGCCCCTACATCTACCGTTAGCATATCGTATAATAGGCAATTTACCCCTGCTTTTTATGCTAACCGAAAGCAATTATTTGTTTCATCCAATTAGCTACTATGAACAAACTCTACAAACAACTGCTTGCAATGTTGTGTTTTGGTTTTTTGTGGAATACCGCATTAAGCCAGGATTGCTCCCTTTTGCAAGCCTTCTGCAAGCCATTTGAATCGAGATGTGCTGCTACAGGCTCAATAAAAATAAGGGCGATGGGAGGCAGCGGTGATTATAAGTACAAGGTTTCCGGAACTATTAATACCAACTATACTACCACCGATTCAATTACAGGTTTGCCAGCCGGTACTTATACCGTTTATGTAACCGATATTAATACCAACTGTACCGATTCTATTTTACGTGTTGTTGTTCCGGGCTCATACCTCGATCCACGCTTTAGCATCAGGAAAAAAGATGTAACCTGCGATAATGCAGCAAATGGGGCAATTTTTTTAGATAGTATTGCCAATGGCCGGGCGCCTTTTTCATTTTCAATAGTTGCCCCTTCTCCAATGGGTGTAGGCACTACTAACAGTACTGGTAATTTTACCAACCTTATTGCAGGTAATTACACTATTGAACTAAGAGATTCCTGTGGAGGTATTCAAACCCGGCAAATTACCATCAATAATTATGAGTGGTGGATTGAAGCCTATCCCTTTACCCGGACTTCATGCACCGAAGTAACAGGCTACATTCTCGTAAGGGATATTTTGGGCAACAATAATATAACTGGCGAACTCCAAAATTTTACTTATGGTGTTGTATTGGCTCCAGGAGATACTACCTGGCAAACAACTCCATATTTTACCTTTACACTACCTCCCGACGGTACCTTTGATATTGTTGTAAAAGACAATTGTGGAATTATTAAAAACGGTACGGTTCATCTTAATTCTTATCCAAGCCTGGGGCAACAAGTAGCATTAAGCAATTTTACCTGTGGTACATTTACTGCTTCGGTAACCAATATCGTTAATTTTTTTGGCGCAAATTTTTGCCTTTATGATACAGCCAATAATTTACTAAGCTGCAACAGCACAGGCGTATTTGATTTATTGCCCTATGGCACTTATTGCATACAGGCCTATGATTCATGTACTGATTCTACCCTTATCAGGTGCTTTACTGCTTCGCCACCATTATCGTCTGTTGACCAGGCAGTAGATATCAGTAACCTGGCCTGCTCTACATTTACGGCAACTATTACCGGCCAGTTAAATATATATAACCCCCAGTATTGTATCTATACTCCTGCAGACTCATTGCTGGCCTGCAACAATACTGGAGTTTTTGCTGACTTACCGTATGGAAATTATTGTATCAAAATAAAAGATTCATGTACCGATACCACAATTACACGTTGCTTTGAAGCCATACAGCCTATGCCAACACTGGGTGGTTTTACCACACATTATTTAACTTGTAATATGGTAACGCTTACGGTAAATGGCGATTCGGTGTACAACCCTTTATTTTGCCTTTATGATAGCGTAGGTACTTTAATTACCTGCAATGCAACAGGAATTTTTGACAGCATACCTATTGGTAATTATTGCGTAACCATGCATGATGAATGCCGGGATACAACATTAACGGTTTGCGAAAACATTCCTGCACCGGTTATTACCAACGACCTAGCTCTTGATGTAAGAGACCGTACTTGTAACAGTTTTACTTTAACGGCATTTAGCAGCAATGGCGTAGGAGAGTATTGCCTCTATAATTCTTTAGATAGCCTTATTGCATGCGACTCCAGTGGCATTTTTACCGGGTTATCTTATGGCCAGTATTGTGTAACTGTAAGAAATAATTGCCCCGATACATTGTTCCGCTCTTGCATAAGTGTAGATCAACTTGTGCCTTTATTAGATTGGGAAATAAATACAAGCAATTTTACCTGTACACGTTTTACAGCAAGGGTAACCAACCTTCAAAATTATACCAACCCTACATTTTGCCTGTATAATGCATCCAATGTGTTAATGTCCTGCAACACTACTGGTGTATTTGCCAATTTGACTTATGGTAATTATTGTATAACGGTAAAAGATGCCTGCTTTGATAGCATTGTAAAAAAATGCTTTTACCAGCCTAAACAACCCATTGAAATAACCGGTTACCCTTCCAAATCATGTGCTTTGGGATATGCTAATTTTCAATTAAGTTTTACAGGAACCACCATGCCTTATCATTTAGTAATATATAACCCCGATCATACTACATTATTTACTGCAACCTACAATAGCAGTAGTGCCTATATTGACAGTATCCCCGGCTTACCGGATAGTTTAATGTATACCATTGTGGTATCGGATAATTGTGGTGGAGCAGATACATTATTAATGGCCGCACCATTTGGGCAATTTAGCAGGAGTTATACCGTACAAAATAAATGCCCGGGTGCATCATGGGTAAATGGCTCTGGAGATATACATGGTTCTATAATTACCAATATGGGATCCATCAGTAGTACCATTATTGCCCGAAACGGCACCTATTTTTGGCCGGGTATTTTACCAACAAGCAATAATGGAGTACAGGTAGAATTCACAGACCTTGAACCTGGTACTTATATTATCAGAAGCAGTGAAAACCTCTGTGGCTGGAGTTATTTTGATACGGTAAACATTCATCCCTATCAATTCCCATCGCTGGCAAACGGCCAGGCTTTTCAATGCGATATTGGAGGTTTTAGTATTTCGGCACAAGTACATAACGGTATTGGGCCATTTATGTATGAAATAATAGGTAGCACTCCATCTACACCTTCAATAATTACGGCACCGCAGGCAAGCCCTGTGTTTACCATCAATAATGGCAATATGTATTCATTAATAAGGCTAAGAGTTGTAGATGCCTGCGGTAATGCTTCACTTGGAGATGGCAGTATTTTACCACTTGCTTTAAATGGAATTGTGGCTAATAATAACTGCCTGATGGAGCCTACAACTTTATCTGTGGATTATATTTATGGCGCATCTTACCGATGGTATAAAAAACAAACTATTGATGCAATAGACAGTACTTTTTTAGGTATTGCCAACCATATTAATATTCCCCAGGTGATGATTGGTGATACTGGAATTTATGTTTGCTACCTTTCTATAAACAATGGGTGTATTGAACGTACCTACACGTATAACCTTGTAGGAGATTGCTATATGATACTACCATTAAAGCTGGCATCATTTACCGGAAGAAGAGAAAGCAGCATAAATAATTTATATTGGAAAACGCTTTCGGAAACAAACCTGTTGCATTTTATTATTGAAAGAAAAAATTCAATTGGTGCTTACCAGCCCGTAGGAAGGGTTGCTGCAATTGGCAACTCCAACCAGCTATTGAGTTACACTTTTAAAGATAAATCGCCGCTTGCAGGAAGGAATTTTTACCGCCTTAAAATGGTAGATTTAGATGGCAGGTTTAGCTATAGTAACATAGTATCACTGGCCACTGAGCAGCAAAGGGAAATATTTGTATACCCCAACCCAGCCAAAGATTTTATCAATATTAGCTTTAATATAAAAGAAAACCGCAGTTATGCCATTAAATGCTTTGATGCCACAGGCCGCATGGTTACAGAACAGAAATATACGGCTGCAGCGGGCAACCAACTGCAAATTAAACGAACCAATACCATACAGCCCGGAATTTATCTATTACATATAAGAGATGAGGCAACGGGCCATATATTTACAGAAAGAATAATATTTTTATAACAGAAAATGAAAAAGGTTTTGTAGAAAAACTTTCAAACCTTACTTTTGCGGCGGAGAGATGGCAGAGCGGTCGAATGCGGCGGTCTTGAAAACCGTTGAGGTGAAAGCCTCCGGGGGTTCGAATCCCTCTCTCTCCGCTGGATGGCATTTTAAAACAATTTAAGAAACCCGAAATCGTAATGATTTTGGGTTTTTTATTTCAAACTATTTTAATGGCATTTTATGTTTACATATTGCAAAGCGATGTTGACAGCAGCTATTACAAAGGATACTCTGAAAACCCTTCGCTTCGGCTAATTTTCCATAATAATGGTTTGAGTAAGTATACCTCAAAAAAAATGCCATGGAAACTGGTTTGTATAATATCTTTTACCACAAAAAAAGAAGCGTTAAGCGCCGAAAAACGCTATAAAAAATATCCATTAAAAAGCCTGGTAGCTGTAATTAATAGCGAAAAGAATATTGTACCTCACTATTTAAAAGGAATTGAAAACCGTTGATCCCGACACTGTGTCGGGATCCGGGGGTTCGAATCCCTCTCTCTCCGCTGGATGGCATTTTAAAACAATTTAAGAAACCCGAAATCGTAATGATTTTGGGTTTTTTATTTCAAACTATTTTAATGGCATTTTATGTTTACATATTGCAAAGCGATGTTGACAGCAGCTATTACAAAGGATACTCTGAAAACCCTTCGCTTCGGCTAATTTTCCATAATAATGGTTTGAGTAAGTATACCTCAAAAAAAATGCCATGGAAACTGGTTTGTATAATATCCTTTACCACAAAAAAAGAAGCGCTAAGCGCCGAAAAACGCTATAAAAAATATCCATTAAAAAGCCTGGTAGCTGTAATTAATAGCGAAAAGAATATTGTACTTCACTATTTAAAAGGAATTGAAAACCGTTGATCCCGACACTGTGTCGGGATCCGGGGGTTCGAATCCCTCTCTCTCCGCCGGATGGCATTTTATTCCAACTTTTTGGTGGATTTTTTTTTAGGCATCAGGTGATTTTGCCTGCCCCTTAGTGGGTTATAGTTTAATTCAAAAAAATAGAATACAAATCAAATTTGAAATAACCATAAAATTAATCTTTTCCCTTTCACAAATAATCTCTAATTTGATGGGCAATTTTTAAGTAAATGAAAGTATTCATCAAAAACACTAACAATGCCCAAATCCTAAGTAAATTATTCTCCGGACGTTTTTCGGCATTATTTGCAACGCTTGGCCTGTATCTATTTTTGTCTTTTTTTCTAAGGGTTATTTATTTTATTTGGTTTTTTAAAAATATAGATTTCAACTTCCTGCAAATTCTTAAGTCATTTTGTTTGGGTTTTGCTTTTGACTTTACTGCAGGCTTATGTTTCCTTTTTTTATATGCTTTATATTTATTGCTGCTTCCCAAAAAATGGATAGGTTCATTATTTGATAGGGTTTTCAACTTTAGCTACCTGGCTTTAGCGCTCTTTATTATTTTTTTTAGTATAGCCGCCGAATTCCCGTTTTGGGACGAGTTTGGCGTAAGGTTTAATTTTATAGCTGTGGATTATCTGGTTTACACTTATGAAGTATTAGAAAACATCAACCAGTCTTATCCCATTCCATTAATCATTTTTATTTTATTGATTTTAATTGTATTCACCTTAATTGCTTTTAAAAAATTCAGAATTTTTAACAATACTTTTTCTGACAAAACCCCTTTACGGTTACGGGCTGCTTATACAATCCCTTTACTGGCAATAAATTTTTTGCTATTACTTTTTTTAGAAAACAAGCAGGCAGAAACCGGTAATAACCTTGCGCTAAATGAAATTGGCAAGAACGGCGTTTTTTCTTTTTTTGCAGCCTTTAGGGCCAACGAACTGGATTATAAAAATTTTTATCCTACCATAAATGATAGCGTTGCCTATGCTAGAATTAAAAAAGGAATTTTACAAAAAAATCAAAACTACACTTCATTAGAGTGGAATAATATTACCCGAAATACAGTTGGATCAAATGCTTACAATCCCAATATTATTCTTATTACTATAGAAAGTTTTAGCGCAGATTTTTTAAAATATTTTGGCAATAAAAATCAGCTTACACCTAATTTTGACAGCCTTGAAAACAGTAGCTTGTTTTTTACCAATATGTATGCAACAGGCACAAGAACGGTAAGGGGCATGGAAGCACTCACACTTTGTGTTCCGCCAACACCCGGAAATAGCATTGTGAGGAGGCCCGCAAACAAAGGGCTCTTTTCTATAGCCACGGTGCTAAAGCAAAAAAATTACCAGCTTTATTTTATCTATGGTGGCGATGGCTACTTTGATAATATGAATAATTTTTTTAGCGGCCAGGGTTTTACTATTGTTGACAGAAACCGCAACAACCCACTTACCGAAAAACTACCCACACACCGGTATAATATACCCAACAATGAAGTAAGTTTTGAAAACGCCTGGGGCATTAGTGATGAAGATGCTTATAATCAATCATTAAAATATGCGGATAGCTGCCATAAAAGCGGGAAATCTTTTTTTCAGTTTATCATGACAACTTCTAATCATAAACCCTATACATTTCCTTCAGAAAAAATTGATTTAGTACAGGGTACAAGAAATGCAGCAGTTAAATACACCGACTATGCTTTGGGTAAATATATTGCCCGTGCAAAAACGCAACCCTGGTTTAATAATACTGTATTTGTAATTGTAGCAGATCATTGTGCAAGCAGTGCCGGCAAATGGGAAATAAATATTGACAAGCACCATATACCTGCTCTTATTTACAACCTTCCTGTTCCTCCACAATTTATCAAAACCCTGGCTTCTCAAATTGATCTTATGCCCACTTTATTTGGTTATTTAAACTGGAACTATAATAGTTCTTTTTACGGCGAAGACTTAAACCAGCTAAAGCCCGGAAATGAGAAGGCTTTTATTGGTAACTACAGGACTTTGGGAATGCTCAGTAATAATATTTTCACCCAATTGGATGACCGAAAAAGAGTAAAGCAATTTATCTATTCAGCAAAAGAGAATAAATTAACGGAACTAAAAACCCAAAACAAGGAATTAGCTACCCAAACCATCTCTTATTACCAAACGGCAAGTGAACGCTTCAAAAATGGCAAAATGAAAGAAAAGTAATGGTTTAAAAGTATTGCAACCTTGTGGCAATCTTCCATTATTAAAACCCTGATTTTATATTTATCTTTACGGCGTGAAAATATTTTTTCTCTTATTTAGTTTCTTTATGCTCTTTATTTCCTGCATGCCCTGTGGCGACAGCATGGAATGTAATAGCTATCCGGAGCAAAAAATATCTTCCTCAGCAGACCATCAAAACCACAACCACGGCGTTGAAGCCTGTTCCCCTTTTTGCTCCTGTTCCTGTTGTGCTGTTTCAATTGTTCCTGCAACATTTTTCAAATTTCAGGCGCATAAGTTTAACTGGCGCTTTAATAAATACCCACTAATTAATTTTAGTATTAAGTCAAGTATTTCTCCTGCTATCTGGCAACCTCCCAGGTTATCTTAATTGGTTTCTCCCAGTTTAATGTGCTGCATTTATAAATAATGCACACAAATTTCAATTTTCGTTTTCAGAAAAGGAAAAGTATCCAAAAAATATTAACCGAACAACTTTAGCAAGTATATAAAATCCAATAAGCTACAGGTAGCTGTGGAAATTAAAAGATCGGCCATCAATTAGAAAAAGAAATATGCTCAATAAAATTATTCAATTTAGTATCCGGCAAAAGCTCATTATTGGGTTAATGACCATTGCGCTCATCATTTGGGGGATTTGGAGTGCAAATAAAATTCCGGTAGATGCCGTGCCGGATATTACCAATAACCAGGTGCAGGTGATTACTATTACCCCAACACTTGCCGCACAGGAAACGGAGCAACTCGTAACCTATCCTATAGAACAAAGCCTTGCCAACCTTCCAGGCCTGGAAGAATTGCGTTCCATTTCCAGGTTTGGCCTTTCGGTAATTACCGTTGTATTTAACGACGATGTGAACATTTATTTTGCCCGTCAGTTAATCAACGAAAAATTAAAAGAGGCCGAAGATAAAATCCCTAAAAGCTTTGGTACACCTGAGCTGGCGCCGGTTAGTACGGGCTTAGGCGAAATTTATCAGTACGTTATTCATCCCAAAAAAGGAGCGGAGCAAAAATACTCTGCAATGGATTTACGCACCATGCAGGACTGGATAGTAACCCGGCAACTTTACGGCACACCGGGAGTTGCTGAAGTAAACAGCTTCGGCGGCCTGCTAAAGCAATACGAGGTTTCTGTAAACCCCAATAGGCTAAAAGCCATGAATACCACTATTGCCGAAATTTTTTTGGCGCTGCAAAAAAATAATGAAAATACCGGCGGCGCATATATTGATAAAAAACCCAACGCCTATTTTATACGGGGTATTGGCCTCATGGGTTCCATGGATGACATCAACAATACTACCATAAAAAAGGTAAACAATATTCCCGTATTGATAAGAGATGTTGCCGAAGTTAATTTTGGCCATGCGGTTAGATATGGCTCGGTAACTTATAACGGAGAAAAGGAAGTAGTGGGAGGAATGGTGATGATGCTAAAAGGGGCAAACAGCGACGAAGTAATTAAAAATGTAAAGGCTAAAATTGAAAATATTAAAAAAATATTGCCGGATGACGTGGAAATTGAACCCTTCCTTGACCGTACTAACCTGGTAAGCCGTGCTATTAATACCGTAAAAACAAACCTGCTGGAAGCTGCATTAATTGTAATTTTTGTATTGATCATTTTCCTGGGCAACCTCCGGGCAGGATTGATTGTAGCGTCTGCAATTCCGCTTTCCATGCTTTTTGCATTGGGCATGATGCGGCTTTTTGGCGTAAGTGCAAACCTTATGAGCCTTGGCGCTATTGATTTTGGGCTTATAGTAGATGGAGCCGTTATTGTAGTGGAAGCTACCTTACATTACTTAGCCATTAAAAATATTTCTGGTAAATACACACAGCAGCAAATGGATGCAGCAGTAGAAGGCAGCGCCAAAAAAATGATGAATGCTGCTGTTTTTGGCCAAATAATCATTCTCATCGTTTATCTGCCTATTCTTTCGCTGCAAGGTATTGAAGGTAAAATGTTCAGGCCAATGGCGCAAACGGTGAGTTTTGCTATTATTGGGGCATTAATACTTTCTCTTACTTACATTCCCATGATGTCTGCATTGTTCTTATCTAAAAAACCAATACAAAAGAATAATATTTCTGACAAAGTGATGGCATATATTCAAAAAATGTACCTGCCATTACTACATTGGTCATTGAAAATGAAATACATCGTTGTATCATTTGCTATTATTTTATTAGCCATTGCCGCATTAATCTTTTCCAGGATGGGTGGTGAATTTATTCCCCAATTGCAGGAAGGCGAC